>JGI20170J14366_1001526_pt1 | contig 10063 bp, 7 predicted proteins | sample TergutNc150P3_FD_14366 | JGI IMG/M metagenome (IMG submission 14366) | reverse complement strand
TTCGGCGGAACATCGTTCATTTTTTCGCCGTCAATGAGGAGCTCGCCTTCGGTGATATCCTCAAGACCCGCGACCATACGGAGTGTGGTTGACTTACCGCATCCGGACGGTCCTACAAGAACGACAAATTCCTTGTCTTCTACTACGATGTTGGCGTTATCTACCGCTCTAACGCCGCCGTCGTACACTTTGGAAATGCTTTTCAGCTCTACTTTTGCCATACGCTGGCCTCCCTTCTGGGTTATTTTATTGCAGGTATCCGATAAACCGAAATTCACCGAAAACCTGAAAAAAGTATACCATATTTGGGGGGTTTGTCAATGCAAAAAACAGCCCGAAATATGTGTTTTTCACGGAAAAAACGCTGTGGTTTATAATTTGAACTTCATTGTAATCCGTTTTATTGTATTGAATTTTATATAAAAAATAGGTAAAATTAGTAATATTTTTGTTATAATTATAGTATTAAGGAGAACTATAGATGATTAGCAAGGAAAAATTGCTGGAAATCTCGGAATTAAACCTTACCGGAATAATAGATAAAATGAACGAGATTGACCTTAAAAATTATAATCAACTCCTTTATACATTTATAGATAACCTGCCCGAGCAGGATAAAAGAATAAAAACCGCTTTGGAATCTAAAAACTACGACGCTTTGAATAAACACCTTACCGCCGTTAAAGGCATATTGGAAAAAATTCATGCGGACGAAATAACGGCGGACTGCGCAAAGCAAATTACATCTCTGGGTGTTATAAAACACGAAAAACTTGACGCCTACATGCGTCACTACTTTTTATTCAGCTTGGCGACATTAGCCGAAGATATTCAAAAGGCGGACGGCAAAATAATCGAACCGAAAAAAGACGACACAAAAAATACAGGCGAAAAAGTCAGCAAGGATAAATTGCTTGCTATTCATGAATTAAAACTTACCGGAATAATAGATAAAATGGATGATAACGGTTTTATGGATTACATTCAGCAGTTGAACTCTTTTACCGAGAACTACCCCGAGCAGGAAGAAAATATAAAAATTGCGTTAAAAAGCGCAGATTACGACACTTTGAAAAAACTGCTTTCAGATGTTAAGGATACATTGGAAAAAATTCATGCGGACGAAATGGCGCAGGAGTGCGCAAAGCAGATCAATGTTATCGGCAAAACAATGCATGAAAAAATCGAAGCGTTTATGCGTTACTTTTTATCAAGTTTATCAATGTTATCTATTGATATTCAGATGGCGCAGAAAAAAATAGATTTGTCAAAATCTTCGCCTAACGCGGGTTTGGCTCCCATGGAAAAGAAAATATTGGCGGTTGACGACACGGCTTTTTTCCAGACCATACTAAAAAAAGTTTTTCAGAATACAAATTACAAATTAACCTGTTTTCCGTCAGGCAGAGAAGCGCTTAAATTTCTTGAAAAATATACAACGGATATTTTTCTTTTGGACATTGAAATGCCGGGAATGGACGGTTTTGAGCTTGCGGCAAGAATCAGGGAAAAAGGACATAAAGAACCGATTATTTTCCTTACAGGCAACGCCAAGAAACAACATTTGGCAAAAGCTGTGGAAGCGGGGGCGACTGATTTTATTATCAAGCCCATCAACAAAGAAATTCTTATTACTAAAATACGCAAGTACATATAGGGGAATAAAATGATTAACAGGGAACGATTGCTTGCCATAACAGAATTAAACCTCACCGGAAAAATAGAACAAATGGAAGAAAGCAAGCTGGAAAATTTTGTCCAACTGTTAAATTCGTTTACCGACAATCTTCCGGCACAGGAGAAAAAACTAAAAGACGCATTAGTAACAAGAGATTATAACACTTTGACAAAAAACCTTACGGCTATTCGCAGCAGTTTGGAAAAAATTTACGCCGATGAAATGGCGGCGGATTGCACCAAACAGCTTAACTCCTTCGGCAGCGCAAAACACGAAAAAGTTGAAGCCTATATGCGTTACTTTCTGACAAACTTGTCAATGTTAGCCGTTGATATTCAAAAGGCGCAGCAAACAGGATCGCCCGCAGGAAACACGAACGGAGCAAAAAACTCAACGGTAAGAAATAAAATTATCGACATGGATCTTCTGTTTGGTATTTCGGAATTGAATCTTGACAGAAAAATAGAGCAAATGGAAGACGAGGAATTTAAAGATTATGTCAAACTATTGGATTCTTTTACCGAAGATTTTCCCGTATGTGAAGATAAAATAAAAGCGGCGCTGAAAGTAAAAGACAATGAAACTCTGACAAAACAGCTTACATATATTAAAGACGTATTGGAGAAGATTTTCGCCAATGAAATGGCGGAAGAATGTTCAAATCAGATCGAATTAATCGGCAAAATAAAACCTGAAAAAATAGAAGCCTATATGCGCTATTTTTTAACAAGCTTGTCCATGTTATCGCTTGATATTCAAATGGCTCTGCACAAGGTAGACAAATCAAATACTACACAAACAGATGATGCGGATAATGACGGAGGAAAAGCGGACAAGAGAATATTGGCTGTTGACGATACGGCGTTCTTCCTTGTCATCCTTAAAAAGAAACTGCAAGATACCAGATACAAAGTAAATTGCGTAACATCGGGCAGAGACGCGCTTAAATTCCTCGAAAAACACAAGGCGGATATGTTCCTTTTGGATATAGAAATGCCGGGAATGAACGGGTTTGAACTAGCGACAAAAATAAGAGAAAAAGGATATAAAGAACCGATTATTTTCCTGACAGGCAACGCCAGAAAAGAATATTTCGCGATGGCAATGAAATCCGGAGCGACAGATTTCATAATTAAGCCTATCAACAAAGATGTTCTTATATCTAAAATCCGCAAATATATATAGGAGAATTAAGAAAAGTGTTTACCAAGGAACAACTGCTTAAAATTTCAGAGTTAAACCTTGTTGAAAAAACAGAGCAAATGGATGATGAAGCTCTTAAAAATTATTCCCTATTATTAAATTCGTTTGCCGACGATTTCTCGGAACAAGAAGACAAAATAAAAGCCGCCATTGAAACAAAGGATTACGATACTTTAAAAAAACAAATTTCGGCGTTTCAGAAAACATTGGAAAGCATTTATGCGGACGAACTGGCGCAGGAATGTTTAAAACATATTAACAAATTTGACAGTGAAACCCCTGAAAAACTTGAAGCTTTTATAAGTTACTTTTTATCAAGCTTGTCCATGCTGTCCATTGATATTCAGATGGCGGAGCAGAATAACGGCATAAAAGCCGCTGAACCGGCGGCAAACACCGGAAAAACGGAACAGGCGGCGTCGGAAAACAAAATATTAGCGGTTGACGATACGCCGTTTTTCCTGACCGTGCTTAAAACAACCCTGCAGAACACCAAATACAAATTAATCTGCGTAACAAACGGCAAAGACGCCCTTAAGTATCTTGAGAAAAACAATCCTAATCTTTTTCTTTTAGACATAGAAATGCCCGGTATGGACGGCTATGAACTTGCGGTAAAAATAAAAGAAAACGGACATAAAGCGCCGATTATTTTNCTGACGGGCAATGCAAAAAGAGACAGCGTAACAAGAGCGATGCAATCCGGAGCGGTGGATTTTGTAATCAAGCCAATCAANAAAGATTTACTTCTTACAAAAATCGCCAAATATATTTTGTAAAGGCGGTAAAATATTTTATGTCGGCANTCAACAATNTNATAAAAAAATTAACTCCCAAAAAACCGCTTTATGTGCAGATAATGTTTACNATTTTCGCNTTCNTGTTAATGGTTATTTTAAGTTATTTATCCGCAAGCAATATTGTTCAAAAATATTTAAGACAAAACACTGAAAATATTTTAANNACCGTACAGTCNCANGTTGTATCGGATCTTATGGAACCNAAAATAGCGCTGGAAAGTTTTTCNCGGACAATACGAAGCATGATTTTGCACGGAGATAACACGGAAAAAATAAGTGAATATTTCAAAGATATATCAAATTATTTGACTTTAAACCACCAAAGCTATTTAACATTTAACGGTTTTTTAGGATATTTTGAAACGCTTCCCGAAGGAAATATTTTTTTAGAAAGTTTTGCATGGAACAGACCTGATGACTTTAATGCTGAAGAACGAGCATGGTTCTTGGATGCGGTTGCGGCGGAAGGCAATATCGCGGAAACTTTAATGTATCATGATATTATTTACGGAGACGTAATGCTTATATATTCCAAGTGCATTTTTGATAACGAGGGAAAGCGTTTGGGCGTTGTTGGTTTAAGAGTGCAGATTGATACTATAAAAAAATATATCGTTAGTACGATTATGAGTAATAACGAATACGGAATACTGCTCGCTAAAAATATGATAGTACTCGCCCACCCTAACGAAAGTTTTATATTAAGAGACGCTCACGAACGTGATATTCCTTTTTCAATATTCATTGACGAAATAGAAAACGGAATAGAAATATACGAACGCCCTTTAATAACATTCAAAGGCGAATCCGCCGTAGCTACTTTTAGAATTCTCCCCAACGGCTGGACTCTGGGAGTGGTAACGCCAAAAGGACCTTACTATAAAAACGTAATAAATATGGCGGTAACTCTTTTTATATTGGGCACTGTGCTTTCATCGGTTTTAATCTTAGTCCTGATTCGCGTTGACAGGGCAAGAGAAAAATCGGACGAACAAAACAGGCATAAATCTTCTTTCTTGGCAAATATGAGCCACGAGATACGAACGCCGATGAACGCCATTATCGGCATGACGGATCTTCTGGCTTACGAACAGCTTAACAAACGGCAGATGGGTTTTGTCCACGACATTAAATTATCCGCTCACTCGCTTCTTGATATTATCAACGACATATTGGATCTTTCAAAAATTGAGGCCGGTAAATTGGAGCTTAATCCCGTCAATTACAATTTTCATATGCTTTTAGATAATATTTATTCCATGTTCACTTATGTTTCGCAAAAGAAAGGACTTAAATTCGAATACGAAGTTGAAGGAAAAATGCCCCATTACCTGTACGGCGATGATGTAAGGCTTAAACAGGTATTAACAAATATTTGCGGAAACGCCGTAAAATATACCGAAAAAGGATTTGTAAAATTTAAAGTTTCCGTAGCGGACAACAAGCTTAAATTTGAAATCAAAGACAGCGGCATGGGAATTCGCAAAGAGGACTTACCTAAACTGTTTAATTCTTTCCAGAGAATCGAAACAGAAAAGACCCATAACACGGTCGGAACAGGATTAGGACTGTCAATCAGTAAGACTTTTGTGGAAATGATGGGCGGACAAATAATTGTTGACAGCGAATATGAACAGGGAACCGTTTTCCTTGTAATAATTCCGATTATAGAAGGCAACAAAAATGAAGTTAAAATAAAGAAAAATTTAGAAGACGGACAAACCCTAACAGCGCCGGATGCCAAAATTCTGGTTGTAGACGATAATGAATTAAACATAAAGGTCGCCGAAGGACTGCTTAGCTTGTTTAAGATTGACATACAAGCGGCTTATTCCGGCAAACAAGCAATCGAACTTATTAAAAATAACGAATATGACATTGTATTTATGGATCACATGATGCCTGAAATGGACGGGGTTGAAGCAACCAATATAATAAGAAAAATGGACGAAAGATATACTAATCTGCCCATTATAGCTTTAACCGCTAACGCTGTTCAGGGCGCAAAGGAAATGTTTTTATCCAACGGATTCAACGGATTTATTTCCAAGCCGATTGATATGCAGGAAATGTACAGAATCCTGAAAGAATGGCTTCCGGCGGATAAAGTAGAAACAGGCAAAGAAATAGAAACTGAAAAAACCGATGAAAAAAAACACAGTGAATTTATTGCCGCAATAAATAAAATAAACGATATAAACGCGGAAATAGGTCTTTCACGGGTTTCCGGCATGGAAGATATGTATAAGGAAACACTGGAACTTTTTAATAAAAAGATTATATCGGATTGCCAAACCATGTCCGAGAAACTGGATAGCGGAGATATAAAAGGATTTTCTATTTTAATACACGCCATGAAATCAGGGCTGTCCACCATAGGAGCGATGAATTTATCCGACTCGGCTTTAAGACTGGAAACAGCCGCCAAAGACAATGATACCGAATTCTGCACTAAGAGGTTTGCGTCTTTAAAAGAAAAACTGTTAAACTTGAACGAGCAGCTGTCGGTAATTTTCCCGAACAAAACCGAAACAAATGCGGATAAAAAGAAAGGCAACACGGATTATTTAAAATCAAATATTGAAAAAGCTATCTCAGCGGCGAATGATTTTGACGGAGATACGGCTCTTAATATTATAAATGATTTGCTCACCTTTGATTTCGGCGCTCAAAATAACGCCGATCTGGAAAAAGCCGCGGCGGCGTTAAAGGATTTTAATTTTGACATTGCCGCAGAAGCGTTTAAAAAACTGAAAGAAAGCTGATATTATCCCAAAAAAGGGCAAATTCGGCTCTTTTTTGGCTGTTTTTCCGCATAACAAAATCCCTAAAGTCTTCCCTACCCCTAGCCGATATTATTATTACCGGGAGGGAAATCCTCTCAAAATCAGACGGTGTGCATAGGGTTTCGGCCCTGACGTCCAGGCGCATCGTCTTTTTTTATGCCCTGAACTCCAAAAAAAATTAATTTTGTTTGTAATTTTCCAGAAAGACGCCTAGCCTGTGCATGGCGTCTGCTAGGGTGTCCTTATCCGGAAGGAAAACTATGCGGAAATGGTCGGGTTCTTTCCAGTTAAAGCCTGTTCCGTGCACCAGCAGTAAATGCTGAGCGCTCAACAGGTCTAACATAAACTTTTCATCGTTTTTTATATTAAAGCGTTTTATATCTACTTTCGGGAAGCAATAAAGAGCGCCCTTGGGTTTTACCATGGAAAGCCCGGGGATTTCATTGACCATTTTAAAAGCCGTGTCCCTCTGCTCTCTTAATCTGCCCCCGGGGAGAATTAAGTCTTTTATGCTCTGATATCCGCCGAGGGCGGTTTGGATGCCGTATTGGGCGGGCATATTGGGGCAAAGACGCATGTTAGCGAGCATGTCCAACCCTTCAACATAGCCGCCGGCGCATTTTTTGTTGCCGGAAAGAACCATCCAACCCGCCCGGAAGCCTGTCGCGCGCCAAGATTTGCTTAATCCGTCAAAACTGACCGTTAAAATATCGGGCGCTATGGTGGAAAACGGAATATGTACGGCGTCATCGTAGGTTATACGGCTGTAAATCTCATCGGCATAGACGATTAAGTCCTTTTCTCTGGCAATTTGGGCGATTCCTTCCAAAACAGAGCGGTCATAAACCGCTCCTGTCGGGTTATTTGGGTTAATTACCACAATCGCCTTGGTTTTAGGGGTAATTTTAGAGCGGATATCGTCCAAAACAGGGTTCCAATCTGCGGATTCATCGCAAAGATAGTGAACGGGCTTGCCGCCGGCAAGGGTAACAACTGCTGTCCACAGCGGATAATCGGGCATCGGTATTAAAACCTCATCGCCTGAATCAAGGAGGGCTTGCATCGACATCGATATTAATTCGCTTACCCCGTTACCGATAAAAATATCATCTATTCCCACATCCATTACCCCTTTGGACTGAAAATCCTGCATTACGGCTTTGCGGGCGGAAAAAAGCCCCCGTGATTCGCCGTAAGCTTGGGCGTTTTGCAGATTTACAATCATATCGTGGACAATTTCGTCTGGGGTGTTCAAACCGAAAGCGGCGGGACTGCCTATATTGAGTTTGATTATCTTAAAACCTTCTTCTTCAAGCCGTTTGGCTTCTTTTAAAACCGGTCCTCGTATGTCGTAACATACATTTTCCAGTTTTGACGATTTTTCTACCTTTTTCATGTGCTTTCTTTCTCCGAAGTATCGTCACTAACAGGCGGCAGATCGGTATAAAGCGGCGGCTCGGCGGGTTTTTCGGTAAAAAGCCATTTTCCCGCTTCATCAATATATTTTTTTATTATGGCGATATGTATTTCAGCGCCCACTTTTTCCGCTTCGTTTTTCCAATTTCCGGCGATAACAATCGCCTTTTTTACACGCTCACGTCCATTTTCCGCTGTTTCACGGCATTTTTGAGGGGTTAAAGAATGTTTTTCTATCGAATTATGCAAAAAATACGATGAAAGCCCTGTTATCAAAACATTGTCCGAGGAAACAGCCAATGACGAGAATTCAGGCTCCGCCTGATTAAACTCGCCGCTTAAAAGATGAGAAAAAGCGTAGAACCAATGTACCCACTGCCTGTCTTTTTTATTGCATTTTTCAAGATATGTCTTAAAAAAAGAAATCGCTTCCCTATGACCGCCGCCTAAAACTCTCGCCGCCCCGAAAATAAGAACATTTTTGTTTATAAGGGACGGTTTGGCTAGCGCGGTCTTGCCTTCCAGCTTTAAAACCGATGGAAAATCCGAAATTACAAGGTAAGAACTGGCTAAAAGCTTTACATAACGGTCTGAATATCTGCCGTTTACATAGACTTTTCGCTCCAAATAATAGGCTAAAGCGGGCCAATCCTCTCTTTCCAAGAGAGAAAAAAGCCGATAATTAAAAAAGAAAAATATGCTCATGCAGATAAGGAGAACAGCCATGAACAATATCAGCGGTAAAGTAACATTCCTGAAAATTACCGCATTCCCATGCCCTGATAATATCAGCGGCAATAACGCCGTGATTAATATAATGATAATTATTAATATACTAAACACAATTATCAAATGTTTAAATTTCAATGGAAACTCTCCTACTAAACAATATAGAAGAAAGCTTATATTACGTCAACAATGCTGTGATTGTTATTTACCACGGGGGACAGAATGAACGAAATCAGTATCAAAGAAGTAAAGCCCGGCTGTTATTTCTCTAAACCGGTCTATCTTGGTAAATCTTTTGTCCTTGCCGCTCCCGAAATACCGTTTTCGGATGAATTGATAAAATTGCTGGATAAATGGAGATTTAAGACCATATCCACCGAGGGCGAAGCCAGCGATGAATACGCCAAAGCGGAAGAAGACGGCGGCGCCAATTCGGAAGAAATATATGAGCTTTCTCAGCAATCGGACGCAGACAAGTTAAAAAAAGCGGAAGATTTCTACAAAAATTTCCTTTTCTATGTGGAAAATGTATTTGTTAAAGCGTCTGTATCCGACGAATTGAACGAAAGAGCGGTAACCGACAAAATCAAGGAAATAACCGAATACATAAAAGAAGACCGCCGTTTTTTAATGAGGGTTATAAGAGACATTGAGCCTGCGGAAGGGAAAAACTATCTTGCTACCCATTCGGTAAGATCAACTATAATAGCGATTATAATCGGCACATACCTTAAACTTCCCAACCATCGCCTGATAGAGCTAGGAGTAGCCGCTCTAATGCATGAAGCGGGAATGTTAAAATTACCGTCAAATATTTATTTGAGCCAGAGGGCTCTTACACCTCAAGAACAGAAAGCGATTTTTACGCACCCCATTCTTGGTTACAGTATGCTGAAATCTTTTAATTTCCCGCTTCCCGTATGTTTGGCAGCTCTTGAACACCATGAACGCGAAAACGGGACAGGTTATCCCAGAAAATTGCTCGGCGAAAAAATCAGCCTGTATTCAAAGATAATAGCCGTTACCTGCTCATACGAGGCTTTAAGCTCCAAGAGACCGCACAAAGAGGCAAAAGACGGCTATACGGGCATGCTGGAACTTTTGAAGAACGACGGCAAACAATACGACGATACTATCGTAAAAGCGCTTGTTATATCTTTATCTATTTACCCAATCGGTCTTTATGTGTTATTATCAAATGACAAGAAAGGGCAGGTTGTCGATGTAAACCCGGAAAATCCCCGCTTCCCTATTGTGCAGATTTTCGGGGAATTTACACCGGACGGAAAAGTAAAAACGATGCAAACATCGCCTGATACATTGACAATTGTACGCCCGCTTAAACGCAACGAAATAGGCAATTAATCATGATGTGGATTTTAATATTAATCGTATTTGCTTTGATTATTTTAAGCGGAGTTTTTTCTTTATTTGATTCCGCTTTACGTTTA
>JGI20170J14366_1001521_pt1 | contig 10076 bp, 7 predicted proteins | sample TergutNc150P3_FD_14366 | JGI IMG/M metagenome (IMG submission 14366) | reverse complement strand
AAAAATTATTTTTTCCCTTTTCAGATATTCATTGCGCCTGTCTGCGGAAAAAGCCAGAAGCTGCATGAAAAGGCTTATGGTTTGCGGCAAAGGGTCTCTAGGCAGGGAACAGTTGGGACAAATTTCATCGTTTTTGCCGTGGACGGTTCCGCAAACGGGGCATTTTATGTCGTCAGGCGGCGGAGGAGGAGTTTGCGGAGGTTTATTCATGGCTTTGTATTCATCAGCCTTGCCGTCTTTGAAAAAGAGCGTGTAATACATGGACTTGAAAGATTTATAATTCGTGTTGGAGGTTTCGCCGTAAATAAAATCCGGATACTTCAAGTCAAGCCTGTGTTTAGACATGAAAGCGGCCGCCTGAGGGTAAAAGTTGTCAAGAAAGAGCGTTTTATCGACCGCCAAAAGCGCGTTCCTGATTTCGTCAGGAGAAAAAGAATTTTCCTCTGTTTTTTCTCGCGCAGGCATTGTTTCGGGAATTTCTTGAGGGACAGAAGAAGAAGTTTCTTCTTCTTCTTCTTCTTCTGTTTGTTCGCCAGAATTGGCGATGTAGACAGTTTCACCTCGCCGAATTTGGCGATGTAGGGGCTTTGACTCCGCCAAATTTGGCGAAGTAAGGTTGTTTTCTACCTCGCCAGAATTGGCGATGTAGTTTAACTCCGCCAAATTTGGCGAAGTAGAGATTTTTTCCACCTCGCCAGAATTGGCGATGTGGACTTTGCTGTTGATCGGACAAATTCTTATTTTCCTGAATTTGCTTTTATCATTTTCGATAAATATAAACCCCGCATTTTTCAATTCGGCTATAAAACGGCTTGCGTTTCTTCCGGATTTAGTACCGTCAAGAAAATAATTGCTTGCGTTGCAGAATCCGTTTTTAAACGAAAGCCTTTCTATTTTACCGTACATAATTTTCGCACCGTCAGACAGATTTTCATCGTTAAGGACATCTCCTGGGATAGTGATTTCCCTAAAATAATTTGTCTTTTCCCCTGCATTATTGATATAATTGCCGTCTTTCATCTTGAAACCCTCATAAAAATCCCCCTCCCTTAAATAACGTTACCAGTAACGTTGCATACCTGTAAAAAAATGAAACGCTTATACCCATGCAAGGAATAAATAAAAGGACAAAAAAAAAGACCGTCTGCGGCGAAAAGCCGCAGACGGTCCGGAAAGAGATGAAAGCGGGAAAAGCCCGCAGTTTTATTTTAGCCTGTTTTGAAGATCAATGAAAATTTAGTTTATTTTGTGTATGGTAATGGAGCCGTTGCTCTGAGGTGAATAAGTGAAAGAAGGCGTTCCGCCGTTGCCTCTGATGGAATTACGGTTGTTACCGCCGGCCTGTGCGGGCGCAGAAGCGTCTCCTCCTTTTCCGTTTGCGTTATTGGTATTCAACCAGTTATAAGGATAAGGAAGGTCAAAAAAGGCGGCTGATCCTCCTATATTTAAATCGGTAAACCCTGAAGTGTTAGAATTCCCGTTAAACCCAAGTGAATAGGAATGAATGGTAAGTTCTGAATACCCGTTTTTTCTAAGTTCATTTGTTAGGCTTCCCAGCCCGCCTGTATACCCGCCTCCGTTACTACCCGGAGCTTCAGTGGTAGAACCTCCAGCTCCGCCGCCGCCGATAGAGCCTCCGGCACCACCGTCGCAACTGATTGAATAAGAGGAAGGCTGGTATGTTCCTTTAGCGCCGCCGCCGCCGCCGGCGCAAAGGAAGTAACCTTCAGCCGAAAAAGCAAAAGAACCTGATCCACCGCCTGAGCCGCCGCGCTGAATGCCTGAATTAGAAGACCCTCCGTAAGCCGAAGTATTTTCACCTTTTTCACCCGTAAAAAAAGTAAAGGAAGTATTTTTTGAAAGAATGACAACTTCAGAAACATGGCCTCCCGAAGCTCCCGATGTAGTTTGGACAAAGCCGCCTGCGGCTCCGTTGAGGGTAAAAACATAAGCGCCGGCAGGAAGAGTAACGGTATGCGACTGCGGGTTATCCATGCCTGAAAGGTAATAATGCTGGGATAAAGTAAGTGTGGCAAGGCTGTCAGAGTCAACCGTCTGATAGCGTAAATGCTCCCAGTTGTCGCTTATGAAAGTTTTTGCGAAATACTTGTTGGAAGAATCGCGGATAAAAACAAGTTTGTATAAGCAACGTTCAAGGCCTTTATAATAACCTTTTTTGTAGCTGTCATAGGCAGGCGGGACAGTTGAATAAACAAACTCAGGCTGGTTAAAAACGAGTCTCGCATAGACATAAACAAAACAAGTGTTTGAGAAAGAGGATGAGACGACGGCGGTGTTTGAATTTACGGTATGGTAATAACCGTTCATCTCAAACCTTGTTCCGCTTTTTATGACAGGAGCCTCGGTGTCGGAGGGATTGGTAAGGCCGCCTGAAAAATATCCGAGCTGTATTCCGGAAAGGGCGTTTTTCAGGAAATCAAAGGCGCCTGAGCCGTCAGTGAACGCGACGTAAAAGGAGTCGTCTCTTGTTTTTGAAATTTGCATGTAAGAATCAATGTTGAGGGTAAAAGAAACGATAAAATTCCCGGTATCGCGGAACGGGTTTCCGTTACCCGTATAGACAAGAGGAATCCTTGCGGAAGCGTAATCGGAATCGGTTGTAATGACAATCTGGTTATAATCGGCGCATCTTGCCGAAGCCGTTCCCGAGCCGTTATAAACAAAGACGTTGGAAATGTTCTGCGCCTTTGTGCTTCTGGGAAGAGAATTTATCGTAAGATAGGGCGGCGGCAGCGGAGGAGGTATGATGGAAGCGTCAAGAGTGGCGTTGCCTTCGGTAAAAGAGAGAGTTAGATTGTCTTCCTGTTTTACGATAATCTGGGTCGAGAAATTGATGTTGACGAAAAGAGAAACGGCAAAATATCCCGTGTCGGCGAAGCGTTCGTTTTTATTGCTGTAAAAAAGAGGAATCTTTGCGATAACGGAAAGACCGTCTCTTGTAATGACGATCTGATCATAGTCCGGGCATTTCGCAATTAAAGCGCCGGAAGAGTTGTAAACAAAGACGTTTGAAATGTTCTGCGCCCTTGTGCTTCCCGGAAGAGAAGTAACGGTAAGGTAAGGCGGGGGAGGCGGAGGTATGAGGGAAGCGTCAAAGACGGCGTTGCCTTCTGTAAAGTAAAGGCGCAGTTTGTCGCTTTCTTTTACAATATAATATGTGGCGTAATCAATGTTTATGGTAAAAGAAACGATAAAAGTACCGGTTTCCTTGAAATATTCGGAACCTGAATTGTAAGAGAGGGGGATTTTTGCCGTAACGGAATTGTTTTCTTTTAATATTACAATCTGGCTGTAATCGGAGCATTTTGCTATGACAGCGTTAGAGTTATAGACAAGAACGTTGGAAAAATGATTTTTACGGGTGTTTGCGGGAAGATTGACAATGGTAAGGCTTGGAACGGAAGGATCGTAGGAAGGATCAAAGCCGATTAATGAAGCGTCCAAAGAAGCATTACCGTCAAGGAAATCAAGAGGAAATTTTTCACTGTCCGTGATGGTAAAACGTGTAAAAACATCAACGTTTATGTCGAAGCTGACAAAATACGAGCCTGTTACGTCAAATCTGAGTTTCGTATCGGAATGAACAAGAGGGATTTTTATTGTACAAGAATCCGCGCCGTTTTCAATAATTATTTCTTCGTAAGAAACGCAGTCGCCGATTGTTTTTATCTGGTTCGAGACTGCGACTTTCGATACGTGGCTTTGCTTTGTGTTTTTTGGAAGGTTAATTACGGTAAGGTAAGAAACTTCAGGCGGCGGCGGTGAAGCCGGTGGCGGGGAAGGCGGCGGTGTAAAAGGTTTTTCAATCAGATTCATATCGCAGACTGAAAAAACCAGAGCCGCGAAAACGACGGGGAGAAAAGAAAAAAACAGTTTTGTTTTCTTTTTCATAAAACACTCCTAAAAGATTTTTATAGAGACCAAAAAAACGATTGATTGAAACTTGAAGTCTGTTTCAACAGAGACGCCGTAGCGCGACCTGAAAAAGTGCCTTGCGCCGAAACGGAAATCATACCAGTGAACCGGGACCGACGTGTCGCCGTGTTCCTCAAGAATGTCTTTGCGGAGAAAGCCGAAATCGAAAGAATACACGACGTAAATGTCTGTCATGGGATCAAAGAGGTTAAAATGGTAGCCTGCTCTGGCTCCGAAACTTTTGAAATTGGGATCGGGGGTTTTCATCCAAAGACCCAAAGAAAAAGGAAGGGGAAAAGGCGGCATGTATTCAACGCGCACGTCAAGAGGCAGGACGTTGAATTGCAGTTCCTTGAAAACGAATGGAGCAAGCCCTACGTCGGCAAAGAGTGAATTTTTCCCCGCGATTTCGGAGTGAAGGAAAATCGACATAAGGTCGTAAGAGTGCAGGTTTGCACAAACAAAAATTAAAGAAGCCATGAGAATGATTTTTAAACGTTTCATTTTTCCACCTTTATTAAAGCGACATTTTTAATGCCGTCGTTTGTTACGGTCTGCATGAGGGTTTCGCCTTCATGCAGCGCATGAATTTCAATGCCGTATCCCGTCTGAGTGATCGAGACAACGTGCGGATCGTACAGGGAGTTGATTAAAAGGTTCGCCTGTTGTTTTCCGGAAGAAACAAAAGAGAACTGAAGATAAGCTTTCTGTGGAGGTTTCAGGTTTAATGTTATAAGCTCAAAGGCCGCTTCACTTTCTGAAGGCCGGCTTACCACGGCCGCGGCGGTTGTATAATCGTCCGGAACGTTCTGGTAATAAAAGCTTGAGCTTTTGGAAAAGGACCCTATGATGAACAAGGTGATAAAGACGCCGTTAAAAAATAACGATAAAACAAAAATCCCGGGTTTAAAATCTGCTTTCATATTGTTACTCCAAAACATATTTTTTGACAGGCGCAAAGCCCGCTGCGGACGGCAGGTAAAGGGTTTTGCCGAGCATGATGTTGATGAGCGTGCCGTTATCGACGGTGAGAGTGGGCTGAATGCTCATTGCCCTTGAGATGAGGTTGTTACCGAGCTGGTTGAAGAACTGCTGGTTTGCCTGCGCGATGTTTGATGAGGCTTCCGGAGTGGAAGCGTATTTGTTTGCGGTTTCAACAAGCCTTGCGTTGGCGATAGAAAACATGGAAATAATCCCCGCGGCTTTAACGTATTCAAACCAGTTTTCATGGTAATTTGCGTTCTGCCCGCTCATGCCTGAGCGGTCTACGCCGTTGGCTCCGTCAAGATCGATCTGGAATCCGTCCGGCCGGATGAGCGTGTCCCACACTATTTGGACTCTGCTTTGCGCGTAAGATATACTGTTGTTATATCTTGCGACTAACAGAGTGCCCTGGGGAATAAGAAGATATTTGCCGGTCTGCGAGTCGTAAATGTTTTGCGTAACGCGGGCGAGCACGTGTCCGGGAAGGTCTGTATTGATGGAAGTTTCAAGAATGCCGGGTATTATCGTGCCCAGCCAAAGGGCGTTTTCGCCGAGAAACCTGCCATCATAAACTGCGCCTGAAGGGTTGGAAGATTCATAGAAGTTTTGATTGTTTTGCTGGCCGTTCTGAGAAGGCGTTCCCTGCGCCTGATACCCGTTTGAAGCCCGCGAATTGAGCTGGTTTAAATAATCGTCATAGGGGGTAGCGGCCGTATTTTGCCGTGCGGAGCCGTTCTGCTGCTGTGCGGCATTGCCGCGGGAAAACAAAGTTCCCTGGACCTGCGGGACAAGAGAAGAGCGGAAATGGGTGTCGGGCGGCGGCGGCTGTGAATACCCCTGCCCCTGATACTGCGGCTGCGGCTGGGGAGGCGGCTGGTTGTACTGAACGGGGGAATTTCTTGCGGGTTCGGTCTCACGGTTTCTGTCAAAGGAAACGGAAGGGAGAGAGCGCTCTTCAACGGCGAATTGGGGCGCGTCATCCGGACGGACCGTTTCCACGTCCCCGTTGCGGCTGTTTTCACGTAACGCGCTGTCGCGGAGGGAATTGAGAAAAGACGAGTTTGCGCGAGAAGACGCGTATTCGTCGCCGGAAGCGGAGCCGGATTTTTTGTACGTTTTTACCGCGTTAAAAATGACTGCGAGCATGACAAAGAAAGAAAGCCCAATGCAGATAAAGATCATGACTTTCTTGCGGTTAAAAAAGCCGGGCGAACCTCCTGAGCCGTCCAGCTTCATGGCTTCTTCCGGAGTCATTTCAAAAACCGGCTCTTCTTCGGAAACGTCGGGAACAGTTTTTTCTTCTGACATAATCAGCCTCTCTTTTTGGTTATGGTTATTTCGGTACGTTCTTTTTTGACCGTAATTTCTTCGATTAATTTGTCTATGATGACCAGGTTTCCCAGAACGCGGTAATTAAGAACATATCTCCTGTTTTCAAAGACCGCGGGCAGTTCCCTTTGAAGCACCTGCTGCGGAAACCTGATATAAGTTTTCGAGCCGTCGTCAAAGACAAGCTCTGGAATCCAGTAAGGTTTGTTGAAAAAGCTGTGTTTAATGACGTAATTAAAGGAAAGAAGCGACGGGTCCAAAGTGGACGAACTGTTTTTTTCATTGTTATCCGCCATTGGAGACGGAAGGAAGTTCTGCGGCATGAAAGCGGAATAACGCCATCTGACTAAGGGCATGTGTATGTCGGAGTAACTGCGGAGTATTATGCGGTAGACTCTCCTGTTGGTGTTAATGATAAGTGAAGCGGACAGTCCTGCCGCCGCGGGTTTAACGTAGATGTGCTGGACGCTCAAATTGTTTTCGTAACTTACGCCCGCTCCCAGTATCCACCTTTCGCTGTCGGACACAAAAGGGACTTCGACGGCTATTTCTCCCGGCTCAAGGCAGATGTCTGTTACACGTAACGGCTGGGCGTAGACTTCGTAAACAATGTCTGCGTGGTATTCATAAATGACCGCGGCGTGGGAGTAGTCCTGCGGCAGCAAGACGCCTACCCTGTTTGCTTCGCGCACGGCGGGCTGGCCCGCGGCGGGAGCGCGTGGAACGGCTTCGGCCTGCGGGATGAACACGGGTCTTTCAAGGACGATGATTTCAGGCTCAATGATGATTTGGGAAGCGATTTCAACGGGGGTTTGAGAGCCCGTTTCCCTGCCGGCAAGGGTTTTCTCAACGTCAATTGTCTTGCAAGACAAGACGAAAAAACAGAGTAAGGAGAATTTAAAGTTTTTCATAATTCCGTCATCTCAAAGTTTTCGATATAGATACCCAACGGGTTTCTTTTGATGGTGGCGTCGGTAGGGGTAACGAGCCGGATGGTAACGACCGCGCGCATTTTGGCAGTTGTAAGGTTTGCGGACGCGTCGTAAACGGTTTCGGTCCAGTTAACGTTATACGATCTGCCTGTTATGAGAAGAATGCTTTCTATTTCTACGGTTCTGCGGATTTTGCCTACAAGAGCGAAAGGGGAATTGTCAAGAAGCATCTGCCTGAAGATCGGGGAATAGTTTTGCGTAACCATAAAGAAGCAGTTGTCGATATTGTTGTAAACGACCTGATAGTCTGTGGAAACGGTTCTGTAATTTGAGATGAAGGCGCGGATTTGGTAGTGTATTGACGCTTCCGGAACCTGAATAGAGCCCGTCTGCCTTACTTCGCCCAGGTATTGGGATTCGCCTGAAGGCATGACGTTAATGAGAACTGGAATAACCTGCTGGCGGCTAATGGCGTACCAGAACAGAATGAGTGCGATAATGAACAACACGGCGTTGACAAGCGTGCTTTTACGCCAGGTTTGAGCTTCTTTTATTCTGTCCGCGAGGATGTCCGCGTAAGCGCCTTCGCCGTCCTTGAATGGATTTTTAATATCAAGAGGCTGATAGACTGTTTTTTTGTGTTGTGCTGGCATTATTTAATGTCGTTATTTCGAAGGATTGGTTTCTTTTTGTCTTTTTTCATGCATTTCATTGATTTGCTTTTCGACAATTTGACTTTCTCTGTTAGCTGACATTTTCGGGTCTTTGGAGATATAATCGCTGACAAAATTGTTGCCTCTCGTTCTGCCTTCTTCTCTTCTTTTATCCATGTGTTCGCCAATAGTCTGATGACTCCTGCCGTCAGAACCGCGATCATTGAGAAAAGACTGTGTCCAGCTGTGGGGGTTAGTTCCGCCGCCTCCGGAAGAGCCGCCAGCGCCTCTTTTGTCTCCGAGCAGGCTGCGGGTTAATCCAAGTCCGGCCGATTTAAAAGAATCTTTTGCGGAATCTGTAATGCTGGAAGCAAAAGCCTCGTTCCCGATTTCTTTCATCTGTTTAAAGCTGCCTCCAAAATTTTTAACTTCCTGCATGGCGGCAGTTTTGGCGGCGTTAGCTTCGTTCATCATCCCGCCAAGCGCAAAACCACCTTTTGCAACGCCGCCTGCGACAGCGCCTCCGACATTGCCAGCGCCTCTGGCCACTTTACCGGCCAAACCCATGGTTGAGCCCACGGCGGCTACAGCTCCGCCAACGGCGGAAATTGCTCCGGAAGCGCTGAGGCTGGGAGTACCTGTCAGGAGGGATTGCGCGATTGCGGGTGCGCTTTTACAGATGTAGAAAAAAAGTAGGCAAGTAAAGACGATAAAAACAATTTGATCTGCATTCCCCTGAAAACCGTTCTCACTGAAAGTGTAAAAAATGGTGATAAAACCGTAGAGCAAAAGAAAAATTGCCAGATTGCAAAAAAGCATTTTTATGAAAAATCCGACAATAGCGCCAATAAATTTTTCCGACAGAAATTTAGAGCCCTCCCAAATGGAAAGCGGAAAGAGAATAACTCCAACAGAAGCAACCAGCATAAATTCAAGAAAGCAAATTAAATATTCAAGTAAAGCGAAGACGCCTGTGGCGATGACAAAACCGGCGCAAATAAAACCTTTTAAAGTACGGGCGACATCCGGCAGCAGCGAAGCTCTTTCTTTTTTATCACCGAATTCAATCATGTCTCCCGAAATAAGCAGAAGTATTTTAAACATATTTGCAGGGGCGATGGTGGTGTAAGTAAGGTTACCTTTTTTGCGAGTCATAGTTAAATCGTTGAAAAGGTGGCTTTTGTCTCTTATTATTTTTAAAACCATTGTGTTTCTCGCATTAAGAGTTATCTTGCCTGTTTTATCAATATTAAGGTCTTTACCTGAAGATAAATCATGCCCGCTTGTACCGAAAGAATCATTGCCAACATAAATGGCGGTCGTGTAAGACGTACTAATCTCTTTTTCAACTTCACTAAAATATGAATCCACCGAAGGATAGATGCTGCCCAAAGCGTAATCAATGGTAATCCTTGTTATCTCCCCTATTATTGCGGGGTAAAAATTGATAACAATTAGGAAAAAAACAGTTGCTTTAAATATTTTTATAAGATTTTCTTTTAAACCTGTTCCTGTGAGAACATGGTTTAAACCGGCAGAAAGCAGGGCAATAAGAAAAACTATGCGGCCGATTCCTCTAGCCTGGGTGATAAAATAACCTTGAAGATCAATAATTTTATCTACAACAAAATAGAAAGCGTTATTAACCTGATTACCGCTTTCAATATAGCCGTTATTCTCATCTTGTGAGGAAGCAGGCAATGCAAGAAAAAGAAACAGAAAAAAAAGCAATAAAAATTTGGGTTTTTCCATAAAAACTCCTTATTTACAAAGGACTTTGAATTTAAGGCTTATATAAATGTGAAAAAAAACGGATAATGGAAAATATATAGATGATAGTTAATCATTCAAGGGGACTAAAACCATTAGACCAGTGGGAAAAGACGGGACTGTCGGTTTCTGCCTGCTCCAGATAATATTTAGCGGCTTGCATTTCCAACTGTTGAGCCTGCATCATGGCAATGTCGTTTAAAACTTTGTTATTTTCCATTGATGATTCTAGGAGAAGTTGTGTAATTTCTTTTTCTCCCATTTGAGATTCTACAGGCTTATTTTTATCAGCGGCAAGTTTTTCCTGTCTTTCGTTGTTGCGTTCCATATTGCGTACGTACCATTCGTTCTGTATGTCTTTGGCGAAAAACGCTTCTCTTGATAATTCTCTTTCTTTTTGTTCAAAAGTTTTAATGTAAGCGTAATTAGCAGGAGTAAGCCCGAGTCCTACCCACATTTCCTTTCGCTGTTT
>JGI20170J14366_1001513_pt1 | contig 10102 bp, 9 predicted proteins | sample TergutNc150P3_FD_14366 | JGI IMG/M metagenome (IMG submission 14366) | reverse complement strand
GATGAAAATTTGCCGCAGAATGATTGGAATGTTCACTATGTTCAAGCCGAAACAAAGGTTTGGTTTTAATAAGCGAGGCTGTGAAATATGAATAAAAAATTAATTTTTGCCGTTTTAGCCTCTTGCTCTTTGGTTTTTGCAACTGGAAATTCTGAGCAAGAAATAGAGAATAGAGTTGAGATTCTTAATGCTAAAAAGGGACTTGAAATAAGCGGAACCGTTCGCAGTGCTTCTTTTAACTCTTATTTTGAATCTCGGAACGAAAAGCCAGATAGCACTGGGGCTTATACGAATAAAATGCCCAACCACGAAATTTCTGAATTTTTGCAGTTAGATTTAGATTTCAAATTTCGCCCTTGGGACGTTATAAGCGCTAACTTGAAATTGCGTTTAGGCGCAGGCGCACAGGAATATTTTGCTGCTGCTGCCACAATGGTAAGCGTTCCTTGGATGAATATAGAGGGGAACTTGGCGGAGAGCTTTTACTGGGTTGTGGGTGATTTCAGGCAGTCTTATTCGCCTTTAACCCTTTATATGCCCGGCATAGACATTATGTACGAGCCAACGGCTTTTGCTCGCAAAAGGGAAGTGGCTCAAAGAGAAGCCTTGGTTCAAGGCAATCAGAGGAATTTACAAGGTTTCAATTTGCAATATCGTCCGCAGTTGGGAGAGACCTTGGGCGAATTGCGAGTTGAAGCTTTGGGAGCGAGGCTTCGCCGCGCAGGTTTTTTAGATGCGAGCGGTGCTATGGGCAATATGCTCCCAAACGAGGGCATTCCGGGTGCCACGCAGGCAGGGCGTTTTGACAAGTTTTTGCTTGCAGGCAATATTGAATTTTTGCCTCTAAATAAAAATCTGCTCATCGGCGGAACTTATCTATCAATTTTTGACGATGAAAGTTCTTCTAAAAAATATTACTGTTCCGAAACCGTTTGCCGCAGTCCTGGAGATAGAGACTCTTTGCTAAATACATTGGATTCCATTCCTCAAAAAACCTCTGTTTTTGCAGGCAGGACAGGGGCAGATATTGCTGGGATACTTAAGAATAGTTCATTGGTTGCAAATTTAACCGCTGAATTTGCTATGTCTAAAGACGAATCTCCTGAGCTTGAAAAAGGCAAAGCCATCCTTGCGCAAATGGATTTGGGTTATAAGGGCATTGTAAGCACAGATATTGTCCTTTCATCGTCTTTTATTCGCAACGATTCCTCTTGGTTTAACAATGTGGCGCAGTCGCCATCTTTCTTTGCTAGGCGCGTGTTGAATTCGGATAAAGACTTGGGTTGCAAATCTGGGAGAAATCCCTGTACAGACCAAACTTATAATTTGAGCAAATATGGGGTTTATTCACCGCTTTATTCCTCTTTTGATGCCCTTTATTTCTTTACGCCCAAACACTCGCCTATGCGCGCTACCTTTAATTCTACCTTGCCCGAAGCCAGTGACCAAACTATAAGTTTTAACAATTCTCCTTATGCCAAAACCTCTTGGAACCCATCAACTCTAACACGTGCAGAGCTTGCTCTTTTAGAAGAACTTTCAGATTTGAATTTGCAAATGGCATTGCCCAGCGGTTTTGCAACTCCTAATAGAATGGGCTTTCAAGAAGTTTTAACTGCGAACTGGAAAGGACTAGCAGAAATTAAGGGTTTGTTTGCGAGCTATGAGCAGCTTGCTGCGGGTACCGCAGAAATTGCAAAGTACACGGAATTTGGCGGTGGAGCAAAAGTTGACCTCTGGGGTGTTGAGTTGAGTGGCAGTTACAAGGGTTCTGCTAAGGAACAGGGTGCGGCAGAATATACCAGTGATTTTATAAATGCTGGTTTATATTATCGCTTTTATAAGAGATTTGGGGTAGCATTTGGGTTCCAGCAAATAAACTCAGATTTAAATGTACCTGGAGCAGATATTCTACATAACCAGATGAGTAATTTAAAAGTTGACATTGTGCCCATTATAAAAGCAAAGCAAAATCAGTGGATGGCTGGTTTGGATTATACCGTGTCTAAAAATGCTTGGCTCTCCATAAATTATGGCATTATGAGTGTTGAAAATACTTATCAATTAACTACTATAAAACCAGAAACAAATATGCCAGGCTACGCTGTTGTAAACGTAATTGGTCAGGAAATAGAATTGAAACATGAATTTTCGCGAAATATACTTGAAGCAACCATCAATGTGGAGTTTTAAGGGGTGAATATGAGATATGCAATAATAGCCTTGGTTTTACTTACAAGCCTTTCTTTTGCCAAAGAAGGGATAATTTCTGCATTAGACAGCATAGAAGAGAATGTAGTGGGATTTTCCCTAGGAGGCAGTGCTAAGGGCGGAATGTTGTCTTCTACTTTAGATGCAAATGAAGAATCATTTTCGGAATATTTGGCTTTCAGCGATTTTTTATTGAGACTTTCTGTGAGTCCGAGCAACGAAACAAGAGCTACCTTTGATTTACGTTTTCATAAGGATTGGCAATCTGCCTATCGCGAGGGACATAATTCACCCATAATTAGATGGTGGAGCTACGATGGCAGCGTATTGGATAAAAGATTAAAATTCAATTTAGGAACCATGCGAGTTGCATACAGCCCGCTCACAATTTATTTGCCAGAGCCTAACCTCATTATGGAGCCGGAAATTTTTGCTGACCTTAAAAAAGAAGCGATGGAAGAGAGATATTTAGATGGCACAAACCGCAGGCTTTTGCAGGGATTGAATGTAGAATACGGAATATCTGCGGGTATTTTTGACAACATTTTTTTGCAGGGAACCATTGTGCGTTTGCGTAAAGTGGCAGATGAAGCAGACAGAATATTTTTTGACTTTGCTCCAAATAAAGACAGATTTTCAACAGCGGCTCGCATAGGTGTTGAAACTTATGGTTTTTCTTTTAGAATAAATGATGTTTACACTTTTAACAGAATTAGCAGTTCCATGCTGGATAAAAAATCTCCGAGTAAAGATTCCGTTGTAGATTTTGAAAAAAATAATGTGTTGAGTTTTGAGTTAGGCTATAAAAACAAAAAGCCGATATCCGGTATAGACTTTGGTGCGGGTGCGGAATTTGCTTTATCTAATTGGGGCGATTGGAAATACAAAAAAACGCCAGCAGATTCTGTGAGAGTTTTAGCTTTTGATTCCATTTCAATTCCTTCTGTTGTTGCGCCTGATGGTCAAAAGAATGGTAAAGATTATAAAAACTATTACGCATATTATAAAACCGTACTTCCTAGTGATAAACGTTTTAAACACGTACTTTCTGAACAAGAAGAGTTTAATACTCAGGTTGGGTTGCTTGGCAATGCTTTTGTATCTTATAACGAAAAACCGTTTGAAGTAAAACTATCAGGGCATTTTTTGAAAACAGATAAGGATTTTGAATCCGAGCTTGCCGCTTCTCCTGCGTTTTTGCCAAATTTGCCTATACTGAACAGCGATGCTGCTTTGGAACAGAATTTGCAGCAATTCCGTACGAGTTCTTTGGAAAATATGTATTATTCCCTTTATTATACTTTGCCCTTGACTTTTATGACAGTGGTTGACGGCAAACAGGGAGAGCCAAGTTTTTACTTCTGTAAAATAAGTGGAAACCGTTTATCTCAGTTAGCGTGTTTGGATAATAATTATAGACTTTCTCATTTTTATCGCAATGCCTATACGCAACAAACCTATACCCGCTTGGAACGCGGCGAACCCTCAATAGCTTCACGTTTAGACCCTTCTGTTAATTTGGCACTCCCTTATGGTTATGCCACTCCAGATAGAACCGGTGGTGATGCAGATTTGAATTTTGTTTGGAACAAAGCGGTGAATGTGCGTGGTGTATTTGGAATGTATTCTTCTGAATATGCCGATTACATCCGTTTTGGCGGCGGAGCAGAGGTTAATGTGGCACGTCTCATAGGACTGAGCAAAGCATTGGCAGTTTCTGGTTCTTATGAGCAGAGCAAACAGGAAAACATCATTCAAACAAACCGCATTATGGCTGGGCTAAAAGTGGGAATTTGGCGCGGTCTTTCTTTGATAGGCGGTTTCCAGCAGTTGAGCAAGGAATTCGAAGATAGTGTAATAGATAAAGTAGGCGAACTTTTGGTTATAGGCGGTCCGCAGATTAAAATAAGCGAAAGAGCAAACTTCAATTTGCAAGGCGGCTTGCTTTCCAATTCAATTGAAGGCAGTGGAGTAAAATATGATTTGGATAAAACTATTATGTCTGCCGCTGTAAAGGTGGAATTTTAGGGGGATTTATGAAAAGGAAAATGTTTGTTTTTTTAAGTGTGGCAGCAGCTCTGTTTTTTGGCTCCTGCGCAGATTTATCAGTAAGCGATGAAGAAGCCGTTAAAGCCGATTTGCCAGCCGATTTTAATTGGGAGGAATATGGCAAAATAAATGGCGATGTGCTTAAAAGCCAAATTATACTAGACCTTAAAAAAACAAAAAAAGGAACAGATTCAAATTGCGTTAATATTTTCTCTTCGGATATGGCTTTTGCAAAAGAAATATATAAGGATTATTTGCTATGCCCTGTGGAGGGCTGGAACAAAAAAGAAAAATGCACTGGAAAATATGCCAACAACAGCAATTATAACAAACTAGTTATAGACACAACTTATGCGGAGAGAGACTCAACATATACACCAGAAGGTGCAACAAAAGATACAACAATTATGGTAATAGATACGATATATACAGAATATCAGTCTGGGTGTGTTATAGAAAATTGCTGGAGCGGAGGTTGGAGTGAATTGGAAACTTCTTTAGCGGATAATTTAGGTGTAGTCAAAGCTATGTGCCAGTTTATACCTGATACAACGCTGGCAGAGGCAAAAAAATATTTAAATAATTTTAAACCTGACCCATATCTTGTTGAACAGCATTATCATTTTTTTGGTCGCAATGATGGCAGACCTTACAAATATTGCGATAAAGGACGTGGAGACGAAAAAACCCAAAAGCTTGCAGTTAGGCGAGAAAGTAGAGAGGGTTATTATTATGATTATGGCAGATATACTTTTTGCCTTGATAAAACCAACGAAAAGATATATGTAGCAAAATGAGGTTTGCAATGAATAAATTTTTGCCGTTTTTTGTTTTGTTATGCGTAGCCACGCTTTTTGCCCAAAACAGGGTAATAGCCTACTTTCCCCATTGGGCGCAATATTCGCAATTTACCCCTAAGGATGTGCGTTACAATTTTGTGACGGATATTCGCTATGGCTATTTAACGCCATCTGGTTCGGATTTGCTTTTTGCCGATGAATCTGACAAGGAAAATTTTTTGGCTCTTGTTAGCCAGGCAAAAGCTGCCAATGTGAAGTTTTCGGTTGCAGTGGGAGGAATTGGCAGCGAAGATGCCATGAAAGAAGCAAATTTAGAAGAAGCGGTTAAAAAATTTCAAAAGGAATACGGAATAAATGCTTTTGAACTGGACGGCGGTGCAATTGGCGCAGAAGATTTGCCAAAATTATTGAAGCAAGCTGCGGATTTGGCAAATGCCGGCATTGGCATAAGCATTGCAATTCCGGGCATTGAATCTTTGGCGAGTGCGGTTTCTGGAGTAGATTTGAGCAAAATAGATAATTTTTCATTGTGGTTCACAGATGATGCATCGGCAAACGACCCGCAGGTAAAACCCAATTCAAATACTGAAGCTAACATTAAAGTTTTAGCCGCCTTTGCAAGCGCAGGCGTTCCTAAAAACAAACTTGTGCCGATAATACCATTTTATGGCAGAACATTTTACAAAGCAAATGGACTAGGTTCCGCCCACCAAGGAGCAGGTTCCGGCAACGATGGCGTTTTGCAATATAAAGAGATTATGGAAAAATTCAACAAAAAAGAAGCCTACAAGGTGTCTTTTGATGAATCTTCAAAAAGCGAGGTTGCTGTTAACGAAAATGAAACCATAGTTTTCAACGGAATTCCCTCTGTTAAAGCAATTACCGAGGCTGTTAAATCAAATGGCTATGGCGGAGTTGCCGCTTTTGATATTTCTGGAGACCACAGAGAACCCATAATTTCTCTTTTGGTGACCATCGGTCAAATTTTGCGCCCTGAAATTGATTACAAAAAGAAAAAGAAATAATTAGCTAGATTCGCTAACCGTTACATCAGGTGCATCTGGGCTGTCTTGTGTATTAGACCCCTTCTTTTTTTCTGCAATTTCTTTTTGGGCATCCATTGCCATTTTTACAGCATTGGCTGCTATTTGCCTGTCTGCTGGAGAGGGGTCCGCTGGAGCAAGGGCGGCTTTCTGAATGATATTTGCTTTTATTATAGTTGCTTCTGGAGTTTTTTCTCTGCTTGTGTCAATATTTACGTGCCCGGAGTTTGCATATCTATTGCCGTCTGGTCCCGTTACATAATCGTAACTCGCACCGCCGCTTGCATAGCTGCCCGCTGCACTTAAATGAGCCTGTTCGTGAGTATGAACCCTTTTGTCTATTTTTTTAAGTTCTTCTACTTTTCTTAGGTCTTCTTCGCTAAGTTCTTCTTTTTTGCCCAAAGTTTTCCAATTTTTATCGGACAAAGAGAGTTTATAGCCCAAATCCTCTTCATTTGGACTTTCAGACTCGCCATTTATGGCATTTTTGCTCTTTTCAGCTCCAGTTACTAATGGATACCCATTTTGCGAACCGGAAACACCGTTAATCATAGCTAAAACATACCTCTTAGAGATATATCGGCAGTTTTCAGAAAAACTTTAGCTATAAATGCAACATTTTTACTTTTCCGCCAAATTTAATGGAAATCGGCATTTCTAGCTTGTCTTTGAAGTCTTCTCCGTCTATTTGAATAAATTCCTCTTTCTCAAGGTGAATTTCAATTGCCTTGGCTTTTATAACAAAACTGCTTGCCCCAATTGAAATTGCCCTAAAAAAGTTCTTAATGGATTTAATTCTTAAAACTTCCAGCAAGCCATCTGCCATATCAGATTTTCCAAAAGGATTGCTGCCACCGGCAAAGCTGGGAATATTGCCCACTATAACCGTGCAGTTGTTTTGCAGTGGAAAAATTTTCGTTTTGTCAAATTCATCTGTTATATGCAGCTCTCCAGATTTTAAGCGATAGTTTTTATTGGCAAAAAATCTTTTCACATAATGCAATTTATTTTTAAACACGGAATTTCCCGCTATTTTCCCCTCCTTCCTGTCTCTATTGAAATCGTGGGCAATGTGGGCATCTATGCCTGCGGAAAAATAGTTTGCCATTGCGAATTTCCCATTTACCTGCCACAAATCGAGCTCTCTGGATTTTGCCACAACAAGTTTGCGAACTATGTACAGCAAGCCTCTACCCACAAGTGCGGAATAAAGGTTCAAAACCCTAGCGAGGTCGTTCCCCGTTCCAAGTGGTATAAGCCCAATCTTTATTTGCCTAAATTCTTCGTGCCGCAAAAGAACGCTAAAAACAGCCGTCATTGTGCCATCGCCCCCAACTGCTATAAGGCACTCCGAGCCAGCCAGCGCATCCCTAATCTGTTCCTCAAAAAGGTCAATAACGGTGAATTCCCGCTTCCATTCATCTTCCTTGAAATCCATAGAACGCATAATTTCCGGCAAAAAATCAAATACTTCCTTACCCAGCCCTCCACCGCTTATAGGGTTTATCAAAAAATGGAATTTCCTGAAAATTGACATACCTTTGGTAAATATAAAAAAAAACCTTTGTCTGAACCAGAATAAACAGAGTGGTGAGGAAAAGCCCATCTATAAATGCTTTACCAAGTGTCTGTTATACTTATTTCTCAGAATTTACAGGATTAACAGAATGAACCACATTTAGTGGTTTTTTAAGGATTTTCTTCTGAAAAAATTTATAGTTTTAGCAGTAATGAAGAAACTATTTTTAACTTTGCTATTACTAGCCCTTGCTGCCCACGGGCAGATGCAGGAGAGGGTTGCCATTATCAACACTTTGGATGACCGCGATTCAATAGGGTTTTCTGAGTTGACTTATTTGACCGATAGGCTGCGCGAGACGGCGGTTAATGTTTTGCCTGGCGAGCGGTTCGGTGTTATGACAACGGAGAGCATAGTTGCTTTTCTTGGGTCTATGGATAATACTATTAAGGTTTGCAAGGAAGCGAGTTGCCTTGCTGAATTGGGCAGGAAGGTTAGTGCGGACTATGTGGCACAGGGGCGGATAGGGCGGTTCAACGAGAATTTGACCATTAAGGTGGAACTCTACAATGTTGCAACAGGAAATTTGATGGGTTCTTTTACTGGCAGTTCCAAAGATATAGCTAACCTGCTGGTTCTCATAGACGAGAAGGCATCGGATTTGTTCAAAAAGATGCTTGCGGAACCTAAGCCAATAGTGGTTGAGAAGCCAGAGGTTGCGAAGTTGGATTCTGTGCCTGCGAAGCCGGAGGTGGTAGTGGTTCAAAAGCCTGTCAAAACCAGTTTTTATGTTGCTGTTGGCTTGGACTTGGCTGGGGCTGGGATGCTTGTTGCTGGATATTTGAAAGACAAGGATATGGCAGATGCTTACGATAAATATAAAAAGGATGAATATAATAAACCCAATGGGCAGGTGGATTTTGATAATGCTTGGGATAACTTTGAAATCAGCAAAACTAAAAGGAATGTGTTTTACATAGTTGGCGGAGTGCTTTTGGCTTCGGGGATAGGGGTTCATATATGGTTCTAAGATTTTTTATTTTCGCAGTTGCCTTTCTTATCTCTTGCACAAGCGAGGAACGCGATAGCGTTTGTGATGAGAAGAGCGTTTACTATAATGGCTGTGTGGGAGGCGTTTCGTCAAGCTCTGGCGGGAATGTTCCAAGCTCAAGCTCTAAATCAGCGTCACATCCATCTTACATTACTCACAGTGATCCAGTACCTTACGGAGACCAAATTTACCAGACGGTTTTTATTGGTACACAAATATGGATGACTACGAATTTAAATTACAATAAAAGCGGCAGTAAATGCTATGGCGAAGGTATTGGCGGCGTTTCTGCTGATAGCATTGCTAAAAATTGTGAAAGATACGGCAGACTTTATAATTGGGAAACGGCAAGGGCGGCTTGCCCTGATGGTTGGCATTTACCTAGCGATGCAGAATGGGAAGAACTAGTAAATTATGTCGGTTATTCAACTGTAGCTGCAGGCACACAGTTGAAGGCTGAAAGCGGATGGAATAGCGATGACGACAATGGACAGGATTGGTATGGCTTTGCGGCTATGCCGGGTGGCTACGGCACGGCAGATGGCATTTTCGCTGGTGAGGGTTACTACGCTGGCTGGTGGAGTAATACGGCGTCTGAGTCATCAAGAGCATACCACCGGAGTATCCTAAGTAGAACCTCAGGAAACGATAATACGATAATCAACAAGGGTTCATACGAGAAGTCTAGCTTGTGTAGTGTTCGTTGTGTGAAGAACGACTACTATTACTAGCGCGTTGTGTTAGCCGTTGTCTGAGCCAGAATTCACAGAATTAAAGAATGAACAGAATAAAGCCAAAAAATGTGGTTCATTCTGGAAATTCCAAAAATTCTGATAATTCTGGTTCAGACAATTTTCGCTACGCAGTTGCTGGGCAGTTTTTTATTTGCGAAAGTGATTTTCAATATCTGCTGCAGTATAGCCTTTTTTCATAAGGACCAGAATTTCGTCAAGTCTTTCCGCTTTGGCTCCTTCTATCCTAGACATATTATCCCGCCACTCCTTCAACCGTGCCTCATACAACATACGGTTATAGTCGTTTGCACTAAACGTCTCCAAAACATCTACGGCTTTCACAAATACTGGATCTATTCCTGCCAACTCCATAAATTCCTCCCTTTTCTCCGAGTTAATGAACCTCAGCCATTCACGCAATCTCTCATTATCTAATTTAGATAATTTTTTCAAGCAAAGAACGTGTATCTCCTCCAAATCATTGAAGGGGAAATGCTCGTCCTTTTCCAGCGTTTGAAAAATAGTGTGGCATTTCTCCGATTCGGGGACAAAATCAAAATCTGCCACTATTATGGATTTAACAGGCTTTAGCTTTGAGTACGGGTCTCCCGTACCTAGCTGCTCGGTAAGCAGATGCGACCTGTAATACGATATACGTCCTCTTACGTCAGGAACGCTGTACGCCTGCATCTCCA
>JGI20170J14366_1001492_pt1 | contig 10166 bp, 11 predicted proteins | sample TergutNc150P3_FD_14366 | JGI IMG/M metagenome (IMG submission 14366) | reverse complement strand
ACTTTGTCGTCAAAGCTGCCACAATGGGGGCAACGCATCTAGTGCTACCTCTAGAAATATATCGGCATATAGCGCCATATATATAGTGGATTATTTTCTGGTTTTTATTATATCACGCTATATCTTGTGTAACAATAGTTTTGGGCCAATATTTGATGAAAAAACAAATTTTTTTGCTCAAATTCGCGCTTCGACCGAAAAATTAAAATTTTAGTTGTATTTAGGTTTCATGCCTGCTATGCTAATGCGATGAGGATAGGTATAGACACTTTTGCCTGCGACGGGGGCAAATCGGCAATAGGCGTCTATTTAATGAATATTTTAAAGAGAATTCCCCCCTCAGGGGATGACTATTGCGAGCTTTTTGGCTGGAATTATGACCGTTTTGCCTACAGCGAGGCCGCGCCGGATCTGGAATTTATCCCCAGGTGCACTATAGTCGGCAGGCTCCCCAATTCTTTCTGGCATATTGTACGGTATCCCCAATTGGCCCGGCAGAGGGCCTGGAACGCCTGTTTTTTCCCTGCCGCCCATAAGAGACTGCCCTATGGTTCGCCCTGCCCTACAATCGGGGTTGTCCACGACATGGCCCCCTGGGTGGAAAGGAAGGGCAGGGCCCAAATAAAGATGATTATCCGCATGCTGCTTCCCGGCGCCCTGAGAAAGCTGGACAGGGTTATCGCGGTTTCTTCGTGGGTTAAGCAGGAGCTGATAGAAAGAACGGGCATTAAGGAAAAAAAGATCGAGGTGGTTCCCAACGGCATCGATATGACGGCCTTCTATCCGCGCCCCAGGGGGGAAGAAAGCGTAGTGCTTATCCAGCCCTTTAGTTTCCGGCGTCCATACGTGCTTTACGCTTCCAGATTAGAACACCCCTTGAAGAACCATGTAAAGCTTATCGAGGCGTTTGGTATTTTTAAGGAAAAAACCAGATACCCCCACCGCCTTGTTCTGGCCGGCGCGGACAGCAAGGGCGCGGGAAAGGTAAAAGAAGCCGCCAGGATCTCTCCTTACCGGAACGACATTTTCTTTACCGGCCATTTTCCCGCGGCAAGCCTTCCGGAGTTGTACGCCGGTTCCGATATAGTTGTGGTACCTTCAATGTATGAAGGATTTGGCACTGGGATTCTTGAGGCGATGGCCAGCGGAGTGCCGGTCGCCTGCGCCAGGGCCGCTTCCTTGCCGGAAACGGCGGGGCACGCCGCTCTTTATTTTGATCCCATGGACGCCGAGGATATGGCCGAAAGGATGATCACATTAACCGCCAACAGGGACGTTCACCGGAACTGCAGAAGTAAGGGCCTGGAACAGGCCCGTAACTTTTCCTGGGATACTTGCGCAAAGCGTACTTTGGAGATTATTCGGATAACCGCGTCCGAGCTATAGCTATCAGCCCTGGTTATAGTACCTGGCTCTTTCAAGGCAGTCTTTGCAAAGGGTGTGTTTTAAGGACCTGAGTTTTTTCCCGCACCTGGGGCAGCGGCCGCTTTCTTTCCGCTCGGCGTATCTTTCCCGCCTTTTTTCGTTTATCTCGTCCCGGTGTCTTTCCTGGAAACGCTGCTGGCGCAGACGGTTTGATTCTCTTTCATCTTTTGTAGGCATTGTTCAAGGGCTCCTGGGGAGAGTTTACAATAGCGATACTGATCTTTCAATATGGCGTCTCCCCAATATTTATCTGGAGTTCCAGGGTGTTCCATCATATTGTTCACCGCAATACGGACATGATTTCCCCGGAACCAATTCTTTTCCGCAATTTACACAAAAGCAATTTTTATTGTTATTATTATTTTTCCCATATTTTGATAACAGCTCCTCATATTTCTTGTCGTTAACCCACTGAAACAATTCCTTGCCTCTTAATACGGACCAGGGATGCGCCATCTGCATATTGGCTATCAAATTAAGAGCTTTATTATACATTTTTTCATTGTAATCCTTAAAATCGTCAAATTGCTTAATAAAGTCATCTTTGTTAATTTGATCATAGTATTGCTTCGGATAACCGGCTATTTTCATTAATGACGTAGTCGCGGTATCAAGGTTCTGACAGCATAACATGCCGGCCCTGTCCGCCGTAAATTCCGCCATTCTTTGATAGCGAAATAGCAAAACCTGTATTCCGACCGATATTAAAGAACCTACCGCCGGAACAAGATTGCCAAGAAAAGGCAGGATCATCTGCAAAAAAGCGTACCTGGTATGCTTGCTTTTGATGTGTCCCGCTTCATGGCCAATAACAAAATACAGTTCATCTATAGATAATTTTTCCAGCGTTCCGGTGTTTACCACGATAATCGGATTATTTATGCCCAAAGCGGAAGCGTTTATACTGGGATTCTGGCTTAAATACATTCTGGGAATTGTTTTTATACTGAGCGTTTCGCAAGTTTCATCTAATATTTTTTTTAATTGCGGTAAATTAGTTTCTTTTACTTCAATATTGCTGCCTATATGCTGTAAAAGCACCATTCTTTCCACGCCGTATTCGCTGATCATTGCGAAGGCTCTCTCTATCATTTTATTGCTATTTAAAGCCGCTTGTAATTCCTTCTCCCCACTATGCTCATAATCAAGCGCTTCCAAACCCGGTAAAATAATTCTTTCTTTTTCCATAGTGTAATAAGTATATTAAGGTACTTAATATAGTGTCAATAAAAGGATAGGTCACGCACAGTGTACCTTCGTTTTTTTTAGCCGCGCCAACGGAGTTGGCGACCTAAGAACGAAGTAGAACCGTCCGCCCGTCTGTGGGTCAAGTTTGGCCTATATCCCCCAGGCAAATCCCTTCCCCAGCCGGTATGAACCTTTTTGCAGCCAGCCCGATAATCTGCTCTTCCCAGGACGGGGACAGGCCCGGCCTAAGTTTTTTTTCGGTGCGCAGGCAGGCAATCATGTCCCTTTCGATGGTTTCGCCTGCGTTTATGTCTCTGAGCGCGTGTATGGAGCGGTTTGTCCGCGTGTAGTTTGCCTTTTCCGAAGGGGCAAGGCGCTTGATACCGTCCCCAAGGACGCTTTCTACCAGGTCCTTTCCGCGTTCACTGCACATTGCGTTAATAGTTGCCTCCGAACCCGCTCTTTCGGCCCCGCGAACCGCCTGAACCATTCGGGCAAATTCGGCGGGAGGCAGGGCAATGGGATCGTCCAGCCCGCTGTCGGAACGCGAGAGGCAGAAGTGCTTCTCGATTGCGACTGCCCCCATGGCGGTTGCGAGGGCCGGTACCAGGCAGGGATCCAGGCTGTGATCGCTAACGCCTGTCGTAACGCCGAAAACCGAGGCCAGGCTTTTTAAAACCCTTAGGTTGTAGTCGCTTTCCGGGGCCGGATAGGAAGTTACGCAGTGCAAAAGGCATACGGGGGGCCTTCCATTTTCATTTGTATCGGGATTTCCATCCATAATCGAGAGGGCTTCTTCAATGTCTCCCAGTTTGGAAACCCCGGTTGAAAGCAAAGTCGGCAGGTTGTAAGAGGCGATTTCCCTTATCAAGGCGGAATAGTTGAGCTCAGGAGAGGCGATTTTAACGCATTTCGGCCTTAATTCCCTTAATTCACGCGCGCTTTGAAGGCCAAAAGGCGTGCAAAGAAAGACAAGCCCCTTTTTTTCGACCTTTTCCTTCATTTCGGCAAAAAAAGAAGGCGCAACTTCCAGTTCCCTGAACCTGTCAAACAGCCTGATTTTCCCTCCAGGCAGCTCCACCTCGCCGGTATTTTGGTGAAGTATTTCACGCGCATAGACGATTTGGAACTTTATGCAGTCCGCGCCGGCCTCCGCAGACGCTTCTATAAGTTCCCCTGCTTTAACCGGGTCGGCTCCGTGGGATGTACCGAGTTCCGCAATGATTAAAACGTTTTCCTTGCTGTATTCGGTATTATTTATCAAGATTTTTTTGTTTTTTTCGTTTTTCACCGCATATCCCCTCGACTTTTTTCTTATAAGGGAGTATAATCATCTTGTTAATGATTGATTTTCGCCTTATAGTGTGCTTATCGGTGTATTACTATAGTAATAGCAATCATTAAAATTAACAACGAAGGAGTTATTTATGAAGACCTTAACCTGCGATATTTGCGGCAATGTTATGGAAAACCCGGTTTCCGGGCGTAATTACTTCCATGTAGCTCACAGGGATATTTGCGAGTCTTGTCACGACAAGATTGAATATCTGGTTAAGCCTATAGTCCGGACTAAATCGCCTTTCAACTATGAATGGTTTGAAAATCTCTACAAGGACTCTATTGAAAGATCCATTCAGAAAGGTAAAGTAGAAGTAAAAATCGCAATTTAAGTAATTGGAGATGTTGCATTCGGCATACTGTAAGCAGGCGTGCTCTTCGGGTATGCCGAATATAGCAATAAATGTCAAAAATAATCTCTGATAAATAATGAAGGTGCGGTTTTTGCGCAAAGAGAAGGAGAACTAATGTCTGGGCACAGTAAATGGGCTACCATAAAGCATGCAAAAGGCGCGGCTGACGCAAAACGCGGTCAGATGTTCACGAAGCTAATCAAGGAAATTTCTATTGCGGCGCGTATGGGCGGGGGGAGCGTTGACGGGAACCCTCGGCTAAGGACTGCCGTCTTAAAAGCCAGGGCTGCCAATATGCCCAAAGACAATATCGACAGGGCTATAAAGAAGGGAACCGGCGAGCTGGAAGGCGTTACCTACGAGGAACTCGCCTACGAAGCCTACGCGCCCGGCGGGGTGGCCCTGCTCATCGAGGTGCTGACGGACAACAAAAACCGGGCCGCTGCGGACGTGCGGAATATCCTTACCCGCGCCGGGGGCCAGCTTGCCACGGTCGGATCGGTGTCGCGGCTTTTCAAGCGCCAGGGGATCATTATTTTGGACGGGGAGAAGTACACCGAAGACCAGGTTATGGAAGCGGCCATCGAGGGTGGAGCCGAGGACGTGGCCCTTTCGGGCGGCGTCATTGAGGTAACAACGGCGCCTGAGGATTTTGAAACCGTGGTGAACGCTTTAACCGAAAAGAGTTTTGAAACCATGAGCGCGGAAATCAGCATGGTTCCGGAAGCCGACGTGAGTCTGGATAATGACGCTACGGCCAAAGTGCTGAAGCTAATCGACAAGCTGGAAGAAAACGACGACGTTCAAAACGTCTACTCCAACATAAACGTACCAGACGGGTTTGAATCTGAGTGATATTGACAGGGTCAGAATAATCGGTGTTGACCCCGGCCTGGCATCGACCGGCTGGGGCGTGGTGGAGTTTTCAGAAAATCGTCTGCTCTACGTTGCCCACGGCTGTATTGAAACCGGGCCGGAAGATCCCAGAGGCAAGCGCCTTCATATCATCCATAGTTCTTTTTTGAAAGTATTGAAAACCTATAAGCCCCGCGAAGCCGCCATAGAAAACCTTTACTTCGGCAAAAACATTTCCAGCGCCATGTCTGTTGCCGAAGCCCGTGGNGTNCTGCTTTTGGCGNTGACAAGCCAGGGACTNCCCGTCAGGGAGCTGACTCCCAATGCCATAAAAAAAGCGGTGGTGGGGGTAACCAAGGCCGATAAAAGCCAGATTCAGGAAATGGTGCGCCTTATTTTGGGATTAAAGGAAATACCAAAGCCGGATCACGCCGCCGATGCTTTGGGCGCGGCGATTAGTGCTGCCCATCGGGAATCGGGAGTATAAACTTCAAGGTAAGGCCCGCTTCGGTGGAATCTACTTTAATGACCCCGTGCTTTTCTTTTACAATATCTTTCAGATAGCTAAGGCCGACTCCTCGGCCAGCTATCATATCGGGTTTTTCGGAAGTAGAAAATCCCGGCGAAAAAACAGCCCAAAGAAGTGTCTTTTTGTTGATCCCTTTGGCTTTCGGATTCAATGCGATATACTTTTCCTTGATTTTTTCCCAATCCAGTCCACGCCCGTCATCGGAAAAAGTTATCTCTGCTTTGCTGTCGGCGTTTTTAATGCTGAACGTAAGAAGGCCCACGGGTTTTTTATTTTTCCTGATTCTTTCATCCGCCGGTTCGATGCCGTGATAAATAGAATTCCTTAAACACTGAAATAAAATATCCTTAATTGGTTTGCGCAGTCCGGATTCAAGAATGTCAATATCAACCTGCCCGGCTTTTAACTCAACTTTCTTTTGGGTTTCATCCGAAAGCTTCTCCACTGCCTTTGTAAGGGAGTGGATCAAAATGGTATCTACCTGGTTGGAGGTTTTAAAAGCTTCAATCTTTTTTGTAATTTTTACATATTCGTCCTTTTCCTTTAATATGCTTTCAAATTTTAATGCAAGACCCAGGACATCTTCTATCGTGATTTTATCATAAGCGGATATGGTTTTAATGTCGTCTTCCAGCTCATGGAGTTTATTGCCGAGAGTTTCAAGGCCAAGGATAAGGGCATTGGACTTAATGGCGTGGACATTTTGAAAAAACTTTGTAAGTATCTGCTTTTTCGACAGGGATCTGTCTTTCAAAATTGAATTTATGTATCTGAAATTTGATTCCGTATCTTCAATAAAGTCATTAAATACAAGGGGATCAATCTGGAGAACGTCGAACATATTCTTCATTTCCAGTTCCTGGGCTTCTCTCCGGATCTGTAAATCTTTCTCGTACTCTTTTTCCCCGGTAATGTCCTGGATTATACCGATAATTACAGGCTCTGCCTCTGGTTGCTCAATAAGGTTAAATCTCGTGGTGAGGGTTTTTATGCGGTCGTCAACGCGGTACTCAAATTCCGCGATTGGATTGGCGGATTCAAGGACTTTGGCGCTTTTGGCTTTTGCGAAAATCATTGAAAAGTAGCCTTTCATGATCTGAAGCTGTCTGGTATCCAGGGAAGCCTGAAGCATATCGAGAAAATTTTTCCCTGCCAGTTCGGAATCGTAATATGAAAGAATTGAAATAAGCGTTTTGGAATACAGCGGAAGTATTTTAAGTTCGGAATCCATCATGAAAATACCCTGATTGATATTATCCTTCATGGTTTGAATTATATTTTTTTCATGGGCCAGTTCCGCTTTTAGAATCTTTTCCTTTTTGTCTTTTTTTATGCTGATGTATTCATATACGATCGCCAGGCTCATAATAAGGATATAACCCATGATAAAGCGGATTCGAATGGTGAATTCCTGCTGTGCCGGGGGCGTAAATGGCGCAAACAAAATAAGGACTATTCCGGCAAGAATGATGGAAGATTCCACAATCCCGACAACAATCTGGCAGAGAAAAATTGCCATCAGGGGGAATGTGAAAATCCATACCGCGGCCCAAAGATTAAGATGCCCTGTGTAAAGCAAATAAAGGCAATATAGCCCAAATATGGTTACCGGGAATAAAGGTACCAATCTTAACGGCATTTTTGAGCGGATTAGTAAAAGGCTTAAAACGCAAAGTAAGGCAATGCCAAAATCTATGTCAGTTCTAAGGATATCCACATCCATCATCGTAATACCAAGCGAGACCAGTGGAATTATTGCCAACATAAAAATGGCGTTCATTGTCATGTATCTTATCTGGTCGTTTATGGTTGTGAGGGTATAGTATCGTTTTCCCATGAAGATTTGACGCAAAACAGAGCCGGTTTTATTTTTATCGCTCATCTAGAATTTAATTTCCGAGATTTTTTCCATAAACTCTTTATCGCGAATCGGTTTAACAATGTAGTCGGTCGCGCCGTTTTGCAAAGCTTCCACTATGCTGTACTTTGCCGCGTCGGAAGTAACCATGACGATGGGAAGCTCTTTATAATTGGGCATGGCCCTTACTTTTTTTAAGAACTGCATGCCATCCATTTGCGGCATATTCCAATCCAGCAAAACAAGGGAAATGTTATTTGTTTCAAGAAGCTGGTAGGCTTTTTGTCCGTTTCCTGCTTCAAGGAATTGGCAGGGAATCTTTAATTCTGTAAATGTTTTTTTGACAATATTTCTCATAATTCGACTATCATCAACTATCAGAATCAATTTCATCCTTTTTGCTCCAGGATTATGAATTGATATATTTTTGATGCTTTTTGGAATGATGTCAAGCGATCTTATGACGGTGAATGCCGACCAGTTTCTACTGTCACAAATTAATGCTATAGTCCAAGTGTGTTTAACAGTATCCTGGGAACAATAACGGAAAAATCAGCTGACGGTGTTTTTGTTGTCTGTGGCGGCCTGGAGTGGGACATTGCGGTTCCGGCGACGGACATTTCCCGCCTGCCCCGCGTTGGGGAAGAAGGCCGGATTTTTACCTGGCTCTACCACAAGGAAGACCAGATGAAGCTCTACGGTTTTTGCGCGGAAGAGAGGCGAAGGACCTTCCTGGAGCTTTTGAAGGTGGAGGGAATAGGGCCGAAAGGGGCCTTGAAAATTATGGGGGGTATTGGCCAGGAGGAACTTGAAAAAGCCCTTGAAACCGAAGATCTGGCCCGTCTGGAGGCGGTACCGGGGCTGGGAAAAAAAACCGCCCAAAAGATGATTTTGGCCTTAAAGGGCAAGCTGACCACGTCAAAAACCGCGGTTACGACTCCCTATGGAGACCTGCTGGAGGCCCTTGCCGGTATGGGCTACGACAAACGCGCCGCCGCCGAAGCGCTTTCAAGGGCCGAGGGAGAACTCCCGCCGGGCGTATCCGGGGAGGAGAAGGAAAAACTGCTTTTCAAGCAGGCCATTGTGTATCTGAGCAGTTCTTCTTAGTGCATATTTCTTTAAATTTTATCTCGCCAAGGCGCGAAGGACGCCAAGTACACAAAGTTCTTGTTCGATAGATTATGGTTATACAAGATATAGTATATTCATAATAAGGATCTTGAAAGTATAATGATGATATATCTAATAACAACTTTGCGCCTCTGCGCCTTTGCGAGAGGTCTTTTTGTAAATATTTAGTTGTTACAGCTTATTGGGAAAAGGTATGGGGAAAGCGTCAGATACAACAGCGAAAGGGCTTTTGCACCCTGAGAAGCGCCCGGAAGAAGACAACCGGGACATGGCTTTGCGCCCACGCAGTCTCGTGGAATTTCAGGGCCAAAAGGCCATGAAGGAAAATCTCGCTGTTTTTATAGAAGCCGCAAGAAAGAGGAACGAAAGCCTCGATCATCTTTTTTTGATTGGCCCGCCAGGCCTGGGAAAAACCACCCTGGCCCAGGTTGTTGCCCATGAGCTGGGAGTGGACTTTAAGGTTACCTCTGCGCCCGCGCTTGATAAGCCAAAGGACCTCGCGGGGATCCTGACCACCCTCAATGAAAAATCGGTTTTCTTCATCGACGAAATCCACCGGCTAAAGCCCGCTATTGAAGAAATGCTTTATATCGCGATGGAAGATTACGAGCTTGACTGGATTATAGGTCAGGGGCCCAGCGCCAGAACCATAAGGATACCCATTCAGCCCTTTACCCTTGTTGGGGCGACCACAAAAGCGGGAAATGTCTCGAGCCCGCTGATAAGCCGCTTCGGTATCACCTTGCGTTTTTCGTTTTACGAAGACGAAGACATGGAGGCCATTGTAAGGCGCTCGGCGGGGATACTGGGCGTAGCCATTAACGATGACGCCGCTTCGCTTTTGGCAAGGTCAGCCAGGGGAACGCCCAGGGTGGTAAACCGGCTTCTGCGCCGGGTGAGGGATTTTGCGCAGATTAGTGTTTCCGCTAAAGCTGGAAACCCGTCCATTACCAGGGAAATTGTGGAAGAAAGTTTAAAGCGCCTGGAAATAGATCCGCTGGGCCTTGAAAGGTACGATAGGGAAATTCTTAAAATAATAATCACACGGTACGGTGGCGGGCCGGTGGGGGCGGAAACTCTGGCCATTTCTATCGGAGAGTCCGTGGACACCCTGGAAGATTATTACGAGCCTTACCTGATACAGGCAGGCCTTATCCAGCGCACCCCACGGGGCAGGATGGTAACCGATCTGGCTTACGCGCACCTCAACCTGAATCGCAGGAATACTGAAAACGGGCAGTCGCTGTTTTAGCCGGGACGTTTATTTCTTGCAAAGGGCATCTACCCGCTTCATAAATTCGTTTGAAATCCGCTTTTCCCATTTGATGGAAAAACTGACAGGCTCTGGCGATTCCTTAAACTCCTTGAGCAGGGTTTGGATGCCCCGAATGTTCGGGTTTTTTGTTGCGTTGGCGACGTTGCCGTTTATTTTGGCTATCATTGCCTGGGAATCGGTGGTAAGGATGTAATTGCCAGGATTGTCTCTGGC
>JGI20170J14366_1001490_pt1 | contig 10168 bp, 9 predicted proteins | sample TergutNc150P3_FD_14366 | JGI IMG/M metagenome (IMG submission 14366) | reverse complement strand
TCCCTGCGCGGACGACAACGGTAAAAGTCTTGATACTCCGATAAAACCCGTCCGCCTTGCCGCGATTTTTGATTCGCGGACTCCCACCTTCCGCCACGAGATGTACAGCGAGTACAAGGCAAACAGGCAAAAGACCCCCGAAGACCTTCATGAGCAAGTTCCGTTAGTTGAAGAATTTTTAAACGCTCTGGGTGTTAAATGTATTAAAAACGACGGCTTTGAGGCTGACGATATTATTGCTACTCTTGCGGAAAAATGCCGCGCCGAAAAAAGGCAGTGCTATATTTTATCGTCAGACAAAGATTTGCTGCAGCTTATAGGCGGCGGAATATTTGAACTGCGCCCGGCAAAAATTAACAGAAAGAAAGAAAACCCCTCTACGCCGGGTCCCGTGTGGGAACTTATCGGTTACGATAAAGTAAAAGAAGAGTGGGGCGTAGAACCGTCGAAAATACTGGATTTCCTTTCGTTACTCGGCGACAGTTCCGACAATGTTCCCGGCGTAGCAGGGATAGGCAAAAAGACAGCGGTTAAATTGATAGTTCGTTATGGTTCTTTAGATGAAATATATAAAAACCTTGCCGCGATTGAAGGTTCTATAGGAAGGTATATTTCCGAAGGAAAAGAAAGCGCCTATTTTTCTAAATCGCTTATCCGTCTGCGAGACGATGTTGAATTGACAATTAGTTCCATTGATGAATTGACTTTAGAAAACCTTGACAGACCTGCCGGAGCGAAAGTGCTTATCCGCGAAGGTATAAGGCAGAGCGCCAAACAGCTTGATCCAAATGTAAAGCCCGCCGTTCAAGCCGCCGCCGAGCAAAATTCTTCAGAGAATGAAACAGACAGCGTAAATCAAATTGGATCATTATCCTTTTCCGCGGCGGAACAGGATCTTCTTGGAGACGGAGTCTACAAAACAATTCTTGATATTAGTGAAATAGAATCTATTTTGGAACAAGCGAAAAAACAAAAACTTTTAGCGCTTGATTTTGAAACAGATTCTCTTGACGCGTGGCGTTCCCGTCCCATCGGCATTTCGCTTGCGGTAAAACCAAAAGAGGCGTTTTATATTCCCGTCGCTCCCCACGATGTCAACGGTACGCCGTCAAAATTTAATGATCCCGATAAAGTCCGCGATTTGCTTTTGCCTCTGTTTGCGGATAAAGAAATGACAATAGCAGCGCATAACGCCAAGTTTGATTACAAGGTTAGCCGCGGCTGGGGGATTAAGCGCTGGCAGTGCAAAATTTGGGACACAATGACAGCGGCATGGATAGTTGAGCCTGAGCGCAACAATTATTCTTTGGACTCTCTTGTCGCCTACACTTTTGACTGTTCCCCCACAAAATATATGGAAATAGTGCCGAAGGGCGCGGCGTTTGACGTTGTCTCTCTGGAAACCGCTACGCGCTATTCGGGGGAAGACGCGGATTTTTGCATCAGGCTGAAATATCACCTTGAACCAATGTTGAGGAAGACCGAATCCATCTCTCTTTTTGAAAATCTTGAAATGCCTCTGCTTCCCATTCTTGCGGAAATGGAAGGAGAGGGAATAAAAATAGAACCGGATGTGTTAACAAGTTACGGCAAGGAGCTTGGCATTGAACTTGATACGATTCAATCCGACACATGGAGAATTGTAGGGCACGAATTTAATCTTGCATCGACGAAACAGCTTCAGGAAGTGCTTTATGTTGAGCGCAAACTCACTCCCGGAAAGAAAACAAAAACCGGCTACTCCACAGACGCAAGCGCTCTTGAGGAACTTGCGCGCGAAGACCCCGTCCCCGCCCTTATCCTGCGTCATCGCACTCTGTCAAAATTAAAATCAACATACGTAGACACGTTAGCTGATATGGCGGACAGCGAAGGGCGGTTGCACACAAATTTTGTGCAGACCGGAACCGCCACAGGACGCCTCTCCAGCAGAGAACCCAACCTGCAAAATATACCCATCCGCGCCGAAGAAGGCAGGCGTATCCGCGAAGCGTTTATCGCAAAAAGCGGCTGTGTCCTTATTTCCGCCGACTACAGTCAGATAGAGTTGGTAGTTCTCGCGCATCTTTCGCAGGATAAAAATCTTATTTCCGCATTCAGAGAGAACCGCGATGTTCACGCCAGAACAGCATCGTTGATTTTCGGCATTGATGAAAACGAAGTAAAAACCGAACAAAGGCGCATGGCAAAGACGATAAACTTCGGCGTAATTTACGGAATGAGCGCTTTCCGTCTTTCCAACGAGTTGAACATCGGACGCTCAGAAGCGCAGAATTTTATAAAAGCGTATTTTAACACATACTCAGGCGTACGTCAGTTTATAGAAAACACAATTAGAAAGACGGAACAAACAGGCTACGTTACAACATTTTCCGGACGCCGCCGCTACGTCCCCACAATTAATTCGCATAACAAGACGGAAAAATCCGCCGCGGAACGCGTAGCCGTAAACACTCCCATTCAAGGCTCGGCGGCGGACATTGTAAAAATGGCAATGCTCAATCTGGACAAAAAACTTACCGCCGAAAAAAGCAAAGCGCGTCTTTTACTGCAAGTCCACGACGAATTGATCCTTGAGTGCCCGAAAGAAGACGCCGAAAAAATGTCGGCGCTTGTTAAAACAGAAATGGAACAAGCGGCGGCGTTAAGCATACCATTGAGAGTGAGCGTAGAGACAGGCGGCAAGTGGGGCGATTTTCATTGAGTGGATTATAAATATTTTGGTAAATCCCATGAAGCTCTTAAAATACGATAAATGTCGATTTGCTTTTCCTTGTCATTGACTTTATAAAAAACTATATAATTACTGACAAACATACGGCGATAATCTGTATTTTCCGAATATTCGGGGTATATGTAGGGATTGTCTTTCAAATTTTCAATGTGTTTTTTTAGAGAAGCGGTAAACCGATGTGGTGTTTCCGGATAAAATTTGGACAAGTAGGCTTTTATATCCTTTTTATCTTCTTTTGCAAAAGGTGAAAAACGGAATGTGTATTTCAATTATCTTCATTCCAAAAGTCATTTTCGTCAAGCCAAACGGCATTAGGTTTATTCGCTTCGTTTTCGGCTTCAGCCAGTTTTTCTGCAAAATAAACGGACTGTGCTTTTTGGGATAAATATTCTATGTAATGTACCGCTTCTTGAAATAACTCAGGCGGTAATGTTTCTGTTTTTTTTATCAATAGTTCCGCTTTCGGCATTGGTTTTCCTCTTAATTATTATACTGTTTTTTGAGAATTTTTGAAAGCTATTTTTCTCTTTAAATAATATTTATAATATCATTGCTCACCCTTGCTGCCATTGTTTAATTTTTTCGGTGACGGTTTTTTCAAACAGTTTATAATCGTTTTCAAACTTTTTAAAATCGGAAAAAACTTCTTGATACAGACGTTCAAGCGTTTTGTTGCTGTTAGTCATGAATGTTACGGTGTTAGTTGTAAAAAGTTCAGGTGTATCAACATTCAGAGCCTGAGCAATTCGCTCCAGCATACCCGCGGAGGGGAATTTTTTTCCTACTTCTATCATTGCGATATAATTTGGCGCGGTGCCTATTTTTTCCGCTAATTTTTCCTGTGAAATCCCCAGGATTTTGCGGTATTTCTTCATGTTTTCTGCCAAAATCAGGCGAATATCAGTCATTTATCCCCAAAACCTACCCATTAGATTAGTATTTTTTATTCTAATCTTTACCATAGGGTATTGATTACCAACTATAAGATATGTTATTATCTATAAGGTGTGTATTATAGAAGTTTCCGGTGAAATCTAAGCTTTAAATAAGGAAATATACAGGCGTAATAACGTCTTAAAAAGGGGTGTTTTTATGAAAATGGCGGTTAAAGGGTTAGGTATTGCGGTATTTGCGGTAATGTTTGTTTTTGCGTTGGCTGGGTGTGAGGAAGCTGAAGAGGCTTCTCCGCCGCCTCCTTCTGTTGCGTCTACTCCTATTCCTACCGGTACTGTTATTGACATAGCCGAAATAAAGGGTGTTGTTGTTCCGGCAAACCGTTTAACTCCGGTTTCAAGTATTACTGAAAACGAGCAGTACAGCGGAACCGTAACATGGAATAACAATCCTTCTACTTTTGCCCCTCTGACTGAATACACTGCAACTATTACGCTTACTCCTAAAACGGGATATACCCTGCAAGGGGTAAAGGCTAACTTTTTCACGGTTGTGGGAGCGCTATCGGTCAGTAATGCCGCAGATTCCGGCATTGTTACCGCGGTATTTCCTGAGACGAAATCAAAATATGTTACTAATATGGAAATAAAAACACAACCGTCAAAATTGACTTACACGCAAGGAGAAGCGCTTAGTTTAGCGGGACTTGCGGTGAAGCTGACCTACAATACTGGCTTGCCGGAAGAAGTGCCTGCCGTCCATTTTCCGTTTGAAAGTATAACAACAGACCCCGCTGATGGTGATAAGTTAGTTTATTCAACGCACAATGAAAAACCTATTAAGATAGCATACGGTAAAATAGCAATATGTGAAACTGATAAATTGGACATAAACACCCCTACAGCAACGGATTTTGATATCAGCGGACTAACGCAATACTATGACGGCAGTCCCAAGACTGTTACTATAACACCCAAAGAAGGAAAAACAAATGGAACTATAACCGTTAAATACAACGGAAGTACGACCGCGCCATTGGCAGTAGGTACATATACCGTAACTTTTGACGTAGCGGTGGCGACAAATTTTAATGCCGCAAGCGGATTTTCCGCTGGAACTTTGACAATTGAGAAATCTACTCCTAAAAGTTACGATTTTAACATCAGCGGACTAACTCAAGGCTATGACGGTAGTCCTAAGGCTGTTACCATAACGCCCAGAGAAGGAAAATCAAACGGAACTATAACTATTTATTACGAAGGAACCGAAAGTACAACTTATACCAAAAGTACAACCGCGCCATCGGTAGTAGGCACATACACAGTAACTTTTGATGTGGCGGCTGTAACGGGCTACAATAATGCAAGTGGACTTTACGCAGGATACTTGACTATTTCTCCAACAGTTGCCTTTATTAGCGTAACTGCGAATGGTTCAGTTTCGCAGTCATCAACGCAGTTGACGTTGACTTTTAGTCAATCTATCACTACTGGTCTTTACGCAAGTGACATAACTCTTAGTGGAGTATCAGGCGTAACAAAAGGATACTTAGACAGATCAGGGGCAACAACATACCACCTAGGTATCTACGGCTTTACCGCAGGCGGAACATTGACTGTAGCGGTTGCAAAATCGGGTTATATAATAAGCGATTCCTCAAAAACAGTAAATATTTATTATTGTTATTATAACGGTGTAAGTCCGGGAACGATAGAAATGGCTTCGATACCAGCCGGAACATTTATCATGGGCAGTCCCACAAGTGAACCGAATCGAAGTGACTATTATTATGAAACACAACATTCGGTAACATTGAGCGGTTTTTCTATGAGTAAGTATCAAGTGACGCAGGCGCAATGGATTGCTGTAATGGGAGCCGGAGAAGATCGGACTACAACAAGTTATGGGAAAGGGGATAATTATCCTATCTATTATGTGAATTGGTATGACACTATAGTATTCTGTAACAAATTGAGCATAATAGAAGGATTAAATCCTGTATACAGTATTAACGGTAAAACAAATCCTGCGGACTGGGGAACAGTGCCGACGGGAATTGATGCAACATGGGATGCGGCAGTAATGGACAAGAATAAAAACGGGTATAGATTACCAACCGAAGCTGAATGGGAATATGCGTGTCGAGGGGACTACCCGAACAAAGCGACAGAGACAAATACAAAACCGTTTGGGATAGGGGACGGGACAAAGATGGTAAGCAGGTTGGCTAATTTTGCTGTTACATATCCTTATGATCTGGCTCGTGGAGGGCCTTATAACGATACAAGTGCGACAGGGTATGTAGGCAAGACGACAGCGGTAGGAAGTTATCCAGCCAATAATTACGGGCTTTATGACATGCATGGAAATCTGTATGAATGGTGTTGGGATTTCTATGATGTATATTATTATTCGAGTAGTCCTGCGAATGACCCGACCGGAGCGGTTACCTTGTCTGACCGGGTGCTACGCGGCGGGAGCTGGTACAACGACGGTCGGCTCTTGCGTTCTGCGCGTCGGGACTACGGCTACCCGTTCAACCGGAGCTACTACATCGGCTTCCGGCTGGTGCGTAGTAATTGAGTTATGTACTAAAAAATCTTTGATTTTTTAGTACGGGCGAAATGCCCGTGCCGGAGCGAACGGAGTGAGCGAAGGTTGGGCATGGAGCGGGAACGGAAAGTCCAGACCCTGAAAGGGGGCTGGATGTCGCTCTTCGGGGGGATTTATTTTTTAAGGAGAAATATACATGAATCATGAATTAATACAAACCACTATAGGAATTACAGGGGTAGTAACAATTATTTTACTATGGTGGCAAATAAAAAGCCAATTAACATGGAATAAAATAAATCTTTCACTAAATAAAATTGATTTATCAGTATTTGGAGAAAAGGAGAAATATCTCAGCGATTCTGGAATAGATATGGAAAAGGAGGAAATGAGTAATGAGGATTATGAAAAAATAATAAATCCCCAAAATACTGATTTATTATATAGGGTATGTGATATATTAGATATGTTTGAAAATTTCTCAGCATTGTATAATATGAACGTTCTAAATAAATTTTTTGCTTATGAAGTATACAGTGAAAATGTATTATTTGTTTATTCAAAATTTAATAAAATAATAGACTTTTGTCGCGTTATAAATGATCCTTTTTATTATAAAAATTTGGTAATATGTGCAGATAAGTTTTCTAAAATTAAATTAAAAGAACAAAAAAATAAGAAGAAAACTAAAGAAAATGAGAAATTGAAACAAAAGATTATGTATAGATTAGAAAAAATACAAACAGAGAAAGAACGTATGAAAAGTATAATAAATTAAAAGAAAAATTTTAAAAGATTAGGATTTTTTTTGAAGATACCACAAAAAATGAAATGTAGACAAAACAGTAGAGGGAATGCGAAAAGGAGTGAAGATTATGGCAAAAGAAAAGAACAAATCTGTTTATAACTGGCTAAATGAAACTACCACTTGGCTTTTTTTTGTTATAATTATTTTATTTGCTCTCGTGATTATACTCGGTCGGAGTTATTTTATAAGCTCTACGGGAGTAATTGATAAAGAGTATAAGATTTGGTTTTTATTTATGTTATTTGCTGCTGTAATTTCATGTTTTATGAATGCGATTATATCTCTTGTATCACACAAATTAGAAAAAAAAAGAGATACAGATATAATGCAAGAAATTACAAGAGAAGTATCTGTTGCTTTAAAACAGAGTAATTTGGTTAGTGGCGCTCGAGAAGATATTTTAAGATTATTAATGAATCAAAGTTCGCTAACAGGAGAAATAAAAAGAATAAGAATATTTGCACATCAGAGCAAAAGCTTTTCTAAATTTTTCTCAACTTATCCAAAAGATAATGATAGATCTTTAGAAGATATTGAATTAAATATTCTTGTACATAGTCCAAAAGTAGACAAAGATCATGATGTAATTAAAGAATGGAATGATATATTTATTAAAAACAAAATAGGAACTTTAAGAATTAGAAATCCAGAGAAGGAAGATCGAAGATCTTTTTATGGTATGGTTATTGAGTTTAAAGGACATCTCCGTATAGGGTTGATAGGTTTTTATCAACCTAAAAGCAAAGATAATGGAGAGTTAATCCCTCTAAATAGTCCGTATGGGATATTTAGCGAAAGCTCCATTTTAGATGTTCTTGATGAATACTTTGAACATTATTGGGGCATTTCAGAATCGTTGGTTGATGATAAATACAAAAATTCCTACGAATGAAAAACTATTGTACGTGCAACAGTGCCCGATACCTAAATTTCGTATAGTCGTCAAAATATTGACGGCGTTAACTAGTTGTTATCTTCGATATCAGTAATGGTTTGTAAAAATTGTTCAGGTGTTACAACATCAATGGAATTGGATATAAAATCTTTGGGATTTCTGGTTACAATATAATCAACGGATAAATCCGAACCCACTATGAATTGGATAGAGTCTTCAAAATCATTCCAGTCAAGTTCCAACGCTTGATAAATGTTTTTATCCGTTACAGTAGCCGGATAAAAAACTTTCAACAGACGCTTTATAGCTTCTCGTGTTTTGCTTTTTCCGTTTTCTTTTTCGGTTATATAAAAAAGGTCTGTTATTGTCGAAGCGGAAACATAACCTTTAATGAGTTTTTGCTGTGCCATGCCGAAAATCAATGCGGCATTGGTATACCACGGCTTGCGATTCAATAGAATATCAAGTACAACATTAGTGTCAAGCAATATTGTCATATTTTTTAAGTCTTTCAGCGCGAATTTCTTCTGCGCTTGTTTCGGTGCGCAAAAGACCTGTCAAAGATTGCAGAACTTCCCCTTGAAGCATTTCGTCTATCATCAATTTTGTAAGATGTATTTTCCCCTTACCGCCTGTCTGCTGAGTGCTTGTGAGAGGGGTAAGCGTAAGTTCCACCTTTGTCTTGCCAACCGGTAATTCGAAAGGCAAATCAAAAGAAATTCGGCGGTTTGCCGGCACTTCAATAGTTTGTTCAATGGTCATAGGATAAATATAGCATATTTCCCGATTCGTGTCAAAAAAAGCCCCTGACCTAACGATCAGCGTTTCGCAAGCAACGAGGACATACAAGGGTGCCTGGCACCCAAATTTCGAAACGTTGTCAAGAAATTGGCGACACTATAGAATTGCAATTACGACAAGATATGCCCTAAAAGTTCGTGTTGGTTCGTGTGGTTCGTGGTTAAATATTTTTAAAAAAATAAGGAGTAACAATTGCATGATTTCAAATCTCTTCAAAAAATCCTCACCTCGCTTCACCGCCGCCGTTATCTTATTTATCTTCTCCTATCTTTCCTCGCCGGCAGTCTACTCACAGGATTTCTCCTATTTCGTCCATGTTGAGCCCGGTAATACGGCACACAAATTCAGGAGTTGCCCCCTCTGCAAGCAAATTTTTAGCGATTATTAGCTTGCCTTCTTCACGACCTTCTTCACGACCTTCTTCACGAGCCTCTTCCCGCGCTACTTCTAAATATTCTTCTTGATTCCAATCGTCCAACAGCATATTCAATACCTCCGAAGCGTGAGCTTCTAAATAATCCTTCAGTATATTGTTCTTTATACAATAGTTTATCGCAGATATAAACGTTTTTTCAAGCGATTTTTCTTGCTTTTGATATTCCCTTATCTTGTCTATAAATATACTGTAGCCGTCCAAAGTCTCGCTTCTTTTCAGTATTTCCGAATTATGCCCGTGGTTTATGTTGTATACATGTACAACCAATTCCAGAGGTATTTCAGTACCCACCGATAATTTTAACCCCTCGATGTCTTTAAAAGCGTCGGACAGTTTTAATACTTTATAATCGGAATAATCTTCTTTGCCGTTGTAAAGGACGATAAACTCAGGTCTTGGTATTTTCTCAAGTTTGTTCTGATACCGTTTTCTCCTTTTGATAATTTTTTCATAAATACGGGCAATGTACATTAGCAGACGCAGGGGGATATTGTTGTTAATCGTCGATTGGTGTTCAATAAGCACAACAAGACGGTTGTCGATTAAAAAAGATACGTCGTTAATCTGCCCTTTGTAGAGAATGTCCGTCAGTGTGTTAATATTGATGGGAATATCCTGAGGGATAGGGATACCCTCAATAGCCGAGTAGAGTTCTCTTAGAATGTCCGGGTTGCTGAACAGCGAGGAGAATACGCTGTTTTTGTGGTTTCTGTTAACATTTTTCATAAAATGTCCTCCAAAAATAAGTTTGTACCAAGTCATCACAAGACAACTGTCGTTAAAAACGACTTAAAAAGTACATACCTATATATGGCGCGCAGATGCATGGCGCTTGACCAAAAATGAAAAATTTTGAAAGATTTTTTACTTTTTGCTTTCACCCGGTTCGTGTCAAAAAAAAGCCCCTGACCTTTCGATCAGGGGCTTCAATTAACTTTTAAGTATGACTAGAACGGTCTTTCCGCTAAATACTTGTACTCTTTGTACACGCGTTCGGCATGTTTCTTGGCTTTCGCAAGCAACGTGTCGGCGCGAGCCGGGTCTGCG
>JGI20170J14366_1001489_pt1 | contig 10169 bp, 10 predicted proteins | sample TergutNc150P3_FD_14366 | JGI IMG/M metagenome (IMG submission 14366) | reverse complement strand
CGGCGGTTCAGGTTTTTGGAAGCACCACCGGCCTTTCCGCCGATCACAGCCGCCTGGAGTTTTTGGGGGAGCCGATGAAACTTCGGGTCGGGCCGGGGCTGTTGGGCAGGATTTTCAACGGCCTTGGAGAGCCTGTCGACGGCTACGGGGATATTTTTTCCTCAACCTGCCTGGACGTGAACGGGCTTCCCATCAACCCCTATGCCCGCACTTACCCACGGGATTTTATTCAGACCGGCGTATCCGCCATTGACGGCATGAACACCCTTATAAGGGGCCAGAAACTTCCCATCTTCTCAGGCAACGGCCTTCCCCATAACAGGCTGGCCGCCCAGATCGTGCGTCAGGCAAAAATCCTGCATGGCTCCTCCTCCAGTGAAGCTGAGCGTTTCGTCATCATTTTTTGCGCCATGGGGGTCAAATACGATGTCGCCCGCTTCTTCCTGGATGACTTTGAGCGTTCCGGCGTCTTGGCCAACGTCGTGGTCTTTCTTTCTTTGGCGGACGCTCCTACATTGGAGCGCCTTGTCGCTCCCCGCTGCGCCCTTACCGCCGCCGAGTACCTGGCCTACGAGAAAAATATGCACGTCCTTGTGGTTATGACCGACATGACCAATTACTGCGAGGCCCTGCGGGAAGTTTCCTCGATTAGGGGGGAAGTGCCCAGCCGAAAAGGCTACCCGGGTTACCTTTACTCGGATTTGGCTTCTTTGTACGAGAGGGCGGGCAAGATAAACGGCTCAAGCGGCTCAATCACCCAGATTCCGATTCTTACCATGCCCAACGACGACATAAGCCACCCCATTCCGGATCTTTCAGGCTACATCACCGAAGGGCAGATTGTCCTCGATCGGGAACTGTTCCAGCGGGGAATTTATCCCCCCGTTGCGGGGCTGCCCAGCCTTTCCCGGCTTATGAAAGACGGAATAGGCGAGGGCATGACCAGGGAGGATCACAAGGACGTTTCAAGCCAGCTCTTCGCGGCCTATTCCCGTGTCAGGCAGATACGCAACCTGGCTTCGATAATCGGCGAGGAGGAGCTTTCCGCCGCCGACAAACAGTACATCAAATTCGGGGAAAGGTTTGAGAGCATTTTTCTGACCCAGGACGAATTTGAAAACCGCGACATTGACCGTACCCTCGATCTGGGCTGGAAGGTTCTGAACGAAATTCCCAGGGACGATCTGTTGAGGGTAAAGCCGGAATTCATAGGCAAGTACCTTGAGCCGACAAAGGCAATGAGAATTTAACGCGAAGGCGGAGGAAAATGGCAAGGGAACAGGTAGCTCCCACAAAAAGCAACCTCATACGGGTCAAGGAACGGCTCAATACCGCCCTTGAGGGCTACGACCTTTTGGAGCAAAAGCGGGAGATCCTTGTGATGGAGCTGATGCGGAAGGTGGAGCAGGTTAAGATACTGGAAAGGGAACTGGATCAAAAAACCGAGACCGCTTATCCCTGCCTTAAGCGAATGCTTGTTACGGTAGGGCGCGAGAGGGCGGATGCCCTATCACGGAACATTCGCTATAAATATGAGCTTACCGAAAAAAAGGTGTCCGTCGCGGGGATGAGCCTTTTGGGCCTGGAAATAAGGCTTCCGAACGTGGAACTTAAATATTCTCCAGCGAATTCATTTGCGGAATGTGATGAAACCGTGATAGAATTCTTCGGGTTGTTAAAAATTCTGACGGAACTGGCGGCGGTAAGAACCATCGCCTGGCGTCTGGCGCGGGAAGTCCGCAAGACCCAGCGGAGGGTCAACGCCCTGGAAAAGATGGTCATTCCCACCGCCAGGGAGACAAGGGTCTACATAGAATCGGCGCTTGAAGAGAGGGACCGTGACGCTTTTTTTACGAATAAACTTTTAAAGAGAAAAGGAGCAGGAGCGCCTTAGCGCTTTGCGCATTAGCGCTTTACGTGCAAAGCACGGGGGGAAGAAATGATAAAACCGCTATTTTCAAATGTTGTCGTGGCCATCAGCGGCTCAGACGCGTCGGTTCTGGCGGCGAAATATGCCATAGTTATGGCCAAGGTTTACCACTGCCGGCTTACGGCGGTCTATGTGGTAGATACGGCTACCATAAGGCAGCTCACGTTAAGCAAGATATTTATTCAGGAAGAAAGCCAGGAATACCAACAGAGCCTGGAAGCCAACGGGGAGCGCTACCTTTCATTTGTGGAAGAGCTTGCCCACGCGAAGGGCGTCAAAATCGAGCGCGAAATTCGCCATGGCGCGGTATACACGGAAATCCTGGCGGCAGCCGGCGATAAAAAAGCGGATCTGATCATCCTGGGGGGATGGGAGAAAGAGCGCAGTTCCAGGGACATATTTTCCCATTCCCACCGTGAAATAATGATAAACGCCAAGTGTTCTGTCCTGTTGGCGAAAGAGCCTGGGATAGATTTGATGTACAAGCACGCATAAAAAAAAGGTATAGGTACAATTGATGAGAATAGCGGTAGTTAGCGTAACCCCTCATGGGAATGGGACAAAGGATTATGTAAAAGCCCTTGCCAACGGCATGGAATCAATGGGGCACCGTGTGGATGTCCTGGATGCCGGGGACGGCTATAAGCTTCCCGGTTACGATTATATCGCCTTATGCACCGAGGCCGCTGGCTTCTGGGGAGGAAAAATGCCGGAGGCGCTTCCTCAGCTCCTCGCTACCGCGAGTCTTGCGGGAATGAAAGGCGCGGCTTTTTTAAAGAAAACGGGCCCTTTTTTTATCAACAAGGCGCTTTGCAATTTAATGAAGGCCATGGAAAAGGAAGGAATGGTGGTCAACTGGAGCGAAGTTCTCCTATCCCCGGATCACGCCAACGCCATGGGAAAGCGCATCGGAGCCTAGCCGACAGCAAAAATATGTACAACTACTATGAACTCCTTGAAGTAGCGGAAAGCGCGTCAACACAGGAAATAAAAAAAGCTTTCCGGGAGCGTGCCAAGAAGCTTCACCCGGACATTTCCGGAAAATCCGGCGGCGAGGAGATGAGGAGGCTCCTTGCCGCCTACAAAACCCTGAGCGACCGGAACCGCCGCTTTGAATACGACAGGGCTTACGCCAGGTTTGCCGTAAAAAACCGCTTCGATTATCGAAGTTTTCTGCGCGAAAGGGACGATCCTGAAAGCAGATCAAAGCTTATCTTTTTTGAGCTTCTGCACATGGAAGAAGACGAGGCCCTTTCGATATGGCAAGCCCAGGGAGGCCTGGATTTTCCAATGGAAAAGTACATGGATCGCGAAGACTGGATGGATTGCAGTTTTATTCTGGCGGAAGAGCTTGCCGCCCGTGACCGCCAATACGAGGCTTTTATGCTTTTGGTAAGGGTTATTAGGGAAGAAAGGCGCCTGCCTTATTTTAAGCACTTTATGGAAGAGGTGGAAAAATTCCTTAAAGAGCTTGTCAGGCTCCAGCTTAGACCGGCATTGGACGATGAAACCTACCTTGAATGTATGTCAGCGCTCGTCAATTTGGGCTTTTCTCCCCGGTACGAAGCCGGCATTTTTCGTTCCATCGCGGAAACCCTTTTCCGCCTTGGTGAATTTGACAGCGCCGGGAAAGCCCTGAAAGAAGCCCTTAAAAGAAATCCTGGTTTGCCGAATGCTGTAAGGCTAAAACAAAGGCTTCAAATATAGAAAGAACGATGGAACATATCCTGGTTTGCCGAATGCTGTAAGGCTAAAACAAAGGCTTCAAATATAGAAAGAACGATGGAACATCTAAATATTTACAAGAAGAGTTCTCGCAAAGACGCGAAGACCGCAAAGGACGCGAAGTTGTTGTTTGCTATTTTATCGTTATACTTTCAAGATTCTTACTGTTTTGAAGGTAATATATCTTGTAAAACAAGAATCTATCGAATAAGAACTCTGCGCCTTTGCGCCTTGGCGAGAGAAAATTCGGGAATATTGTTTGTAAACTTTAAGATGTTACAGGGTACTAGATACCTTGAGAACAGGACAGTGCTGTGATACGGCTGAAAAACGAAAAGCAGATTGAAGGCATACGCAAATCCTGCCGGATGCTTTCCGCCATGTACAGGGAACTTATCCCGCTGGTAAAGCCCGGGCTGGAAACCATCGAGATCGACAAGTGGGTGCATAACTGGATTAAAAAAGCCGGGGGCAAGCCAACTTTTCTGGGGGTTGGCTCAAAGAAAAATCCTTATCCGGCGTCGATTTGCATTTCAATCAACAACGAAGTTATCCACGGCATTCCTTCCAGGCGGAAAATTGTTTCGGGGGATCTGGTTTCTTTGGACTGCGGCATTACCCTTGACGGTTTTGTAAGCGATCAGGCCATTACCCTTGAAGCGGGCAAGGTAAGTCCGGAGGCCCACAAACTAAGCACGGTTACCCGCGAGTGCCTTTACGAGGGAATCCGCTTTGCCAGGTCGGGCAACAGGCTTTTACAGATATCCAGGGCCGTTTACGATCACGCCCGCGCCTCCGGTTTTGGCGTGGTTAGCCAGTTCTGCGGGCACGGGGTCGGGTTTTCGCTTCATGAGGATCCGCAAGTCAGCAATATTCCCAAGGGGGCCAACCCCAGGCTTTCCGCAGGCATGGTCCTGGCGATTGAGCCGATGATCAACGCGGGAACCGGCGATGTTGTAACCCTCAATGACGGCTGGACGGTGGTAACCGCCGACAAAGGGCTTTCTGCCCACTGGGAACACACGATCGCCCTTTTTCCCGATCATACGGAGCTTCTCACCGAGCCTGTCTGCGGGGAAGACGAGCGTATGGTAGCAGGATAGATTGAAACAGGGAATTTCGGCCAAATTATCGAAGAACTATTTGCACCGCTTAATCTTATTTGGAAAAGCCCGATTGCAATGTCTTGTTATTACATTGCAATTTTTTGGAGAGAACAGTCTGGCAAACCATGCATCCGCATGCGCATACGGTTTTCTCCTTTCCGTAGCCCCCGCCCTGATGCTGGTATCCTTCTTTCTGTTTACTGCCCTGGATTTATTTACAGGGAGCGGCGAAGGGTATAATCCGCAAGTTTTGGCGGCCCAGATAAGCAGTATTCCTTTTTTGGAAGGCGTGCTGAACGAGACCTGGTTGGTCAATGAGCTTCCCTCCTTTGCCGAAAGCGGGATGCAGTTGAGGGGAATTGCGGGTCTTGTTTCGATAGCCTGTATTTTTTGGGCCGGCAGGGTCTTTGCCCTTTCCCTGCAGCGCGGCTTAAAGATCATTTTTACCGGGACAAAGAAACGAAATCCCTTGACAGACAACATAGCTGTTCTCTTGGTGGAATTGGCGGTTTTGATCTCCGTCATGCTGATGCTCCTGTTTTCCCAATCGGCCCGGCATATCTACAAAATTTTCAGTTATTTTCCCGTAGTATCAGTTTTTCTTTCAATCCTGACACGGTACAATATTCATTTTGTTTTTTTGTTTGTTCTGGCTTTGCTTTTTTATCTTATCTGCCGGTATTTCATTGCCAATGGTCCCAGCAGACGTTCCGCTTTTTGGGGAAGTTTATGCTTTGCCGGTATTTCATTGCCAATGGTCCCAGCAGACGTTCCGCCTTTTGGGGAAGTTTATGCTTCGTTTTTTCTTACACTGTTTTGTCCCGAATATTAACCATACTGCTGGACCAAACCCGGTATAACTTTCTTTACGGAACCCTGGGAAGGCTGGTAACGCTACTGGTGCAGGTTTTTTTCTTTTTTATGTTTTTCTTCGTTTGCGCCCAGCTTGCCAGTGTTCTGGATTCTTTTGACGCCCTTCTTTTTATTAAACTTCACCATGCCAGATCGAAGAAAAAAAAGCACCTGGGACTTCTGGATAAACTGTTTTTTTCCGCGGAAGGAAGGCTGCAAAAATATTTCCGATCTTATTCGGGAGGGATGACGATTTTTTCAAGGAAAGACGCCGGAGAAGAGGTTTTTTATCTTCTTGAAGGAGAAGTGGAAGTATTTATGCTGTCAGAAAATCCCGGAGAAAAGCCCATTGTCCTGAATGAGGGCGATTTTTTCGGTGAAATGGGCTATTTCCTTTCTGAAAACCGCAGCGCTACTACAAAGGCAAGAGCCGACGTTTCGGTTCTTGTTCTTCCCCCCGCTCTTTTTGATGAAATGCTGAGACATGATACGGCCATGGGCAGGACAATTATAGAGCACTTATCAGGGAGACTTAAAACAATGAACGAACAGTACAGCGCCATGATTAATGAAGATGACATTCCGGCAAACTAACGTTAAAAAAGTAAATGATGTTGTCATGGTATATGTAACTATTCCTGGTTTTTTGGATTATGTATAATAGGTGGAACTAAAGTTCGGGAACTGAAGTTCCTTAGTATATTTTTTCAGGAGAAGGTGCTTATGAAGTTAATTCAGAAATTGTCGTCCAAAAGTTTTTTCATTTTTAACCTGGTGCTACTAGGGATTATCTTTGGGTTTTCCCTGGCACTTCTTTCATTTTCCTGTGCCTTACCGGGTAGCAGGAACGTTGCCAGAGCGCAAGAGATGTCGCCACGGGTGGCAATTCCTCAGGATGCGCTTTCGGTAGCCGAGAGTTTTCAAACGGTTCTTAACGCGGTATCGGACAATGTGCTGCCTTCAGTTGTAGAGATAAAAACCGTTTCGGTGCAGCGCAGAAGTACTCAGAGTTTTAACGGCATTCCCTGGGACTTTTTCTTTGGCCCCAGGAGCGACGGCGAGCAGGGGCAGCAGGAAAGGGAATACCGTTCCAGCGCGATGGGCTCAGGTTTCATCGTCAGGCACGACAAGGATCTTTATTATGTGCTTACCAATAACCATGTAGTAGAAGGATCCAACGAAATTACAGTGGCAACCAAAAACGGCAAGGAATATACCGGATCAATAGTAGGCCAGGACAGCAGACGCGACCTTGCGGTTGTGTCTTTCAAAACAAACGACAGCTTCCCCCTGGCCGATTTAGGCGACTCCGACGCTGTAAAAGTCGGGGACTGGGCTATCGCCATGGGAAACCCCCTGGGCGAACAGTTTGCCTTTTCCGTAACCATGGGTTTCGTCAGCGCGCTTGGAAGAACGGGCGGCCCGGGCGGCAATATTAACGACTTTATTCAGACCGACGCTTCAATAAACCAGGGAAATTCCGGCGGCCCCCTGGTAAACATCCGGGGCGAAGTGATAGGTATTAACACCTGGATCGCCAGCAATCAGGGCGGCGGCTCGGTGGGCCTGGGCTTTTCCATTCCCATAAACAACGCAAAGCGGGTTTTGGATGAAATTATCGCGTCAGGCAGTGTCAAGGACGGCTGGCTTGGCGTATCGCTTCTCGACGCGGATCGCGATACCTTGCAGGCGTTGGGCCTTGCAGGACAGAGGGGCGCTTTCGCGGCGCAGGTGTTCCTNGGCTCCCCAGCGGACAAAGGCGGAATCCGCNCCGGCGATTTTATTACCCATGTAAATAAAAACGAAGTGAGGGGAACCACCCAGCTTACGCAGATGGTCGGCAATATAAAGCCCGGTGAACGCGGGGTTTTCACGGTTATTCGGGACGGCGCTTCAAGGGATTTTACTGTTACCATAGAAGCCAGGACCGATGAGGTCGCTGCGGAGAGCAACAAGCTGTGGCCCGGCCTTATAGTGTCTGCCCTTACCGACGAAATGCGTTCCAGCCTGAATCTGGACAGGAATGCCCAGGGCCTGTATGTGTCCCAGGTTATCGCCGAATCCCCGGCAGCCGTTATCGGCCTTCAGCGCGGCGACAGGATAACCGCCGTCAACGATACGCAGGTAAAGGATCTGCCATCGTTCTACAAGGCTATGAGGGAAAAAGCCGACAAGGAACTCTGGTTCAGTTTTATTCGCGGAACCAGCAATCTGGATTCGCTTAAGTACAGGCGGTAAAAAAGTCCACAAATTTTACCACGGAGTTTCACGGCTAAGAACCGAAGGTAGTAACACAGGGAAAAATAAGGATTTTAAAAACTACCTTCGGTTCTTAGCTGTGGTTTTTCTTAATTTCTTCAGCTAAAACTTTAAAGCCAACCCGGTTTTGGTGACAAATGGATAGCCCCATTCAACCACAATCCCTATATTTTCTGCAAGATAAAAATGGGCGCCAACATGGCCGCCAAAATCAGCCCCTCTGTATGTCTGATCAATATGACCGGCATAGGGATTTGATCCGCTCGACCATGAGAAATAGGTATACCCGACAAAAACGCCGGTATAGAGGTCAAACCAGCTTACGCCAACATTCCAGTGCCAGTTGGCCCTTCCGCCGAAGGTTACGTAAGTCCAGGTTTCTGCCCAGGGAGTATTTATTCCTGAATATCTCCATTCATACTGATAAAACCCTACAATGCCGCCTATTGAAACGGGAATGGACGGAAGGCAATATTCGCCGCTTAAAACAATGGGCGGGATTTTTACTGAAGAGCTTATTAGAGTGCCTGTGCCGGATGCGAAAGCCCAGCCAACGCCGACATCGGTTAAAAAGCTTCCGCCCTTAAGCGGAGCCGGGTAATCCATAAGGTCAGCCGAAAAGGCAAAGCCGCCCGTCACCATAAGAACCAACAAGAGCAATGACACCTTTTTCAAAAAAAACTCCTTATAAATAACTTGTCTTAAGGCAGTAGTTAAGCACAAGTTAAAACCTAATTTTTATTAACACGGAAAAGCCATAATTACAAGGGGTTTTACCCTAAGTATCCAATCCCTAAAGTTTTTTTAGCATAGAGAGGTATTCCGGGCCCTTTATCCGCTCATTGGGCAGGAAGTTCTTTCCGTCGGGCAGGGACATGAATTCCGATTCCACGCAGCCCAGGACGGAATCAAAAAAGGGCGAACGGATGTCAAGGTCGGGAATGGGGCTCCTAGCGTTTGGAGTATTGGCGTAACGGGATGAGTACCGCGTCAGAAGCCCCCGGTTGGCCCGGTTTTCCGAATTAAGATGCCAGAGAAACCATGCAGTGCCGGAACGAAGCACAATTTCGGACGAAGAAGGCTTTGTATAGGGCCACTCGGTTTTGGCCGCGTCCTGCGTTATGGGAATCAGCGAGCGTTCAAGGAGCTGGGCAAAGATGGTTTCCGCAGGCAAATCGCGCCCGGCAGTGATGAATCTAAGGAAGTCTGTTTCGCTTTTTGTAATTTCAATTAAGTCCTTCCAGGTAATTTCGCCCTGACGGGCGATTTCCACGGTACGACTTTCGGCGCTGTATTCAAGCTCTCTTAGTTCCCAGGCCTTATTGCGAAACAACCCGTAGGCTTCTTCGTAAAAGGGCTTTTCGGCAAGCGTTACAAACGCCGTGTCAAAGGCGGCAACCGCTTCGGAGAAACGGTTCAAATCGAAAAGAACCCTGCCGCGCTCGATTAAGAGTTCTCCCAGGGATCCCTCGGCTTGCAGGCTTGCTTCGATCGTTGCAAGCCGCTGGGTTAAATTCCGTTCCATTCTGAAGTTCAGAATCTGCAAGGGGAGATTCCGGGGCGAAAGGTTTTGTGACCTTCGCTGTTCTCTCTGGGCGTCAGAGTTTTTTCCTTCCATCAGGTATAGCCTGCCTGACCATGCGGCAAGGGCAGCCTCGAAGTTGTTGTCCGCCACTGTTCCCTGCATTGCGCTTATCTTTTGCCTTGCGCTGGCAATGCCTTCCCTGCCTGCCCCTGCTCCGTCCATCCTGATAATGAGCTCTTCGATTTCCGCAAGTTCCCCACGCGCTTTCTCGCCTGCGCTTGAAAGCGTGATATCTTTTTGAATGCTCTGGCATGACGAAATGGCGATAAAGACCACAGCGAAGATTGGGAAAAACCCTGGTTTCATGCTTACATCTTATTACTTTTTTAGGAAAATTAATATCGCCTGACGTGTTTAATTCTATCTATAAACAGGCCACCCGGGTACCTGCCTTTTTTCTTCATATCTTAAAGGTAATTCTTTCTTTTTTATCCTCAAATAGGGAAGGTCGCCATTAATTAATACATCATAAACATCATCCCCATACTTAATGGTAGATTCTTGATAGTCATCAAGAATAAGAAAAAATCTTTCGTCGTCTCCCTCTTGACGAAACCTGAGAAAACACTCCGGATTATTTTCTTCAAATCCGATTACCAGGCATCCATTCTTGTCCATTGACAGGAGTTTCCCTAAATCATTGCTCGCGATAGTAACTTTTTCACGTACTGTCCAGTTATATTTTATGAGGTTCCCTAAATAATCAACTGTA
>JGI20170J14366_1001481_pt1 | contig 10203 bp, 10 predicted proteins | sample TergutNc150P3_FD_14366 | JGI IMG/M metagenome (IMG submission 14366) | reverse complement strand
CTACCGGGACATAGCTCTTGAGGCATTAGAGCGTCTCAAAAAACTTTCCGATTCATGGCGGATTGAGCGTATTTATCAAGAAGGAGTAACGGTAGTAATAGCGGGACGGCCCAACGCAGGCAAGTCCAGCCTATTCAACGCCCTATTAAAAGAAGACCGTTCCATTGTAACGGAAATTCCAGGAACTACCCGTGACTGGATAGAAGCTTGGGTTTCCATCGAAGGAATTCCCGTCCGCCTTGTTGATACCGCAGGGCTTAGGGATTCCGCCGAAACCGTAGAAAAAATCGGGGTGGATCGCAGCCGCAAGCTTTTGCAGGAAGCGGACATTGTTCTGTATTTGATAGACGGAGCTCAGGGCATTACCGGCGAAGACAAAGATTTTATTGACAGCGGCGCGGGAAGCGGCAGCAAAGCAGACAACAGCGGGGTAAACAACGGCGCAGATTCGGCGCATGAACCTTGCAACAGACAACTTCTTATTTGGAACAAAGCGGACATTGCGCCTGCGCCATCGTCAACTCAGTCCTTCATCAGCGTCAGCGCAAAAACAGGCGAAGGATTGGCGCAGATTAACACGGCGATTTCTTCGGCGATACAGGGACAGGCGTCGTCGGATACGCCTATCACTGCCGCCGTTGGCACGAAGAGACAAAAAACCCTCGTGGACGCCGCCTGCTCCGCTCTGGAAGAAGCGCTTTCGCTTGCGCAACGCAATGAGCCGCTTGATTTAATTGCGCCGCTGTTAAGAGAAGCGGTTAACTCGTTGGGAGAGATCACGGGAGAAGTATCCACAGCCGATATATTGGAAGAAATGTTCAGCCGGTTCTGTGTGGGGAAGTAGCATGGATTACGATACGATTGTCATCGGCGGCGGACATGCCGGAATCGAAGCGTCCCTCGCTGTAAGCCGCCTCGGTTTTTCAACCCTTCTCATTACACAAAACCCCGACAGGATAGGGACGCTTTCCTGCAACCCGGCGATTGGTGGCCTTTCAAAAGGCAACCTTGTAAGAGAAGTGGACGCTCTCGGCGGAGAGATGGGCAAGCTGACGGACGCCACAATGATCCAGTACCGTGTTCTTAACCAGTCTCGAGGTCCCGCTGTACAGGCTCCAAGGGCGCAGGCGGACAAACACGCATATCCCGTTGCGGCCCGCTCCGTCCTTGAGAAGCAGAAAAACCTGACAATTTTCATGGATACGGTTACGGACTTTATTATTGAAGGAACCGGCGCAGACGGTACTGTCAAAGACGCTTCCATTGCGAAAATTACCGGGGTTATCACAAAACGAGGTAGCCGCATATCGGCACGAACAGTAATCCTTGCCGCAGGAACTTTTATGGAAGGAAAAATATTTATCGGCGAATATGACGCGCCGAACGGGCGGCTTGGGGAAGAAGCGGCGCTTGGTCTTGGCGCATCCCTGCGCCGGCTTGGTTTTCCCGTGGGAAGGCTTAAAACCGGAACCCCGGCACGGTTGGCGGGAAACACGATTGATTATTCGGTTATGGAAAAACAGGACAGCGAGGAAATGCGCCCTTTCTCGTTTTTTGCCGCCACCGGCGCAGAAAGCAGTGACATTGTTACCAAAAGACCCGCCATGCCTTGTTGGGTCACGTACACAAACACAAAGACGCATGAAATCATAAGAGCGAATATCAGCCGCTCTCCGTTGTACGGCGGAAAAATAACCGGCACGGGCGCACGTTACTGCCCCTCTATCGAGGACAAGGTGATGCGCTTTTCGCACAGGGAGCGTCATCATGTTTTCATCGAGCCGGAAGGACTTTCAACCAACGAGATGTACATGAACGGAGCGTCCAGTTCCCTGCCCGAAGATGTGCAGAGCGATTTTATCCATACCATTAAAGGGCTTGAGCAGGCGCACATTGTCCGCCCCGGCTATGCGGTGGAATACGATTACATTGATCCTCTCGATCTTTATCCGTCGTTGGAGTCAAAGCGGCTGTCAGGTTTCTTCACGGCGGGGCAAACCAACGGTTCTTCCGGTTACGAGGAAGCCGCCGCTCAGGGGATAATCGCCGGAATCAACGCAGCGATGAAAATGCAGGGGAAGCCGCCATTTATACTTGGGCGAGCTGAAGCCTACATCGGCGTACTTGTTGACGATCTTACAACCCTTGGAACAAAGGAGCCGTACCGAATGTTCACGAGCCGTGCCGAACACCGCCTTATGCTGCGCCACGACACAGCCGACACGAGGCTTACCCCCAGAGGGCGGGAAGCGGGGCTTGTAGACGATGCCCGTTGGGAGCATTTTTTTGAAAAGACAAAAAAACTGGACGAGATTAAAGAACTGCTTTCTCAGCGAAAAACATCCTCAGCCGATGTTAACGCCCTTTCCGGTTATCCGGCGGAGTTGGTGGAAAGGGCGCTTTTGGACGAAAAGTACGCAGGCTACATCGAAAAGGAAATCCGCTTCGCGGCGAAAGCCGCCAAAATGGACGCCATCAAACTTAATCCAAATACGGACTATTCGGCTATCAACGGGCTTTCCGCCGAGGCAAAAGAAAAACTTCAATCCGTAAAACCTCTTAACGTAGGGCAAGCCGCCCGAATCCCCGGCGTCCGGCAGGGAGACATCGCCCTGCTGATTATCCTTGCGAGGAAATAATAAAATATTCATACTATCAATATGATTAAACTTGCAGCCTTCCTGGGGAACCCAGGGAAGGAACACGCTCTTAACAGACACAACGCGGGGTGGATGCTTGCAGAGGCTCTGCCTTTCTACCCTTCCCTTTCATGGCAAAAAAAGTACAAGGGGCTTTATTCCTCGCGAGAGAATTTTCATTTTTTAAAACCTGAAACCTACATGAACCTGTCGGGCGAATCGGTCTTTGCCGCAGCCTCTTTTTATAAAATCAAAGCGGAAGAAATAATCGTAGTCCACGATGAGTTGGAACTTCCCCTTGGGACAATTTCGTTAAAATTCTCGGGCGGGCTCGGCGGGCACAACGGGCTTCGCTCCATGAAAAAAGTTTTCGGGAACGCTGATTTTTGGCGGCTTCGTATCGGCATCGGCCGCCCCGACTCACGCTTGCCGGGAGAGGGCGGACCTAAGGGCAGCGGCGAGGGGGTATATGACTGGGTACTGTCCGACTTTTCGGGTGCGGAGCGGGAAATACTTAACCCTGCGCTGGATGCCGGAGCGGGGCTTTTACAGCAGTTGGGCGCAAACGAGCCTGAACCTTTGCTGAATGAATGGAAGAAAAAAAACATATCGGGGGCTTCGCCGAAACGAAAAAGCGAAGAGCCTTCGGCGGAGGCTGTATGAATGTAAGCGAATCATTTAAGGCGTTATACGACACCATTATTAAGCTGAGAGGGCCCGGCGGCTGTCCGTGGGATCAGGAGCAGACTCCGTCCACACTACGGGGAGCGCTGGTCGAGGAAACTTACGAGTGCCTGGAAGCGATTGATGAAAATGACCCCGATCATGTCTGTGAAGAATTGGGGGATCTGTTTCTGCTTGTCACAATGATCGCTTACATGCACGAACAGGAAGGCAAGTTTACGGTTTCCGACGCTCTTAAAAAAATTAACGATAAATTAATCCGCCGCCATCCCCATGTGTTCGCCGGAGAAAAAGTCAGGGACAGCGCGGAGGTGCTTGTAAACTGGGCGGCGATAAAAGTGAATCAGGAGGGGCGCAAGCCTAAAGACTCAATTCTTGATGAAGTAAGCGGCGGGCTTCCGCCGATGGATCGCGCTTTCAAGCTTCAGAAAAAAGCGGCAAAAGCCGGGTTTGACTGGCCGGATACTGACGGGGTTATTTCCAAAATACAGGAAGAACTGCAAGAGGTAATGGAAGCCGAAAAGAATATTGCGCATAACGAACAGGCGGAACAAGCGGAGCTTGAAAAAGAGCTTGGCGATCTGCTTTTCTCGGTTATCAACCTTTGCCGTTTTCATAAAATTGATCCTTCGGCGGCGCTTCATCGCACCAACGTGAAATTTACGGAACGTTTTAAACATGTCGAATCAAAAATGAAAGAAACGGGAAACGAGATGAAAAAAGAAAATTTGGAAATTATGGATAAATTTTGGAATGAGGCGAAAGGAAATAACGCTTGAAAAAACCTTTTTTCTTGTGTATAAATAATCATGGCAGTTGCAAACAGCGTTACCAAAAAATTCGGCATATTGACGGCGGGCGGAGACTGCCCCGGACTGAATGCCGCTATCCGGGCTGTTTGCCGGGCATCGCATGACCGTTACGGCATGGAAATTGTAGGTATCGCAAACGGTTTCAGAGGTCTTATTGACGAAGACTGCAGAGACTTTAAACCGGAAGATTTTACGGGTATCCTCACACGCGGCGGCACAATTCTCGGATCAAGCAGGGAAAAACCTTTTTCATCTACAGGCGACGAAGACGTAACCGATAAAGTTTCGGCGATAAAAGAAACATACTCAAAACTCGGACTTGATTGCATTGTTGTGCTTGGCGGAAACGGAACCAACACAACAGGCTATAAACTTTCACGTGAGGGCCTTAATGTAATCGGTCTTCCAAAAACAATTGATAACGACATTTTCGGCACAGATAAAACTTTCGGCTTCGATTCAGCGTTGACCATCGGCACGGAAGCCATAGACCGCCTTCACTCCACGGCGCAGAGCCACAGCCGTATCATCGTTATCGAGTTGATGGGGCACAAGGCGGGCTGGCTTGCGCTTTACGCCGGAGTAGCGGGCGGCAGCGATGTTATCCTTCTTCCCGAATTTCCGTATGATATCCGTGTGATTTCCCAACACCTTGAAAAGCGTGCAAAATCCGGCAGAATGTTTTCTATCGTAGTTGTCGCAGAAGGCGCATTATCCGTCAAAGAAGCGGAAATGGACAAAAAAGACCGCAAAAAATTACGAGCGGAAAGCGGCCCCTCCGTGGCATACCGTGTCGCCCAAAAAATCAATGAAGAGACAGGCATGGAAACCCGTGCCACTGTTTTAGGATATGTTCAGCGAGGAGGAATCCCAAGCGCCTCAGACCGCATACTTGCGACAAGCCTGGGAACCGCCGCAGCGGAACTTCTAGCGAACGGCAAATACGGCCGCATGGTCGCCCTGCAGGGAGACAAAATCGGCGATGTAGACCTCAGCGTCCCCGAAGGCAAAATAAAAAATGTCCCGACCGATCACTATATGATAGAAACCGCAAAAGCCGTCGGCACTTGCATGGGGTTTTAAACGCAATTCCCCATAGGAATTGAAAATAATTATTTTTTATGCTATGACCGTCACCAAAGCGAATATTGTTACTTTTCTCTTTTATGTTATATAATATAGGCAAGGAGAATAAAATTATGTCGGATATGGTTTTAGATGTTCAAACATTACCGGAAATGATTTTCTCGAGAATTTCCGCCGGAAAAGTGAATTTCCATGAAGAAAACGGTTCTATAATTTTAACTCCCATTATTGAGAAAAATCGAAATTTTGATGTTTTATTTGGTATGTTTTCTGATGGGAAAATATCATCTGAAGAATATATGAAAGAAAAACAAATCGAAAAGGAACTGGAAAATTGAATCTGTTCGTATTAGACGCATGCGCCCTTTTATCTGTATTGGCAATGGAAAAAGGAGCGGAAAATATACGGGATTTATTTCAAAAAACAGTTGATAATCAAGCGCAATTAATAATGAATAAATTTAATTTTCTTGAAGTCTATTACAAGATTTATAAAGCCTATGGAAAAATAGAAGCGGATAATTTGATAAAAACAATAGAACAAATGCCAATAACGATAAAAGATATATTAACAGATGAAATATTTAAAGAAGCCGGAAGGCTAAAATCGAAATATAAATTATCTCTGGCTGATTCAATTGCCATTGCTGAAAGCATAATAAACAAAGGTTCATTAGTTACTGCTGATCATCATGAAATTGGACCTATTGAAGCCGCTGAAAAAATAAATATTACATGGTTCAGATAAATACTCATTATATCCAACGCCGCCTACGGCACTAGGTGTCAGACATGACTTTGCGGTGACTGTCACTCGGCGTTACCCAGAGAATTACTGCGGGGAGCCTAGGAGTGACAGACACCAAATAGAGGTGACTGTCACTGGGCGTGTACTTATTATCTTTTACTCCTATTTTTATATGATTTTGTTGCATTCCCATTTGAAAATTTGACTCTATCATTTATAGGAATAATAAAATTTTTAGATTCAGAAAAAGAAAAAGTCTCTAAAAGTTTTTGTTTACGATCATCATACTTTTCTTTTTCAACTATCTCTATAATTACCGCAACAGTGTCATTACCAGAGTACCTTTCAAATTTTACTCCATCATCGGAATCCCACAAAGGGAATATTACTTTTCCGTCTATAATAGGATATGTTTTTAGTTTTGATCCATCTTCACTACTACTCAAATCCATTAATTCTCTATCTTCAATAATAAAAGTAATATGTGCATATTTACCATTATATTTTGCCGGGATATCAGTAATAATAAGTTCCCCACCGTTGTCTGTTTGAGCTTCAAGATTCCCAACAACCGTCATTCCGAATACAAGTACCATTACCAGTATTCCCAAAAAAAATTTTTTGTTTACCATAGTTTTTTCCTCCTTAACTTGGTAATAAAAGTAAATAACCATGCGTTTGGATTCAAAAAACCATTTTTAGGTTTTAAGGCACATAGTTTTTCCCAAAACATGATTCAAAAAAACCACCGTTTATTTTTAACATTATTCAATTTAGTCTTTTTTCTTTTAATTATAAAAATTTAGGGCTTTTTTTATTAAATTTTGTGTAATTTCATAATTTTACTTGACAAAATATGTAATATTGAGGTATTATTTTAAGGTATTAATGATTCATTTATTGAGCAAAATAAACGGTCGTTTAAATTTAGTAAAAATTCAGCGCCTATTCAAAACCATGAAATTATAAAAGCCCTACAAACTACCATGTTCCCCATACACTGGAAAGATGTATGCCTACCATATAAGAGCAAATAAAATCCTCTATTAGGTAATAGCCGAGCTTACGCAAAGCTCTTCCGGTGATATTGCCGTGGATCGTATAATGCCACGCCAGAGCGTGCGAGAAACAAGCCACGGCACCAAATCACCGGGAGGGCTTTGCGTAAGTCGGCTTTTATTAATAGCGGCCTTTTCTTGCTATTAAAATTCCTCAAATTACTTATATTGTGTCATACACCACTTTTTCGCTATATCCCATACCGCAATTTCTTGACGACACTGCGAAGACGTAATTTTTAGTTATTGATACTAGACGTGACTTTTGAGCCGCTTCTAAAGAAAACAACCCCGTATCCGCCAAGGATTTTGATAAATTCATTACGTTTCATTAGGCAATTTTCAGGACACCGTGGTATTTGGGTTCAAGAGTGCCGTCCTGTATCCATTGATAAATCTCTTGCAGGTGTTCTTCCAAGTCTTTTATATTTTCACCCTGTGTCGGATATTCAGGGTATTCATCAAGGTGTCCGACTAAATATTTTTCGCCTTTCTCATATGTATATGATAATTCCATATCTTTCAGTATCATATTTTATTTATGTTTTTTCAAGCCTGTTTTTGCTTTATTTCCAACAGCAACAAATACTCCATTGATGTATGCCTTTTACTAACAGCGAAAAAATCCGCTATTAGGTAATAGCCGAGCTTAATTATCTATATAAACTTTTAAGCTGTTACTTTAAGCCCAAGACCAAGTGCGTTTGAAACCTTTATGAATGTAAGCATCTTCTTCAAATAATTTTTTGAATTCCGGATTTTTCATTTCTTTAGCCAAATGTTTTCTAAAACTCATAATAACCCCCTAATATCCTGTTCTGTAAATCTCATCAAATATGATGTATCGTTAAGTCGCAACCCTCACTTTAACCCCTCTTTCAGCTTAAACGACGGGCAGTTTGCCCCGGTCGCCCGAAAAACTTCCGCAGAAGGCAAGTTGGCGCACTTAATTTCGAAAATCTCGCATGAGCGGGGAAAAATCGGGTCCCAGGTGACTTTGAAAAAGGCGCATTTCAAGCAATTTGGCGGGCGTTGGGGAGGTTTGGCGTCTGCGGAACCATCATCATACATTGATCTGACTATATATGTATAAAGCCGGTCTGTAAATTATCCGAAAATGAAGCGGAGGCATATAAATTTTGAGCAAAACTGAATTTAAATCGAGGTTTAATACCGACATGTCCTTTAAATTCCGCACAATTGCCATCTGTCTGGCAGTCTTTCTGGGGCTTTGCGGATTTTTAATGTGTTTTTCAATGTTTTCCGTCTTGTTCGGAATGGGTTTCTTTCCGGGCATTGTGGGAAAGTTCTTCGCCCGATCCTTCGGGATTCTTTCCTTATTAATACCTGTATATCTGGGTTACGCCGCCTTTGTCCTTGCCGACCCACAATGGCGTCCCGACAGGATTTTTGTCCTTAGCTCCGGGATTTTTCCCTTTTTAACCCTCGCAATAGGATTCGCCTTTATCCGTGACTTTGAATTCCGGGCTTCTCAATTCGCTTTTTTAAATTTAACGGGAAAAACAGGTTTCAGCCTTCTTATCATTTTCATTACCGTAATGGAAATTCTTGTTCTGCAAGTGATAAAATCAACTCTCTTCCGGCAAAGGCCTGTTTTCACTAATAACACAAACCTTCTTCTTCCGCCCAAAGATGTAAACATTACGACCGTATCACGCAACTCCGGAGCGATTGAATTGAGTCCGCCGGAAGCGCAGGGCGGGAATAAGGACGATGAGGACGAGCTTCTTGACCGCTTATTAAAGGAAGGTATCGAAGATTATGACGGTGCGTATGTCCCTGTCGATCCGCAGATAATATCCGCCGATTTAACCGTTTCCGGCACGCCCGCAGAAGAAGATGACGAGGATAATCTTGCTAATTATGACATCGCTATCGATCAAACCACTATCAGGCAGAATAACAAACAAGTTGACGCCTCAACAGATGATTCGGGCGATGATCCTGCAGGCGATCCGCTTGATGATATTTTCGATTTAGACTCGGAAATCATCGAAGCGCTTGAGCGCGAAAGTTCCCCTCTTAAATCTCAACCGAGCCCAAAGAGCGTTGAGCGTGCCCTTGAGGAAGCGGAAGCGGCGGCAGCCCTTCACGCCGAGCAAATCCAAAGAAAAAATACGGCAAACAGTTCCCGAAAGAAAAAATACAAAATCCCCGTTGATATCCTGAATGAGTATCCCGACGGCGAATACTGGGTAATCGATCAGGCTACACGAGACGCCGCAATAGCGCTAAAGGAAACTCTGGAAGAATTTAAAATACAGGCCGAGGTTACGGGCATACGAAAAGGTCCCGTAATCACCTTGTTCGAGATTCTCCCCGCACCGGGCGTAAAACTTTCAAAAATTGTCGGCTTGCAGGACAACATCGCCCTGCGCCTTGCCGCCTCTTCCGTGCGCATTGTAGCCCCGATCCCCGGCAAACACGCTGTTGGCATCGAGGTTCCAAACGCAAAGCGGAACATCGTATCTTTCAGGGAAATCATCGAGGGACAGCTTCATGACGACCAGAAAATGGAAATCCCCGTGGTAATGGGCAAGGATATTTCGGGGGAAGCCCAGACAATCGACCTTGTGCAGATGCCCCATCTTCTTATCGCCGGAGCCACAGGCTCGGGAAAATCGGTCTGCGTCAATTCGATGATCCTTTCGATACTGTACCAACGCACTCCGGCGGAATGCCGCCTGATCCTCATCGATCCTAAAATCGTGGAACTCAAACTGTACAACGATATTCCCCATCTGCTTACGCCCGTAATCACCGAGCCGAAAAAAGCGTTTCAGGCACTTCAATACTGTATCTACGAGATGGAGAGGCGCTATGCCTGTCTTGATTCGGTGGGGGTGCGTGATATCCGCAGTTACAACAAGCGCATTAAAGAGAAAAATATCGCTCAGGAACACATGCCCTACATCGTCGTGGTAATAGACGAATTCGCCGACCTTATGGCGACCACGGGCAAAGAATTGGAGTCCACAGTCGCACGCCTCGCCGCCATGAGCCGAGCCGTCGGCATTCATCTTGTGCTTGCGACCCAGCGCCCTTCAATCGACGTTATCACGGGCCTTATCAAAGCGAACATACCGAGCCGCATAGCCTTCATGGTTGCGGGAAAAATGGACAGCCGTATTATCATTGATTCGGTCGGAGCTGAA
>JGI20170J14366_1001479_pt1 | contig 10210 bp, 7 predicted proteins | sample TergutNc150P3_FD_14366 | JGI IMG/M metagenome (IMG submission 14366) | reverse complement strand
GGAATCAATTTATTCCATCGGTGGATGTGGGAGGCGCGCTGCTTCGTTTAAATGAAGCGCCGCAGGCAATTGTACTTCCGCTTGGCCAATTTATCCCTGGAGCGTCTGATATACAGATGGGCGGCGGCTCTCAATGGCGGGCAGCCGGTTCTATTTCCGCATCTATTAATCTTAACGTTTCCATGATTGAGGACATGAACAGACTCAGACTGGATTACGAAAAAGGTCTTGTCAGTTACGAGAAAGCCAGAGTACAGCTTGAACGCGATGTACGCAAAGCGTATCACAACATGCTCCTTTTGCAGGAAAACATCAATTTGCTGCGCGGAAGTTTTGAAAATGCCGGACGTCAGGTGCAAATGGCTCAGGCAAATTATGACTCAGGGCTTGCGCCGGAACTGACTTTTTTACAGGCGCAGGTAGCAAGGGAAAATCTGCGGCCTGTAATTGATCAGGCGGAAAACGGATTAAAACTTTCGATGGCGCAATTTGCCATGTTCCTTGGATTGGACTACAACACGCCGTTTGAGCTTGAACCCGTAAAGGAAAACACAAACTTTATTCACATTGACGTGGCGGAAATGATTTCAAAGGCGGCTTCGGGAAAACCGGACATTCAGGAATTAAGACAGGACATATTATCGTTAAACAGCATTAAAAAAGCCACATGGTACAGGTTATTCACGCCGACCCTTTCTTTAAGCTGGAATGCCGATCCTTCTTTACAGGATCCATGGAATAACTCGTGGTTCAGTGATATGAATAAATGGAAACAGCAGTCAGGAAGCTTTAGAATTTCTCTGGGGTTCCGGTTAAACGGGCTTTTGCCTTACACTGCCGAACATCAGGGAATAAAAACTTTGGATGATCAAATAACGGCAGTCACTCTCGGGTTAACGCAGATGATCCGGGGGACGGAAATTGAAATTTACAATACGGTGCTTGCGCTGGAAAGAGCCCGTATCAGCGCGCAGGCTCAGGCGCAGACTGTAAGCCTTGCGGAACAGTCCTTCCGGCTTACGGAACAGGCGTATCAGGCGGGCTTGCAGGATTATTATCAGGTTCAAAACGCTGAACAGTCCATGCGTCAGGCGCGCGTCCAGATGCTTGAACAGCAATTTAATTACCTCAACGGTCTGATTGACCTTGAATATTCCATCGGGGTTCCGTTCGGAACCTTAAGTTCAAAAAACTTTAGTTCTAGTAACTTAAGCTCAAAGAGCTTTAGCTCAAAGGAGAATCAATAATGAAAAATTTTTACTTTAAAAACGCGGGAACGGCAAAGTTAATTATATTGAGTTTAATTTTAACCGTATTATTTACCGGGTGCGAGCGTATTAAAGCCGCGTACAGCAAAAAAAATAAAACCGAACTTACAAGAGAAGTGCCCGTATTCGCGGTTAATACGATACCGGCGGCAAAAGGACAGATACAGGATTACATTATGCTGACAGGCGATATTGTCGCGGGCTCCACGGTGGACGTATATTCGGAAGCGGCCGGAAAAATATTTCAGCTTCATGTCTCTGTCGGCAGCAGGGTAAGCCGCGGCGATCCTGTCGCGACAGTTGATCCCTCGCGCCCCGGCATGACATTCAAACACAGCGTCGCAGCCGCCCCTATCAGCGGAACCGTGGTTGCGCTGCCGGCGCAGGTGGGAATGACAATCTCTCAGGCAGTCCCGCTGGCGCGGATAGCGGGCGGCGGCGCTCTGGAAATAAAACTGAATGTAGCGGAACGTTTTATCTCTAAAATGGCGTTAAACCTGCCCTGCGAAATTACCCTTGACGCGTGGCCCGGAGACACTTTCCGGGGAAGCATAAACGAAATATCCCCTACCGTGGACATGGCGTCAAGAACAATGGAAGTAAGAGTTAACGTAAATAATCCGGGTTCAAAATTAAAACAGGGAATGTTCGCCAAGGCTCGCATAATTACCGAGCAAAAAAATAATATTGTAAAAATTCCCGTTTCGGCGGCAATAACCCGTTTTGGGGAACAGTATGTTTTTGTCACCGCCAAAGACCCGGAAAATCCTGATATCACTATCGTTAATAAAAGGAACATAGTGCCGGGTATCGTTATCGACGGAATAATGGAAGTGCAAAGCGGCCTTACGGCGGATGAAGAAATAGTCATCAGAGGACAGACCCTGCTTGATGAAGGCTCAAGGGTAAATGTAATCGAACGGATTGCTCCGTTAGGTGCAAATTAGGAACAGGGGAGAAAATACATGAGTATGGTTAAAACGGTCGTTTCACGGCCTACTACTTTTTTTATTATTTTCGCCCTGCTTATCGGGCTTGGTTTTTTCGCGCTGGTAAATCTGCCAATCGATCTGTATCCTGAAATCAATCCGCCGATTCTGGTTGTATACACTTCATACACCGGGGCTGGTCCTGAAGAAGTAGAACGTTCCATTTCCCGCCCGCTTGAGGCGGTATTAACAGGCGTATCCAGCCTTGAAAAAATTACTTCTACCTCAAGCAAAGGCGCCAGCATGGTTATCATGGAGTTTACTTACGGAACGGATATGTCCGACGCCTCCAACTCCATTCGCGACGCGCTTGAACGCATCAGAAACTACATGCCGTCGGACGCGGATACGCCGATGATTTTCAAATTCGATCCCTCCATGATCCCGATCATGGGGCTTACGGTAACGTCGAATAAACGCACTCCTGAAGAACTGCGCGAACTTGCCGAAGACACAATCGTTCCCCGCATAGAACAAACGCCCGGCGTAGCCACAGCGTCCGTAAACGGAGGCAGGGAAAAAATTGTACGCGTTGAAATTCCCCAAAACCGCCTTGAAGCATACGGGCTTACCATATCGCAAATCCAGCAGGTACTTGCCGCGCAGAATATGCAGACGGCGGCGGGAACCATCACGGAAAGGGGGCTTTCCTACATTCTTACCACAATGGGCGAATACACCTCGCTGGAGCAAATGAGAAACACGGTTATTTCATACAAGGGCGGCGGCCTTGTAAACGGGCAGATAGAAATGCCGAAACAAATCTACCTGCGCGATCTTGCCAATGTGATTGACGGTTACCGCGACGAGACCAGTACGGTCTATGTAAACGGACAAGCCGCTGTAATGCTGATGGTGCAAAAACAGAGCGGCAAAAATTCAATACAAACCGCGAAAGACCTGCGGGTCAGATTGAAAAAAATCGCTTCGGAACTTCCGCCGGATATAAAAATTAACGAAATGTTTAACACTACGGATATTATTGAAAATTCGCTTAATCAGGTAACGTCTACCGCCGTAAGCGGCGCGGTACTGGCGATAATTATTCTTTTCATCTTCCTGCGGGCGGCAAAACCAACGCTAATCATAGGCATCAGTATCCCCATTTCAATTATTATCACAATGATGCTGATGTACTTCGCGCACCTTACCCTCAATCTTATGACTATGGCGGGCCTTGTCCTTGGAATAGGAATGTTAGTGGACAACTCAATAGTTATTTTGGAAAATATTTACCATTACAGGGAAAAAGGCGCAAAATTAAAAACCGCCGCCGTAATCGGCTCTTCGGAAATGATAGTCGCCATTACCGCGTCTACCATTACCACAATCTGCGTTTTCGCCCCGCTTGTTATGTTTCAGGGGCTTCTGGAAATGGCGGGCGAACTTTTCGCCGGCCTTGCCTTTACCGTTGTAATATCGCTCGGCATTTCGCTGTTTACCGCCATTTTCCTTGTTCCGATACTCGCGAGCCATTATCTTCCGCTTGTCACGCGAAAGCAGAAACCGCTTACAGGAGCGCTTGCGGGAATAGATAAAAAGATGGAAAATTTCTTTATTTGGCTGGAAGAAAAATACCGCAACGCGGTGCGCAAGGTTCTTAACCATAAACTTGTTGTTATTATATTCCTGCTTGTACTGCTTGTTATAAGCATACTTTTAATTCCGGTAATCGGATGGGAATTTATGCCTCAGCAGAACGATGACAATGTGAGCATAACGGCGACATTGCCCATGGGGACGCCTTTACAGGAAACAGAATCAATATTAAAACAGGTACAGCTAATCGTAGAAAAAGAAATTAAAGGCTATGATAAATTGATTTTACGCGCGGGCGGCGGCGGCATGTTCGGCGTAGGCGGCGGAAGCAACTCCGGTTCTTTGCGCATCAACCTTCCCAAGTATAAAGACAGAATAGAAACCGCGAATGAAATGAAAGAAATATTACGCCCTCTTGTAAATCAGATTCCGGGCGTTGTTTTTTCCTTCGGCTCAGGCGGCATGAGGGGTATGGGCGGCAGTAACGCGGTAGATATAATACTGCGAACGGAAAACCTTGCAAAAGGCAAAGAACTTGGCGAAAAAATCGCGGAAATATTAAAAGAAAATCTTTCCGATGTTGTTACGGAACCGCAGGTCGATTTAAAGGACGGACTGCCCCAATTTGAGATTATTATCGACCGCGAGAAAATGTACGCGCTTGGACTTAACACTTATATGGTCGGCAACGAAATAAAAGCCGCTGTGGACGGCGTCAGGGCGACAAGATACAAATCAAGCGGCAAGGACTACGACGTAATCCTTATCCTTGCGGAAGCGGATCGCAATGAATTGCCCAAACTGGACAACATTTTTATAAACAGCCAGATGTCCGGCAGAGTCGCGCTTTCTAACTTTGTTTCATACAAAGAAGGAACAGGTCCTTTGACAATCAGGCGCGAAAACCAGAGCCGTGTAATCCATGTTACCGCCGCGGCCAAACCCGGCACAAAAACGAATACATTGCAAAAGCGGGTTGAAGAGCTTATAAAATCCAAAGTCCCGATTGAAGACGGCGTAATTATCGAGTACGGCGGCGACAACACCGAAATGATAAAAATGTTTAAACGCTTTGTACTTATCTGTATTGTGGCAATCTTCCTTGTATTCGGCGTTATGGCGAGCTTGTTTGAATCTTTCCGCGATCCGTTTATCATCATATTTACAATTCCGCTCTCATTAATCGGCATTGTAACTATCTACCTTATTACAAACACGATCTTTAACGTGCTTACCGCGGTAGGCTTGCTGGTGCTGATCGGCGTTATTGTAAACAACGGCATTGTACTGGTTGACTATACCAACCTTTTGCGCAAGCGCGGCTACTCCCTGAACGACGCCTGTATTGAAGCCGCCGGAAACCGCCTTCGCCCGATTTTAATGACGACTCTTACAACCATACTGGGTCTTTTGCCGATGGCGTTCTTTCCCGGTGAAGGCTCGGAAATGGTAGCGCCAATCGGGAAAACAGTTTTCGGAGGTCTTTCCTTCGGCACGCTGATGACGCTGTTCCTTATGCCCACTGTGTACGCGGTAATAAACAAGCGCTCCGACGACCGCGCGGCAAAAGCAAGAGAGCGCCGTGAAAGAATTGCGGCGGGGGAACGCGGCCTGAATAAAAATAAACAAGTGGAGGAACAAATATGATCCGTATCGAAATTTTCGCAAATCACTCTGTAGAAGAAGACATTTTGGACGCTCTCGCAANANAGCAAGTCGGTAAATACTACACAAAAATTCCCAATATATACGGAGTCGGCTCTTCCGGTCCCCGCAAAGGAGACGCGGTCTGGCCGGAAGAAAATTTTTCGCTTGTAATCTGGTGCGATAAAGAAGAGGCCGATATTATCAAACAGGCCATTGACGCCGTAAAGGTAAAATTCCCCGACGAGGGAATAAAACTGTTTGGAATTTAAACCGTTTTTAAATGGAAGCCTCTGAAAACCTAACCGGGGTTTTTAGAGGTTCCCTAATTTATTTCATGCTCCATTTGGTGCTGAAGACTCTGCTGAATGTATTTTCGGATTTTTACTTTTACCTCAGAGTCAACCCTCTGAGTAAAAATCAGCACAAATATTTTTTCATGACCGTCAAGACGGGAACCGAAAACAACCGCTTCTACCTTAAGCAGCATGGTCTGCAGCCTGATCTGAAGATCTTTTAACAACTCGTTCTTGTGAAGATCTATATCTCCCTCAAAAGTACATGATACGCCGACAACGCTGACATCCCTGATAGCGCCTTTTAAAAATCCGCTGCCTGCGGGCATATTTATAGTTGCGATGTTTTCCGACTGGGTATTGGCGCGCAGATACTTGCGCCGCCCTTTTACGTTCATTTCCTCAAGAACTCCCAGAATCTGAGTAGTAATTTTACTCATATCTACCTTTGAGTTATAATAACCGCATTTAACGTGAAGAATATCAAGATATTTTTCCCGGATTTTATCATCAGAATTAGAAGAAAAAACCCCGACTCTTATATCCGGCAGGGTGGACATTAATGTATGAATCCATTTTTCCCANTCCGATTCGCGCATACCTTCGTCAATATTTACGAAAACAATGGAATCTNTATATTTTTTCANNGCNTGAGTAAGNCTTTTGGAGTTTTTGGAAATATATATCTCATATTCATGTTGTACTAATTCCGCGANAACCTGATTTTGCACATAAGCCGTAGGAAAAANAAAAAACACCTTTTTCCCCACAATATCTGTCGGGATATTTTCAGNTTTTACCGTATTCTCAGGCGGTTTGTTTTCAGTTTTTACCGCGCTTTCAGGCTGGTCATTTTCAGCTTTTACAGCATTTTCCGATGGTTTATTTTCATCGCTCATGGAAAAATTATACTACAGAAAATAAAAAAATTACAAGCCAGCAAGCAGTTTGTTAAAAGCTTCCTGATCCGCTTTAAACGCTTTTGCCGCGTCTCCGTTACGGATAATCGTTATCTTTTCAATTTTATCGCCCTTCCTGATTTTATTTACCGTATTCTGCCCCTGAACAACCTGCCCAAAAACCGTATGCCTCCCGTCAAGATGGGGCGTAGGAACAATGGTGATAAAAAACTGACTGCCGTTCGTACCGGGACCCGCGTTTGCCATAGAAAGAATACCCGGCTTGTCATGTTTTAGTTCAGGATTAAATTCATCGGGAAACCTGTAACCCGGCCCGCCTGTTCCCGTTCCAAGAGGACATCCGCCCTGAATCATAAAATCCTGCGGGTCTCCGTTTCCTTTTGAAATGACGCGATGAAAGGTTAATCCGTCATAAAAAGGTTTACCTTTTGTAACATCCATTTTTCCTTCCGCCAACGCGACAAAATTGCAAACCGTAAGCGGCGCGCGCTGATACTCAAGGCGCACAACAATATCTCCCCGGTTGGTTTTAATCAACGCAAAAAGCCCGTCTCCCAACTGTTGGGCATCGACTGTTTCTACAGCGCACATAATCAATATTACTCCAATAATTAAAAATANTTTTTTTAAAGCACTCATGAACTAAAATATAACAGAATAAGCATACATTGACAATATACAGTTTTACCCTGTAAATTCATTATATGAGTGAATACATGATCGACGGCGGAGTACCGCTTAACGGAACGGTTAAGGTAAGCGGAAATAAAAACGCTGCCCTGCCCTGCATTGCCGCGGCGCTTCTAACCGACGAACAGGTCATTTTACGGAACATTCCCGATATCGAGGATGTGCATGTAATGCTTGATGTTTTCACCGCGCTTGGCGGAGAAGTTACCAGCCTTCAGCCTAATACTTACCGCCTGTCGCTGCGTAACATAAAATCATCCGAAATACCGGCGGAGCAGGCAAAAAAAATCAGAGCGTCAATTCTGTTTGCCGGTCCTCTTCTTGCCAGAACAGGAAAGGTTATTCTTCCTCCGCCTGGCGGCGACGTTATCGGGAGAAGACGGCTTGATACGCATTTTCTTGTGCTTACGGAGCTTGGCTCCAAAGTTAAAATAAGCGATAAATTTACTTTTACGGCAAAAACGCTTACAGGCGCGGATATTTTTCTTGACGAAGCGTCGGTTACTGCAACAGAAAACGCAATCATGGCGGCAGTCCTCGCAAAAGGCAAAACAATTCTGACTAACGCGGCAAGTGAGCCGCANGTTCAGGATCTTTGCAGGATGTTAGTCGAAATGGGCGCAAAGATAGAAGGAATCGGCTCTAATATTCTTGTCATTAACGGGGTAAAAAAACTTACCGGCTGTGATTATGAAATAGGGCCTGATTTTATGGAAGTAGGTTCTTTTATCGGACTTGCGTCCGCAACCGGCGGCGATCTTCACATTGAAGGCGCGCGCGCCAATGACATGCGTCCCGCAAAGATCGCGTTTGGCAAACTGGGAATTGTCTGGGGGCACGAGGGAAACATAATACACGTGCCAAAGAACCAAAGCATGGAAATAAACCAAGATCTTGGCGGAATGATTCCCAAGATAGACGACGCGCCCTGGCCGGGATTCCCGCCCGATCTTGTCAGTATCGTAATGGTAGTCGCCACGCAGGTAAAGGGAACGGTTTTAATTCACGAAAAAATGTACGAGTCTCGGATGTTTTTTGTAGACAAACTGATTGGAATGGGAGCTAGAATCGTACTGTGCGACCCGCACCGCGCCGTTATTTCCGGCCCGTCAAAACTGCACGGGTCGGAACTGATAAGCCCCGATGTCCGCGCGGGAATGGCAATGCTTATCGCCGCTCTATGCGCAAAAGGCAAAAGCGTTATACGCAACGTCTATCAGATCGAACGAGGTTATGAACACCTTGTCGAAAGGCTTTCTTCGCTGGGCGCGCGGATATTTAGGAAAGAGTAAAACATGGACATTGTCACATTAGCCGCCTTTGCCGTCTTGTTTATGCTGGTTATCCTTATTCTTATAAAACTCTATTCCGGCAAGACAACGGATATTACTCCCCAGATGTTAGACCTGAAAAATGAGCTTAACGAACTAAAAACAAAACAACTTGAAAACCAGCAAATATCCCTGTCTTCGCAGCAAAAACTTTTACTTGACACCCAAAACCAGCTTGGCTCGCAGTTACAGCAGATGATGACATTGATGAACCAGAGCTTTAATTCCAATCAAAGCAATATTACAAGCCAGCTTAACAATTCAAACAGGGTTATTAACGAAATACACACCAAACTTGGCGCGCTTGAGGCTACCACAAACCACATTCAGGAACTGGGAAAAGATATTTCCAAACTTCAGGATATTTTACAGGCTCCCAAACTTCGCGGTAATTTGGGCGAATATCTTTTGGAAGAACTTTTAAAACAAATTCTCCCTACGGCAAATTACGCCATTAAGCACAGTTTCAAAAACGGCTCGCAGGTAGACGCGATAATAAAACTTGGCGGCTATATTGTTCCGGTTGACTCAAAGTTTCCGCTGGAAAGTTATCAAAGGCTTACGGAAACAGAAAACGAGGAAGGCAAAAAAACATTCAAGAAAGAATTTATCGCCAGCGTAAAAAAACGCATTGACGAAACGGCGAAATACATTAACCCCGCCGAAGGAACTTTTGAATTCGCGATGATGTATATTCCGGCGGAAAATGTTTTTTATGAGGTCATTATAAACGACTCTTTTACAAATAAAGAGTATGAACTTTTAAACTACGCCATGTCCAAACATGTAATACCTGTTTCACCTAACAGTTTCTACGCGTATCTTATGGCGCTTGTTTTTGGGCTGAAGGGGCTTAAAATTGAACAAGAAGCCAAAACCATACTTGGGGAACTTTCTCAGGTTCAGGACAGGTTCACAAGATTCTTTGCCGATTACGGCCTTGTGGGAAAACACATAACGGCAGCGATAAACAAATATTCCGATTCCGAAAAAAGCGCCGGAAAACTAAACGATCAAATAAACAAAATCACCGGAAATAAGACAGAACTGATTACAGATTAACCGGTAAGTAAGCCAGCAATAGCAGGAATTGAGACAAAAGTGCCTATTGAACTGCCAAGGCTTGAAAAGAAAAATACCAGTAACGCCCTTGTAATTCTGTTGCGATACCAGCCTTTAAGCCCTGCGGTATCTTCCATAATATTCTGAACATCGGAAACACGCGGTTTTAAGAACGTTACCTGAACAAGACCGGAAAGAATCCCCACTCCGATAAATGGATTAAGGGATGTTATTGGCGCTCCAATAAACGAAACCAGAATCGCCAGCGGATGGGCAAGGGCAATACAAGCCCCAAGCGCCGCAAGAGAGCCGTTCCACAATACCCACTTTAACATCATTGAAAAACCAGTCGCCGCTCCGGCGCGAAGGAATCCCGCGGCGACAAGAGCGACAATGGCGGCGGGAATAATAAAACGCGCTATTTTTGAAAGAGCGGACGGCGAGGGAATTACGTTAAGTTCGCTGACATCG
>JGI20170J14366_1001478_pt1 | contig 10213 bp, 13 predicted proteins | sample TergutNc150P3_FD_14366 | JGI IMG/M metagenome (IMG submission 14366) | reverse complement strand
CGGCATCGTCATTATGGGGAGGTATTCTTTCCTTGCCTGACTCTGCCATTTACTCCTGGCTTTTTGCTTGCTGCTGCGGCTCCGGCTGTTCTTCGTGGACTTCTTGCGTTCGCTCTTCACGGCGTTTTCTAAACGGCCTGGAAGGAGGAGCTTTTGCCGTTTCGGTTTTTATCTCCTGGCCAATCACATTTATGCCGATTTCCGCAGAAGCGCTTTCGTAAAGCCTCACGGTAGCCTTGTACTTGCCAACGTTCTTTATATGCGTCCCCGGAATTTCTATTCTTTTCCGTTCAATCTGGTAGCCTTGCTTTGCCAGTTCGTCCGCCACAGTCTGGTTAGTAACGGCACCGTAAAGTTTTCCNTTGGGGCCCGCGGACATGGTAATTTCAATTGAAAGGCTTTCCAGTTTTTCCTTNANCCCCGACGCGTCGCTGCGTTTNTGTACTTTTCGCGCTTCAATTTCTTCTTTTCTGCTTTCAAAAAGNTTTATTGTCTTTTCGTTGTACGGAAGGGCGATGCCCCGNGGAAAAAGNTAATTCCTGGCNTAGCCTTTCGCGACATCTTTGACGTCCCCTTCTTCTCCCAGGGGGGAAAGATCCTTGTTTAAAATAACTTTCATAACCAAGCTCCTCTGATTTTTGCGGAAGGAATTAACCCGGACAGCAAAACCTTAATCTTCACCGCCACCCGCCTCCGGAGTAGAAGGCGGCCCGCTTTGTTTTGACACCCTTAAGGGCAGCCAATTTTCAGCAATTCCCAGGAGGACAAGCCCTCCCAAAAGAAATGCGTTAAGAAACGGACTAAACAACACAAAAACAAAAGCTATAACCAAAATCATTCTAAGGAAAGGAGAAAACGAAGGCTTCATAAGAACGAACTGCATTATCCCCAAACCCTGAGCAAGATATAGAATAGAGCAAATGACCAAAACATTCCAGAGGACGATCTCCGGAATCCCAAATTTTATGTTTCTGGCAATAACAACAAGAAGAAGGGAAGAAGAAAAAACCCAGATTACCTTTGGGTTCACATGAAAAACCGCCAGGGTATTAATCCCGTTTAGCTTTGCCTCCCCCGATATCTTCTCCTGGATGTTTCTTCCAAACAGCCTGAGAGACAGACGCGCCAGTATCAGGCTAATCTGACAGCATACAAAAAAGAGCAATACGCAGGAAACAAGACTGCCGCCGCGCAGCATTAAGGCCATAATCATTTCCACAACGAATTCGGGAGTCAGGCTTTCAAGCATGGCATTCTGAACAACGTCGATTCTGGCAGACTGATAGGCGGCGATAAGGGAATTCACAAAATAACTGACATACTCAAAAAAGGCCTGGGAATCCATATTCATAAAAAGAATGTAATTAAACAACAGAGAGCCCAAACAGGCGCCGGCAACAAGCCTGACAGGCCAGGACATTTTTGTCTGTAAAGACGGCGGAGTCGCAATGATACAGACAAAAATGAAAGTTATAGCGCTGTAATATAATACATCCCATCCGATCGTTTCAAAGGGTATTGCCTTGCCTGCAGAATAGGCAACAGTCAGAACGGCATTTCCAAGGAACGCCAGCAAAAAAGCAAGCCAGGCAACCCTGTAATGGCATCTATAGGCAACAAAACCCAAGGGAACAAGAAAGAAGAAAGAAAGAAAGCCGGTTTTAAGCATAATGAGGGAAATTCCCGCTCCGATTACGGCAGGCAGAAAATCCCTCTTCTCAAAACTTAAGGAAAATGAAAACACCGGATTTGGCCGCTTAAAAAAAGCGTTTGCGTTAGTCGGCCACAAACGGGAGGAGAGCGATAATTCTGGCTCTCTTTATTGCCAAAGCCAAAGCCCGCTGGTGCTTGGCGCAGGTTCCGGTCATGCGCCTTGGGAGGATCTTTCCCCTCTCAGTGATAAACCGGCGCAAAGTATCCGCGTCCTTGTAATCGATCTTTAGCTTTTGAGTACAGAACCTGCAAATCTTTTTCTTTTGAAAGAATTTGCCCTTTCCGCCTCTGCCTCCGTCGCTGTCCCGGCCTTCCATCTGCGGTTCGACGCCGCGATCCCTGTAGGGAGGACGTTCGCTGTTTTCTGTATATTTTTCGTCAGACATGATAAACCTCGTTTAAGTTAAAATGGAATATCATCGGTGAAATTATCATCCGATGGCGGCGGGTTGTTCTCGCCGCCTTTTTTTTGCCATGAACCGGCGGTTCCGGAGGAGCCTTGGTTCCCACCCTGAGACCCGCCGTCGCCATGGCTGTTTCCGCCAAAAGATCCAGTGGATCCTGAGGATCCAAAAGAACCACCGGATCCGGATCCCCCAAGAAGCTGGATATTGTTGGCCACAATCTCTACCTTGGACCTGTTCTGCCCGTCCTGTTGCCAGCGATCCTGGCGCAGTTCCCCTTCAACGCCGACGGACTTTCCCTTTACAAGATACTGGTTCAACGATTCGCCCTGGCGGCCCCAAAGAACCACGTCAAAATAATTTGGCTCGTCTTCCCATTGCTCCCCGTTTTTTTTTCGCCGGTTTATTGCCACCGAGAATTTGCATACCGCCTGCCCTCCGGCAGTGTATTTTAGCTCCGCATCCCGCGTAAGGCGTCCAACCAGAACGACGTGGTTAATGTCAGCCATGTTTTTCCCTGTTCTCAATATTTACGAAGAGGTACTTCAATAAATTGGAATTGAGCTTAAAAATACGATCCAGATTTACAATTTTAGCGGGATCCGAGCGGATGGTAAAAAGCACGTACTTGCCGCGCTTTCTTTTTTTTACTTCGTAGGCCAGATCTTTGTCCCCGAGTTCATCGGTTTTATCGATCTCAACCCCGTTGTTTCCAAGGTCGGTCAATAACTTTTCCCGCCCTGCCTTGTGCTGGTCCTCTTCCAACGGGAAAATGACCACGAGTTCATAATTTCGCATAAGCCCTCCTTACGGACTTTTTGGTCCACCTTGCGCCTCACAGACGGTGTGTGGACAAAGAGGTTAATATATTTAACATTTTTTTTCACATAAAATCAAGCGCAGTAGATAAAAGAAAAATGAAGATAACCGATAATAAATATAGTATGAACAAGCGCATAAATTTTGAAGATGATATTTTCCTGCTTATGATTAGAATTCGGATGATTCGGGATATCATAACCCTTGACGCGGATCCGGAACTTTTTCTGGAAAAAACCCTGGACGATGTTTATTTCATCGATCAGACTCTGAAAACACTCCTTGCGGACCTGGAACGGAACAACCATCTTATAGAACGGGATGAGCTGTTGGAACAGCTTTCCAACGCGGAAGAGCAGTTTTCACAGGTTTTGAAAGATTTAAGCGAGCATGAGGGAAATTTTTCTATCAGGGAACTGCCCTCATTGGCCGAAAAACTGACGGCTTTTCTTTCGTGTAGCCTTGAAAGGCGAAAAACAGCCGACGGGCTGCACCCCGAAGAAAATCAGCCGGAAAACGTCGTCTACGTTGGTTCCGACGAGCTGGCCGAGCTTTTAAAAGCCTTCTAATTGAAAGTCGTCCAATATGATAAACTGCTTCAATGAGAATAACCGGGGGAGAGCTTCGGGGCAGGCAGGTAAAAGTACCAAAAGGGCTCATTCGTCCGGCTATGGACAGGATGAGAGTATCTGTCTTTGCGTCTTTAGGAGACATTTCCGGCAAGTCGTTTCTTGACATTTTTTCCGGTTCAGGGATAATCGCCCTGGAAGCGGCTTCCAGGGGCGCTGAGTACATTGAGGCTGTGGAAGCCGACCCGTTAAAACGCCCCGCCCTGCTGGAAAACGTAAAAATTTCCCCTGTTAGGATCCATTGCCGTTTCATGTCGGCGGAACTCTATGTCAAAAGGGCAAAACGGCGCTTTGACTACATTTTTTGCGATCCGCCATTCCCTTACAAATACAAATGGGAATTGGTAAAGTGCATTGCCTCCTCAGCTCTTATGGGCGAAGGCTCATGCCTGCTTTTGCACAGGCCGCGGGAAGATTTCTGCGATTCTCCTTCCGCTAACCTGCGTCTAAAAAATAGTAAAGAATTTGGACGTTCGGTAGTAAATTTTTATGAATTTTTTATTTTCAAAAATTAACAATATTTGACTAAAATAGAGATATTTTATATATTATTATTGTGATTAGTTAAACGAGGGCATAATGAATTTAGAAAGCATTTTTGAGAAATTCGATGATCAGAACGCTTTTATTAAGACTACCAAAAAAGCAACGATTGAAGGAACGCAGAAAGTCGCCCTTAACCGCAAGGGAAACGCTCTCTTTAACGCCGGAGATGTCGAAGGCGCAAGAAGAATATTCCTGACGACCGGCTATTCTGACGGGCTTGTACGCATAGGCGATTATTACAACTCCAAAGGCAGGCCTTTGGATGCCCTCAGAATGTACTGGATTGCGCCTGATCGCAAAAAAGCGGAGCCAATTATTTCACAAATATCGGCGGTAATACAAAGCTTGTTACAAGAGGGGGGCCCATCCAATGAATGATGAAGATGAATTCGGTCAAGACCCTAAAGAGACAAAGAACGACATTTCGGTTCTTTCAAAAACGGGCTATCAGTACTTAAAAGAAAACAGGGCGGATGACGCTATTGAATGTTTTGCCAAGATCCTTGCTTCCGCAGAAAATAACAACTATGCCCTTGTGGGAATGGGAGACGCTTATCGAAAGCTGGGGAATTTCAGGAACGCGATACTGTTTTATCAGCGCTGTCTCTCTTATCACCCCGGCAACAACTACGCGCTATTTGGCCTGGCCGACTGTTTCAAGGCCCTAAGCCAGTTTCACAAGGCCATTGAAATCTGGGAGCAGTATCTTGTCCATGATGAAAACAACATAACTGTCTTAACCAGGGTGGCCGACGCGTATCGAAAAGTCCGCGATTATGTCCATTCAAAAGAGGTTTATCAAAAAGTCCTCGATATGGACGGCCAAAATCCCTATGCCATTATCGGCCTGGGACATCTTCATTACGACTTTAAGGAATACCGGGAAGCCCTTTCATACTGGGAAAGGATGATACAGTCAGATTGCAACAGTGTCGACATCAGGGTGTTAACTTCAATCGGGAACTGCCACAGAAAATTAAAATCCTTTAAGGACGGTTTGGGCTTTTTCGAGATGGCGCTCAGGCAGGAACGCAGAAATTTTTACGCCCTTTTCGGCATGGCCGATTGTTACCGTGGCTTGTGCCAGCAGAATCGTTCTTTGGAATTCTGGAACCAAATTCTGGAACAGGATCCCAAAAACAGGGTTATTCTGACCAGGGCAGGAGACGCTTACAGGAATCTTGGAATGTTCGATAATGCCGTTGATTATTATCAGCGGGCCTTAAACACAGAATTTGACATGTATGCCGTATTGGGTCTGGCCATGGTCGACAAATACAAGGGCAAATACAAAGAGGCAATTGATTCGCTTGAACGCCTTATTCAGCAAGACCCAAAAAGCTATCGCTTATACGTTGAGCTGGCCGACTGCCGTATTACAAACGGCGAAGTCAAAGAAGCCGTGGAAGTTTTGGAAGATTATCAGAAACTGGGCATCCGCAATGCTGTCGTAAATGAATTGCTTGACAAAATAAGGCCGTCAATAAATGCTAAACAGGTAAATGTCAAGCAATAATGACAAACCTGTACTTGCCGGACTCACTTTTGACGAAGTAAAAGAAATTTTTTCCTGCTACCCGTTATTTCGTTCTTCGCAAATCTACAAATGGCTTATATCGGGCACCGAAAGCTTTGATGCGATGAGCAACCTTCCCCTTTCGCTTAGAACGGAATTGGCGGAAAAATACGCGCTTTATCCGGGCGAAGTTTCATCAACCCAGCGCGATGCGGATGGGACTTTAAAACTGGGTATAAGCATGAAAGACGGGGCGGTGATTGAAGCGGTACTTCTCAAAGACGGCAAGGGTCGAAAAACCGCCTGCCTTTCCACCCAGGCAGGCTGCCCGGTAGGCTGCGTATTCTGCAAAACCGGCATGATTGGCTACAAGAGGAACCTTACGGCGACGGAAATTGGCAGTCAGTTTCTGCATCTGCTTAAAATCGAAAGGGATATTTCCCACATTGTCATTATGGGCATGGGAGAACCCCTGCTTAACCTTTGCGAATTAAGAAAGGCCATTGATTTTTTTACCGACAAAAAAGGGCTCAACATATCAAAACGCAGGATAACGGTTTCAACTTGCGGAATTGCGGAAGGAATCCTTGACCTTGCAGACAACGGGCCCGATATCCGCCTCGCCCTTTCCCTTACCACGGCACGCGAGGAGCTCAGGCAACGCCTTATGCCTGCAAGCACCGGGAATCCACTTCCCCTTTTGAAAGAAGCGCTGGTGGAATACCAGAAAAAAATGAAACGCAGGATCACTTTGGAAATGGTACTTTTAAAAGGACTTAACACCGGCGTATCCGACGTAAAGGCCGTGCGGGAATTTGCCCGCGGGCTTGATACGGTAATCAACCTCATTCCCTGGAACGCGGTTGACGGTCTGCAATTTGAAGGCCTTCCTTTATGCGCGCCGACCCAAAGGGAAATTACCGATTATGCCGCTGCCCTTGAAAGCGAAGGCCTGAAAGTTACAATGCGGATAAAAAAAGGCCGCAGCATTTCAGGCGCGTGCGGGCAATTGGGAAGCGCAACGTAACAAAGGCGACAGCATTTACTAACAGCCTAAACCAGCCGGAGTGGGCGCTGCGGACTGGCGGAAACGCTTGTTGAATCCGCCTCCCAGACTGTGTCAATTCTTTTTAATGCAACTGATTCTAGGCCCATAAAACCATAAAAGTAGGGTATAAGTCCCATGAATACGCTATTACCAGAAATCACAGAGCCTGCTCCTCCCTCTCTATGCCATTTTTTCTATCAGTTTTCCGCATCCGAGTATGTTTATTGCCCGTTTTAGGTTATATGCAGGAAAAGCAAGCGAAAATTCTCCCAGCACATTCTTCAGCCCTTTAGTCAGGCAATATCCGCTGTCCATGTTCCGTTTAATAGTCCCAAACGGATGCTCTACAATGGATTTCCTTTGCCTGACAATTTCTTTGTCAGCCTTAATCCGTACCTGCTTCACCGAAAGACCCCGGTCGTTATACTCCTTTGAAAAGTCTTCCTCGGCCATAGGAACCTTATATTGGAAGCGGCCGCGCGCGTCTTTGGTACACTTGCACGTACATTGTGTGCAGGCCTGATAGTTGTAAAATACTCCCTTTGGGCCTTTTTCTTCGTTTTTTGTGTGGCATACCGGATACAGCACATTCCCCATCGGGCACAGGGCAATGTTTCGTTCGGCTATGTACACGCACCTGCCTTCATGGTGCGAGCTTATATCAGCTGCCCCTCCTTCTTTTGCAGGCAGGCAAATGTCAAAATCTGTCCCCGCAACATGCACGTCCACGCCCTGGTTTCCAGCCTCTATTATGTCTTTTATGCTTTCATACCCGGCATCGGCAACCACTTTTATCTCCTGTGTCCCCAATAGCTCCTGGGAGCTCTTTGCCATAGGCGCGATGAAGTTCTTGTCGTTGCCCTGGTTGCTCACTTCAAACTCGACTATAAGCTTGTTTTTGGCGTCTACCGCTGTCTGCACGTTATAGCATACGTCCATCTTTTGGCTGTTGGTCGTCATCAAACGGCTGTCCGCGTCGGTCAGGGACTTCTGCTTTTCTCCGGTCTTCTCAAGCTCGTCCGCATATCCCTGATACCGTTCTTTGTGTTCCTTAAGGTTTTTTATAATTTGCGCTATCCGCCCTTTCGTTTTTTCGCCGCCCGCAGTGTTTTCCGCCGCGTCGTTGCTCTCCAGTTCTTTCAGGTATTCGTCAATCTTTGCCGCAATCTTGCTTGCCTTGTCCTGTATCTGTTTCTCCGTTAAATTCCGTTTCCGGGAGTTTACCGCTTTGAACTTGCTTCCGTCTACGGCCAAAAGTTCCCTGCCGTAAAGGCCCAGCACCAGGCATAGCCTCACAAAATCCCGGAATACGTTTTTCAGCGCCTTGCCGTTGTCGTGCCGGAACCGCGCTATCGTCTTATGATCCGGCGACAGTTTCCCCAAAAGCCATATGGCTTCCAGGTTCCGCTTGCTTTCCGCCTCAAGCCGCCTGGATGAGCGTATCCGGTTCATATAGCCGTACACGTACAGTTTTAATATGTCTTTCGGATCGTACATGGGGCGGCCTGTCCCGTTCGGATCCGCCTTGGAAAACCCCAATTCGCTCAGGTCAAGGTTGCCGATATAGGCGTCTATCACACGTACCGGATTGTCCTCGTCTGCATAATCGTCCACTCTGTCCGGCAGCATTGTTGTCTGGTGCCGGCCTTCGCCGCTGATGAATTCCATGTCCCCTCCGTCCCTGTTTGTAATATTGTATCGCTGCATGCCTTGAAAAGCTAGCTTTTTTGTAGTTTTGACACAGTCTGGGAGACAGGTTCCTACCTTCGGTTCTGTAGCCAGCTTTTTTGCCGTACCGCTGCCATCCCTTTGCCGGATTTTTATGAATTTATGGGGCATGTTTAGTGTGTTGATTGACAAAAATTCCCTTTTTGTTTAGCATCTTACCAACAGTCAAATCGGGGTGGTTGAACGTTTGCCGGATGTCATTCGGAAACGTAAAGCCTGAGATCACACCCGTTGAACCTGATCCGGATAATGCCGGCGGAGGGAACTATGAAAACCACGCGAAAAGTCTATTTAACAAATCTCTTTGTTGGGTTTATTCTGGTTTTTGCACTATTTGCATCCTGTAAGAAGGAAAAACCCCAGAATGAAACTAACGAGCTTGTGATCTGGACGTATGACTCTTTTAATTCAGAATGGGGGCCAGGCCCAGACGTGTCAAAAGCCTTTGAAGAAAAAACAGGGATAAAGATCAATTGGGTAAGCCACGGGGACGCGGGCACAATTTTGTCCAGGCTTTTGCTGGAAGGCAAAACAGCCGATGCTGATATAATCCTTGGAGTAGATCAAAATATGGCAGGCCGTCTTTTCGAATCGGCTCTTTTGGAGCCGTACCGCCCCAGGGGAGCGGAAAATATCTTTCCTGAGCTTATTCTTGATCCTGAATTCCGCCTAACACCGATGGATTACAGTTACTTTGCCATCGTTTATGACTCGGAGAAGCTAAAGAATGTACCCCAAAGCCTTGAAGACCTTACAAATCCAAATTACGCTAAAAGCCTGATACTGATCGATCCCCGTACCTCTTCCCCTGGCCTTGGGTTTTTTACCTGGGTGAAAGAAGTATATGGCGACGGTTGGCGCGATTATTGGCGGCGGCTAAAGCCTTCAATTCTCACTATTTCCGGAGGGTGGAGTACAGCCTACGGGCTTTTTACCAAAGGAGAAGCGCCGCTGGTTCTTTCTTACACCACCAGCCCAGGTTATCACCTGGAATATGAAAACAGCGAGCAATACAAGGCCGCAATTTTCCAGGATGGGCACCTGATGCAGATCGAAGCGGCGGGGCTTCTGAAAACCGCTAAAAATTCATACAACGCAAAGCTCTTTCTCGACTTTATGTTGAGCACTGACTTTCAGAATATCATTCCTTTGACAAACTGGATGTACACTGTAACAAACATTCCCTTGCCTGCTTCTTTCAGGGTAAATCCAAAGAGCGATAAACCGTTGAAAGGCGTTACGGTAACTGAAGCGGATCTGAACGAATGGGCCGCGTTGATGTTAAATAGAGGTTGAATTGAGGCTTAAATAAAAAGCCTTATATTATGACTGCACACTTTCGCCGTTCAACATTTTTATTTGCGCTGCCGCTGGCTACGGCGGTGCTATTTGCTTTCATAATTCCATACGGCGCAAGTTTCTGGACCTTCTGGGCATCAAGAGACTTAGTTAGTATTTGGGAAAATTCCGCGCTCTTGCGAATAACGCTTTTCACGTTGAAGCAGGCATTTTTCAGCGTTTTGCTTTCCCTGGCTATCGGGCTTCCGGGGGCATGGCTAATCGGCACAGGAAAGTCTCCCCTGCTTAGAACCCTTTCGTCCATTCCCTTTGCCGTTCCGTCTATACTTACGGTTTTGGGATTTGTGCTTTTTTTTGGAAACTCAGGCTGGCTAAACCGGCTTATTTTTAGTTTTTCAGGCAAAATGCCGTTGAAAATTCTATACAGGCCGGAAGCCGTTATTATAGCACACGCTTTTTTAAACTTTCCCCTGCTGATACGGCTCGCGGGAGACGGACTTGCCAGGGTAAG
>JGI20170J14366_1001477_pt1 | contig 10213 bp, 5 predicted proteins | sample TergutNc150P3_FD_14366 | JGI IMG/M metagenome (IMG submission 14366) | reverse complement strand
GCTGTTATGCGCTCTCGGCGAAAGCGTGCCGCCTCGCGAGCAGGCGTGCAGATGGTGAGCGTATTCATGTATTGCCGTATAGAGCAGTAAATTCTGCCCTGCGTCGTCAGGTTGGAAATTACGGTTATGAATTATAATTTCTCTTGCGGCGGGTTTGTAAAGTCCGTTTACCTTCTTGCTTTTTTTCCCGGAATAAATAAGCGAGAACTCAAGCGGCGCGTCTTCGATTGAAAGTAATTTTTGTTTTACATTGTCCTGATTCATAAACCGCTCTCCTCTATCTTTTCCATCGCGAGCGCCGCGGCGGCTGTGCAGGCGGTCTCCGTACGCAGGGCGCGCGCTCCAATGGACAGCCGCAAAAATCCGGACCTTTCAAACAAATCGCGTTCCCTGTCAGACCAGCCTCTTTCGGGACCTATGGCGATTACCATCGGTCTGCTTGTTACGGAAAGGTGAAAAAAAGAACCTTCCGCCCGCACATTATCAGCCGCAACCAATAATGGAATACGCATATTATCGGTTTTCTTCCATGGACTGTCGCTGAGCCATGAGTCAAGACTGTCAAACACGTTGACCGCGGGTATTATTGTATCGCGCGCCTGTACCGCCCCTTCTATCAGCGCAGACTGCGCCCCGCCGTCTGTCAATAATTTTGTATCGCGGTAACTTTTTTCTCCCATATCTGCGCCCACAAGATCAATCGCGGACACTCCAATACTGGAAAGGTCTCTGAAAATACGGCGAAGCTGTATCGGGCGCGCAAAGGAGACAGCCATTCTTAACCGCAGACGAGGCGCGGGCGGTTCTGAGGTTTGCACAGTGCAAAAAACAGAACCGTCAAAATTGATTTTTTCGATTCTGCCAGTTCCTTTTTGCCCGCCCAGAATACCGGCTTCAAATTCATCGCCCTGTTTTTTATGTAAAACTTTCAAGAGATGAATTGTCCGCTCGTCCCGTCTGGGAAGATTATGACCCAATTCATGCTCTTCAAATAATATAATATTCACGGTTAGAGTATATCAAATAATCAAAAAAAATGAGATACCCCGCGGCTTGCTGCCGCAGGGGTAATCAAATTACGGTTTGGGTATTAAACGTAATTTCCTTATCTGATAAACAGTGCCGGGATTAGCGTTCGGCAGCCAAAAAGCAATATCTATATCTCCTGTTAAATCAGGGGATGTATTATTTTTAAGTGTTATCGTGTAAGTTTTCCATGTATTATTACCTTCCAAAGCATTACCGTCTTGTCTGGCAATTTCTGTATTAGTACCGCCTTTGCCAAAAGTTGTACTAGGCGCTTTAATTATTTCAGCGACAAAATTTTTATATTGGGCATCTCCGCTTTTAGGCATTACTTCTACATATAACGATGCGTAATCTGACAGTTTAGTACTTCCCAGACTAAACGGTAATATTACAACATCGTCTTTTGTATTTACCGTAATTTCCAACACATTATTCCCGTTATTAGTTGTCTGTATTGCCGTACTGGGATTAGAAGAAGCGGGGGCAAATTTAGGATATCCGACAGTTATAGGGCTGGCAAAGTCATACTCTATAAAAATGTCCGGACTTTCCTTTACCGTAATAACAAGACTGCCGGCTGCACCTGTGTTGAAAGTAAATGTTAGCGTTGTTGTACCTAAAGCCAGAGTTGCCAGATATTCTTTCTTAATCGTTACAGTACTGCCGCTCACAGTATATTGATTACCGCTTGTAAAGGTTGTAGCGCCATTACTGATACTTGTTAAAGAATTCCCATTAAGCGTCATGGTTACGATAATGTCGGCTTGCTGACCGGTCTTTTTATCAAATGTCGCCGTTGTTGGGCTGATACTTGAATTGGACGTGTCCACAACCGTTATAACAAGATTTTGGGTTGATCCGGCGCTGAATGTGAATGTTAGTGTTGTTGTGCCGACAGATTGCGCCGCCAAGTAACCTTTCTTAATCGTTACAGTAGTACCGCTAACGATATAGTCGGTATTGCTTGCAAGCGCTACAGCACCGTTTTTGATGTTTGTCAAAGTATTCCCGTTAAGCGTCATGGTCACAGGAATGTCGGCTTGCTGAGCGGTCTTTTTGTCGAACGTAGCGGTTGTCGGGTTAATACTTGAACTTGGAACCGGTGTAGTATTGGTAGAAAGATACGCTTTAAAATTGCCGCTTAAGTGCAGCATGCTCATCATATACAAACATCCGTCATAGTAACGGTATTTACCAGTTGTCATGCTGATATTCCAGAAGTCTTCGATAAATTTCCATGCGTTCACATGCGATGCCGCAAGGGAGGCAACAGCGTTACAGCCGACAAGACCCGGCGAATGATCACCTTCAATCACAGTTCCGTTTAATTGCCACTGGTTTTTATATGTAGTGACTCCTTTACTGACAAAGAACGCCTGAATTCTATCGGCAAACGTTTTCTGCCATGAATCTTTTGCCCACCACGCGTAGTCCATGCCTATATTCAACGCAATTCGCCATGCGTCAAACCGGAAATCAGCGTGATTTCCGCCGGTAGGCGTTCCGTCAAACAGTGAATAATCAGGTCCAAGCCCCGTTGTAGAATTTGTCGTTGTCACGAAGTATTTCCGGCTTTCCTCCGCCGCTTTCTTAAAGAAATCAACGTCTTTTTTCAGGTCAGCCGCATTAGACCAAATACCATAGAGTCTATTGGCATTATAGTCGCTTTCCAATTCCAGCGCCCAAACTTCATAGAATGCAGGTAAATGGTACGAGGGATCTGTATGGGTGGCGGAATTTCCAATTGTTGAGAATCTAATCAAATAATTTGTCGTATTAAACATTGAAGGCTCGCCATGAGGATCCTTACCACCTGGATCACGGCGCGTTAAATCATAGATAATCTGCCTTGCTTCCTGCGCGTAATTATTTATGCCTGATGAACTGCTTCCCCAGCGGGCGTGCGCGAACAACAGCGATGTAATAAAGTATACTTCTCCGTCCGGAGCAACGCCTTGATCTTTTTTATTGCCATTTGTCTGGCATTGCCATGAGAAATAACCTCTGTTATTGCTGCCATTGTTAACTGTATTGTACATATGGGTTCTTGCCCATTTCCAGAGTTTATTAAATCTCACCTGATCGTCCCTTTGAACGCACATCATCATACCGTAGGACATTCCCTCGGAGCGTACGTCGTCTGTATCTGCCGTATAGATGTATGCCATGTCGCTGCCAACTTCCACGAAGATTTTTTCATCAGACGTCCCACTCACAAACAGTTTATTCCACGCGTTGTTTACTTTAGCGGTAACATCGGCGCTGGAATATCCGAATTCCGTAAACATATTCCGATAATTCTGCGATGACACGGCTCCGATTGAGGGCGGATTAGGCGCTGTAGTCGGCGCTTCAGGAGGCGGAGGCGGCGGTACAAAGCCGGATTTCGGCGTAAATGTTATGTCGTCAAACAGGTAAACCGCGTTAGTCTTACAGTTTATCCCGATAGCTATAAATAAATCGCCTGTCAAGTCTTTAATCGCGTCGCCCGGATTGGTGATCGTAATTGAATAATCAGTCCATTTGTTTTTGTAAGTGTCGCCAAAGTTTACCGCTGACGAAGGCGCCGCTCCAAGCAGGTTAGCCGCAAATTGATTTGAGTCAGTGGATGGGTTCCCAAAAGCCCACTTCTTAAATGTAGCTTTGTCTTTCGCGATATAAACTTGAATTTGTTTAGAGTCTAAGTTTGTGCCGGTATTGCCGCTTACAAGACTAAACTTGAATGAGAAAGAGTCATAGTCTTTTACAGTATACGGGAGTTTTACCGGAATGACAGCCGCTTGATTGTAACCCTTATCGCTGTTAGGTCCATTGCTGGAAATCTGCAATGATTTCTTTCCCGAATTGACCGGATCTGTTACAACTTTCACCGATGTAGGTTTGTTATCTCCTTCCGTATAATCATAAGTTTTATCTATAGCGTCACTTTCAAAGTTAATTACCGTGGTTACGGCGTTTGATGAAGATGCCGCGTCTGTTTTTATTTGCGCGCTTACCGCCGCACCGGCATTGTAATTGTCGTTTGCCTTTGCGCGCGCAAAGATATAATAATTAGTATTAGCGGTTAATCCGCTGAATGTAAGTCCGTCCTGCCAGCCGATTGACGGGACAGCGGAGTTAGACGCTCTCGCGTATTCTACGGTTTGTCCTGTAGAAGGAGCCGCTACTGCGTTTATGGTAATGCTTGTTGACGTTGCGGAAGCTTTCGTCGGCGCGCTGACCGTTCCGCCAGTCGCTTTTTCGATAGTCAGGGTATAAAACGTTGTAGCCTGCGCATAAGTTGTATCAGCCGCTTTTGTCGCGGTAATTGTGGTGGTTCCTACTTTGAGTATGGTTACTGCACCGCTGTTATTCACTGTCGCCACGCTTGTATTGCTTGAAACATAGGTAATCGCTCCTGTACCTGAACCGGTATTTGAAAGCGCTTTGGTAAAGGCAGAGCCATATACTTTGCTTTCGTTAAGAGGAGCGGCAAACGCTATGGTATTAGGCATAAGATCCGTTGTTATTTGCGCGCTTGTTTTCACTGTGCCGGCGTTGTAATTCGCGTTCTCTTTTGAGCGCGCAAAAACATAATAACCTGTATTAGCGGTTAATCCGCTGAAAGTCAGCCCGGCCTGCCAACCTATCGACGGCACAGTGGTAGTTGTCGCAATTGCGTATTCTTCAGTTTGATTACCCGTGTTGGCTGTTAAGGTTAAAGCGTTAATAGTTATGCTGTTCGCCGTTTTGGAAGCCATTGTCGGAGTTCCGTTTACTGCCGCGCCGTTCGCCTTTGTGATAGTACCTGCAACCGTGTAATTAACCGGTTTAATATAGTTGTCCGCGCTTGCGCCTGAAATGGAGTAAACAACGGTAATCTGATTCGCTTCCGCCACGTTTGCCGAGTTATATTTGGCATCGGCTGTTACTGTTACCGTGTCGCTTCCGACTTTATTGGTAAGCGCACCGACGGTAACCGCCGCAGTTGTATTGCCGTCATATACTTTTGGAGTAATTGTTGGATTTGCTATAGTAAGTTGTAACTTTGTAACAGTCAGGGTATAAGACGCGGTGGCTTGCGCATAAGTTGCATCCGCCGCTTTTGTCGCTGTGATTGTGGCGGTTCCAACTTTAAGAATAGTTACCGCTCCTGTAGTATTGTTAACTGCCGCTACGCTTGCAGCGCTTGAAGCATAAGTTATCGCTCCTGTACCTGAACCGGTATTTGTAATTGCTTTGGTGAACGAGGCTGAGCCGTAAACCTTCTCTTCATGGTTTGTATCCGCAAACGCTATTGTGTCAAGCAGAAGATCCGTATGTGTAAATGTTGCGTTTATATTGATAACACCTTCGGCTGAATCAGCTTCCGCTATAGTATATGTCCTTGTACCGGCTCCCGCGGCAGTCACCGCGTTAATTGCCGCTGTTGTACCGCTGAAAACAAGCCGGTTGTTCGCTTTTACGGCGGCAAGGTTATAGTTGATAGTAATTGAATCTCCGTCTTTCCCTGATGCAGGCGAAGCGGTAACACTGTCGCCTGTCTCATTACCTGATATATTTACATTGATCGTTATTGTGGTTTTTTCTGTTGTTATTTTAGAACTTACCTTCGGTTCTCCGACATTATAATTGTCGTTTGCTTTCGCGCGGGCAAACAGATAATACCCGGTATTGGCGGTTAATCCGCTAAAAACCAACCCGTCTTGCCAGCCGCTTGACGGCGCAGTGTCAGTTGTCGCAATCGCGTATTCAACCGTTTGTTCGACGGAAACCGTGACAGCGCTACTGGTAATACTGGTTGCTGTTACGGAAGCCGCTGTTGGATTGGTATTAACTGCCTTGCCGGCCGCTTTTGTAATTGAACCGGAAGTTATGTAATCAATAGGTTTGATATAGTTACCCGCGTTCGTACCGGAAATTGTATAAACAACAGTAATCTGATTTGCTTCCGCAACATTTGCCGAGTTGTAGTTGGCGACGGCGTTTACGGTTACATTGTCGCTTCCGACTTTATTGGTAAGCGCGCCTGCGGTAACAGCCGCAGTTGTATTGCCGTTATATTGTTTCGTCGCAGTAACTGCCGGATCTGCAATAGTAAGCTGTAACGGCGTAATAGTTAATGTATAGGAAGCGGAAGCTTGCTCATAATTCGCATCCGCCGCTTTTGTAGCTGTGATTGCGGCAGTTCCAACTTTTACAAAAGTTACCGCCCCATTGATGTCCACTGTCGCTACGCTTGTATCGCTAGAGGAATAAGTTATCGCTCCTGTACCCGCACCACCTGCAAGCGCTTTAGTAAACGGAGCATCGCCGTAAGTTTTGGTTTCATTAGGAGGATTCGCAAACTCTATGTGGTCAGGCGTCTTGTCTGTATGGGTAAATGCAGCGTTAATTGTAATAACGCCTTCCAGTGCGTCTTCTTCGGCTACAATGTACATTCTTGTTCCGTTATGTGCCATTTCCACATGCGCAACAGTCGCAGTAGTACCGGAAAAATCAAGTCGATTATTTAATTTGGTGCTGGCAACTGTATAGTTGAGAGTTATTTCATCTCCGGCTTTACCTGACTCAGGTTCAGCGGTAACACTGTCGCCGCTAACATTACCGAACATCACAATTTTGATTGTGATAACGGAAGGCTCAGATGGATTGACGGGTGGAGGTGGTTCAATGATGGTGACGTTTACGTCATTTTCAGTTTTATCCGGCAGTATACTAGTAACAAGGGGATTCACACAGGCTGTCAATAGCGCCGCTATTACAAGTGTTATAACTGTATAATTTTTCATCTTCTTCTCCTTATCGGTTTACAATTATTACCGACATATTTTAACCCAACGCTAAACCGTGGCTTTAAGTCAATTCTAAAAAACTGCAATCAATATTATTACTACCGCAACGCGACTATGTCAAAACTTAATCCGGCCAGAATACCAAATCCCCATAGGAATGGATAACCCGTTCGAACCGAAGGTTCTATATACCAACTCTCATTAAAATTGTAACGCCAGCCAAAAACCAAACCTGCTAAAAACGCGGGATAAATTTCGCCGTCTTCGAAAAATAACGACATACCCAACTCCGCCTGTGTAAAAAATCCGCTGAGTTTCAATGGGAGGTAATAGCGAACTAAAGCCGCAGGTTCCATTGTTGTTACTGTATCCATATTTGAACTTAAAGCAAGTTTTAGCCCAAAACTAAATTGATTATCCAAATCAACTCCTCCGGACAAACTTCCGCCAAAAGCAACGCCTTCGCGTGTATTAGCGTTACCTTCAACCCCAAAACCGACAAACTCGCCGGATAAAGCGGAAAGACTGCCAACCGTAAACAGAAAACAAATAAACAAACAAAAGTATTTTATTGAATTACGACATTTTATGTAAAATAAAATGGAAAGTAAAGAAAAAATATTTCTTCTATAGTAGTAGAATCTCATTTAATAAATTATGTAACGACTTAAAACTTTTGTCAAACAATTTTTTACGAAAAATTTAATGGAAAATGACAATTTTGCTATTTGCGTCATAAACACCTCATTGACAAAACACCAATAACCGTTAATAAATGAAAAATGACAGAATTTCGCGAAAAAATTAAAACTTTTTTAAGAACCGGTAAAATCTTCTTATTGGCTTTCTCCGTATTATCATGCGCGACAAGTTCCGGCGCGTACAAAGAAATTGACCATTCTGTCGATCAGTCAAATTATTCAGCGGCAGTTGACACAATTGCAAAAAGTCAGAATAGCAAGAAAGCTCTTTACTCGCAAAAAAACGCTATTATGCTGTTTTTAGATAAGGGCTTGCTTGAGTATTACGCGGGTAACTACTCCGCTTCTTCCGCGGATTTGCAGAACGCTGAACGCCTTATCGAAGAAGCGTACACAAAAAGCATATCTGAAGGTTTTTTATCCTACATTGCCAACGACAACGTAAAAGAATATCCCGGCGAGGATTTTGAAAATATCTATTTAAATGTTTTTAACGCGCTGAATTATTACAACAGGAACGACATAGAAGGCGCATTGGTGGAAATCAGAAAACTAAGCAATTCAAGCGGAAAACTGAGTATGCTTGCGCGAAAATACGAGTATAAGGATCCAAAAACAGGGGCAAGTTTAAACGATACGGTTAGAAAAGAAACAGGAATAAGCGATCTTCCCGAAGTAAAATCTGTAAACTTTTCCAACTCCGCGCTTGCCCGTTACTTAGGCGCTCTTTTTTATCAGGCTGAAGGAAATACAGACTCGTCCCGCATTGAGTTTGACCAGATTTACAGAGCCTATTCAACTAATAGAAATATTTACAAAGGCGCTGTTCCCAACGCTGTAGAACAAGCGCGCAATGTTCCTAACGGAAAGGCAAGGCTTAACATAATAAGCTTTACGGGACTATCTCCGGTAAAAGAAGAAAAAATTATTATTCATTACCTTCCGTTTCAACACCCTGTGCTGCAAATTGCCGCCTTTAAACTTCCGGTAATGGTAAAAAGACCAAGCGTAATAAACAGAATAGAGGTAGAAGTGGACGGCGAAAAAAAAATCGAACTTGAATTGCTTGAAGATATGGGAGCCGTTATCGAAGAAACCTTCAACGCCCATTATTCCAACATTTTACTAAAAACATATATCCGTACAATTATAAAATATGTCATTGCCGATATGGCGGCAATGTCGGCGGAAAAAAATGAAAAAAATAACAACTCTTTGGCGGGATTGGCGATAGCCCTCGGCGCAAGGGCGGCAATGGACGCCTCAGAACAAGCCGATATAAGAATGTCGCGCTACCTGCCGGACAGGGCGTATATCGGCGGTATCAATCTTGACCCGGGAACATATTCTGTTATAATAAAGTATTGTAATGGAAATAAGGTAATTTACAATGAAAAATTTACAGATGTAACTGTAAAAAGCGGCGGATTAAATTTAATACAATCCGTCAAATTAAAATAGGAGAAATTGATATGAAAAAAATTGCTGTCGTATTATGCGTATTTATTTTACTTTCCTCGTGCGAAACAACAAAAGTAAAACGCGTGGAGTCAGGAAAACAAAAAGAGCTGAGCGGCTATTGGAACGCCGTCGATGTAAAAATTGTCTGTGAAACTCTGGTTAACGACTGCCTTTCAAGCCCAAGAGTTAATCAGGAAATCAAAGCGAAGGGAAACAAAAAACCGGTTGTTATTGTGGGCAAATTTAAAAACGCCAGCGACGAACACATTGACACGGAAATTATTACTTCCATTATGGAAAACGCAATTTTTAACAGCGGTAAACTTGACTTTGTAGCCGGCGGAGATACAAGAGCCGATTTGCGCGCGGAAAGACAGGATCAACAGGGGAACACGAGCGAAGCGACCACCGCGGCTCTCGGCAAGGAAATAGGCGCTGATTTTATGATGACAGGCTCGGTAAGAACAATAGTTGACAGAGAAGGGAACCGCAGCGTCAGAACATATTTTGTTACCGCGGAGCTCACAAACATCGAAACTAACGCGAGAATGTGGATAGGTCAGAACAATTCGATTACAAAGGAAGTTACAAGACCTAAAAATAAACTTTAAGCCTTTAACTCAAAAAAAGAATCGTTTCCGGCGTAATAAGCCACGGTTTGATTCTTGTGAAGACCGATTTTTTCACGGACTAAATCTGTAATAAGAGCGCGGGCTTTGAACCGCGCTGTTTTTAAAACCAGATTTCTCGCGCGCACAGCAGGACCTCCGCTTACGGTAAATCCGCTCTCAGGCGACCATGAAAAAGTACATTCGCCTGAGTCTATGCCGAATTGCCAATCAATTTTTTTGTTCTTTAACAACTGCCTTACAAGGGCGCAGGCTTTATCCGCGGGATGATACGATTTGGCAATCGGCTTTCCGTCCTCAGACCACTTGTGAACCGCTAAATTCGGATGAAGCTCAAGCGGAGAGCCGAAACAGGCAAGTATTGTATCGCCCTCAAAACCGGCGATAACGGCTCCCGCGTTAAAAAGGAATTTTTTCGCCGTCGCGTAAAATATTCTTTTCATTTTTACAGTTTCTTTTGTTGTCTTCTGCTCTTCTTCTTTGCCGAAAAGATTAACGTCTTTAATGGCGATAACCGCTGCATAAGCGACATTAACTTCCGAAATTCCCGGTCTTCCGGAAAAGATAAGTTTTTGTAAAACATCTTTGGAAACGGCGGTTCTGTAAGCCGCGCGGAAAG
>JGI20170J14366_1001472_pt1 | contig 10238 bp, 8 predicted proteins | sample TergutNc150P3_FD_14366 | JGI IMG/M metagenome (IMG submission 14366) | reverse complement strand
ACGTTTTCTTTAACGGTAAACATCGCCCCGTTGGATTTAAGCCTGATAGTTCGATTTGTGCTATCGCCTCTGAGAATTACGGTGATGTTGGTTGTTTCATTGTACTCAAACGTGTACGGTTCTATGCTTTCATTTGTGTTTACTTCTATGATATATGTCTTGTGACTTTCAACGTTTTCATCTAGCCAAGCCAATTTTTTTGCAAGTGTACTTTTACGGAGAATAGTACCTTCGCTTGTAACCTCTATACTTAACTGATTGGCGGCTTCTGCCGCTATTTCTGCTTTCTTTGCTTTTTTTGCAGCTTCCGCTGTTTCCAAAGCAGCTTTTTTGTTAGCAATATCATTTGGTAATTTTTTATCGCCTTTCAGACAACGAACGCTTAAAGTCTTTGATTTGCTGTAATTATTGTTGCTTTGATACATCTTCCATTTTTCGCCTTGAAACGCAATCTCTGTTGAATTATATAGCATATAGGCATCAATAGCACCCCAATGGCTCTCTGTTGCTGTCCACCAATCGCTGAATGTGTTTTTACTTGAACTTGGCAAAGCGGAAAAGCCATAATTGTCCGAATTGCATTTGCTGTTCTTTTTTGTTCTACCTCTATCGTCTATTGATGTCCATTCGCAATCCCATTTTTCCCATCCATTTCTAGCTTTGAGTTTTTGTCCGGCAATTCCTATACCACCAGCGAAAGCCGCAAGAGTTTGCCACTCCTCCTCGCTCGGTAAATGCCAACCGTCTGGGCATACTATCATCGCATTTTCCCAGTTATAGAGCCTTCCGTACTTTTGGCAATTTTTTGGATCATTATCTACACATACGCCAATATCTTCGTCTTCGCCTGCGTAATCCAAGTTTTGCGCCATCCAAGTTTGGGTGCCTATTTTTGCTATTTTGTACTTTTTGCCGTCTCTTTGGTCGGTGAGAGTATTTTGCGCGAAGCACATTGCGCATAATAGAAGCAGTATTGATATTGATTTTTTCATTTTTTCTCCATTTGTAGCACCGTTAATTCCACTCACTACCTTTACAGTTAGCAATTATTTTTGGCGTTATGGATTTGCATTTTGGAGGAAATTTATTACCCCATTCAGTCCCACCTTCATCGGAAGATTTATTCATTATCCAAACACTTTCTATAGGGCAATCACCCATTTTCATTTTGCTGATAGCTTTCCAAGTTACAACCCCAACCCCACCACACGCATCTCCTCCACAGCCAGAATAATATTCATACTTACTTTCAAATGAGAAAAATTGGCTTTCGGTTTTTTCTGATATATAATAGGGTTGCCATTCTTTTACCATATCTTGCCATTTTTTTGCCGATTCTTCTAGCTCGGCAATTGCTGGGGTAGGATCTTTTTCTATTGCGGCAATGAGTTCCATAAGTACCATTTCTTCATAAGATTTCTTTTTATTTTCTAATTTTTCATAAGACAAAAATTTGGTCTTAGAATCTATCAGAAAATTATGACTCCTTCCAATTACTAAGTTTCTGTATTCATTAGTATATTCAGATGTCGACTCATACAAAGGCGGAACGATAAACTCTCCTTTTTGATTTATAAAACCAATTTTATTGCCGCTCTTTATCATAGCGTAATCTCCACTAAACGCAAAAGCTTCATCAAATTGAGGATTTATTGCGATTTGCCCTTCTTTGTCTATATAAGCCCATTTATTGCTCATTTTGATTGGAGCTAGCTTTTTTCCATAAAAGCCCATTGCATCATCATATTGCGGATTTATAACTATTTCGTTTTTCTTATTGACCCAGCCGTATTTTTTGCCTACCTGCGCAATAAATAAACCATTGATATCATAAGTTAAACCATCGTATTGAGGATTTATTATAAAATTTCCTTTCCTGTCTATCACACCCCATTTCCCCTTAATTTTAACAATTGCCATTCCGTCAACAAATGTATTAGCACCATCAAATTGAGGGCTTATAACCATTTCGCCTTTTATGTTTCTAAAACCCCATTTCTCAGTTTCATTATTTTTGAAAGCATAGAGGCTGTCATTTAAAAACTGGTCTATTGTTTCGCTTTCTATTGTTACTATTACGTTTCCCCCATTTTTGTCTATAAACTTAACTAACTCTTGTCCTTGACTATAAACGCTTATCATTGATATGCCGCCCGCAAAAAGCTTGGTTTGTGTTATGGAGTCTATTTGCAAAAGCATTTTGCCATTTTTGTCTATCAACATAGGCGGTTGATCTTCTATTTGAACCCAAGCCACGCCTTCACTGAAATGCTGTGCCATACTGTAAGTTGGGGCAATAGCAAATTTGCCATCTTTGTTTATATAGCCCCATTTTCCGTCTTCGCCGCTGACTTTTACCAACGCAAGGCCATCTCTGAAATAATGTGCTTCGCCAAATTGCGGGTTGATTACGATTTTTCCTTTTTGGGTAAGATCAATGTATTGATACTCTCCATTTGCCCCTTTGACTGGGACTATTGAAAAATCTGCATCTGTTTTGTTTCCGCAAGCAAAGCAGAGAATTGCTACCGTTGCGATGAGTGCTAATTTTAAATTTTTCATACATTTTCTCCTATTGTTTTTGTACCACACAGTCTTTGTCAAACATTTTCCATTTCCATTTGCTACCATATACTTACTCTTCTTCAAATTTATCCTCTCTTATTAATTTTCCGTCTATATCAAATTCTTTCACTTCTATGCTTGTAGTATTCCCGTATTTATAACTCGTTACGGATTTCAATTTTCCATTTTCATAAAACTCTTTTATTTCAGAAAGAGCACCATCTTTATAATTCGTTACTGATTGCAGTTTTCCGTTTTCGTAAAATCCCTTAGGTTCTCCGATAAGTTTACCATCTTTGTAATTCTGCACTGATTGCAATTTTCCATTTTCGTAAAACGTCTTAAACTCTCCGTGCAACTTGCCGTCTTTATAATTTTGCAATATTATTATTTGTCCATTTTCGTAAAACGTCTTACACTCTCCGTGCAACTTGCCGTCTTTATAATTTTGCAATATTATTATTTGTCCATTTTCGTGAAAAACTTTCCGTTCTCCATGTTTATTATTATCATTGTAATTTTCTATCAAGAACAACTTTCCATTTTCGTAATACTCTTTCCTTTCTCCGATAAAATGTTTGATGCAACGCACGGACAATCCTGTAGTCTTATAGATAGCCACAAATCCAGCATCAGTTGCTGGGCACAGTTCGTTGGAACTCCAGAATAAAGCATATTTGGAACCATGTTCTACGGCACTCCAGTAGAAATCCTTGCTACCAACACCTTTGAAATTACCATTTGTATCACGGGAACCACCTGGTAAAGCCGAGAAACCATAATCATCAGTACCGTTACCATTTTCATTCCAGCCGCCTCTTGCTTTCCATATCATTGAGTTATGATCTGACGAATGATACGGCAAACTTCCACACTCAAAATAATCCGGTAAATGCCAACCTTTAGGGCAAGCTTTCATAGCCGTATTCCAATCATAAAGTCTACCATATTTTTGGCAGTTACTCTCATTATTGTCGTAACACCAAGAATTTCCAGTTTTATAGTTCAAATTCTCCGCCATCCAAGTTTGTTGACGTATTGTAACAGTTTTGTATGTTTTTCCATCCCTTTCATCGGTGAAAGAACCTTTTTGTTGAGCGAAAGCCGCTACACAGATTAACAGCAATATTGTTGTTGCTCTTTTCATTTTTCTATCTCCTTCCCACTTATTTTCCAACATCCAAACCCCTGGGAATTTGGGGCTTGGTGGGTTTGCTAACACAACGCACTAATCTTTGAGACAACGGACACTTAACATATAGTTTTTAGAATCGTAGTTCGGTATGATTGACTCTGTGGTGTATGCTATGCAAATACGGTAGTTGTCGTAGGTATTGTCGAGGGTGTATTCATTAGTACCCCACCAACAGCCTCTGTAGCCGACTTCCGAGTAAAGGTCATCTCTGACACCGTCACCCGGCAGAGCCGAAAAGCCGTAATTGTCTGTGCCAGTAGGAATTCCATTATATGAATTCCACCCACTAGTAGCTTTTAACTTGGTTCCCGCATCAGCACAATTTCCACTGCCAGAATAGTTCGGATTGACGAATTTCATCAAAATGTACCAATCTGCTCTGCTTGGAATATGCCAACCACTAGGGCATATTCCCTTATGCTTCGCAGACACTTGAGAAGTGCAAGAACTAGTGTTACAACTAGATGGTAATGCCATTGCTGTTACCCAGTAATACAATCTGCCGTAGGTCACACAGTTGGCTTCGTTGTTGGAATGGCATTTACTGCCTTCAACTGCATAATTCAAATTACGTTGGAACCAAGTTTGTGTGCCAATCACAACAGTTTGATAAGTCTCACCCTCGTAAGTTACAGGGGTGCCGTAAATAACGTTGGATTGGCTGAAACTACTACTTGAACTTACCTCAACAGAAGACGAACTACTCGGCGGTGCACTAGAACTGCTGCTCGGCTTTGAACTTGACGAAGACACAACGGCAGAACTTGAACTTGTCACAACAGAAGACGAACTACTCGGTGCTGCACTAGAACTGCTGCTCGGCTTTGAACTTGACGAAGGCACCACCGCAGAATTTGAACTTGGCACAACAGAAGACGAACTACTCGGCGGTGCACTAGAACTGCTGCTCGGCTTTGAACTTGACGAAGATACAACCGCAGAACTTGAACTTACAACAATAGACGAAGAACTACTACTAGACCTTAAACTAGACGAAGATCTCTTCACAGAACTTGAACTTATCACAACAGACGAACTGCTACCACTGGAACTAGAAAAGATATCATCACAATAACTAATCTGACCATTGATAATGCAAAGACCGTTACTTTTGCTTGAAGACGAACTGCTAGGAGGCACACTAGAACTGCTACGAACAGAACTTGAACTCTTCGGTACGCGTACCGATGACTGAGTAGAATTGTAATACTCTCCAGCACCTGGGTCGTTTGGATTATCACGCTCGTGAAATTCGCAACATAAAAGCAAAAAAACTACGAAAATCAGAAAATATTTCATTGTTAAAATCCTCCATTTATAAGGCTAAAAATTCCAATCGTAAGAAAAAGCCCACCTAAACCAAAACCCCAACCACTATATTTTCCCGAATTTTTTACTTTCGCCCAAGCATCGTCATATTCTTCTTCGTTTACTTTATCCAAAGAATAATATTCATTATAATATTTATCCGACTTTTTCTTAAAATACACTCCAGTATAAACAAGCCCTGCCCCAGCTATGCTAAGTGCAATGCTCGGCCAAATGCTTTTTTCTGATTCTGCTTTAGATTTACCTAAACCATTATCTATACTTGCAGGAGCATTATAATTTTCATTTTGAGAATTTAAGTATGAACTTATCGAATAAGATGGAGTAGGTTCAGGAGTGCGAATCCCAAGCATAGAGTTGATTTGTTTTTCTATGAGGTTTATTATTTTTTCCCCCTTAGGCAATTCCGACATCTCGGAAAGTTCCGCGATTTTACTTTGAACGCTCACCATACTAGTTGATACATAAGAGATACCGTCAGATTCCGATTTTTCCACCACGCACACGTATTGAGCGCCCGCATCTCTGCCCAACTGAGCAATATCCTCGTTTGAGACATTACCACTTGCCTGCCTCTGCTGTTCTTGGGCTACTAGGTCAATGGCATCAACGGCTATCATTTGGTATTTTTGGCTCTTTATCAAAAATGTATTGACCGCCATTCTCAAAGCATCTCGCCCTTCCGGATTTCCTTTTATATACACAGCCGCTTTGGGCTTTTCATTTATTTGAGCAGTCTGTTTAATAGGGATTGGGGGAGGTTCTGCTTTTGGCGGCGTTGGTGGTTCAGGGCTAATCCCAAGCATTGAATGGATTTGTTTTTCTATAAGATTAATTATTTTCACTCCCCTGGGCAATTCCGACATATCGGAGAGTTCTGCGATTTTGCTTTGAACGCTCACCATACTAGTTGATACATAAGAAACACCGTCTGATTCCGACTTTTCTACCACGCACACATATTGAGCACCTGCATCTTTACCCAACTGAGCGATATCTTCGTTAGATACAGACCCGCCTCTTTGTCTATTCTGTTCTTCGGCTACTACGTCAATGGCATCAACGGCTATCATCTGGTATTTTTGGCTCTTTATCAAAAAGGTATTGACCGCCATTCTCAAAGCATCTCGCCCTTCTGGATTTCCTTTTATATACACAGCTGCTTTGGGCTTTTCTGTTTGCGCAAAAGCAAATAGGCAAAAAATGCCTATTGCAAGGGTTGTTTTAGTGAGCGTTTTCATTTATCCCAAGCTCCTGAGCCATCTGAAGAAAGGTTTGCACCTGGTCCGGCGGTAGTTTCTTTGCGTCTATCGTCATCTACATATACAGCATGACCTTTGCGAGCAAAAACGTTGCCACCTTCGTCTTTTACCACATTGCCATTAGTTGGGTCGCTATTATAACCTGTAATGGTCCCTCCAGTTTTGGTAAAAGTTCCTCCATACCTTCCCCGGTAAACCCCACCGCCATAGTTTACAGCAGTATTACCTGTTATGATACCGCCACGCATAGTAAATGTTCCATAGTGATATACTCCACCGCCTTTAGAAGCGTTATTACCAGATATGGTACCACCACTCATAGTGAATGTTCCTCTTCTGTTATATACTCCGCCACCTTCACCACCGTTATTATTACTGGATATAGCACCATTGCTCATAGTAAATGTTCCATCGTTTTCTACTCCACAAGCACTATTATTGGATATAGTACCGCCACTCATAGTAAATGTTCCATTGTTATATACTCCACAAGAGCCATTGCCAGTAATAGTTGCTCCAGCATTCATTTTAAGAGTTCCGTCATTTACTGAAACTATATTGCCTGTATTACCATTGTGTCCATGAAGGGTAATGTTGTTATCCAAAATAAAAGTAACATTTTGCCTTACTGTAAACATAGTTCCGTGAGACTTGAGTCTGATAATCCTATTTCCTCCAACACCTCTTAGAACTATGGTAATATTAATCGCACCTTTGTACTCAAACGTATATGGAACAATAGTCTCATCAGCATTAACGTCAAGAATATAAGTGTTATGGCTATCAGCACTTCTTTGCAGCCAAGCCAGTTTTTCCGCAAGGGAGCTTCCAGGCACCATAGTGCCTTGTATGGCAGGTATAGCAGGCTGTGCCTGAACCTGAGGAGCAACGTAAACTGGTTGAGCTGGAACCACTGGCTGGGCAGTAGCTACAGCTTTTGGGCGAGGTCCCACTGGCATACCGAGCATAGAACCTATTTGCCATTCAATAATATCAATAATTTTCCCACCCCTAGGCAACTCCGTCATATCCGCAAGCTCCGCCACTTTGCTCTGAACACTCACCATTCTAGTCGCCACATAAGAAGTGCCGTCAAATTCCGTGCGTTCCACAACACACACGTATTCGGCTCCAGCATCCTTGCCAAGCAAAGCTATATCGCTATCCGATACAGAACCGCTCTTTTGCCTATTCTGCTCCTTGGCAACCACATCAATGGCATCAACGGCAATCATCTGGTATTTTTGACTTTTAATCAAAAAATTATTGACCGCCATCTTCAAGGCATCGCGCCCTTCGGGGTTGCCCATTATGTAAACTGCCGCCTTGGGCTTGGTTTGTGCGAATGCAAAAAGGCAAAGAATGCCTATTGCGAGAATGATTTTAGTGATTGCTCTCATTTTTCCATCTCCTTTATAAGTTGCTGTGCTAAATTTTCAGTTAAATTTTTGAATGATTCCTCAGTTGCCTTTTCAGTGTTTCCTTCTGTCCAGCCGCCTTTCGCCTGTGGAATTTTAAGGCTTATATTCTTTTTGGTTTTGGAATTGAACACAGAAACGCTGGCATTTGCCCAGCAATAAACCTGCTCAAAATCCGCCTTATTGCAACGGTTGAATTTTGCCTTCACGGTTATGGCATAATCCGCCTCTGCCGCTGTTTCAGAAATGGAGCAGTTGCATCCTTTTTCCTGCATAATCGCTGGCAGTTCTCCCGCAACATATTCACTGCCGCTCACGCTTAAATAAATGCTTGTGCCATATTCCAAAGCGATTTTGGTTGTGTTTATTTTTTGCAAAATTTCAGCGGAATGGCTGTGGACAGTTGCACCCGAATTTGCCGTTACAGTCTGCAATAAATTTTCCCAATAGTTCACTTTGAGCAATGAATCCTCAATCGCTTTCATCTTATTCAATGCGCTTTTCTTTTTGCCTGCCTCAGCAAGCTGGCTGGCAAGAGAAAATTCGTTCTCGGCAAAAGAAAACAAACCGTTTATTTTCGCGGAGTAAAAATCCGCCAAATCCTTCTTTTTCACGGCGGCAAAGCCGTATATATAGCCGCTTGCCTTGTCAAAATATGAATATGTTTCCATCTTGGCTAAAACGGCATTACTTGAGGTTCTGATATTTTGCTCGTAATTCCTGTTTATGGTTTCGCCTTTTTGTGATTGCTTGCTGGAAATTTGAGTTGCGGAAGAACCTTGAACTGTGACAGTGATGCTCTCCGAAAGGCTGTTCTGTGCGGTTTTTTCCATCTCTTTGAATTTCGCCTTGTTCGGGCTTTCTTTCGTTTTATCCCTAGCAAAACCAGTGTACCATTCCGAGTTTGGATAATGACCAGAACGCCAGCCGTCTTGAACCCACATAGGAGCAGGTTCCTGAGCGTGCAGGGATATAATAGCAAAAAACAGCAAAATGCCTGCCACCAATACGGTTTTAGAGAATTGTGTTCCTATGTGGGTTCTCCTGTTTTTGAGGGAATAAATGTGAATAAGTATGCCCGAAGACTTGGTAAAGCTTTTATAGATGGGCGTTCTTGTTTTTTCGGGAAAATCCTTGAATCGGGTGAATTCTGGTTCAGACAAAAATATGTAATTGTAAAAATTATGTAAATCCTTCGTCAAACCATTGTCAATGCGTATGTATTCCTTTTTATGACATAAAAATGACAATGCTAGCCGCGCTGCCACTGCGACCCTGAGGGATAAGGTTTAGACATGGAAGCCATAGTGCGCAAATATAGAAATTTTTTTTAAAGGTTCAAATTATCGCTTCCACCTGCTATACATCGCGCACCCGCCATAGAAGAAGATAATAATCAAGAGAGTTGCAATGGGTTTGTCAAAAGGATTGTATTGCCATTTGGCAATTTTGTCTAAATACAAATGCAAAAATTCTATTACAACGCTGTGCAAAAGATATGCGTAAAAAGATACTTTGCCCAAACTTCTGAGCAAAGATATTGAGAGAATTTTAACCACAATGCCTTTGTCGTTTGCCAAAAAGAGCAATATAGCAGAATATAAAATTGGTGCTGCAATATGGTAAGACAACACAATATGTACCTTACTGAAAAGGCAAATGTTCAAGCATTGCAGAGTTGCAACTGCGAACAAAAACAAATCGTTCAACAAGGCTTTTCTAGGCAGTAGAATTGCTTTATTGAAAAATAATTTTCCAAGCAACATACCGGAGAAAAAATTGATGCCTCTAAAAGCATTTGGCATTTCTTTAAAATGAAGAACAACAAAAATCGAAAGTGCCCAAGAACCTAAAAACAACAGCCAAAGGAAATTTTTGCCCAGCTTGTTCAAAAATCTTGAAAAGCTTGGTGTTAAGATATAGCACAGAAAAAATACGGACAAAGCCCAAGAAGGCTGATTCAAGTGAAATCCCAGTTTTGGAACAAAGGCCCATAACAGAGATATATGCAAAGCGAGTGTTTTAATCGCATAAGCGGTATTGTCTAATATATGCGTTCTGTAAATTGTTATGGCAAAGATGATCAAAGTGCAAATTATATGCAAAGGGTAAAGCCGCCTAAAACGCTCTTTCATAAAAGTTTTCAATTTAGGCACTCGTTCTTTCCTGCTGAACAAAATGGAGTAGATAAAACCGCTCAGCAAAAAGAACACATCTGCGGTAAAAAATGGTGCATTTATTATGGTTCCCCAAAAAGTTCCTTTTGCATAAGAGAGCAAATCAGACGATGAAAAATGCAACAGAACAATATTTAGAGAAGCCAAAAAACGAAGAGTATCCAAAGCGGGGAAGTAGCGCATATTAGATAATGATTCTCCCTAAGCTCCGCAGCACTTCTTGTACTTTTTTCCCGAACCGCAGGGGCACGGGTCGTTTCTGCCAACGGTTTGTTCTTTGCGCACGGGTTCT
>JGI20170J14366_1001471_pt1 | contig 10239 bp, 10 predicted proteins | sample TergutNc150P3_FD_14366 | JGI IMG/M metagenome (IMG submission 14366) | reverse complement strand
TTCACACCTGTTTTCGGTTAAGGGAAGATACGGATCCAACAAATATATTGACTCCGGCTCTGGAAATTCACTTTATCAATATGGTAAAATGGAGAAAGCAGACTGAAAGAGATATAGTAAACGATCCGTTGCACCGATGGCTTATATGGCTGGACGAGACAAGCCCTGTTGAAATGGTAGAGGAGGTAGTGAATATGGACAATGCGATAATGGCAGCAAATGAGAGGCAGGATTTTCTTTTACAAGATGATGACGAGCGCAGAAATTACTGGTCGCTCAGAATGGCTGAACATGACAGGATCAGTAATCTTAATGGAGCCCGGCGCGAAGGCGAAGAAATAGGTGAAGAAAGGGGTGAGAAAAGAACAAGACACGAGATTGCCAGAAATTTGTTAGCCGAAAATTCTTCGCCTGAATTTGTGCAGAAAATTACGGGGCTTTCATTAGAAGAGATTGCAACTATTTCACTATAATTCCCCCAACACAGCCGCCAGCTTCGCTTCTTCCCCGTCGGAGAGTTCGCCGGGAAGGATCAGCGGAAAGGACGGGGTGGGCGGCAATAAAAATCCCGCTTCTAAAAATTTTTGAAATAGAGTAGACCAGTTTTCTGTTTCCGCTTTTTCCTTCAACTCAAGGTAAATACCGCGCCTTAGCCAGCGGCTTTTTTTTAAAACTTTTTCAACGCGCTGTAATCGAGAGGTTGCCCTATTCGGCGCGGCAAGCAGGTCGTGAATTCCGCGCGTAGCGGTCGCAAGCAATACGGGGGGAAGCATGTCGCTTTCAGGCAAATCGGCGGGTTGGGTTTCAGATTCAGCGGTTACCGCGCACAAACCAAATGGCAGTCCGCCGCGCCAGAGTTGAATGCCGGGGAGTACGGGGATAAGAATAGGCGCATTTTCCGTCACCGCAAATGGTGATGTAGGGTCGGTAAAAGGCCGCCAAAGTTTGGCGTTTCCGTTGTTGAAAAGTACGGACAATTCTTGCGGCGGCGCGGCGTAGAGGCGGAAAAAGCGTTTTGGGAAAATTTTTGATAACGCTTTCAGGTAACGGGCTTCGGTAAAGTGGGGGAAGGGCGCGTATAATCCGCGGCTTGCGGTGTTTTTTAGTTCGCGGAGAATGTTTGGCGGAGTATGACCCAAGACTGCCGCGCCGCCGTTTAGCCAAAGATCGACCAAACGTTTGCCGTTGGATAAATAAAGACGGAAGCCTCTTGCGCGAAGTACTGTGGGGATTTTTTTTAATAGACAGAAATCGTTTTTATTTTCCATATTTACTATTTTATACTTATTAACTTTAGTTTGTCATAGCCTAAATGCCTACCCAAGAAAGTGTTAAAAAACGAAGTCTTTTAACTATCTTCCCCTATTTTTTCATAGGCTCTGCCCTGGTACTCGCTTAAAAAACGTTTGTCCTGTCCTGAATCAAAACGCACATGAACGACGGGGCCGTCGTCACTGTCCTTTACTCCCATGACAGCGCCGTAGCCGTAATCTTCGTGAAACAGACGCTGTCCCCTTCGCCAGCCGGCGCGTTCTTCAAGTTCGCTGTTTGCGCTGTTTGCGCCGCTACCTGCGCCGCTACCTGCGCCGCTACCTGCGCCGCTTGCGTGTAAGTTTTGCGGGTTAAGCGGATTAAAACTTCGCCCGATGAATGATCTTCCGCCTGAGTACCGCGGCGCAACGAAATTTCGCGTCGCAGTAAGTTCCTCTATTTGCAGACAGTTTCTGTCAATCTCGCGCAAAAATAACGACGGCTGTGTTTGCGCGGTTTTTCCGTACATTCGCCGTTCGGCGCAGGTTGTTAAATAGAGTTCGTCCATGGCGCGGGTGGCTCCCACATAAAAAAGTCTGCGCTCTTCCTCAAGTTCGTCGCCTTTTTTGTCTTCTCTTGGAAAGATACCCTGCTCAAGCCCCGTCATTATTACGCGCTTGAATTCCAAACCTTTGGTATTGTGAAAAGTTATTAGCGTTACGGCGTTTTGTAAATTGCCGGATTTGTCCGCATTTGTATTGTCTTCCATTGAGCGGTCAAGTTCTATGTTCTCAAGGAATTCCGTAAGACCCTCGTAGGTCTGAGGATAATCGCTTGCCGCGTTTACAAGTTCCTGTAAATTGCCAAGCTTGTTGTTTCCCGTAATGTCATCCTGCGTTTTGTGATATTCAGCAAGACCGGAATCATTAATGATTTTTGTAACAAGACGAGAAAGATTATCGCCGGATATAAGTTCATTCCTCGTTTTAGACGAACGCTTTTCCGTTTGCTGAGTTTCCGCCTTGGGTTTCTTTTTCGCGGATTTTTTTACAGCGGAGTTTTTTATCTCGTCACTTTCAATTTCTTCCGGCGTTTTCGCGGAATGAGCCGGTAAATTTTTCGCTTCTTCTTCGGGTATTCGCGCCGGAGGAGCTAACAATTTTTTCGAGTCTTCAATTATCTTGATAAACTCATTAAGTCCCTTACGAGCTTTTGTAGAACAGTCCGGCGCGCGGCTTGATTCAAGTAAGTCGCCGCCGTACTCGCCGGAGGTTTCTATTATTTTATCAACTGTTACAGCGCCTACGCCTCTTGTGGGTTTGTTTACTATGCGGCGGAAAGCGACTTCGTCGCGGGGGTTTACAAGAAAAGCCAAAAGCGCGATAGAGTCTTTTATTTCTTCGCGTTCATAAAATTTTAATGAACCGACAACACGATAGGGAATGTTTTTCCGTAGGAAAAAAGTTTCAAACCCGGCGGATTGCGCGTTGGTGCGGTAAAGGATAGCCCAATCCGACCAATTTGTTTCTTTCTTTTTTAAGGAAGCGGTGATTTTATCCGCGCAAAAAGACGCTTCCGAGTTTTGATCGGGAAGGTAGACAAGTACGGGCAAAGGGCCGTCTCCTTTTTCGGCGCGGAGGGTTTTTCCCAAACGTCCGCTGTTATAATCAACCACGGAGGACGCGGCTTTTAAAATAGGGGATGTCGAGCGGTAATTTTGTTCAAGGCGGATAATGTCCGCGCCCGAAAAACGGTCGGGAAACTCAAGAATATTTTTTACTTCCGCGCCGCGGAAACGGTAAATGGACTGGTCGTCATCGCCTACGACGCAAACATAAGTATCGGGGCCGCACAGTTCCTTTAACAGCCTGAACTGCGCCACATTCGCGTCCTGATACTCGTCTACCATAATTACCCGAAAACGCTCTCTAAAACGCCGCGCCACTTCCGGCTGACCGCGAAGAATCTCGACCGGTTTTTTTATCAAGTCGCCAAAATCGACATTGCCTATCCGCGCCATGCGTTCTTCGTAGCGTTTGTAAATTTCGCGGAATTTTTTGCCGTGATCGATAATCGCAAGCTCCGGATCGTCAGGGGTGAGAAAATAATCTTTCGCTTTGGAAATGTTACGGGCGTAATGTTTAACGTCGGCCTTGGGTGTGTTTTCCAAAATGGAGGAAAGAAGGGAGACGACATCATCGTCATCGTATATGACAAATCCCGAATCAAGACCGGCAAGACTTCCGTTGCGCCGCAGGAACCAAGCCCCAAAGGAATGAAAAGTCCGCAACATCGCGTCCCCCGCGCGTTCGTCAATCTGCCTCGCGCGTTCGGCCATTTCCCTTGCCGCTTTGTTTGTAAATGTCACCGCCAGAATTGAACGCGGATCCATTCCCCGCTCCCTGATTAGCCACGCTATCTTTGTGGTAATTACCCTTGTTTTGCCCGAACCCGCGCCCGCCAGTATCAGCAGAGGTTTTCCCGTGTGCAGAACGGCGCGGCGTTGTTCTTCGTTGAGCGGTTCAAGATAGGGAGGATATTCGGTTTCGCGCATCGGTTAATTGTAACGATTAGTACATCGTTAAATCAACGCTGGAATTCAAATTCAAAGTTTACGGACGCGTTCGATGCGGTGGTAGCCGTAACAGGCATTTCTTTCGAGCTTGTTCCTACGGGGCTTGGGGGCATTAGGTTCGCGTTTCTATCGTCCCGCGGGTTTGTCGCCTGTCCCGTCTGTTCCACCTGACTGCTTCCGCCGGCGCCGACAAAAACGTTCTGCCCGCTGTTTCCGCTAAAGCTTACAGTGCCTTCGTTCACGTAAAGGTTATTGGTGTCAAATTCAAAATTGGTTCCGCGGACGGAGGCCGTCGAAGTCGGCGAGCTTACCGTCATAATCGCTTTTGTCCCTGCCGCCGGTTTAACGTCAACGCGTACCCTTCCCGCTTGTAGATTTACATTCAGGGTTTCGGTTTCTTCAGAGCTTTGAATTTCCGCCAATGATAGAGTCGTTAAAGGACGCACGGTTATGGTCGCGCTACCTATTTTGATAATGGCGTAACTTTTGAAACTTGTAGATATAATGGTGTCTTTAAAAATTTTATCCCCTTTGTTAGCGGCTCTAAACGACGCGTCTTTCGGCTGTTTGATTTCCACCGTACCGGTAAGCTGGTCGATAAACGCCTCCTGGGAGAACGCGTACAAACCCGTTAAAATAAAGATTGTCACAAATAATAATTTTTTCATCTTCTTCCTCCTATTAATATATCGAAAATACCAAATTAAGTTTTACGCGCCACAATGCGTCCGCTTCCGGTGCGGCGTCGCCGAGCGCGGGGATGAATACGCCGGTTCCGAAGTTCAGGCGGATTCCTGAGGTTATATTCCATACCACCCGCCCGAATATTTCGGCCCCTAGAAAGAATCCTTCCGAATTTCCGTCGGTTACGGGATAGTACCTGTATGTTCCCAAATCACTCCTGATAAATTCCGTAAACGCCGCGTCCACGGATAATGATTTTGTTATTCTGCCCGTAAAGCCCAGGGACAGGAGGGACAAACCGGTAAATTTGGCTTCTAAAATATCCCCCTGGGGAACCGTAGTCAGGGGCAGAAAAGCGCCGACGGTTTCGTCTTCGCTGACTCCGCTTGAAAAACGCCACGATAATTTTATATGTTTTTCCAACTTTGTCGGCAGTATGTACGTTACGCCGAGATTCGCCGCAAACGCGGGTTTTACTTCATCGTCATATTCGATTAACTCCAAACATCCGCCCGCGTCGAAAATAAAGGATTTTATCGGAACGGATAAGGCCGCCATAAAATACTGGCTGTGTAAATTATCGCCGCTAGCGTCAAACTGGAACAGCATGGAAGCTCTTAAGTCGAGGAGTCCGATAAGGGACGGGTGGTCGTATTCAACCGCCGCAAGAATACGCGAAGGGGCGAAGTAGGTATTGATAAAATCTTCATAATCGACTTTTTCACCACTGGATTCCATTTCGTCAGGCGTCATCGTAATCTTGGCTCTATCCTTGTATAAGAGACCGGTGTACCAAAATCCCGCGCGGATATTTCCGTCGCGGGTAATGACCGAAACCTGCGCTCCGTCAAAAAGCCCGTTCGCGGTTATTCCCAAAGGATCGTTATAGAACATCCGTCCCACGTTTAAATTGATAATTCCAAAATTGAAGTTAACGTCGGCTCTTGTCAGTTCCGGTATTATTGCGAAAGGATCGGTTTCGTCCGAAGGATCGACTTCGTAGCTTAAGGCGGCGGAAACGTACAAATTGCCTTTATCCCCGAGCGGCGTGGTAAACCGGGGCATTAAAACGCCCTTTATATCGAAACTTACTTGTTCAAAATCAAAAGCCGGTACGTCCATTTGCACGTCCTGACTAAATATAATTCCAAAATCGAAAGCGTAGAGCGAGAACACGCTCAGATAAAAAACTTCGGCAAGGAGTAATAATGTTTTTTTCATTGCGCGTCCCTCAACAGTGTAATTTCGACCCGTCTATTAAGCGCCATTCCCTCGGGCGTGTTGTTGTCCGCAACGGGTCTTTCGGAGCCGTATCCCCTGACGACTATTTCATTCGCTTTTCTTACTCCCAGGCGGACAAGATAATCCGCGACCGCCTGCGCCCGTTCGCGCGACGTGCGGAGTCTTTCCTGCTCGGTTCCGGCAAGCGCGGTATGTCCGGCGACAAGGATTTTTTTGCCCGGAATAGTTCTGAGTATCCGCGCGACTTCGGCAATTTCCGCCTTTTCCTTATCCGGTATTACGGCGGAATTAGCCAAAAACCGTATGTTTGAAATACTGATGGTTACGCCTTCATTAGTTACGCGGACATTGGTATTGGCTATTCCCATCGCCTTAATCTGGGCGGTTATTTCTTCCGCCGTTAAATCACGCGGAAATTCCCAGGGGTTATCTTCAAGGCGGTACAACAGGCGGTTAACGATAAAAAGCATTCTTTCGCCTGACACTTTCATGTGCGGATCGGTTCGCCCCTGTATCAAGTCCTGAAAAACCATTTCGCGGTAACTGTAATGGGAACTGTTAAACCATGTGTACATGGGTCCGCCCTTTAATTCAAAGGCTTTCATCACAAGATGAGAAAATTTTTCAAGGGAAATCTCTTTCTGCGCGTCGGCATTTTTCGGCAGCCACTTTTTTTCAATCGCAAAACGCACCACATCCTGCCCGTTTTTTTTGTCATAAGAACCCGTAACATCCGCCGCTTCCAGCACAAAACGCGTCGCCTGCTCGTAACTTACAGCCGGAATTTTTAAAAACGTCTGTATAAAATCGGCGGTTTGCGCATTTAACACGACGCAGATGAAAAACATAAAGAATGTTATGCCTATGTTTTTTTTCATTTTTACCCTTTTTTACTCCTTTTCTTTCATTGCTCTATATCTAGCGTATCTGCCGCTAACGACTACGTTGTAAAATTTGAAGCACTGTTGTGTCTACACTACAACTCTGCCCTTACGGAGAAGTCTTCGTCCAATAATAATTTTCATCTCTCGTATACGTTCCCAGTGTGCCTTGTGATGTGTTTAACACATCGTGTAAGTTGCCATCGAACGCATATTCGTCAACATAACTTGGTGTACCTTTAAACGTTACTCTGGTAAGGCTATCGCATAGGGTAAAAGCGTCACTCTCAATGGTGGTAACGCTGGCAGGTATGGTTATGCTGGTAAGACCTTTGCAGGCAAAAAAAGCGTTTGTTCCAATACTAGTAACACTGTTTCCAATAGTTACGCTGGTAAGACTAATGCAACCGATAAAAGCGATTTCTCCAATGTCGATAACGCTGTCTCCTATAGTTACGCTGGTAAGATTTAAGCAACTGTTAAAAGCACCTTCCCCAATACTGGCACTGAGTATGGTTACGCTGGTAAGGTTTTGACACCAATGAAAAACGCTTACCCCAAAGTCAGTAACGCTGGCAGGGATGGTAACGCTGGTAAGACCGCAAGAACCAAAAGCTTGCTTTCCAATGGTGGTAACACTGTCGGGTATGGTTATACTGGTAAGGCTTTCGCAACCGGTAAAAGCATATTCCCCAATGCTGGTAACGCTGTCCGGTATGGTAACGCTGGCAAGATTGGTGCAATTTTCAAAAGCGGAATTCCCAATACTGATAACGCCGTTTTGTATGGTTACGCTGGTAAGGCTTGCGCAACCGGTAAAAGCATATTCTAAAATGTTAAAACCGTCGGGTATGATTATGCCGGTAAGACCGATACAACCAGAAAAAGCGTCTTCTCCATTACTGGTAACGCCGTTCGGTATGGTAAATACGCCTGTTTTACCGACCGGGTATATGATTAGAGTAGTTTTATCTTTGTTATACAATACGCCATCATGTGAGCTATATACGCTATTACCAGCGTCAACATTTATCGTGGTAAAGCTGGTGCAATAGTCAAAAGCGCTATTCGAAATGTCGATAACGCCGCTTCCTATAGTTACGCTGGTAAGACTGGTGCAACTTCGAAAAGCGTAATACCCAATGCTGGTAACGCCGTTGGGTATGGTTATTCCGGTAAGTGTTTCGCATCCCGTATATATTGTTACCTTTCCTTCTTTATGAGACGAAACAAAAGCATATGCCGGAATGGTTGTTATGGTACTGTCGGAAAGGTCAAGGGTGACATATTTGGTATTATTGGCCAAAAGAATAGCTCCAACGCTTCCGGCAATGTCGGCTCTGCCACCGAGATCGCTCACGCTCAGCTTTACAATATAGGGGTTGGCGGCGGTATTGGCAGGTTGGGAAGCAAGCCATTCGACAAAATCGGTAACGTCGTTAAAGGCTACGGTATATTCACCCGCAAAGTCCAGCGTAATGGTTGTTGAGACGGACTCCCCCGCCCGCACTTCAACAACGGCGTAGCCTATGGCGTAAACTCCGTCGTCAAGATAGGCGGTAACCGTTATATCCCATTTTCCGGAAAAAAGAGTGACGCTGACCAATTCCGCGCCGGGCTCCGTCGGTCCGATTGTAAAGGTTGACGGGCCTGAAAAGTCTATGACGTAATATAACCGCGACATGGTTCCGTCGTCAAGCGTGTATATCACCCGGCTTCCGCGCCCGCCCAGATAAATGGTAAGGGTCGCGTCGCCGCCGTCCCAATGGCTAAAACAGCCGGAAAAACTTATTACAATAAAAACCGTTATAAGAATCGATAACTTAACAGAAAAATTTTTATATGCCCCCATTTTAACTATTCTCCTTTTATATTAACAATTATTAGTATATCTTATTTTAAAAAAAATATTCAAGTCAGGACAAATTATGCCTGCGGTGTCAATTTGACATAATTTTGGGTTTTGTCAAGATTAATGGTTGGGGGTTTGGAGGGTTGGTTTAAATTAATTAGGTTGAGAATTTTGTGTCGGACGCAAAAGAGTAACTAATGAATTTGCGGCAAATAACCTCATGATCACGTAAAAGTTTTATGAACGGCGGGAAGACTCGGCATAAACAGGTGTTGGCTTTACCGGAACATTTGTATTTTTAGAAGATGTTTTTGGTGCGGGAACAAAACATTCTCTGTCGTATTCCCGCATTTCTTTATCGTTAATTACTCCGATATTATTTAATCCAACGGCTGTTTCATGTAAAGATTCAAGAAAGTCGCTATTATATTTATTTTTCATATTAATTCCTCCTGATTTCCTCAAACACTCTTTCTTTTAGAGCGGTTTGTATTTGGGTATCGGTCATGGCAAATAAAGTTTTTGCCTGTCTTTTTGCTCTGACCAGTTCCTTTTTACTTATATTCGCCTTATCTGATTTTGCAAAACCATGTACATAAAATGTACGCTCCCCACTTTTGAAAAACATAATAACCCGATACCCGCCTGATTTTCCTTCGTCCGGTCGGGCTATCCTCATTTTGAAAACACCGCCTCCCAAGTCAGCATCAGACTGTCCTGTTTCAAGCTGATCCACAATATTCAACAATTCATCGTCATTGATACCTTCTTTCCTGGCAAATCGAGAAAACCGCATATATTTGATATTCTCACTTATTAATAATAATATAAAATACATTAGCGACAAGAGAGATTCGTAGTTGTTAGTATTGTTTTTTGTAAGATTATCTTATTTACCAGACTCACTATCTACTAACTATTATCTACTAACCGCTTCCCTAATTAGGGACGAACAAGGCGGAAACCTTTGTTGCTGCTCGGTAAATACGGGGTGTCCCAAAACCGGGACGCAGAACGCAAGCTACTAGCCGAACTAGTACAGTAACCGCCACGAAGCATGCGGCCAGTCCCCGAGGATGCGCCCATCGGGTTATATTGATCTTCGCTTGAGTAGTTACCATACCAATCCCAGCACCATTCATACACATTCCCATGCATATCATAAAGTCCCCATGCATTAGCAGGCTTTTTCCCCACCTCATGCGTCTTACTACCACTGTTACTTTCATACCACCCTGTATTGTCGCTAATCGTATCTCCCGTGTTATATGCGGTAGTCGTCCCCGCTCGGCACGCATATTCCCACTGCGCCTCAGTCGGCAACCGATACCCGTTGGAACCTGCTACTATCTCTACCGCATCCCATGTCGCATTACTGTTGAACTGGTAGAGGAGGTAGTGAATATGGACAATGCGATAATGGCGGCGAATGAGAGGCAGGATTTTCTTTTACAAGATGATGACGAGCGCAGAAATTACTGGTCGCTCAGAATGGCTGAACATGACAGAGTTAGCAATCTTAATGGAGCCCGGCGCGAAGGCGAAGAAATAGGGGAAGAAAGGGGTGAAAAAAGAACAAAACTCAAGATTGCCAAGAATCTGTTAGCCGAAAATTCTTCGCCTGAATTTGTGCAGAAAATTACGGGGCTTTCATTAGAAGAGATTGCAGATATTTCACTATAACTCCCCCAACACAGCCGCCAGCTTCGCCTCTTCTCCATCAGAAAGTTCCCCCGGAAGAATCACCGGGAAGG
>JGI20170J14366_1001465_pt1 | contig 10272 bp, 8 predicted proteins | sample TergutNc150P3_FD_14366 | JGI IMG/M metagenome (IMG submission 14366) | reverse complement strand
CCAGAAACAGAAACTGTCTCTCAACCGTAAACGTCTTTATGCTTCCTACAATCCCGATTTCCTGCTCAGCATTTTATCTAATTTATAATGCGGTTGCCCTGGGCACTTAATAATCCTTTCTTGCATAATAATACCTTATATGCTACGCTTTTTTAATTATGAGTAATATCGGGGACTCAATTGCCCTTTTGGGGGATGAGGCGGTAGCCCTTGGGGCCATTCATGCGGGGCTTTCCGCTGCCTATGGGTATCCGGGGACTCCTTCAACAGAGATACTGGAGTACTTGATCGAAAAATCCGGCGAAAACGGCCTAATTGCAAAATGGTGTTCCAACGAGAAAACCGCCATGGAGGCGGCTTTGGGGGTTTCCTTTGCCGGAAAGCGGGCCATTGTAACAATGAAGCACGTCGGCCTGAACGTCGCAGCCGATCCCTATATGAACAGCGCCCTTTTGGGCATAAACGGTGGAGTGGTAATCGCCGTGGCCGACGATCCGGGGATGCACAGTTCCCAGGGGGAACAGGATTCGCGGTATTATTCGGCCTTTGCCCTGGCACCCTGCCTTGAGCCAAGAAACCAGCAGGAAGCCTACGATCTGTGCAGAGAGGCGTTTGAAGTTTCCGAGCGCTACCACCTGCCGGTTATGCTTAGGCTTTCTACCCGGCTTTCACACGCCAGGGCCGCAGTAAAGCCCGCGTCAGCCGGAAAGCAGAACGCGCTTTCAAAAATGAAGGACAGGACATACTGGACGCTTCTTCCGGCCTATTCGCGGCGGAATTACAACGAGCTTATAGAAAGGCAGGGAGAGCTCGTCTCCTGGTCGTGCGCCCACAGCGTAAACAAACTTGAGATGGGAGACGCAAGCTTTGCCGTAATAACATCGGGCCTGGGGGGCAACTACTACGAAGAAAACCTCGAAGACCTGGTTTCTTCCAGGGGCGGAAAAGCCCCGTCGCGCCTGCATATCGGGGCCTACCCCCTTCCTGTCGAATCAATCAAAAAACTCTGCGAAAAAGCGGAAAAAGTTTTGTTAATAGAAGAAGGCCAGCCGTTTATAGAAGAGCGCATTAAGGGCATACTTCCACAGAACATAAAAGTTTCAGGCAAACTGGACGGAACGCTTAACCGCGCGGGAGAGCTCGATCCCGATAACGTGAGGAAAGGCCTCGGCCTTGCGCCAAGGCCCAGCGTGCTTGATTCCGGCGTTAAGATACCCGAACTGCCAGGCAGACCGCCTCAGCTTTGCCAGGGCTGTCCGCACGGCGATAGTTACACCGCGATTAACAAGGCGCTGGCTGAGCTGGGCAGCGGCCAGGGAAGCCCCGATTGCGCAATAACTTCCGACATCGGCTGTTACGCCCTCGGCTTTTCCCCGCCCTACTCCACCATAGAAAGCTGTGTCTGCATGGGGGCCTCTGTATCCATGGCGCGTGGCGCTGCGGACGCCGGTTTGAAATACGCGGTCGGCATTATCGGGGACTCTACCTTTCTCCATTCGGGAATTACCTGCCTTGTGGACGCGGTTCAATCCGATACCCCCATGACGCTTGTTATCCTGGACAATTCCATAGTTGCCATGACGGGCTGTCAGGAAACAATCGTTCCATCCGCGAAACTGAAGGATCTTATCCTGGGCTTGGGCGTAAAACCGGAGCACCTGATTGAGCTTGAAGCCAAGGGCCAGTTCCTCGAGGAAAACGTCGCGAGACTAAAAAAAGAATTTGAGTACAGGGGACTTTCGGTTGTGATCTTCCGCAGGGAATGTCTTGAGGCTTTCAGGAAACGGAACAGGAAGTGATGCCATGAAGTGTGATGTAATATTGGCCGGAGTCGGCGGCCAGGGAGTGTTGTCCATAGCGGCGATAATCGCGCAGGCCGCGGTTGAAGAGGGCCTTGCGGTGCGGCAGTCGGAAGTGCACGGCATGGCGCAAAGGGGCGGCGCGGTTTTGGCCCACCTGCGCATTGCGGATAAAACCATCGCCTCCGACCTGGTTCCACGCGGCGGTGCGGATCTCATTATTTCAATGGAACCCCTGGAAAGCCTGCGCTACGCCGCGTGGCTCTCGCCCAAAGGCGCCCTTGTAAGCGCCGCGGAACCTTTTGTGAATATTCCCAATTACCCTGAGCTGGAGGGGATCATCAATACGATAAAGACTTTCCCGCTGAGCAGGGTGGTTGAAGCGACTGTGCTTGCAAAACAAGCAGGCCTGGCAAAAGCGGTAAACATGGTCATGGTGGGAGCGGCCACGGCTTTTCTTCCCATCAAAACGGAAACCATGGAAAAAACAATTGAAAAAATGTTTGCCCACAAAAATGCGGCGGCTGTGGAAGCAAACAAAAAAGCCTATAATTTTGGGAAAAATGCCGCGAAATGAAAGGTAACAATTACGATGGGGGCAAACAATGACAGTCGATGAAGCCGTCAAAATAGTGGACGGGCAATTTTTCTGCGGAAAGGAAAAAGCCGATATGGAAATTTTATCAGCCTGCGGAGCGGATCTAATGAGTGATGTCATGGCATTCGTCAAAGACCGGGTACTGCTTATGACCGGCCTTGTGAATCCCCAGGTAATAAGAACCGCGGAACTGCTTGACATTAGGGCAATCATCTTTGTCCGGGGAAAAGTTCCGGGCAGGGACGTGATAGAAATGGCGGAAGAGGCCGATATCATCCTTGGAGGGACAAAGCTCCCAATGTTCCTCACATGCGGAAAACTGTACGAAGCAGGGCTGAGGACAGGCGGAACCAGGGAAATCAACTAAGAACAATGGGGAAAATAAAAAGCGCCCTGGAAATTGCGCTTGAAAAAACCGAGTCGGTAAAGAGCGACAAAGGCAGCATAGGTCTGTTTGAAGCCAAACAGAAAGGCAAAAAACTGGCCAATCAGTTCCTCGAAGGCGCGGTCAAATCCCTGGAAGAAGAAATAAAGAAAACCCCCGCCGCTGATAAAGAAAGCCTTAAGCAGGGCATCTTCGACGTTCTGATTTCTCAAATTAACCTGCCTCAGGTAAAAGACGACATAAAGCGGATCGAGGCCGTCGGCCAGGGACTCTGTACCGTAATCGAGGGCAAACGCCTTGCGGAAATTTTCAAACAGTTCGTCCAGATTATGAATCAGTTTCTAGAAGAAACAGCCCATTTCGAAGAGGCCATCAAAAAACAATACGCGCCCAAACTGCGCCAAAAGGAAGAAGAGATTTCCCGCAGAATGGGGCGGAACATAAAACTGGATCCGTTCCAGGATCCGGAATTCGCGGCCTTTTAAAAAAAAAAAAAAATCCGCAGCGGAGCAGGTAAGGGAAGAAGCGCAAAGGCTTTTTGAAAAGAAATAATTATTCCTGATAATTTATACCACTAACCACACAAACCAACACGAACAACGATAATAGGAGTACTAAAAGTTCGTGCTGGTTCGTGGTGAATTATTTTTTAATTCTTTCCCCTAACGCCTGAAAGCGTTTACCTGACGCTGGGCTTCGTCCATAATTTTCTGGAAGCCCGCCGCGTTAAGATCCCGCATCATCGCCGGAACAGCCACATCCGGATTGGAAGCGCCGGTGAGAAGCTCGTTCTTATACCTGTCAAAGACGGCCTTACAGTTAGCGACCTCGTTGATTACTGTTCTGTTATCAAAGCTGAATCCGTTTAGTATGGATGATTCGGCCTGTTCGTTTTGACGGCGTACCTCATCCCACTGTCCTTCGCTCCCTTCCGTGTCGGACATTGTAAAGAAGGTTCCCTGCTGGTACCGGGCGAGGTTCCATTGGTCGGCGGTGAGAAGGCGTACCACATTGGGTTTGACATAGGAGAAATTTACCCCTTCGATTCCAAAGGCCAGCATGTCCCGCAGTTTATGATCGGTGTTGACCAATTCCAGGAGCCTGAGGGCCTCGGCCTTGTACCTTGAATTGGAGCTGATCGCGTTCATGGAACCCTGGATGGAATCGGTGGAATAAGAAGGCCCAAAGACCTTTTCCACCCGATACTTTGCTACGCCTTCATTGGTCTGCCAAATGGTGGCCGCGGCAGGCCAGCCAATGCCGTGGAAGAAAGGCCTCTGCTTTAGCGGTTCCAAAAGAACCGAAGCGTCCGGGTTGACAATGCCGTCTTTATACCAGCTGTTAAGGTAGCGGAGTTTAGCCATAACATCGGGCTGTTCAAAGACGCTGACGACCTTGCGGTTCCTGTCGTTGATTCCTACCCCGATGGGCGGAAGGCCGGCAGACAGGGAGTCATAATCATCGGCATAGACAACGTCCATAAGATTCCCCTGGCTCAACTGCAACGGGTAGAACCGCCGAGCTTCCCCGGCCTTGATCTTCCTGAAGGCAGCGTCCAATTCGGCGAAGGTATGAACCTTGCTGATATCAATATTGTATTTCCTTACATACGTATCATCCCAAACATAGAACCGGGTTTTGGATGAATCTTTGTAGGTGGGGGACCGCGTAGATTTTGCCGTTGACCTTAACGCCATCCCAAAGACCGGACGGGATGAAACGCTGAAGCTGGGGAGCGGTGTTTACAAGCAGATTCGTTATGTCCGCAAAAGCGCCCAGATTTACAAAGTTGTTGTAATCCGTCAAATCGATGAACATGATGTCGTAATATTCGCCCGAGTTGACAATTGTCCGCATACGCTGTTGAGAATCCGCCCAGCCGACTACCTTGATATCCAGCCTCACGCCGATTTTGGATTGCGTATAATTATCCAAATGTGCCGATTGCCGAAAAGAAATACAAAATTTCTTAACCCGGCCTACTCGCTTTTAAAAACGCTTTTTATAAAACCGCCTGATATCCGGTAATTCTTGAACGCGAGAACCACTCCAAACATGGGAAGATAACAGAAAAGGAAATACCAGATCGTGGTGGGCAGGGCAAGCAAAGAAAACTGGGTATCGTCTTTGCTCCAAAACTTTTTTTTCACGCTTTTAAATATATGTCTTTTTTTTAATTAGCCAGTATTGTGCAGGGTCATTATCTTAAATAAATACAACCAATTAGAAAATAATATTTAGAATATTGACATTCTTAAAAAAAGTAATATATTGGCACATTAGGAAGGATAAAGCATGGCAAAATTCGCATTTATAGGGGCAGGCAGTTTCGGGTTTACCAGAACTCTGGTTCGGGATATTTTAACATTTGACGCATTTAAGGACGCAACAATAGCGCTTATGGATATTGATGAAGCCCGCCTTAATTATATTACAAAAGCAATTAATAAAATTGTAAAAGCGGGAAACTACGGGGCAAAAGTAATCTCCACCAAAAATCGCGCCGAGGCATTGGAAGGCGCGGACGGCGTTCTTTGCACCATTCTCAACGGCGATGTCGATATTTGGCGCTACGACATTGAAATCCCAAAAGAATACGGCGTTGACATTAACGTCGGCGATACCAGAGGCCCGGCAGGTATTTTCCGCGCCCTGCGAACAATCCCCGTTATGCTTGACATTTGCAAAGACATAGAAAAATACTGCCCCAACGCGGTATTCCTGAACTACACAAACCCGATGGCCATGCTATGCAGAGCTATGCAAAGCCGGTTTCCAAACCTGAAAATTTCCGGCCTTTGCCACAGCGTGCAGGGAACTGCCTGGATGCTCGCCAATTGGATTGGCGCAAGGGACGAGGATATCACATACACATGCGCGGGAATCAATCATCAGGCTTTTTATTTGGAATATAAATGGAAAGGAAAAGACGCTTATCCTCTTTTAAGGGAAGCGATGAAAGATCCAAAAATCTACAACGAAGAAATTGTGCGCAACGAAATGTTTCTGCTTTTGGATTATTACCCGACTGAATCTTCGGGCCATAACTCGGAATACAACGCGTGGTTCCGCAAGCGTCCCGATTTAATCGAAAAGTTCTGCATTCACGGAACAGGCTGGAATCCGGGCGCTTACGCCTATATTCTGAATGAATACCTTATCCAAAAAGATTCATGGCAAAAGGGAATAGAGGACTGGTTAAATAAGCCTGATGTAGATCTGAACCGCGGGCATGAATACGCGGCTTACATTTTTAACGCTATGTTCGGCGACAAAACAATGTTTAAGTTTAACGGCAACGTTTTGAACAAGGGCTTAATTGACAATCTTCCGCAAGGCGCTTGCGTAGAAGTGCCTGTGCTTGCTTCTCCCCACGGATTTGAGGCGATAAAGGTCGGCAAGCTTCCCGATCAATTGTCTGCTCTTGTACACACAAGTTCCATTTGTGAGGAATTGGCTGTTGAAGGCGCTCTTGCCCGCGACTCGCGAAAAGTTTATCAGGCAATCGCCTTTGATCCCTTAACGTCGGCAGTATTGGGCATTCAGGAAATAAAGGAGATGACAGGAAAAATGTTCAAACAGAACGCCGACTATCTGCCGGGGTATAGTTACGATTTATGATCAATCTTTAGCCTCAACCGTTAGTTCAAACACTTCCGCTACAAACTCGCCGCCGTACGCTTCGCTGTGCGCAGGCGCGTCGACGGTAATTGCGACACAATCATTTTTCATTTTGAAAGGAATTTTTTCGCCCGTTGTCATATTTTTAACCGCAACAACGCGTTTTTCGCTATACGGAATGGTTAGTTCAGGCGTAAACACCTTATCGCTCAAGTAAAACGCGAACACCTTACCCTCCCCTGCCTTTTGAGTGAAGGCAAATTCGCCCGATGTATAGGGGGCGCAAACGCGGGTACCATAAATCGCCTCGCCGTATTTTTTCAGCCACGCGCCCATTTCCGCCATTCTGCATAACGCGGGCTTCGGCAAACGCCCGTCCGGTTGAGGGGCGACGTTAAGCGCAAGGTTACCGCCCTTTGCAGTAATGTCAATCAAGAGCCTCAGCAAGCGCCTGGTCGGTTTATAATTGTCGTCGTAGCCGTACGCGAAGCCGTCGCCCATGCTTACGCAACTTTCCCAGGGCACAGCAAGCGGCTTGCCCGGCACGCTTTGCTCTGGCGTTACATAGTTTTCGCAAACGCCGCCGCAGGTACGGTCGGCGGATAAGAGCCACGGTTGCACCCTTCGCGCTTTTTCCACCAGTTCTTCAATGCGGATGTCCTGCCCGTTTTGTCGGCATACCCAGCCCGCGTCGAACCATAAAATATCCAGCCTGCCGTAGCCCGTTACCAGCTCCATAACCTGATCGTGGGTAAAGTCTACAAACTTTTCCCATAACTCCGGCTGTTCGGCAGGCACATAGGACGGCCCGCGGAAAGTGAATTCGCTTTTGAACTGGCCCTCCGCCCAGTAAAACGGCACGTTCCAGTCGGCCTTTGAAAAATAAACTGCAATGCCCAAACCTTCGCGGCGGAACGCTTCAAATACATTGGAAACAATGTCGGCCCGTTTGTTTTTCGAAAAAGGGCAGTCCCGGCTGGTAACCTTATAATCCGTCAGCTTTGTATCCCACATACAAAAGCCGTCGTGGTGCTTGGTAGTAAAAATCAGGTACTTAAATCCGCCATCGCCAGCGGCCTCCGCCCATTTTTCCGGCTCAAAGCGTATGGGGTTAAAGGATCTGTACAAGTCCCGGTATTGTCTTTTAAAAGCGTGCGCGTCTACATCCCAGTCCACGCCGAGGCGGCTCCAGTCCGAGTCGCCGTCGCTCATGGCCCAGCTTTCGACCAGGCCAATCTGGGAATAAATACCCCAGTGCATCATCAGCGCCAGTTTCTGGTCCCTGAACCATTCCAGCCGCTTTAATATTTGCGGATCTTCGGGACGCACATAGTGTTCTTCTTCCAAACAGCCGTGCATACCGTCAATAACGTTATCTGCCATTTGTAATGCTTCCTTATTCTAAATTTAATATAATCAAATAATTGAAAATGCCGAAGAATTAATTTATTTTCATATTAAAAGCATTAATGCTAGAAGTATTAATGGCCGGGAGTATTTATGCTGATAGCCAAAGCCGAACGAAGGATTGAGCAGTATTTATCTTTTTTAAAACAAAACCGATACCGGGAACTTTTCCCTCTGGATTTTGAAACCTTCGAGACAGCGGAGACATACAACAGCCCACCTGAAAATGCGGACTGGGAAAAAATAGCCGTCCCTTACGGATACGGAAAACCCTGGCATTGTTCCTGGTTCCGCGCTTCCTTCAGCGCCCCGGCCCAAAGCAGGTACCCGCTTTATATTCGGGCAATCCCGAACGCGGACTCCCTGGTTTTTATCGACGGGAAACCGGCAGGGGCCTTTAACCCGGCGCATAAAAAAATACTTACCAAGGCGGACGGCAAAACCCATACCCTGCACATCGAGTCGTACGCGGGCCATTACTATCCCGGATGCCATCCCTTCCAGAACCGTCAGGTGATCCTTACGCTGGGCCGGCACATCGACGATTATCCCAATACCTTTGTCGGCGGCGCGTTAGTGGAAAGGATCGAGCCTGTCTATGCCCTGTACTACGACGTTCTTTGCCTTTTCAATTTGACCAGGACACTGGACGACAATTCCCTTAGAAAGGCCAGAATTGTAAGCGGACTGTACGATGCCCTAATGGACATTCATTTTTCTTCCACAGGGACAGTGCTTGAGGAAGAAGCTATCGCGGCCAGGAAAAAAATTCTCCCGCTTCTTGAAGCCAAAAACGGTTCCACCGTTCCGGAAATTTATCTCATAGGCCACGCCCACATCGATCACGCCTGGCTTTGGCATATCGGCGAGACTGAGCGGAAGATCGCCCGCACTTATATCAACGTGACCCGACTCGCGGAAGAATACCCTGAGTTTATTTTCATCCAAACCCAGAGCGCCCAGCTGGAAATTGTCAAACGTGAATATCCTGAAATTTTTGAGGCCGTGAAAGAAGCCTATCGCAAGGGAAACTGGGAACCCAACGGCGGAATGTGGGTTGAGGCCGACTGCAATATCCCAGGCGGCGAATCCCTGGTGCGCCAGTTTCTGGTTGGTAAAAAGACGACAAAGGAAATGCTCGGCTACGAGGGAGACACCCTCTGGCTGCCTGATGTTTTCGGTTATGCAGCGGCCCTGCCCCAGATACTCTCGCTCTGCGGAATCAAGTACTTTGTAACGAGCAAGATCAACTGGAACGATACTACCCGCTTCCCTTACAACACTTTTATTTGGAGGGGGATCGACGGAACGGGCATAAGGACCCACTACATCAACTCCTGGGCAACCGGCTACAACGGGCGGGTTAGTCCCGCCGAGCTTGCCGAGACCTGGAACAACGTGCAACACAAAGAGTTGCAGTCCGCTTCGATTAAGCCCATCGGCGAGGGGGACGGCGGCGGCGGAACTGCCCGTGGAGACCTTGAAACTGCCCGTCGACTTGCCAACCTGGAAGGCGCTCCAAAAGCAGGCTGGAAAAAAGTCTCCGACGCCCTTGAAAGCATATTCGCCGAAAGCCCCCATTGGCCGGAGTGGCGGGGAGAACTTTACCTGGAACTCCACCGCGGCACCTACACCACCCAGGGAGCCGTTAAGCGCTACAACCGCAAACTGGAATTTGCCCTGCGGAACGCGGAGTTCCTTTCGAGCCTTGCCCTGCTGGAAAAGGAAACGCCCTATCCCCACGAAAGGCTCTTGAAAAACTGGAAACTCCTCCTTACCAACCAGTTTCACGACATCATCCCCGGCTCTTCAATCGGCAAGGTCTACGACGAAGCGAAAGAAACCTATCGAAATATCGAAGCGGATTTGGCCGAGCTCTCAAAAGCAGTACTGCAAAAACTTTCCGGCTGCGCAGACGCCGCTGTTTCAGGCGGCTTCAGGTTTTACAACGATCTTGGCTGGGAGCGGGAGGATCCGGTCAGTTTTCCGACTGAGATAATTAAAGGGGCCGTAGCGCTAAAGGCGCACGGGGACGACAGCGAAACGGTATATCCCGTTCAGCGCTATATAAACCTTGACGGCAAGGAGACCGCTGTGTGCTGTCCCCGCCTGCCTTCCCTTGGCTGGATCACGTTTAGCCCAGCGGAGTTTACCGCAAGCTCTTATTTTACTTTCCGGGGGAACAGCCTTAAAACTCCTTTTTATGAAGTGGGTTTTGACGAGGCAGGCAGAATAACAAGTCTTTTTGATATTGGAGGTGATCGGGAACTGGTCGCGCCCGACTGCGTTCTCAACGGTTTTGTCAGCGCTCAGGATGTGCCTGTTCTCTGGGAGGCGTGGGACATTGAGGCCGACTGGACCAGGAACCTCACCGAGGAAACCCGTCTCCTTTCAACGGAGATCGCCGCGTCCGGGCCTGTCTGTTTCAGAATCAGGCGTAAGTATAAAATTGGCGAGGCATC
>JGI20170J14366_1001460_pt1 | contig 10289 bp, 8 predicted proteins | sample TergutNc150P3_FD_14366 | JGI IMG/M metagenome (IMG submission 14366) | reverse complement strand
TTGTGGAAGGTTATGACAAAGCGCGCGCGCCGCAAGAGGGAAGGTGATGTTTATGTTTTTTCCTCAGGCGGAGAGGAGCGGATAAAAGCCGCGATACGAGGCTTTGAAGACGAATATTTATTGCTTGAATTTGAAAATCCCATAAACGACGCGTGGCTTGAAAAAAACGGTCATGTTCCATTGCCGCCGTATATCAAAAGGAAAGACGCTCCGGCGGATTCGGAGCGTTATCAGACTATTTACGCTAATCAGACAGGTTCTACGGCGGCTCCTACCGCGGGACTGCATTTTACAAAAGAGATATTAGACGCTTTTGCCGCCCGCGGAATAGAAAGCGTATTTATTACATTGCATGTGGGGTTGGGGACGTTTCTTCCTGTTCGCAGTGAAAATATAGAAGACCATAAAATGCACAGCGAAGTTTTTAACATTGACGAAAAAACCGCTGAAAAAATAGAATCTGCGAAAAAAGCGGGGCGGAAAATTATCGCCGTGGGAACAACAAGCGTAAGAACTCTTGAAAGCGCGTGGATTGACGGAAAACTTAATCGCGGGGGAAACAAGACTTCAATCTTTATCTACCCGGGATATAAATTTAAAGCAGTGGACGCGCTCTTTACAAATTTTCACACCCCCGAATCAACATTGTTGATATTAGTGTCCGCGTTTGCGGGCAGGGAGTTAATCCTTGAAAGCTACGCCGAGGCAATAAAAGAAGGATACCATTTTTTCAGCTACGGCGACGCGATGTTGATTTATTAATATTTTTAACCACGAATCACACAAACACCACGAACTTATAGTACACATCTTATCGTTGTTCGTGCTGGTTCGTGGTAGAATTCTTTTAAAGTTATTTAATCTTAAAAAGTACAGGATAACGGTAACGGCAGGAGACCGCTTCACCGTTCGCGTAAGCGGGAGTGCCTTTTCTGCCTGTAAACGCCTTGACGGCTGCTTCACCGAATCCCCTGCCTTCAGGCTCTTCGCGTAAAATGGTTACCTTTTGCACTATTCCCATACGATCTACAAATAGTTCAAGGAAAACCCTGCCTTCTATGCCAGAGCGCAGAGCGATCGGCGGATAAACTAACGCGGAGGTAAAAGCAGCCTCGTCAAATATAGGACGCGTGGAAACCTGGTGCATTTGAAGATAATTCTCAAAAGAAAGAGAACCGGCGGCGACTACATTTTGAAGGGGAGCGGTGTCGGTTTCTATCATTTCTTCCGCGATTTCTTCTACAGTTGGAAGTTCCGGATCGGGCGGAAGTTCCGCAAGGTCGGTAAGTTTCATTATTTTCGCGTTCTCAGACGGCGCCTGAATGAGCGCGCCTGTGTCAAAGACAAGAAAAAATATTACAAGAAGGTGCAGAGCGGCGGTAGCGATAAAAATTATCAGGCGTAATTTTTTTTCATTCATCTAATTTTACCACAAAGCTAACGACTCGATATTGGAGTAATTGCATTATTTCCAATACGTTGTTTATATTTTCATAAGGAGTGTTTTTATCCGCGATTATATGCACTCTTGTATCTGGAGCCGAAGTGTAAAGGGTTGTTATCTTATTCTCAAGCGCAATACGATTCGCCGGCTCTCCGTCAAGAAATATTGCGCCGTCTAAATCGATCCATACTTCCAGATTTTTTTCCTCTGTTGTCCGCAGAGCCCTATGCGCCTCGGGATAATCAATTTTTACTTCCTTGCGGTAATTAATCAATGAGACAAGCATAATAAAAATCAGCAATAAAAAACCAATGTCCGACATTGAAGAGACGGGAATAATAAATGGTTTTCTTTCTTTTCTTAAATTCATTGATTCTCCTTCTTCATGGAGAATGAAAATGAATCAATTTGCAAATCCTGGGCAAGCTCAACAAAAGATACGACATTCTGCCATTTTGCTTTACTGTCAATTGAAATAATAACCGCTATATTGGGATTCTCTTTTTGAGCGGTTTGAATGATTTTTTTTGCCTTTGGAATATTTAATATTTCTTCGTTATGTGATATTTCCCCGTTTGAGTTCATTTCAAAACGCAATAAATCTTCTTTTAATATCATTCTTGTAGAGTCTTTTGCGGGAAGAGTAATTATAAAACCTTTGTTAATGTTAAAACCGGCAATAACAAGAAAATAAATGATAAGCAGGAAAGCAAGATCGCTTGCCGCGCTTGATTCAAGAAATTCGTTTTTTTTACGGCGGGTTATTTTCATTTACTGTTTATTTGCCTGTATGCCGGTTTTCAAGCTGCGCGATTAAATCGGAGCAAACGCCTTCAACTCTCGCGGCAAATTTATCAACTATATGGCTTAAAATTGAATGCGCGACCATCGCTATAATCGCTATTATAAGTCCGAATACCGTGGTGATAAGAGCCTCATAAATGCCGTTTGCGACTATCTGCGCGTTTACCTCTGTCGCCTCGGCGATTGATTTAAAAGCGCCAATCATTCCCGACACAGTGCCGAGGAAGCCCGTTAACGGCGAAAGAGAGCCTAAGGCGGTAAGGAAATTAAAACCGTTCTCAAGCGAGTTTAAGCAGTTCTTTGCCTCTGTTTCAACCGCGCGTTCCACTCGGTGGACCAAAAATGGCTGACCGGGGTTTGATTGCTGTAAAAGAGTTAAAAGAATACGCGCTCCCATTCGCCGTTCGGTTAATCCCGAAAGGTACTCGCAGGCTCCCGAATAATCGTTTGATTTTACGCAATCGGAAACTTTAAGCGCCAAATCGTCAACCTTTAGATCATGATAAAAGATATAAACAACGCGCTCTATCGATATCGCTATAACCGCGATAGAAAATAAAAGCAGGGGCCACATAATGACGCCGCCAAGTTTAAAAAGCTCCAGTACCGAAAAAGTCGAATTTTCCATTTACCTACCTCACTTATTTTTTGTTAAAGTATATTCCTTAGATAATAATTCTACAATATTTTCCCATTCGTATGCCATATATATCCAATAAAGCGCTTCTTCCCAATCGCGCAGTAAAGTGCCCGAATTCCGTATAATCCGCAATTCTTCGGGAAATTTACGCTCCGTGTAACCTGTATTCCAGCGTATATTCTCGGCGTTTTTAAAAACGTCCCCGTCCTGAATCCACCCGTCCGGTCTTTTTTCCTTTGAAACCATCTCTGGAAAAAGGACAGGCTGCCAGTATTCTTCAAATTGCTCGACCGTCTGTCCTTTCGCAAGGCTAAGGGACGCCATCCATTCCGTAACGGCGATTATGCGCTCGCGTCTGTTGCGTAATGCAGATAACGCCTCGTTTCCGGTTAAACGGGTATCGTATCTTTGAATACGCCCTTTTGTAACCTGTACAGACTCAATTTCTTCGATTTTAAAAACCGCCGTATCCCCTAATTTAAGATTGCCTGTTCCCATTAATTCCAACGAGTACTCATTCCAGCCGTGCGTGCTTCCGGCAAGGAATTCAAGTTCCGTAAGGGAAAAAGCGCCTTTTTCATCGGGGTATGATCCCCATAGCTTTAACATGGGGAATTCTTCGATTGTAATAATTATTGATTTTTCTTTGCTTTTATTTTCAACAACGGATATTTTTATTTCCGGTTTTTGTTTATTGTTTTTGCTAGACGTTGAATAAACAGAAATAGTTTTAAACTTGGAAGCGGAGCCGTCAAGAACCTGACCCGTTTTTTCCATGATAGCGCAGTTAAAAATTAAAAGAGTAGATAAAACTAAAATAAAAATCTTTATAACTTTCATATTTTGCCTTTAATAACTGATTTTAATTCCAAACGACGGTATTGGAATAGGTATATCATAGCTTGCCGAAAAACTGCCTTCGTTTATTTCGCCTGTATACTCGTTATAATTTGTATTCCCTTGAGGAGTATACAATAATCCTAAAACATTTTCTATCGCAAAATAAAATTCATATCTTGTCCTTCCTGTTTTATTTACTCCGAAGAATGAAACTTTTATATCCATAGACAGCGACGGAGTAGTACGATTATTTTCATCAATAACAGAAGACCAAGAAAACTTTTCTATAATGTAACTGTCTGCCTCTTTATAAATTAACACGGGAGAGCTTTTAGGTCCGTCTTTATCTCTTTTTGGAAAAAGTCCGCCTGATGCTACTCCAAGACGCGTATAAAAATTCATTTTTTGCGTAGGTTTAACATTTAGTATCAAATTAAGATTATGAAACCTGTGGTATGACGGGAAGTACCAGTCGTCGCCGCGGTTTCCGCCCGATCTTACCATTCCGCCTATTTTGCCGTTCGGTTCCCGGTACTTTGCCCAGTTATATGAGTAAGAAAGCCAGCCGTCCCAGAAACGGCTTTGAATTTTCTGCAGCATAACATCTATGCCCCATATTATTCCTTCGCCGTTAAAATAAGGATCAACCTTAACCGTATCGTTTCCTCCTGTTTCTATTAAAACATACATTCTATCAAAAACTTTTTTGTAATAACCTTCAATATTTAAAATTAACGATTCGGGGAATTCAAACTTGACGCCAAGAATAGATGTCCAGCTTCGGTTGGGTTTTATTGTGTCAAGATTGTATTTTTTCTCAGCGTCAAAAACAGTGCTATCTATAGATGAAAACAATCCGGTTCCGGCGGATATGTCGATTGAGTTAAATATCCCCTTGCTGCGTAAAATATTAAAATCAAGATTTAACCGCGGATTAAATACAGGATCGCTTTGTAATGTAAAACCCTCTCCCAATAACATAAAATGATCCACACGGATGCCTAATTCCGCGCCGAAACGATTTCCATCCGTATTGAATTCTCCAAGCAGATAACCGGAAGTTGTCATAAGTTTGTTTTGCGAATTAGGCTTTTCAGTCATTGGTACTTCAATTTTAAAATTATCTTCTTTTGCAGGAAGATAACCTAAAATATATATAATGTAATTTTTAAAAGCTTCGTCTTTAATATTATAAAAAGGAATGGTAAGGGATGAATGTTGGTCGCCTTTTGACTCTGAAAAGGAAAATAATTCCTGCGCTCCAATGGCGGCTAGAAAGTTGTTTGATAATTTCCAGTCATAATCAATGCGTCCCTGTATGTTGTATTTTGTCTCAGTTTGAATCATGTGCGTTTCGTTGTAATATTGATATTTATCGTCAGGTAAATGATAAGAAGTTTTATATTTTGAATAAAAATCATCGGTAAAATATTTATTGTGAATTTTGTTTTCCATTATTCCGTCCATGTCTGAGCCTTCATATCCTGCGCCAGCGGTAAATTTTAACAGCATATCATTACGCGGATTCCACGATAAAGACGACGTTAAAAAAGTTTGATAATTAACATAATCAACGTCAATATCAGTATCGCTGTCTAATTTTTTCGTTTCGTTTTTATTTTTATATAATACGCCGCCTCCGTCCATTCCGAAAAAACCCGTCGCGGATATAACCAAATTATCCGTAAACCGGTAATTTCCGCTGATTGTTCCCGCCCTGATGAACGGCGCCGTTCTTATATAATTAATTACTGCTAATTCAGGAATGAAATGTGAAAGTTCTTTCGCTCCCCAGATTACAGGATCATAATATGTAACGCGCCCCATAAAAAGAATGCCGCCTTTTCCGCTCAAGGGAACAGAAAGATTAAAATTGGCGGCGCTTGTATTTACGCCGAGTTCAAATTCAGTCTCGGTAGAGGAGGGTTCTTTGGAAGTTATCTCAAGCAGTCCTGAGATTGTATGCCCGTAACGGGAAGAAAATACGCCGTGGGATAACTGTGCGCTTTTTACCATGCGCGGATCAAAAATGGAAAAGCCTCCTCCCCAAAAGTACGGAGAGTTGATATAGAAACCGTCTAAGGACGCCATCATGTCACCGGGCTGTCCGCCGCGGATACTGGGCGCCGCGTTGAAAAGTCCCGAATAACCGACGCCGGGAAGAAGTTTTATAGTGCTCATTACATCTTCGATAATTCCTATTTCCGCGGTTTGGGCTATTTCTTTTTCGCTTACGGCGACGCTTCTGCCCGTTTTTGATTCGCTTGTTCCCGGTTTCGATGCCTCAACTACAAGCTCTCGTCCCTGTAAAAAGCCGGAAAGACGCAAATAGACTGTAAATGAATTNCCCGTAACAGGAATTGTTATAGTGCCTGTTTCATAACCGGGATATGCCGCGTAAAGTAAAATCTGCCTGTCGTCGGGAACTTGAACTTTAGCCTTTCCGTTTCTATCGCATATATACTCATTTCCGCCTCTTGTGCGTACGGACGCGCCTTCGAGCGGAAAATCCAAATCTTCGTCAATTACAGTTACGGTAATATCGCGGCAGAACAGCGGAATAGCGCAGAGAAAAAATATAATTAAAAGAATATACTTATTTATACTAACTTTCATTTTATCAGCTTAATTGATTATCCGTATTTAGAGAAGTCTCTTTTGTTATTTCTCCGGTTAAAATAACGTCTAATTCATGAATTATCTCTGTAAGTTCCTCAGCGGAAGAAGACGCCTTTCTGGTTGATTGAATAAAATTTGACAGTCCCTTTGAAATATCGGTTATCGCCACATTAATCTGCTCTGTTGATTTTAACTGTTTTTGAGTTGATAATGTGATTGTTTGCGCCTGATTAGCCGTTATTTCCGCCCCCGAGCGGATTTCGCGGAAAATATCGTCAAGTTCCTTGATAAGATTATTGCCTTCTCTGATTTTATCCATGCTTTCTTCGCTGGAAATAATCAACGATGATGAAGAATCTTGAATTTCCTCTACCTGTTCGCGAATTTGCATTGTAAGGGAGGCGATGTCGTCCGCAAGACGGTTTACTTCGTTTGCAACAACGGCAAAACGCTTGCCGTGTTCTCCGGCGCTTGCGGCTTCCAGTCCTGCGTTAAATGCTATAACTTTTGTTTGATCTGTTATTGTATTAATACTCTTTACAATGTCGCGTATTTTTAAAATCTTGTTTCCAAGATTTATAATACTTGCAATTACGCTGTCGTTCTTTTTCTTAATATCTTCAAGCTGGTTAATATTGTGCTCCAGAACGGAAAATCCGTGAATAACGTCGGTTTCCATTTTGCTGGCAATATTCGATACATTGGATGTTTTATCGGAAATATCTCCGGCTATTTGGGTGTTTTCTTTAATTGTGGTTTCAATTTCATGAACGCTTGCCGCCTGATTGTTTGCGTTAATAAAAATTTCCTTTGAAGAAAGGAATATATCATCGGTGGAACCTTTAATAATTTTAGCGATTGAACGGGTTTGCTCCACTGTCGCCAGAGCGGCATCGGCGGCTTTGGCTTGAGACTCTATCATGTTTTTGAATAATTTTAGATGGCGTTTGCTTGAAAGTCCGGCGGTAAAGCCGGCGACGATCATCGCAAGAACGCGCAATGATTCGTTATACAAAGGAAAACTAAGAGGTATTACTTTGTTGTTAAGCGAAAAGAAATAGGGTAAGTCAATAAAGCGCCCGTTAACGATAAGGACAATCAAATAACAGATACTCGAGAAAATACCGGAAAAATACGCGCAGGGAACGCTGTACCTGAAAGAGCCTGCCATAATAAGCACTATGTAAAAAAGAGCCTGTACCGAAAGAAAAGTTATAGGAGGGGATATTTCAGGATATGTACAGCCTGCCCAAATTGCGCCGCTTATAATTAATGCGTCTATAATTACGCAAACGTATTTAAAATAAGAGGGGAGTGTTTCTTTCCTTCTGATGTAAAAATATAAAAAACATGAAAAGAGCAAAAAAACGCCGGGAAATAAATATGCGCGTAACGGGAAATGCTCAAAACCGTTCATTGTTCTAAGAAAAGAAACAAGAATAATACATAAAACAAAAATCAAAGCAAGAACGAATCTGAATTTGTTTATTAGTTTTTCTCCGTCGTATTCATCGCGGATGATTTTTTCATTTGTTTCTTTGTCTGTCATAGTAAACTTCTCCTATAAGTGAATTAACAGCATTAAGCATATTATGGTTATTAAATGAATTCTTAATAATATAACTTGAAGCGCCCAGCTTAAAGGCGCGTTCCTGTTCTTCTTTATCATCTTTTGATGAAATGACAATAATGGGAATGTTTGAAAGAGCTTCTTCGTTTTTAAGATTTTGAATAAGAGAAAATCCGTCCATAACGGGCATATTTAAATCGGTGCAAATTAAATCGTAATGTTTCGTTCTTGCGGCTTTTAACGCTTCTTCTCCGTTCGCCGCGGCGTCTACAATATATCCTTCGGATAACAAAATATCTTTTTCAATTTCACGGGTTGGAAGAGAATCGTCAACTACAAGGACGGATTTTCTGTTTTCTTTGGCATCGTCAAAGATTTTTTTGTATTCCGGCACTCTTACGCGTTTTGCCATTTTAATTACCGTCGGAATATGTAAAACGCTTACCATTTCATATTCTTCGTTTTGAACAATACCGGAAAAGACGGTCATATTTTTCATAAATGACGGCAATGTTTTAAGTATTACGGATTTCATAGCGTAGATATTATTAACGGCGAGAGCGGCGGAATCTTCATAGGAACGGATGATAACAATAAATATTGAATCCTTATTGTGAATGGAATCGTCGTTTATTTTTAATATTTGATTTAGATAATATAATTTAATAATACGGTCATTGTATTTTATTTCCAGTTTGTCTTCTGATGAAATTATCTCATCGCGTTTTATAAGCATTATCGACTCGATAAAATTAGCCGGTATAATGAATTTCATTTTGCTGCATTCTATCGGAACGCCCATAAGCGCCGCTATGGACAGCGGAATCATAATGGTAAACTTTGAGCCTTTGCCCTGTACGCTGTCAACGACAATACTGCCCTTTAAGGCGTCTATACTGTCGCGGACTACGTCCATTCCGACGCCTCTGCCTGAGATATTGCTTGCTTTTTCCGCTGTTGAAAATCCGCTCTGGAAAATAAAATCTGTAAGTTCTTCTTTAGAAAGATTCCTCGACGTTTCTTCGTCAATTAATCCCTCTTTTACAATTTTTTGCCTGATTTTTTCAGTGTCTATGCCGCGACCGTCGTCTGAAATGATAATCTTCATATTGCCGCTTTCACGCGAACAAATAATTGATATTTTACCCGTTTCTTCTTTTCCTGCGGACAGGCGTTCCTGCGGCGTTTCAATTCCGTGATCAATAGAGTTTCTGACCATGTGCAGTAATACTTCGGATAAGGCTTCGATAATATTTTTATCTATTTCATTTTCTTTGCCTTCAAGCGTTAACTGCACATTTTTGCCGAGTTCCTGCGCGAGTTCATACACATAACGGGGGTAACTGTCAAAAATAGTCGATATCGGAAGGGTGCGGAGAGAGATTACTCCGTCATAAGCTGTTTTTATGCTGTTTCCCGCGTCTATAACATAATCTTTTAATGATGAATTTAATCTTCCGCATAACCTTTCCAGTTTTTTAAGATAAATCGCCTGAGTAGGATCAATGTTTTTATGCTCTTTAAATGATTTTGAAAATTTCTTGATTAAATTATCAATTTCCGCGCTGTTTTGAGAAAGAATATTCGCGTTTATTTCCAGAGTATGCAGTGACATAATGTTTTTAATAATTTCATCTATTTTATCAAGAGAAAGACGGATAGTCTCTGTTTTTGATTCTTTGTGTTTTTCTTCTTTAACTTCTTGCTTTTCTTGTTCGGCTGGTTTTTCTGTTACCGGCAATGAAAATTCTTTATTGTCCGCAAGCAGAGATAGATTTTTTGCATATTCGCCTGTTTCTATATTGTCGTCTTTAGACGTTTGTAATACGCTGAAACCGATTTTCAGAAGATCCAAGGAAGAGAAGACAAGTTTTATCGCGTTATCAGAAAGAGTTGTCTGTTTGTCGCGCATTGCGATAAAAACGCTTTCAAGCGAATGGCTTAGCTCCTCTATGCGTTTAAATTCAAGCATACGGGAAGTGCCTTTTAAAGTATGCAGGGCGCGTAACAGTGCGGCAATATCGTCTTCCGTAGAAACGCCGTCTTTTACTTTAAAAATATACGTCTCGATATTGGGTAATATTTCAAGCCCTTCATCAATGTATTGTTTTATGAATTTTTCCCTATTCATGGGCATTGTTATTCTCCAAAGCTTATTTATTGCCTGATATGTGATATTTTGCCAGCATATCTTTGAGTTCTTTTGACATATTATTCAGCTTGTCTACAGTATCTGATGTAATGCTGGTTGCCGAAACAAATTGATTTACGCCGGCGGAAATTTCCTTTAACGCCGTGAAAACGTGAGCGGCGGAAACTTCCTGTTGTTTACTGAGATTAAAAATCTGCTGCATACGGACGGCGACATTTTG
>JGI20170J14366_1001453_pt1 | contig 10311 bp, 4 predicted proteins | sample TergutNc150P3_FD_14366 | JGI IMG/M metagenome (IMG submission 14366) | reverse complement strand
CGAAACGTGTTCCCCCATTTAAGCCTAATATTCCCAAAAATGTATTCCAACGGTATCCTGTACTAAACCCTATAGAAAGATACCATTGCTTGAACTCCATAAGATAATCTTTTGGAGGCAATTTGTTATAATACTCATATTCCTCCCGGGAATTGAAACCGTCAGGATAGGCATGGTTTTCATCTCCGTTAAAAAACGGAGCATTATTATTCATGGCAGCGTAACGTTTTGAAAAATCAGCAGATATATCAACTCCGCCGGAAAGCGGCAGTCCAAAAATCCAGCGTTGCAGATAATTTAACGAAATACTGGTTGAGTCTACTATAGAAGTGTTTAGTTCGGCGCCGATTTGATTTCCCGTACCCATAAGGTTTCTGTCATTCCATTTTACCATTCCCGATATCGGGAAAGCTTCAGGATCCGAGCTTCCGGAAAAAGTTAAACCAAATTGAACGTCTGTTGTGGGCTGTTCTTCCACTGTAAAAACCAAAACCATAAGGTTTTCGGCGCTTCCCGGCTGCGTATCGGGCATAACATTAGAGAAAAATTGCAGGTTATACAAATTTCTCATCGCATCCATGACTTTTGTCTTGGAAAAAACATCTCCGGGCTCAAGGGGAATTTCGCGGAGTATTACATCCGTTTTTGTTTTCTCATTTCCGCTGATCAATATTTCTTCTATGTAGGCTCTGCCGCGTTCAACAATAAAAACCGTATACGAAACCGTATTTGTCTGTTCGTCTTTGTTCGTTATCTTTTCTATAGTGTTAAATATATAGCCGTTTTCATAGTAAAGATCGGAAACACGCTGTAAGTCCGTCATTACTCTTGTAAAATTTACTGTTTCGCCTTTTTTTGAATTAATCAATTTTTCAAGCTGTGCGGTTGAAAATATAACATTGCCTTCAAATGTTACTCCGCCAAAAGTAAATAAATTTCCTTCTTCTATAAAAAAAGTAAGGATCATTTGAGTCCCTTTTTCATCAGCTTCAAGAGTGCGCGTAACATCCTTGACGGCGGCATCTATGTAGCCTCGATCATGATAATATTTGTTAACCGCTTCTATATCCTCAAGAAGTTTCGCTTCCTGAAACGCGCCGTCTTTTAACAGCGTTTTCGCTTTTAATGAAAGCTGGCCTCTTAACGTTTTCTGGGAAAATTTTGTGTTCCCCTGAAATTCAATGCTTTTTATCGTTATCTTATTGCCTTCGTTGATAAGGAAAGTAACGGTTATGGAAGAATCCCCGTTTGGCGTCTCCGTTACGTTTACATTCGCGTTCGGAAAACCTTTTTCTATGTATTTATTTTTAATCGCTTCTATATCGGCTCTTATTTTTACCGGATTATGAAAATCGGACGCTTTGGTGCTTATTATATCAAAAAGCTCTTGACGCCTAAGACCCGAATTCCCGGAGAAAATTATTCTGCTGATAACCGGAAATTCCGTAACCGTAAACACTAATGTTACTTTATTACCGCCGCCCGTTTGCTGTGTTCCGACATCTATATTAATAAAATAATTAAGCGCGAATAATTTTGTTAAAATTTCGACATATAAATCTTCATTGTATAAACGTCCCTTATATGGAAAAACCAGAGTGTCAAGTTCCGTCTTTGAGGTGTTTTTAATCCCGGAAAAAATAATATCGTCGATTGGTTTTCCGGTAAACCAATCCTGCTGTGACTGCTCTTGCTGCGAAAAGCCGCAAATTGCTGTAATTAATAAAAGTAAAACAAAAAAAACCTTAATCCGCACAAAATCTCCTAGAATGACTTACTCCAAATAATAGAAATGGAATTATCGTTAATCCACCAGTTTTCCGGGCTATAAGGTAAAAAATCCCAACGGATATTAAACAACGGAGTGGTAAACTCTATGCCAATATCAGGTTCCAGTTTTAAGCCGCCCATAGAAGGGTTGTTTTCATCATAACGCATTTTAAGCATGCCTTGAATAAACATATCCTGACCGATGTATTTACCTATATAAACAGTTGTATTGTCAAAATAGTTACCTATACCTACATGGTTATTCCTGTCAACAGATGTTGTCTGCCCAAAAGCGTTTGAAACCACAACATTTTGAATGAACTTTGTTCTTACGCTGAACATATCTAAATTCAACAGATTCCTTACCTTTCGTTCAAACTGCCTCATACCGGTAATTTGCCCCAATTCGCTGTTCGCGAAAATTTGCGATATAATGTCCGTAGTAGAGCCTAAAAGAATGCGCCCCGCAGCGTCACTGTTGCCTTCATTTCCGTTCATCGCGTACATATTGTGACCTAAAAGCGAATAAATCTCAAGCTGTGTAAGCGAAGGACTTGCCTCAAAACGGGGAACAAAGCTAAAAAGAGGTTCATTGTCTATTATCATTGAAACAGTCACAGGACCTGAATCCGTTCTTTCCCGAATTTCCGCTCTAGCGCTTATACGCGGCGCAAATTGCTGATCATTCTCTTTGAAAGTCAGATTCCCCTGCCGTATGTAAAAACTGCGGTCAAAATAGTACAATTCGCCTGAACGAATCGTTATATTGCTGTTAATGGTATATTGTCCCGTCATTGAATCGGCAAAAACCGTAACCACGGTCCCTAACTCAGGATTTGCCCTTAATATGGGAGCGTTTGTATTCGGCCAGATAAATTCCACAACAGGTCCGGTTGTAATAGTAAAATTCATTACAGAGGGGTTTGTTTGAGGTTTTTCCGTATCATTACGGGCTTGCAGAATATCCTCAAGAACAATGCCCATCTCGGTATTGTTTGCGTAAAGATTGCCTGAGACATCCATCATTTTATTTTCATTTAATATATTTATATTTCCTGAAACATCACCTTTTGCAAGAAAACCTGTTGTTTTAAACATATACGGAATCGGCGTATTTCTCGGAACCGTAATTTCCAAACCCACATTTTCCGGAATCCATTTTTCAAAGCGAAGCCAGCCGCTTATTGTTCCTCTCCCTGTTCCGACCGTAGCCGGAACAGGACCGAAAACAAGTTCATTTCCTTCAAGAACGGCGTTAAAAGGAACAGGTTTTATATCCTCTCTTACAAAGTTAGGCACAAGAAAACGGAAGCTTGTCCCTCTCGCGGTACCATAAAATTCGGGATCAAAAAGCGGGCCGCGTATATCAACTTTTCCGGTAATATATCCCCCGGCTATCGAGAAATCAGGCGAATCTCCGGCTAATTCCCACGCCGCGGATAAATCCATGTAAAAATCGGAGCAGCGCGCGTTAATATTACCGTCTTTATAAACTCCTACAACGGTGCTTCGTATAGGCAGCGGATTTGAAAGGCTTGTAAAAAAATTGCCCTCTTTATCCATTTCAAACTTAATCATATTTTTCGGGCCGCCTGAAACGGAAACGGCTCCGTTGTTGTTCGCGAATATAAATGAAAACGGATCATATTCATTATATCCGAACTGTATATTATCCGCCTTAAAAGACCCTTTAATTGATTCAAGCGCCAGGCTTATTTCCAGCCATGAGTCAATATGTTGAAAATTAGCGTCCAGACTGAAATTGCTTTCCAGCCATTTGTTTGAAACAACGCCTTTAATATCACCGATTATTTTTGCGTAACTTTCAAGGCGGTTCAACTGTAATATAGGCATTACTACTTTTACATTTTTATATTCAAGGCCTATATCTTTGGCTGTAAACTCGTCATTTGTAAATAAAACTTCCCCCGAAGCGTTAATAGCGTTATCCCTGAAATAAAACGATTTTAGATCGCATTTGGCGTTGAAAGATTTTATTGACTGTCCTGTTACTTCCGCTTTTCCGGTTAAAAGGACAGGCCCGGTTATCTTGCTGCTTTTATCATTCCTTAAAAAACGATCAAGGCGTATATCGGAAGCGGAAACAAGGCCGTTAAAGTGATTTTTATCAAAAACGCCCTCCGCCGAATAATTTTCTCCTTTCTCCCGCCCGTCCGTTAAATTTACAAGAAAGTTAAGATACGAAAAATCCTTATCCCATGAAAAGTTTACNCTGCCGGCNAGTTCCCCGATATTGTCCTTTATCAGCAAGTTTCTGAAACTTGCCCCGTTATTATCAACAGCGCCGGAAACGCTTATATATTTAATTCCCTTAGACGCGTTATTATCGCTTGCGTTAAAATGCGCGACATCAACATACCAAAAATCACTTGAAGTATAACGCATTGTAAGATAAAAATTTAAATATACCGTCTTGCTGTTTACCAAAACAGGAAAATTTACGCCTTCCATGTATCCTGAAATACCGCCGGAATTTGACATGCTGCCATAAACATGAAAACCGTTAGGATCTCTTACAACCAGTGTGGTTTTATCAAGAATTTGACCTTCCACATTCCATGATAAGTCCTTATACTTCGCGTTTAATATAAAACCAATATCAGCGGGGTTAGAGTAATTATACTGAGCGCTTATAATCAAATCCATTCCGTTTTTTGAAATAACGCTCTCGCTTAAAGTAAACATACGGTCTGTTCCGGAAAAAGAAAACCTTCCCGTAACATCCTTAGAAGTAAAAACCATATTCGGAACATTGAATACAACTTTGTTAAAATCGGTAGTAAAAAAGATATCGGCCGATATTGATGAATCGTCAAGATAGCTTTTTCCGAAAGGCGGATTAATAACCGCTTTTGAGAACGGGCTCGCAATCTGAGTTAAATCAAAAACAGAAAATGAGGCTATAGTTGTTGAAATCTCAAGATGCCTGTCTTCCGGAGATTTTGATGAATAATTCAGAACAGCGAACATATCCGCTTTTTTTCCGTTTTCACCTGATAACGACACTACTATGCTTAAATCCCTGTTGGTAGGCAGAAGATAAATATTAAAATTATTAAGCGTTAACTGTCCTGACGTTATATTTTCGCTTGTTATCCGTATCTCGTTGTTTTGCGTGGAAACGGTAAAAAGAGCGTTTATAAATTCATCCGTACCAAGACTGAATTTATTTAAGTATATCGAGCCTGTCGATGTAAGAGGGCTAAACCCGATTCTGCCGGATATATCCAACTCACCGCTGAATAAATTATCCGTCTTTTTATCGTAAGGCACATAAACACAAAGTTTGTCAAACACGATATATTTATCATTACCGTGAGTTTTAACCTCAAAAGAATTATTTTTCTCGTCCGCTCCCTGAAAATCAGCGCTGTATCGCATTGTATTGCCTTCGGAAGAAAACGAGGCGGCGCCTGTTACAGGCATGAAAAAAACACGGTTAAGATCATTATTCTTGTTTGAAAATTTTACAAAATCCGCAAGATAAAAATTATTTAAATTTATTTCCGAAGCGACGCCGTCTGTGGAAGTATTATAATTTAAAAACCCGCTGTAAGGCATATTCTTGCCCGGCGTACTCAAAGTTAAAATTTCATTTTTAAATTCTAGCGCGAAATTTACCGGCCGTACGGTAAAATATTCTTTTGAAATTTTACTTTCGCCGGCAAACGGTCTGAAAAACGAGGTTTTTCTTTTTTCAATTTCCTGTTCGCTTCCGGCAATAGATGAGAATACAAGTTTAGCGCTGCCCTCGTCCAGATTAACCGAGCATACGCCGTTTGTATTAACATTACTTTTTACGCTGAAAGTCTTGTTAAAAAGGCCTGAATAGGAAAATTCCGCCTCAAGGTCTCCGTTAAACGAAAGTTGAACTCCGTCCCCCGTAACGTCAACATTCATATTTTGAATTTGATATTTTCTGGCGTCGTCGGTTATGCTGATAAAACAATTCCGTACGCGAAGATCCGTCTTTCCCGGAAAAAATTGCGCTATTTGCCTAAGCGCTTCCTGATTGGTTTTCTTTTCATCGTTCTTTAAGGATGAAAGGAATTCAAACGTATCCCTGTCTTTTTGTAAATCAAGCGTGATTGAGGGATGTTCTAACTGTACGCTGTGAAACGCGGCTTTATTGCCCTTTAATAATTCCAAAAGGGAAAATGAGATTCTGACCCTTGTAATCGAAAGAAACGATTTTTCGTTTTTAATCAATGATAAATTTCTTATGTCAAAAGAGCCGAAAAATGTCGGACGGATTGATGAATACCGTATTTCAATACCTGTAAGCGATTCTATTCTTTCGATGAAATTTGTGCGAATATGGTTCATCGCACCGATTAACGCGTAATGAACCGGACGCATGGCAAAGACCGAAATGGAGACTAAACCTATAAAAACGAGAATTTTAATATAAATTTTTCGGGTCTGCATCTTTACCAATAGTTTTTTTCCGCCTTTATTTACTTTCCATAATATTATAACACTTTTATCGCATAAAAGTATCGTATTTTACGCTTTTTCATTGTGTTTTTTAATGTTTTATGCTAAAGTTCTTAACGGAAAATGGAAGTTATACGGAATTTCGCTGTATTTGAAGGCGGCGACGGCAGCGGGACTACTACCCAACTGTCTTTATTGTCGGAACGCTTTAAAAAAACCCGGCAGCCCATGTTTTTTTCCCACTTTTGAGCCGACAGACGGGCAAATCGGCAAAGTTATACGCTCCGCCCTGAAAAAAACGGCGCCTCTTGCCCCGCAAACCCTCGCTATGCTGTTCGCCGCCGACAGAAACGAGCATATTCACGGTCCCGACGGCATTTTAGAGCATATAAACAAAGGCGAATTGGTCGTCAGCGACAGATATGTCCTGTCTTCTCTGGTTTATCAGGGTATTGAATGCGGAGATGAACTGCCCGCAAGCCTAAATTCCCTCTTCCCTGCCCCGGAAACGCTGATTTATCTTGATTTGGACCCTGAAACCGCCCTTGAACGCATGAAAAACCGCCCGAATCTTGAAATCTACGAATACCGTGAATTTCAGGTTAAAGTACGCGAAAAGTACAAATCCCTTCTTGGAATGTACGCCGGACTCGGCGTAAGGGTGGAAACGGTAGACGCTTCAAAACCGGCGCAAGAAGTCGCCGATAAGGTATGGAGCATAATATCGCAAATGCCGATATTAAAGAATAGTGAAAACTCTAATTAAGACGGCTTTTTTTTTAATTTTTATCGCGGTTTCCCTGCCCGTAAACAGCTACTTTGTTACCTACAAAGAACAGTACTACAGGCTCTTTCATATTCATCACGTTCAATACCCCGATGATACCATGGAAAACATTTACTGGCTTGAGCAGGCCATGAAGGCGGATTTCGCTAACCCGCTCTACGCTCTTGCCCTTATAGAAAACGAAGTCCAGTGGGAAAAATACCGCTATCTTTTTAACATGCACATCAATATTAAACTTATTGAGCAGTACCTTTTTCTGGGCAACAAGTGGAACAAACGCAACGCCTATTTTTACAACGCTCCGTGGAGAGATCAAAACCTTGAAAGCCTTGAAACGGCGGAAACCTGTTACCGCACGGCGCTTTACTACTGGGACGAGGCGTTAAAGTGGTATGAGAAAGCCAACGAAAGGCGTTTCAGATGGATAAACCTGCAAAGAGTTCAATTCTGGGAAGACGAGGTTTTCAGAATAGAAGAAGGTTCTCTTGATTACGGAAAGACCATAAGACGCGAACTTGCTCTCCTGCAAAAAGTACGGGAAAAATTCCAGGCTATGGAAAAGTGGTATTAGCTAAAACAATTCGCCCTGTTCTGAAACCGATTGCTTCTTCGGCTCTGAATTCAACAGCGCCAAAAATTCATCTTCATTAATTATTTTTATTCCCAGTTCCCTCGCCTTCTTGTTCTTTGACGAGCCTGAAGACGGGTCATTGGTAACAAGGTAGGTAAGCCCCTTCACTACCGAGGATTTTGACTGCGCGCCGAGAGCTTTTATTTTCTCCTCCGCCTCTCCCCTTTTCATGGATTTTAATTCTCCCGTGAAACAAAAAGACATACCTCGCATGGGCTGGGATTCTTCCGAGGGCGGCGGCGCTATCGAGATAATTTTTGTTTTTAAGACTGCGTCCATTTCGGCGGCGCATTCTTTAAGACCCTCTGTAATTACAGAGGCGGTTATTTCCCCAAGACCGTAAACGGAGGCAAGGTCTGCCACGGACGCCGCGCGGAGTTTTTCCAATGTGTCAAAACCGGAGGCGGCTATTTTTTCCATTGTGGTCTCGGCGACTCCTTCCAAGTCGAAACCGGCTGTAAAAACAGCAAGGGAAAGTTCGCGTTTTGTCTGTATGTGGCGGATTACCTTCGCCGCTGAAAGCTCTCCCATTCTGTCGAATTCGGCAAGCTCCTCCGCCGTCAATGTGTATAATTCATGAATACGCGTTACCCTGTTTTTCTCGAATAATTGCCGAAGCAGTTTTTCTCCCAATTCCCGAATATCCAATACTGACACCCATTTTTCAAGTCTGTGCAAAAGACGCTTCGGGCAGGCGGGGTTCGGACAGTAAAGCCGCGTTCCCGCGTCAACAAGCTCTGTATTGCACACGCCGCAGATTTTGGGAAAAGTAATCTCCTGTGTTTTTTCTTTTGACGCAACAGGCGCAAGTCCTTCAATCTTCGGGATTATTTCCCCTCGTTTTACAACAGAAACGGTTGAGCCGATTTTTAAGCCCATAGAGCGGATCATATCGGGGTTGTTAAGGTTTGCCCTTTTTACAGTAGTTCCGGCAAGGCGTACAGGATCGACTACGCCGATTGGCGTGTATGTCGCCCCCGATTCGCTCCAAATAACTTCACGCAAAACACTGAACGCTGTTTCCAACTCGAACTTGAAGGCAATCTGTTTTTCGGGGCGCGCTTTGCGGAGATCGGACATATCTGTCTCTACGTCCTTTACCACAAGACCGTCTATATCAAAGGGAAGTTTTTCCCTTTCGGATGCGATTTTTTCACGGTAGGCGATTATTTCCCGCGACGTGGTAAATGACTTTGTTTCTGTGGTCTTAAAGCCTCGCTGTTCCAGCCATTTGAGTTTTTGCAATTCGTCCTTGAAAAACCGGTCGTCATCCGAAGCGGAAGCGTCATAAACAATGACTTCCAAGTCCTCGCAGCCTTCGCCGTCTTTTCGGCGCATAAGACCGTTGGCGGCGTTACGGCAATTCGCCTTTGTGGGGTATTTGCCGTTCCAGACATTATGGGTCATGATAACCTCGCCCCTAACGCCGCCTGTAAACGCAACGTCCATTTTTTGAACTACGCCGCCCATGCGCCGGGCATTGTCGGTAATATCATCGCCGATAATTCCGTCGCCCCTTGTAACCGCTCGCGCAAGTTTCCCATTTTCATACTGCAATTCAAGGCTCGCGCCGTCTAATTTATACTGAACTATAAACTTCTTTGTTAACCTATCATTTTTATTGGTTAACGAATCCTTATCTGGGTTCTCCATTCCCATTTTTATCGCCCATTCAATAAATTCCTGCGGGTCGGAAGCCTTTTCCTGACTTCCCATAGGAATCAAATGTTTAGCTTTAGGGAATCCGTCAACATCGGGACCTGTGCCTATTTTTTTTAATACAACGCTGTCGGGAGACAGGGATTTCAATTCGTCCCAAAGACGGTCAAATTCCCCGTCGGAGATTTCCGCTTCTCCATTGTAGTAGGAAGACTGATACCGCTGTATCAAGTCTTCCAGTTCGTTAATCCTGTCCTTCTTTGACGCCATGAGTCATTATACATTAATTTATAAAAATTTTTAAATACGAATCGTGCCATATAATTTATTACATTTTTTTATATTTTTAAAAAAAGAGACTGACGCAACTACACTGCGTGACGCAGTTGCCTGCGTCAGTCATCTTTATATTACTGATACTTTGTTCCTACTTTTTCGTCCATGTTTGTCCGCCGCTTGGTCTCGTGTACGTGCCTGCTCCTCCGGCACTGCACTTATCGCGAATGTCGCCTTGCAGGAGGAAAGCAGATTGATAGATGGTTGCAGGAATCTGGCCAGAGAAGGTTACGCTGGTAAGCTTGTCGCAACCTCTAAAAGCGTAAGCCCCAATCTCGGTAACGCCCTTCCCTATGGTTACGCTGGTAAGACTGGCGCACTCCGCAAAAGCACTTCCACTGATGGTTTTAACACTGTCGGGTATGGTTACGGCGGTAATTTGCGTCCCGTTGAACGCTTTGCTTGCAATCTCCGTTACCGGAAGGTTATTGTACGAGGCGGGTATAACTACCGCGCCTGATGTTACTGTGCCTTTGGCAACGCTGTATTCCTTGTTGTTGTTTATGGCTGTAAACGCAAGCCCTGGAGTTCCGGCGGCGGCTGGCGCGGCGGTGGCAGGAGCAGCATTTGTCCATGTTTGTCCGCCGCTTGGTCTCGTGTACGTGCCTGCTCCTCCGGCACTGCACTTATCGCGAATGTCGCCTTGCAGGAGGAAAGCAGATTGATAGAT
>JGI20170J14366_1001452_pt1 | contig 10314 bp, 11 predicted proteins | sample TergutNc150P3_FD_14366 | JGI IMG/M metagenome (IMG submission 14366) | reverse complement strand
AACAAAACAGATTCCGGCAGGCAAAATAAAATTTTAAAAGAGTTGGACGAAATTATGCGCCGCATAACGGACAGCGAAGTAAAAGAAGTCGCAGGTTTCCTTTTTCCCGCCGAAAACAAAAAAGAAGGCGAAGGCGCGACAAAAGATTCCTTCCACGTCTATCTTGAATCGACGAATAAACTTTTTTCTTCTTTGGCGCAAACTGTGGATTTTAATCTTGAAAACTTGCGATAAAATCTTTAGGCATATATTTTAATAATCCAGACCTGTTGGTTTTTCTTCCGGTTCCCATTCGCGGCTTTTCCAGAGGCGCTGTTCTTCTTCCCTGATTAAATTAAAAAGCATCTCCTTCATTTCGTTTTCCTGGCGCTTTTCGTTTGTGTTGTTTTCTTTGGCCTGCCTTGCGGCGGACATAAGGCTTAATTCAAGATTGCGCTTTGCTTCTATCTTTCGGCCGTCCGCTCGCAGAGCGTCTTTAAAAGCGTCCGCCGCGGACTTGTAGTCGCCTTCCTCAAAAAATATTATCCCGGAATTGTAGCTGTTCCTGAAACGAAGCTCGTTGTGGCCTGAGTCGGGCAGGGATTCCAGTATTTTCTGCGAGTTGTCAAAACTTTTTAGGGCGGCTTTGCTTTCATCCAGCAGATAAAGCGTCAAGCCAAGCCCGTACTCCGCGTAGGGGGCGGCGTCTTCATAGCCCTGCGCTTTCAGATAACGCAAAAGTGCTTCGTCGTATCTGCCGCGCGTTTGCAGATAATTAGCTTCCAGCAAAAGCAGTTTGCCTTCCGAACAGGATGTAAGCGTAAAAATAATTGCGGCTAACGGCACAAGCGGAATGCCGGGAAGCAGGGGGATAAATTTGGAAATACCGTAAGCGATAATCGCAAGAATTATAAAAAATGTCCGCCGTTCTTTTGGACCGGGATGACTTCTTCCCGCGCCTGTCTGCTGTGAAATGGAAAGCAGATGATTCGCCAGAACAACGGCGGCGTCATCGCGGCTGCCGTCAATGTAAATGCCGTCTGTCTTTTCGGCGGCCATGCGCATAACGGTGGTATCTCTTCGGCTTATAATAGACGCTTCCGCGTTGTTTGAATACTGCGGTACCGGCCGCCCCTTGTCGCTGCCAAGAGCGACAGTGTTTACAATGATGTCCTCTTTTATACATCTGTTAAGCGCGTTTCCAAGTATGCCGCCGAGCGACTCGCCATCCGAAACAAGCACGATCACTTTTTTTGCCGGAGAGGATTCGTCAAAAGCGTCCGCCGCCGCTTCCAGCAGCGCTTCCAGATTGGTGCTCCTGCCCGTCATGGAAGCCGCGTCAAGCGCATGAAGAAAACTTAACGGCGCTTCGTTGTCCCACGCGAGCGGAACAGACAAATAGCCCTTGCTTCTGCCGATTGCGACGGCAAAACGCGCGCCCGTAACCGCTTTGACAGTTTCACTAGCGATTAATGCGCCGCGTTCAAGGCGAGACTGAGCGCCGTCTGTTTGCGCGTCATGGATATCCATACTGCGCGAAACATCAATGGCAAAAACCGTGTCCAGTCCGCGCCGGTATTCGGAAACGGTTAATTGTGTTCCCCACTTTGGGTTTAAAACGGCAATAACGGCGAACACGGCGAATAAAAAGAAAAAAGCGGCGGACATTTTCATTTTTTTGCCAAGTTCATCGCTTAGGTTGTATCTGTAAAGCAGCCGCCTTATTACCCAAACCGCCGCGACAAGCAGTATGGCGGGAATTAAAAAGTAAATTGATACTGAACGCCTGCGGTTTATCAGACGGGATATTTGTACCGTTATTTCGCCTTCGTCCAATTTTGAAAAAGCGGCGGCAAAACTGTTGGCGGTAGGGGCGAAAATAAATGTCCCTCCTCCTGTTATGCTTAAACGGCGCAGGCTTTCGATATTAAAGCGCGAATCAAACCGTCCGGTGCGGCGGACTTTTGTGAAGGGATCAAGATAATCTATCGGCACTTCTCCAGCCGAACCAATCCCGATTACCCATAAAGATATGCCTACTTCGCGTAACATAGACGCGGCTGTTTCCGGGTGAATCGCGCCGGCGTTATTTTCGCCGTCTGTAATAATAACCGCTATTTTGCGTTTTGCGTTTGATTTATCAAGATGGTACGCGGCGGTGGCAAGACCCATTCCAAGCGCGGTGCCTTCGCCAAGTTCTCCGATACGCAGCTTGTCCATCCGCGTGTACAGCGCTTCCCTGTCGGTTGTCGGCGGCAGAAGCAGAACGGCGTCGCTTCCCACCGCCGTAAGCCCGATGTTATCGGAAGGCCGTTTGTCCGCAAATTCGGTAATTAAAGTTTTTGCGGCGGTAAACCGGTTTTTTCCGTCCATGTCCAGCGCGGCCATGCTGGGGCTTACGTCCAGCACAAAAATTATATCCGCTCCACGGTTAAGCCAGACGGTTTCAGTTTTTTTTGTTACGGGACCTGCAGCGCCGAAAAAGAGCAGGAAGATTCCCAAGATTTCCAGAAATTTTAATAATTTTACAAGACCGCCCATTTGCCCCGATTTGAACGGAACGCCGCCGGGCGCGCCAAGCGGGACAAATGCGACAAACGGATTTTTAAGCCGCGAAAGAATATAGCCGGCAAGAGGAATAAGGATAAACGCCGCGGCGGCGACAAGAGGACGGTCAAAACCCAGATTCATGCCGCGCCTCCCTTAGGTTCGCTTTCCGTAGAATTTATATGCGTATAAAGCTTTTCAATATAATTGCGCAGATCGTCTAACAGCCACGATATGTCCTGCGCGCTGACATCTTCGCCGGAAAAACGAAGCTTGTCGCAGCGGCGGAAAAAATACCCAAGAAAAACGCTGTCATGTATTATTTTTTCGGGTAAGTTGTTAAATTCGCGGGCAGTCATGGAGCGGCAATTTGCGTTTGTCAAAACAGAAAGGAAATCCCTGAACGTATCGGAAATTTTATCCAGAATAGCGCGCTTGTTTCCCCCTTTTAACAGCGCTTTTTGCAGCCGCCTTTCCATATTTTTTATAAAGGTAAAAAGACGCAGGCGTTTCCATTTTCCAACCCATATTTCAAGAAAAGCGCGCCCTTTGAAAATAAACCAGAATAATAAAATAAAAATTAACACGACGGCCGCCATAGTTCCGTAAAGTATTACGGCTGTTCCCGGCATTGCCAGCGAAGAAGCGTGCCCCGAAAGTTCCAGAGACTTTTGTGTATCAATAACGGAATTGACAGTTACAGACAAGCCGGAAAAATGTTCGCCGCCGATTTCAATATCAGGCAGATTCAGATAACCGGGAACAAACGCCGTAAATTCAATCAAAAGCCTGCTCCCTGTTACGCGCCGTTCAAGTATTATGCGGTGAAAGTCAATGTTGTCGTCTTTTGGAATATTAGGCGACAGCGAGGTAAGAAGAACGTCGTCTGAATTTTTAATTGACGTTGGCAGCGGTAAAACAAGGACCGCCGGGTCTCCTACATAAATAACTCTTGGGATTAATATCGCTCCGCTGTATTGCGCGCTGTATTGCGCGCTGTTTTGTGTGCTGTTTTGCGTGCTGTATTGCGCGTAAGCTGCGGTGAATGTAAAAATAAAAGCAGCTAACGCCGCGTACCTTTTCATTTTTTGTACCTGTGCGCCTCATGTCTGGTAAATCCATGCGCGCCAAATCCGCGAGAGCCGAAAAATTTTAACAGGGAAGAAGGCGCGTCCGCTTCGGTTGTAAGTTCCAGAAAAGACGCGCCCGCGCGTCGGCAAAGATTTTCCCACAGATCGGAGCGTTCTTTGTGCCATTGCAGCCAGCTTTCCTTAAAAGAATCCATGCCCGCCGGAGCTTCAAGGCGCACTCCGGTTTCGGGGTCTTCCAGCGTTATCAGTCCTTTCCATGGGAGATTTGGCGGATCAATAACACGCAGCGCGATAACGTCGTGTTTGCGGCAAAGGTTTGCCATTTCATGTTCCCAGTTAACGCTGAAAAAGTCCGAAATTACAACGACAAGGGAGCGCTTTTTTAAAAGACGCTGCGCTCCGGCGAGAGCGGCGGTAATGTTACTGCCGTGTTTGTCTTTGCGCGGCGGATTTTTATTCTGATACCGCAGGGCGGCCATTATTAACGACATTATATGCCGCCGTCCTTTGTGCGGAGGGAAAACCCTTTCTATGTTGTTATCAAAGAAAAAAGCCCCTAACTGCTGATCCGTGTGTTCGGCTGAAAAAGCAACTAACGCCGCGCAGATAAGCCCCTGTTCGTAAGGGCTGATATTTTCGTGAGCTTTGTTTGTATGTGCGCCGCTCGCATGTGCGCCGCTCGCATGTGCGCCGCTCGCATGTGCGCCGCTCGTACGTGCGTCGTTCGTACGTGCGTCGTTCGCATGAACGCCGTTCCCGTACGCGCCGATTTTGCTGTGCATGGACGGGGAAACATCCAATAAAATTAAAATTGTTAATTCGCGTTCTTCGCGGTACATTTTTACAAACGGAGTGCCAAAGCGCGCGCTCGCGTTCCAGTCGATGGAGCGTATGTCGTCGCCCGGTTCGTAACGCCGCGCTTCGTCAAATTCCATTCCCTGTCCTTTAAAAACCGAGCGGAAATTTCCCGCCAGCATTTCTTCCGCAAGGCCGCCTGAAATTATGGGAAGGGTAGTAATATTACGCAGAAGCTCGCTTGTTTCCATGCGCTTTTTCCGTTTTATGGAACCGGAACATGGTTGAGAATCCTGGCGATAACCGCGTCCGCGTCCATTCCTTCCGCTTCGGCTTCGTAGGAAAGGACAATCCGGTGGCGCAGAACAGGAAAAGCGGCGTTTTTTACATCTTCGGGGGTGACAAAATTCCTTCCCTCCAGCATTGCGAAAATCCTGCAGCAGCGGTAAAGGGCGATTGAAGCGCGCGGAGACGCGCCGAATGACATATAACGGTAAACTCCGTCTGTGGATTTTGAGACGGGGCGGGTAGCGGTTACAATCGACACAATGTACTTGTTGATTTCCTCGTCGATATGAATTGAGTCCGCCGTGTTACGCAAAATTTTAAGGGCTTCGGTGTTTAACACGGGCGAAAGCGCCGCAGCTTGCTGCGCCGACGCTGCAAGCNGCNNCGACGCTTTATGCGGCGGCGCGGCTTTGTCTATGGGNGTGGAAAACGGGGCGCTGTTTTTTACGATATCAAGTTCTTCATCGGGTTTGGGATATTCGATAAGCAGTTTCATAAGAAAACGGTCAAGTTCCGCTTCGGGAAGGGAATAGGTTCCCTCATGTTCAATCGGGTTTTCGGTTGCAAGCACAAAGAAAGGATTAGGCAGCGGATAACTTTTTTCCCCGATTGTTACTTGTTTTTCTTCCATTGCTTCCAGCAGGGCGGACTGTACTTTTGCGGGAGCGCGGTTAATTTCGTCCGCAAGAATTATGTTTGCGAATATCGGACCGCGCCGCACGGAAAAATTACCGCTCGAATTTGCGACATTCGACTGTTCCCAGATCAATGTTCCGGTTAAATCCGCCGGCAGAAGATCGGGGGTAAACTGAATGCGCTTAAAATCCAGTCCTGTAATTTGCGCGAGACTTTTAACGGCCAAAGTTTTCGCGAGACCCGGCACGCCTTCCAGCAGAACGTGCCCTCCGGCGATAAGTCCGGCAAGAAGCCCGTCTATCATTTCATTTTGACCGACTATGCGCTTCGCCATTTCTTTTCTGAAATTTTCGATTATAGCGCCGCACTGGTTCGGGCTTTCTTTTTCCGTCATGGTTTATCAACCTTTAATATGAATCAACACTCAAATTATTGCTTCTTATGTTAGGTCTGTCAGGAGTAAGATTTTTTAAGTAATCTTGATCAAATAAAGCCGCCAAGTCGTCCGCCTGTGACCTTGTAAGATACATTATCTCATTTAGGGCCTTTCTTCCTTCCTGCTCCGACGCGCTTAGATCATAATAAGTCGCTTCCTGCCGGAATACGGTAAAAAATGACGCTCTGCTATTGGAAACTCTCCTTATATCATAACCAAAGTCGATAAAGGTGTTCGCTCTCGATCTTACAGTAAACGCGGCCGCCTGCCAGACAAGGTAAATCTCAACATTGCCGTACTGCCGTCTTGTTTGCCTGCTGCCCTTTGTTTTTAAAGTTTTTTTCTCATAATCTTCTTTGTATTGTTTCAGGGCTTTCAGATAGATATCGCGACCTTCCCTGTCTAAAAACATGTAGAATGTCATTAAATCAAGCTTGTATTGCAAGCAAACGGCATCTTCCAGCGGGTAATAATCAACATTTACTTTGACTGTTCTGATTCCCGCTACATCGACTATACGCTGAAACTGCGCTTCAGTCATTCCCACCGGAATTTTCGGAGAATCAAAGTCTACGGTAAAAGGCTCTTCTTTTACGGGTTTCGCGGTTACGCACGCGCCTAGTGTAAGCGCTAAGGCTAATATGGTAAAATATTTCATAAGAACAGTATTGACAATATCCCATTAATAGTCAATAAACAGGCTGAAACGAAGTAATTTCTTGTAATATACACCATATATTATTAATATATTACAAGAAATTGATGGAATTTTTATTATATTAAATGTATAAAAAAAAAATAAATTTTTTTTTTCAAATTATTGACAAAAAAAAAAGATAAATACTTGACACTTTGATTACAATAGTGTATAAATATATATATAAATGGGAGAACACGGTGATCGTTGATCGCCTCTTTCATTCAGTAAGGCTTGTCATAAAAAAAGGTTCGTTTAATTATGACAGGCCGGTACGGGCAAACAGCTCCAAAACTGTTTCCTGTATGCCAATCTTTTAGGAGGAGATTGTATGAAAAAAATCATTGCAATTTCAATGATGTTTGCTCTGGTTGCCGGAGCGGTTTTTGCTGACACCGCATTAAGCGGAGCTGTAGAGACAAGATTTTCTTTGGCAAAACAACAGGGTGCTGAAGGTGATGACCCGATGATGGGTGGATCGATCGGCGCTGCTCAGATTAGGTTGATGGGCTCGAATACTGACGGTACCTTAAGCGGATTGTTCAATTTCAGAAATACTGACACCGTACGTAGTACTCCGTGGATCCACAGGGTATTTGTAAACTGGAAACCCACTCAGCAAGTAAGAGTATTCCTTGGCATTGAGCAGGACGGTTTGTTTGATACAACCGATTTCTTGGGCTGGGGATTCCATCAGGGCGATAACGACTATCTGTTCAACCACCACTGGGATTTCTGGCGCCAGATATTCCCCGGCAACTGGGACGGCTTTGGCTTGGCAGTGTCTTTCTATCCGGTTTCCGGCTTTGATCTTAACTTGGTACTTCCTACCGGCGGTATTAACTGGCCACAAGCTACCAATGCTCAGATTTCAACAAGTCGTCCTATAACTGATCCCGAAGGTGATGCTAATGTCGGTAAAGGTATGATCCCCGGAAGACTTAGACTCAGCGGCAGTTATTCTCTTGACTTTGGTAAGATATCGTTTGCCTATATTGGCGGCGGCGCTGCAAAAGAAAAAGGCGCACAATTTGCCGTTATTGACCAAAAAAATAATGGTATATTTGGAGCATCTGTATTAATAACAGCGATTGACGGTATTGCGATAAAGGCCGGTGGTTCTGTGATTCTTAACAGCGATTCTGATGCGGCTATTTCAGCGGGCGGCGGTGTTGCTTACTCAGGCGACGGATTTGGCGTTAAAGCGCGCGTCGGCGTAGTAATGCAGGGTGATGCCGATATGTTCCTTACCGGTAACGTAATGCCTTACTTCGCGGCAGGTGAAAAAGGACAGGCTTTGATTGACATTGGAATCACATCCTACGGCGATTCCTTTGGCTGGTATTTAACACCCGCTTACAGGCTCAGCATGGAAGGCGGAGCGTTCAAGATTGGTCTTCAGATTTATAACAACACCAACATTGGCGGAAACATTGGTATCAGCGGCGCTGAATACGTAAAATGGAATATCCCCATGTTATTGGCGTTCAATTTCTAATCTAAGCTTTAGCTAGAGTAAAAAGCCGTCTGCTTTGGCAGGCGGCTTTTTTTTTGCGTTGGCAATAATGGATTATCGAATTAATAATTTTTAGTTGTCTTTCTTTCTCTAATCCAAATTATGTTTATTTTTTCTTTCTCCTGAACTATTTCTAATTCATGATGATCTGCCGTAACAAAATATCCATTATTTATTATGGTTTCTGCCAATCCTATTGAATCAGCGAGGGACATTTTATATAAAGATTTTAACCTGCCCGCTTTTATAAAAATATCATCTGTTATTTCTGTATCTATTCTTATAGGCGCTATTTTTATGTCTTTCAACAAATTTATTGCAGTTTGTTCATTATACCTTTTATAAACATAATAGTAAACTTCCAGAAAATTTATTTTATGCATTATAATCTTTATCTCATTGTTTGATGCTTTTTGTAACAAATCCTTTACAACACCTGCCCCTTCTTCATCAGTTAACAGCGCTATTAAGGAACAGGCATCAAAAACAAATAGATCATTCATATTTCAAGTTCTTTATCTTTTTGTTTTTCTGCTAAAAAATCATCTATAGATATTTTCCCGTCCGAAAACATTCCAACCAAATGATCAAAACGAGGTTTTTCCTCAGAAAATGGGGTTAAAGTTATTGTCCCATTTTCTTCATAAACCTTTACTTTTTTCGTAGAAATTTTTGAAAAAATTTTTTCTGGTAATATTTGAGTATCCAAAACCATTTCTGTCATAATATTATCCTCTGGTTTTGAATTATGTATTCAAAGACTAATTTTGTCAAGAAATAATTTTTAAACCACAATGGAAGGCGGAGCATTCAAGAATGGGAAGAATTTTAAAACCTTATCTAAACCAGGATATTTTTAAATTTTCTTTCTTTTCTATTTTCCCAAAATCATTATGATCTGATGTTACCAATATTCCTTTTCCCGTAATACATTCTGCAACGGCTATTGAATCTCCTAATGGAATCTTATATTTTGATTTTATTCTTCCTGCCTCATTAAATACGCTTTCTTTTAATCCAATAATAATTTCTATTGGAAATTCACCTATTTTTTTCATTGTTTTATTGGCCTCATCCTGATTGTAAACATTGCATATTTTATAATATACCTCTAATAAATTGATTTGGTTTTTTTTACAGTTATATCTCCATCAATAGCGTCCTGAATTATTTTTTTAACATTTTCTGCTCCGGGTTCGCCTGCTAATAATGCTATTAACGCGCAAGCATCCAAAATATAAATATCGCTCAATTTTCCATTTCCTTTTCAAGCGCCTTTTCTTCAATAAAATCTTCAGAAGACAATTTTCCATCATTAAACATACCAAATAAGTCATTTACATTTGGAATAATTTTTAGCGGGGATAATACTATATTACCATTCTCTTCAAACATTCTTATTTTTTCAGAATGAATATAAGAGATTATAGGTTCCGGCAATATCTGCCTGTCAATTATCATACTTTGCATATTAATACTCCTTATAAAGTCATATTTAGATAATACTATACTTTTCCGCTATTGTTAAGGTATTATCATCTTTAATACCGAGTAATGTCTTCATAAATAAGTCATAACCAATTTGGTCAACCTGGTCAAGAGAACTATATAAAACAAACGATGGTTCGTGGTAAAAATAATAAAAAATCAAATGTTACAAGGTAGCGGTGCTGGATTTTTATATTCTTAATAAAACTTCCTCTTTAATCTTTTTTACATTTAATTGACTAAGCCTTATAGTCAATATTTCCTTTTCAGCCATCAAACGAGAACGAGCCACAGATTCCGCTTTCATTTTTGATTCCATAAACCAACATTCAACACAAAAAAAAGGGCTGTCCAAAAAGTAAATAGACATTCTAAAAAATATACGAAAAATCAATTCAAGAGGCAAGGAAAATCGCTGTTTTTTCCTGAAAGAGTGCCAATCTTCACTAAAAATACTTTTCAATTTAGTACAGAAGTCTGTACCAGCCTTGTACAGAACATCTGCTTCAAATTATACCCAATTTTTCTCTTTGAGAATTTATTTTGAGGCTGTCCCTTTTACTTATTGGACAGTTCCATCTTTTTTATCCTGTGTAGTGCTGCCTTCTTTTAATGTCGCAAATTGCGGTCTTAAATCATTCGTCTTTATTAAAAATATACAAAATTAATTAATAAAGTAAAATTCATGTGTTAAAACCCGGCGATAACCGGAACATGAAAAAAATTTTTAGTTTTATTTTTTTAAACATGTGATATACTCTTTTTCAAGAAATTGGTGATTATTATATTGGTGTTTCTAATTATCAGGAAAAATATAACAATAATTACAATTTGCTTGAGT
>JGI20170J14366_1001446_pt1 | contig 10327 bp, 6 predicted proteins | sample TergutNc150P3_FD_14366 | JGI IMG/M metagenome (IMG submission 14366) | reverse complement strand
TCGCTCATTTTCATGTACGAAATTAACAAACATTTTGCTCGGTCAATTATGCGTATGTCTTCTATTTTTTGTTTTAACTGCGCGTTTTCATCTTGTACGCGTTTTATTCTGCCTTGAACGGTTTTTGCGAAATTTAACGCCGTTTCAAAAACAATTTTATCAATCGGTTTTGAAATTGCCAAAATCCCTTCTTTTTCATAATCATCCGGTAAAGCGCCGAGAGTTTCTTTTTTAACAACGAGGATAACCTGCGCCGCTCCCTTGCCTGCGATGTAACGTGAAAAATTTTCTCCTGTTTCATCCGAAAGCGGCGTGTCGATAATTACCAAATCAAAATTTTGCTTGGAAATAATTTTACTTGCGCTCTCGCATGACTGCACGCATTTAATCTCAGTGATTTCTGCGGCGGTTAATAACGAAGAAAGCAGAGCAGTTTCTTTTTCCGATGTTGAAGCTATTAAAGCGCTTTCCATTTTCCGCCGCCCTCTCCGCTATTCAACAGTAACGCTTTTGGCAAGGTTTCGGGGCTTGTCAATATCAAGTCCCTTATTTGCGGCTACATAGTAAGCTAGAAGCTGCAAAACAATAACCGACAGCGAAGGAGAAAATAAATCCGTACATTTAGGAAGATCGATAATATAAAGTTTTTCCTCCAAACTTTTATCCGCTTTTAAACTGCTGTCGGGACAGCTTCCTATGAGCAGTACCTTTGCGCCTCGGCTGATAACCTGTTCCACATTGCTCATTATTTTCCCGTAGAGCGATTCGCAGTTTGAAAGAGCGACAACCAGCGTATCTTCTTCTATGAGCGAGATAGTGCCGTGTTTTAATTCGCCGCCCGCGTACGCTTCCGAATGTATATAAGAAATTTCTTTAAGTTTAAGAGAGCCTTCAAGCGAAATAGCGTAATCGATGTTCCTGCCGATAAAGAAAATGCTTTTGTAAACGACAGCGGTAGAAGCGTACATTTGAATCGAACCTATACGATTGAGTATTTGTTCCGTTTTTTCAGGCAGAGCGTTTATTTCCGCCATCAATTTTTGTTCTTCTTCTTTTGATAATTTCCCTAGCTTGATGGCGAACCAAATAGCCAAAACATACAATAAAACAAGCTGCGCGGAAAACGCTTTTGTAGTCGCTACGGCGATTTCCGGTCCTGCCGNCGTAAACATACAGTAATCCGCTTCTTTTGCGATTGTACTGCCGACCACATTGACAATNGAAAGCGTAACCGCTCCCTTAGATTTCGCCTCACGCANNGCGGCGATAGTGTCTGCGGTTTCGCCNGATTGGCTTATCAAGATGACAAGCGTTTTATCGTTAATNACGGCNTCCCTGTANCGGAATTCGCTNGCAAGTTCCGTTTCTACGGACGGAAATCTGCACAAACGCTCAAACACATATTTGCCGGTAACACCGGCGTTGTAGGCGGAGCCGCAGGCTGTAATTATTATTTTTGTAAATTTTGAAACGTCAAGTTTATCGATAACGCTTTTGTAAGTATTAAGCGCCGAGTTAATTGTCTCGCGCAGAACTTTAGGCTGTTCCATAATTTCTTTAAGCATAAAATGCGGATACCCGCCTTTTTCCGCGCTGTCAAGATTCCATGTTATGGTTTCAACTTTTTTTTCAATCGGCTCTTTATCAATATTAAAAAATTCTACGCTGTTTTTCCGCAGTACCGCTATTTCTTTATCGTTAAGATAATAAACCTTGTTTGTGTGTTTTAACACGGCAGGCACATCGGATGCGATAAAATTTCCGTTATCTGACACCCCGATAATCAGCGGATTGTCTTTTTTTATGGCGATAAGAATGTCGGGTTCGTCAACGCACATGACTCCAAGCGCGTAAGAGCCTTCCATCGCGTTTGCGGTATGAATAACAGTATCCAGTAAATCGCCGTTGTAATGATGTTCGGCATATTGCGCTATTACTTCGCTGTCCGTCTGCGAGGCGAATTTTACTCCGCTGTGTTCAAGATGTTCTTTTACTGTTTTGTAATTCTCGATTATACCGTTATGAACAACGGCAATTTTATTTTTACTTCCAATATGAGGGTGGGAATTAGTATCCGACGGCTCACCGTGAGTCGCCCACCTTGTATGACCGATTCCCAGATGTCCCGAAAGAGGACTCTCCGTCAGTCGTGATTCCAATGCCGTAAGCCGTCCCTTTTGTTTTATTACGTCAAAGCCGTTCTTCCCAAAAATCGCTATACCGGCGGAGTCGTATCCTCGGTATTCAAGTTTTTTAAGCCCGTCAACTATAATGGGGACAGCGTCCTCTTTCCCTACATAACCGATAATTCCGCAAATGGTATCACCCTCCGGTAATTAATTTACTGTAATAAAATTTTACCGGATTGTCAAGGCAAGGAAAAAGAAGGAATTTAATAGTGTTGTTCAATAACCAATTTGCCTTTGATTTTTAATTTCTCGGCAATTCGGCGGATTACATGTTTGCGGACTTTAACGCCGGATTGCTTAAAAATTAAATCGTCATGAGCGGAATTGGCGGCGTTTCCAATCATCAATGTTATAACATCGGCATTGTGCAGCATAAGACATATACGTTCCGCTACGGTATTATCGGTCAGCCGATGATCAGGCTCGTCCAGAATATTGTTAACTTGATTAAGCGTAATTGCTCCTTCCGAAACAGAATCGATACCTTCAATTTTGTATTCGGGAAGTTGACCGTAAGAATTTCCCATAGATACGGTTTCTACTTTTAATCCAAGTTCTTCAGCGATAATATCCGTAGTTGTAGAACCGCAGATTATTTTCTGCCCGGGCATGCCTATAAAAGTTTTTGCGTAAATATTGTTCAGCGTCCGTTTTGAAGGCGGTCCTGTAAGAAGAGTTAACTCTTTCGCCTCTCGGCAGTGAAGAAGCACAAGTGTTGTGTCGTCTTCGCAGTTTCCGCCCGACACTTTTTTGCACATGTCTATAATTCGTTCGGGGAGTCCCGCAATGTTATCTCTCGGTTTATAGTTAAGATTTATATAGGAAGAAACTCCGTCAGATCCGATACCCATGCCGTATCCGTGCCCCAAACCCGCCTGACTTACGCCGTCCGAAAACATTATAAGAGAATCTCCCATATTAAGTATTCCGGTAGATTCGCCGATTACTTCATAACTTGTCGTGTAAAAACGCGGCGTAAGAACAGTAGAATGATTATTTTGCATTATAATAGGGTTAGGCGATTCGTAGGAATAAACGGTATACAGACCGTCAGGCGAAATTGAAACTACAGAGAAAGCGGCAAAAGGAATATCTTCTTTGCGCGCCCGATGCATGGACGCCGCCACTGTCTCGCTGGTTAATCTTATAGACATTCCGCCCCGTATCAATTCCAAAATACGGTTGGCGCAGGTGATGGCGGAAATATTGGCGTAAATCCCAGAACCGACTCCGTCGCATAATACATAAACCATGCCCGCGGCTGTTCTTTCGTAAAGACAAAAATCCCCGCATACATCATGATTTTTTTTATTTCTTTGACAAAGGAAATCATCAAAAAATTTCATGCCGTTTCACCTTAGCTGCTCGGCGCAGCCGAACTGCCGTCTTCCTCGTACAGTCCAATCAGACGCTTGGCGATTTCTTCGCTTTGAGCGGTACTTTTGCCCAAGTAATGCGCCATTTCCTGCGCGAAACGCACTTGATGATCCAAGAACTCCCTTGCGTGCATTAAAGTTTGCGATTTTATAGTATCCAATTGTCCGGGATCGTACTTAATTCTTGATATATCGGAATAAATACCTACAAACTGATTTTCTTCACGTAACGCATATAGAATTTCATGGTACTTGATTCCGTACTTTGTTTGAATAGACTCGCATTTATCGGAAGCGCCTGACCGTAAAGTTTCAAAACCGTCGGCGTTTACAAGGTAAGAGATACGTCTTCCCAAAATACCGTTGTTACAGGTAAACATTCTTTGAAAAGCGGGATTCATTTTAACTATGCACAACTCGCCGTCCAGAATTACAACTCCGTTTGGCGTTGTGTCAATAACTCTGTCGGTGCGCTGTTGGGCAAGACGGCGCATGTAAGGAATACACATTTCGGGTTCAGCCATGCCTCGTACAACGGCGGCGGCGTTTTCCAGACAAGTTTCATAGCCGCACGCGCCGCAGTTAAGCTGATACTGAAGATCTATTTTTCCCGTAAGTTCCAATATTTTGTGAATTTGATTTTCCGATACTTCTTCATGTTCTTGTTCGTGCGAAACAAAAATAGGTTGATGAGAAATATTAAGTTTGGGGAATGTTCTGTCGGTTTTTTTCGCGGCGTCGGCGTATTTAATTACGTTTTCACGTCTTGCAAACATATTATGATCGTAATTTATTGTTTCATCATTGCCGAAACAAGGTCCTCCTACACAGCCGCCCTTGCAAAATAAAGGCTCAATTAATTTGCCGTAAAGATTAGGAGTGTCCGAAAATAAGTCGATAACGTCTTCCGCTCCGCTTAAGTGCAGTACATTCGCCTGCGTTCCGTCGTTTTGAATACTTCCTGTTTTTAACATTCCGCCCATGATAGGGAACAAACGAGCGTCGCCTATATCACTAAATTGATCAAAATTGCTTTCGGAACAGTTTTCCAACTGAACATTCTCAGATATCAGCCATTCTAAAAGTTCCGTAAATGTTAAAACAACATCAATCGCTCCGGCATTTTCCGGTCTTGAAATTTCCTGCTTTTTCGCGGCGCACGGACCGATAAAAATTACAGCGCAATCCTTATGCTGTTCCTTTAACATTCTGCCGTGGGCTATCATAGGAGAGACTACGGGAATTAACGCTTCTAAATAATTGCTGTGATATTTTTCGATAAGATTTACGACAGCGGGGCAGGCTGTGCAAATACTGCCTTTTTGCGGCGTTGTAAAAGATTGTTCGGTAACATACTTCGCGCCCTCGGCGGTTTCGCACACATACTTAAAACCAAGCTGCCTAAGAGCGGAAGGAAGACGATGACTTAAAGCTCCGGGAAATCTTGCGGCAAACGAAGGCGCAACGCTTGCGGCAACAATTTTATCACCGGCAAGCAATGCCTTTGCTTCTTCCAGATCGGAGCGGACAGTTTTTGCAAGTTGAGGACATTCCCGTACACAAGTGCCGCATTTAATGCATAACTCATCTTCAACTTGCGCTTGTCCGCTGTTTATACGAATTGCTTTTACAGGACATTCTCTTACGCAACGGTAACAGTCTTGACAGTTAGCCGTAATAGTGTAAATTGTCTGCCGCTGCATAACAACTCCTTACTTTTTCAGTAACGCCTGTATTTCTGCCTTTGCGATATCAAGTGTACATTTTTCAAGCGATTTTCCGTTTACTTTTAATACAGGACCTTTTTTACACTGCTTTCCGCAGAAAGTAGCCTTAAATTCGATCTTGTCTTCCATTTTGCTTTCTCTAATGTAATTCATCAGGTCTTTGTAAAGCGCCTGCGCTCCGCGCAAGAAACAACTTGTACCAAAGCAGATTTCCAAAGTAACCTCTTTGTTGCCGGAAGTGTCTCCAAGCATAAAATCTTCCTGCGTAATTCTTTTGCGGTTTTCATAAGATGTATGCAGTAACTCGTGCGCTTTTTCGTGGTTCAAACCTTCCGCGTACATTTGCTGTAAATAGGGGTTTTCCGATGAAACATGGAATTGAAGCATTTTATCATTATCAAAAAGACCTTTTCCGCGTTTTATTACAGCTAACCTGTCGGCGGTAATAGGCTGTCCTCCGCCGTTTATACATCCGTTGCTGCAAGCCATAACTTCAACTAAGTCGTAGTGAACTTCTCCGTTGCGAATACGATCGATCAACTGCCTCGCGTTCGCGAGTCCGCTGACTACAGCTAACTGCAATTTTGCGCCGCCGACAGCGATTTCGGATGTTTTAATTCCTTCCTCGCCTCGCAGTTGTTTGAATTCCTGAGCGGAACCTTTTTCCAAAGTTTCACCCGCAAAGCGAAGAACAGCTTCGCTTACTCCTCCTGATGATCCGAAAATAACAGCTCCGCCTGTGGAATAACCGAACGGCATATCAAAAGAGCCAAGTTCCATTTTATCAAAGTCGATGCCGTTTTCTTTCATCATCAGCGCAAGCTCATTGCTGGTGATTACAAAATCGACATCAGGATTTCCGTTAACTTTAAATTCGTCTCTGTTCGCTTCAAATTTTTTCGCGGTACAGGGCATTACCGACACTACCACCAAATTTTCACGGGGGATTTTCAATTCCTTGCACAAGTATTCCTTGCACAAAGAGCCGAACATCTGCTGAGGTGAGCGGCACGAAGATAAATTGTTCAGGAAGTCGGGATAATACTGCTCCGCGAATTTAACCCACGCGGGACAGCATGAAGTGAACAACGGCAGATTTTCGCCTTTGTTTTTTCTCTCAAGGAATTCTTTTCCTTCTTCTATTACGGTAAAATCCGCCGCGAAACAAGTATCATAAACACGATCAAAACCCATGCGCCTAAGAGCGGTGATGATTTTTCCTATGTTGATCGTACCCGGTTCTTTTCCGAAGTATTCGCCTAAAGCGACGCGCACGGCGGGGGCGATTTGCACTACGACGGTTTTTTCTTTGTCGTAAATAGCGTCCCAAACGCCGCTGATTTGATGTTTTGGGGTAAGAGCGCCTACGGGGCAGACTTTTACGCACTGACCGCAGCCGACGCATTCAATTTCGCCGATTCCCTTGTCAAAACAAGTTCCAACGTGCGCTCTTGCTCCTCGGTATGAAAAACCTAAAGCGCCTACAGATTGAATTTCTTCGCACACCCGCACGCAGTCGCCGCAGAGTATACATTTATTCGGATCGCGCAATATGGAAAGCGATGAATAATCAATTTTACCATCGTGCGGCATTTTCTTAAACCGCACATCGGTTACGTCCAATTGTTTTGCGATGGCTTGAAGACGGCAATCCCCGCTTTTCGGGCAGGTAGTACAATTTTGATCATGGCTCGCAAGCATCAATTCGATGATCATCTTGCGCATGTTTCTGATTTGTTTTGTGTTTGTGTGTATAACCATGCCGTCGTTCGCTTTGGTTGAGCAGGCGGGAAGTATTCCCTTTCCTTCCACTTCTACCATACACATACGGCAAGCGCCGTAGACGCTTATTTCCGAATGATAGCAGAAAGTGGGAAGTTCAATACCCGCCTTGCGGCAAAGTTCCAGCAAATTGCGTTCTCCCTCTATGGGAACGGTTGCGCTGTCAATTATTACAGTTTGATTTTTCATAACTCACCTATCCTTTTACAATGGCTGCAAATTTGCAGTTTTGCATACATACGCCGCACTTGGTACATTTTTTCGTATCAATAGTATACGGGTTTTTAAGTTCGCCGCTAATTGCCTGTACAGGGCACTTTTTCGCGCAGAGAGAACAACCTTTACATTTCTCGGGAATGATTTTGTAGGTTGTAAGCAATCTGCAGTTTCCTGTCGGACAGCGCTTCTCAAACACATGAGCGTTATACTCTTCCCTGAAATATTTTAAAGTAGACAACACCGGGTTAGGCGCTGTTTTACCGAGAGCGCAAAGCGAGCCGACTTTAACTACTTGCGATAATTCTTCAAGCAACGCAAGAGTGTCCGCTGTGGCTCTGCCTTCGATAATTTCATCCAAAAGAACCAACATCTGACGCGTACCTTCACGGCATACTACGCATTTTCCGCAGGATTCGTTTTGCGTAAATTGCATAAAATACCTTGCGATTTTTACCATACAAGTATTTTGATTCATTACTACAAGACCGCCTGAACCGACCATCGCTCCGACTTTCGCCAAGTTGTCATAATCCAACGGTAAATCAAGATGTTCTTGTGTAAGACATCCGCCCGACGGACCGCCGATTTGCACCGCTTTGAAATCACAGCCGCAGAGAGTTCCGTCGTCGTTTGTTACGCCGCCGCCGATATGACCGATTATTTCACGCAATGTCGCGCCGAACGGCACTTCGATTAATCCTGTATTGGCAACGTGACCTGTAAGAGCGAAAGTTTTTGTTCCTTTCGCCGTCTCTGTTCCGAGCTTGCTGTAATTATCCGCTCCCATTTGAAGAATGAGCGGAACAGTCGCTAAAGTCTCAACGTTATTGACGGCGGTAGGTTTGCCGAATAAACCTTTTTCGGCGGGGAAAGGCGGCTTTAATGTTGGCATACCTCGTTTGCCTTCGATAGACGCAATCAGCGCCGACTCTTCACCGCAAACAAACGCGCCTGCGCCTTCTTTTATGGCGATGTTAAACTTTTTGCCTGTGCCGAAAATATTATCGCCTAAAATACCGGCTTCCTGCGCCTGCTGAATAGCGGATTTTAATCTTTTTACGGCGAGGGGATATTCCATACGGACATATATGTATCCGAATGTGGCGTGTATCGCCTGCGCCGCTATCATCATTCCTTCAAGCACCGCGTGAGGATTTCCTTCCATTACACAGCGATCCATAAACGCGCCCGGGTCTCCCTCGTCGCCGTTACAGATTACATATTTTACATCGCTTTCATTTACACGGGTTAAATCCCATTTGCGTCCTGTGGGGAAACCCGCGCCGCCTCGTCCTCTAAGACCGGAAGCTAAAACAAGATCGCAAATTTCTTTGTCTTTCATTTCGGTTATCGCTTTACGAGCCATAAAATAACCGCCGTGAAAGACATATTCGTCTAAGTTTTTAACGTCGATATTGCCGCACAGTCCAAGAGTTAGGCGATGCTGACGCGAGTAAAAAGGAATCTTATCCATTTCTTTCACAGGCGCGCCGTGGTCGGGGCTAGTGTAGAGCAGTCGCTCGATATATTCGCCGTTTAATAAAGTTTTTTCTACTATTTCTTCCACATCGTCAGCAGAAACTTTAGTATAAAGGATACCTTGAGGCTTTAGCGTAACAAGCGGTCCCATCTGGCAGAATCCCTGACAGCCGCTTTCCGCCATCGCGTAATCGCCCGCTTCCGATTCCAACGATACCGGAACTTTCAAATTGCGTTTTTCCAACTCTTCGATGAAACGATCGTGAATTTTCAATGATCCGCCCGCTACACAGCCTGTTCCCGCGCAAATAACAATGCGCGGTTTTTTCCCCGCCGCGGATTTCTCGAACCGTTCTTTTCTTTGTTCTAATGTCAATGTTTCAGGCATTTACGGATTCCTCCTTGCGAATTATATCAATAAGCTCTTTTGTTTTTTCAGGATTCATTGATCCGTGTACTTCTTCGTTGATTACAACAACTGGCGCGATTCCGCAAGCTCCAAGACAAGCTACCAATTCCAATGTGAACATCTGGTTATCCGAAGTTCTTTTAACTTCGCTAAGTCCAAGTTCTTTTTCCAGCATGGTGATAATATCCGCTGATTTTTTAACATGGCAGGCAGTTCCGGCGCATACTTTGATAACATATTTACCTTTTGGATCCAGTGTAAAATGGGAATAAAAGGTCGCTACGCCGAATACAGTGCCCGGCGAAATTCCCAAAGCCGTGGCTACATAAGTCATTATGTCCTCTGGCAGATAGGAATACGCTTCCTGAATCTCCTGTAAAATGGAGATCAGGTTGCTTGGATTGCGTTCATAGCGATCCAAGATGTCGCAGACCATCTCAAATTTTGTTCCGAATTCATTTTTCATATAAATTTTACTCCTTTCCCAAAGTATGCCTACAATTTCTTCCGAAACCTGATTATATGTTTCCATAATACCTTTTATAAAAAACTTTTACAAGAGGTCATTTCGCAGATAAAAAATGTAATTCCATGCAATAGCGTGCGTTTTTACGCAAAATCCCTGAAGATTTTCTGTGAAAGCCGATTTCAAATACAGGCAAAATTTGTCAAAAATGACTAGTTTTTGGTTAATTCTTACATATTTGCGTATTTTCCGTAAAGTAAATTCGTTTATACGTTTTTTTATACTTAGATTTTAATGTTTTACTGTTAAATATTAGTGTTACACATTATAATATTTATATATAACTTCCAAATAGTTGTATTTTTTTTACATTGGCAAGGGGTTTTCAAATTAGTCGTTTTAGTGTAAAATTTATAGAAGAAGTCATGAGGAGTATAAGTTATGGCAGAAAACAATCAAGAGCCGGTAACTGAGCCTGAAAGTCTGGAACGGGCGCTTACCCGTATACACGAAGCTCAAAAAATTTACGCTACATTCAGTCAGGAGCAGGTGGACAAGATATTTTTTGCGGCGGCAAAAGCCGCGGCAAAGGAACGTATCCCGCTGGCGAAAATGGCGGTGGCGGAAACCGGCATGGGCGTTGTCGAGGACAAGGTTATTAAAAACCACTATGCCTCGGA
>JGI20170J14366_1001440_pt1 | contig 10355 bp, 8 predicted proteins | sample TergutNc150P3_FD_14366 | JGI IMG/M metagenome (IMG submission 14366) | reverse complement strand
TATCCCTGATTTCAGCCGTGTCATTAAAGGTCTCGGCTGCGCCGTTCTCCTCATATTCACAGGCGCTTTCGCTCTTCTTGAATATATCGTCTGTTTCCTGGAGTTTATGCTCGTCGTTTCCGTCGGTATCATCCTTTTCCCTCTGTCTATTTGGGACGGTAGCAAATTTTTGGCGGAAAAATTTATCGGCGCTATTGTCGGATTCTTTATGAAACTTCTTTTCTGTAATATCGCCATCTTCCTGCTTATTTACGGGTTTATCTCTCTCTTTTATATTATTTCGGCAACGGGTAACGGCGGGGGCGCTGTAGGTTTTACCGGCAACGTTGACCAAATTATCTTTATCGTTTTTACCAGCCTGCTTTACTACTTTATCTGTAAGTCCGCGCCGGGCATCGCTCAATCTCTCCTTTCAGGTTCCCCAAGCCTTAACGCCGCAGGCGCAATTGGCGCCGCGGCCGGCATGGTCGGCGCTGCCACTGCCGCGGCTGGCTTTATCCAAAATAAGGCCAGCTCCGCTAAGTCTACCGCAGGCTCTGTCGTCGGCGGCATCGCTAAAATGGGACACGGCTTAGCTGAAGCAAATGCCGCCTCAAAAGCCGCAGGCGAAGACGGCGGAAGCCGCGCGAATCAGGCAGGCGCTTTTATGAAATCTCTCGGCAAACAGGCCTCGCAAGGCCTTGCGCGCAGCATATACGGAGATAAGAGCGAAGGCAAAACAATGGGCGGAATTAAAGCGGACAGACAACGAGATGGCGTAGATACCGGTAAAGGCTACATGACCGGCATAAGAGACAACATGAATAAAGCAAGTAAGAAAAATATTCCTGAAAATCCAACGGTTCAGCCGCTGCCGTCTGTCGCGCGTAATTCGAACGTATAAAATTATTTGATATTTTTCGCTTAACATTAAATTATGGCAATTCATAAAAAAGCTGAGTATAAACCGCTCGACGCCCCTAATCCCTTTATCACAGAAAGTGATAAGGCTTACGCCGATATCCTTCTCGACAAAATTAAAGAAACCCAAATGTGGCGGAAATCTTCTTATGTCCATATCGGCTTGTTTATCATAGCCCTTATCTTGTTCTTTGTCGCGCTTTCAAGACAGCAGACTATTCCTGTCCTTGTTAACGTTATGCCTTCAGGCGAATCTCAGTACTTGGGCGAAGTCAGGCAGAACGGCTCTTTTAACGTGCCGGATGCCGCCATTCATTACCAGATACGCGCATTTGTTCACAACCTGCGCTCCGTCTCTACAGATTATCAGGTTCTTTACTCGAATATTGACGACTGTTTTCAAATGGTTACTTCAAACTATTCCCCCATTTTAAGGCGTATGCTCCTGGATTCATCCCCATTTGAGCTTGTCGGTAAAATACGGCGTACCATTGACATCGAAAGCGTGTTGCACGTAACTGGTCGCTCTTACCAAATCAACTGGACGGAATCTGTGCTTGAATCACAGTCAAGCCCGAAAAATACTAAAATGAGGGCGGTCGTCACTATCCGCCTTGTGTTGCCTACAGATGCTACCATTAAAAGAAACCCGTTGGGTATCTATATCGAAAATTTTGAAATGACGGAATTATAATGAAATTTACGTTAATTGTTTTTTGTTTCTTTGTAGTTGCTTGCTCGTCTTTTGACGTTGATAAAAATATCAGCGACTCAGGCGCGGGTAGCCAAAAGAATACTGGAATAAATCCGGTTCTGGTCTTTCCTGACCCGGAAGTCGTTTTTGTCGACCGCCCGGTCTTCGTTCCTCCTCAGGAATCTCCGCCTAAAACTCAAACTCCGGGAAAACCGGCCGTCCAGGACGCTAACAACAAGGGCATTATTAAACCGCAGGATTACTCCCATGCCGCCATGATATACGTTTATAACCCCGATGATGTTTACGAAGTCTACGCCCAGCCGCTTCGCGTCTGTGATTTGGTAATGGAACCTAACGAAAGAGTTACCGAAAGACCTTATGTCTCAGACAGTGAACGCTGGTTCCTCGGCGCGGGCGTAAGCTACGAAGACGGCTTTCCCATACAGCACGTTTACGTTAAGCCGGAATTTTATGGAATATCCGCTTCGCTTATCATTAATACTGACAGGCGCGTGTACAGAATTATCCTGCGCAGTTACCAGGATGTACACATGCCCCTTGTAAAATGGCGATACAATTACGGTATGCCTAATAATTATATTCCTTCACCTCAAGCTCAGTCCTCAGCCGGTGACAGAGAACGTCCTCAGACCGAAAATTCTATTCCAAATATCGATCCGCGCTTCCTTTCTTTTAACTACCGCGTGAAATACAGCCTTTTTAAAAAACCCGTATGGCTTCCTAACCTCGTCTTTGATGACGGCGGTAAAACTTTTATCCAGTTTCCCGACCTTGTTTTGCAAAGAGAATTTCCTGCCGTTTTTGAAAACAGAAAGGATATACTTAATTATCGCGTAACGGGTAATTTGATTGTCATTGATAAATTAATCGAAGAAATAACGGTTAAAATCGGCCGTACCGAAGTTACCGTTATTAAAAAACGGGGCAAAAATGGAAGATGATGCCGTTAATACCGATACTGAAGATTCTCTCAATACAGAAGAAGAACAGTTCGAAACTACTCCTGAACAGGCAACAGGATTCGGATCGCTTAAACCAGGTTCGCTTAACAGAAAAAAAATAATGATTGTTATCTGTTCCACTTTGGCCATCGCCGTTTGCGGCGGCCTTATCTTCAATTCAGCAAAACCTGCGAAGAAAAAAACTTCTTCAACTAATAGTGAGTTTGCCTCTTCCGATTCTTCAAATGAATTTGTATCAGGTCTGCGCGACCGCGCCGTTAATCGCTCAACACGGGAATCGCCTCAGGCTCAGACGGCTCAGGAGGCGCCCAAAGCGGAAAAAGAACCAGAACCTCCGTTGCCTCCGGTCTCTTTTAATAATCCTCAGGAGACAAAGCCGCCTCCCGCTCCACAGGGAAACCAGCAGGCGCCGGCCGCAAACGCTCAAAAGCCTACGCATTTCCGCTCCCCTTTGGTTCCGCAGGTCGAAGGCAGCCTCTTTGCTCAAGGTTCTTCTCAAAGTATCACGGCTCGGCCTAATTCAAACGATCCCTCATCCGCCGCTCAAACGCCTCGTAACACTTACGGCCAGTCTCCTCAGGTAAACGATTACGCCGCTCAAAACGACCAGCAGAATAAACAGGCTTTCTTTGACCCGGCTTCTTCCGGCGGCGCGGTTTCTAACGGCCAATACATCGGCGCTAACGCCGTTTGGATTGGCACTATTATTCCGGGCATTCTCGAAACCGCCATCAATACAGACCTTCCGGGTAACGTACTGGCTCGCGTTACTCAAAATATTTATGACTCAAAATCAGGCCGTAATTTGCTTGTTCCGCAAGGTACTATCCTTATTGCTCGCTACAACAGCTCCATCTCTTACGCTCAGAAAAGAATTCAAATCGTTTGGGATACAATGATTCGTCCAGACGGATTCCAGATTAACCTTGAGGGCGCGAGCGGCGTCGACAGATCTGGCATGAGCGGCCAGCCCGCCAAAGTCAGCGAAAATTGGTTTGAATATCTTAAAGCGGCGGGCATTATCACCCTCTTTTCCTACGCTAACGCTAAAATGACGGAAACCGCCGCCAATTATACTTCCGATTCAGATTCTTCTAACCTCGCGGCTTCTAACGCAGATTTTGTCGGCGAACTTGGCGGCAGGCTCGCTTCTCGCGCTACCAATATTCAGCCGACACTTACCGTCGAAAACGGCACTGTCATTAACATCATGTTAAATAAAAATTTATACCTTCCCCCGGTTGCGGGGTTTCCCGCTTCTCAAAAATATTTATTGGAGTAGTTTATGCAAATTAAAGTCAAATCATTGCTTTTCGGTCTTTCTTTGTTCCTTAACGTATCCTTTGTCCTGCTTTTTATTATGTCGGGCTTTTCTAAAACTTCCTCATTCTCTTTCTTTAACCCGGATAATTACATTACCGCCGCCGCCGTTGTCAGCGTTCCAAAAACTAAGTCCGCCTCTGTCGAATTGATCGATATTAATATCTGCCCGGGTGAAAAGGCGTATCTTCAATTCTCAGTCATTTCAGGGAAGAATAAACAAGGCAACGTGTTATTTAACGCCCTGTATGATCCTAATGTTGTTTCAATCGTTCAAACAGGCTTAGGACTTGAAATTACCGCTCTGCGTATTGGCTCTACGCTAATTCAAACCCTCGCCAACGACGGTATTAAAAATATCGCTAACGTTACCATAACAGAATGAAATCTTTCTCCAAAACAATTTTTATCTTTTCTTTCTTCTTTTTATTCGTGGTGCGTTTACACGCGCTCGAAACTATGAATATTTGGCGTCATTCTGAAATTGCTGGCAAAAATTCTATCTTTTGCGACTTAGGCCTTGCTCCGCTTTCCTTCGTTGACCTGGATTTTCCCATCCTTCCGGCGGATATAAGGATAGAGTATTTGCCCCCGTTCCCTCTGCCTTTCTCTTTGGGCGTCTTCTTCAAAACACCTAATCCGAACTTTAAAAGTTTCGGACTCAGAGGCGCTTATCATTTTGACCTGCTCGACGACGTTACAGACCTTTATTTTGTTTATTCTTTCGATTTCGGCTTCCTGCGGAATGATCTCTTGCTTGAATACAACGATACCCCAGTTGAAAAACATTTATATGATTTCCGCGTCGGGGTAAGACGGTTCTTCGGTCAATGGCTGGGGCTTGTTGTGGAAACTGGTTTCAAATTCGAAAGTATTATTTTTTTACTTTCGATAAAAATAAATTAGGAGGATTCTTATGAAAACGAAAATGAAAATCTTGCTTCTCTGTATCGGTCTTCTGACGATGTTTGCCGCCTGCGACATGGTCAGAATTATTGACGACCAGGATTCGGATAACAGTGAAAACCAGGATTCAAACGACAGGGAAATTACGAAAAAAGAACGGGATGAATTGGAAAAAAACGGCCGTTTCTTAAAACTTATTAATCTCCCTCTCAACACTCAAGCCCCTAACGTTTTTTCGGTGTCTGTTGCAAATTCTTCCACCGCTGTCGGAAAATTCGACAAAAATTCTTCTGTCTTGATTTACAGGGACACGGCAAATAATACCTGTACTGCTTATCTCCCTCTGATTTCCAATGACGATAAAGAATTTTTAGAGACAGGTTTCTTTTTCACCAGCTTCTCCATACATGTTGACGCTCTCACTAAATATGTTGTCGAAATTTATGAGCGTTTCGTTGTCTCTTACACGGACGGAAGAGGCCAGGCCGATGTTAATGACCTTCCTTCCACCACGTTAGATAAGGAACTGGGACCGGCCTCAGGCAGTAAGGAACTTACAACACAAGAACGGGATGAATTGGAAAAAAACGGCCGTTTCTTAAAACTTATTAATCTCCCTCTCAATACTCAAGTCCCCAACGTTTTCTCTGTGTCTGTTGCAAATTCTTCCACCGCTGTCGGAAAACTTGACAAAAATTCTCCTGTCTATATTTACAGGGAAACTGCGACTAATACCTGTACTGCTTATCTCCCTCTGGTTAATAATAATAACAGCAATGGCTATTTAGAAAATGAATTTATAGAGACAGGTTTCTTTTACACCAGCTTTTCCATACATGTTGACGCCCTCACTAAATATATTGTCGATATCTCCGACCATTTTATTGTTCTTTACACGGACGGAAGAGGCTTGGCCGATGTTAATAATCTTCCTTCCCCCGCAATAATCATTCACGAACCTCATTACCTAACTGTTTTTAACCTTCCTCAATCTGTTTCTAAATTTAGTTTCAGTAATGTATTCGTTCATAATCAGGCAGGCCCTGTCGCAAAGTGCGCCGATTATTCACAAATAGTCTTGTCTGTTCACCAGAACAAGGCTACCGCGAAAATTCCCTTGCTTTACAATTCTTTGGATCAGGATTTTACCGAAACTGGCGTCTTTCATGTTGTCTTTGATATTAATGTCGATGTTGAAACCCGCTTTACTGTAAAACTTGATGACACGGTTAAAGTTTCTTTCATTAACGGTAACGGAAATCTTGATATTCTTAATATCCCGGATAAACCTGTGCCTTACCTTACCTTAAAAGGACTTCCTTTAAACACAACAAAACAACATGTTTCTAATGTTAATGTTTATAACCTCGCGGGCTCTGTCGCCGCTTGCGCCGACACTAAAAATATTGTCGTTTCCAAAAATAATGACTCTTTAACTTTCTTAATACCTCTTACTTCTGCGGCGGGCGGCGGCTATTTCCAATATACCGGCAGGTTTGCCATTGAGTTCACTATTAACGTGGATTACGAAACTCAAATCTCCTATTCCCAAAGTGATAAAGTTATCCTCTCCTTTGTTAATGGCTCGGCGGAATTTGACATTAATTCTTTTTTTGGCTTCTTTGAAGCTTCCTTGACAAATGCCAATGATTCTAATAAACCCATTATTAGAGCGGGTTCTTCTTTCGATGTTAATGGAAAAAGATGGACAATTAAAAGCGATTATCAGGTAAACGCTTTCTCGCCAAATTCTTCCTGCCTTCTTTATCTTTATGCTTATAACACAGATGATGAAGTCATTTTCGAATTCTCTCCCACAGCACCTTCTTATAAGCCTAACCGTAAAAGCTGGTATAACGGCAATAAACGCGCCCTGTGGAAAATGGTCTACATTAACCCTTCTCAATTCTTATTTAAAACTTATATCGAAAATGATTTTCCTCAGCTTGGTATAACGACTCTCGCATATTCGGATTATTCTCAAATTATTTCAGCAAAACCCGTTCATAAATCCATTAACGGCGCCGTTAATCCTGCGCCGGAAACTATTACTCTTAGTCCGGGTGTTTATGCAATTGAACTTGTTGGCGCCGGCGGCGGAGCCGGCCGCAATTATGACGGAACAGCCAACACGGGCGGTTCTGGTGGAGTTGTCAGAGAATTAATTTCGCTTAACTCTAATACTTCTTTTACCGCCTTCACAGGCTCCGCCGGCGGCCCCGCTCCGGGTCTTCCTTCTTCCTCAGGTACATTAGCCATTGTCACTACTAAAAATTATTATACTTATACTACTGTGGATGTAGGGTATGGCGGCTACCTTGAGTTCAAACCTTCTGCATTTGTTTCTACAAATACTGTTCTTAATACTGTCACTGTTTCAGGGACTGACTACTCTAAGGCAGGCGGTATGTCAGGTGGTGGAGGCGGCGGCGGCGGTTCTGGCACGTTCCTTTATTCACCCTCAGGATACTTCCTTGTTGCTGGCGGTGGAAGCGGTGGCTCTGGCGGCTCTTACCTTACTCCGGGTGGAGGCGGTGGCTCTGGCGGCACTATAGGACCTGGGGCTGGTGGCGGCGGCTCTGGCACGTTATCTCAATCAAACGATGTCGGCACCGGTAACTATTATACGGCGGGCGGCTCTGGGGGGACAGGCGGCGGAATTGGCGGCGGCAGCGGGGGATGGCCCTCTAGCAACGGGGAAAACGGCGTCTCCATTTTATTTTCTAATACTTCTCTTTCGGGGGGCTCAAATGCGGCCTCTTATTCGTCTTCCGACTTCTCTGTATCTTCTGGTATTCCTTTTTTATATACGTCTACTGGTAATACTTCAGGGGGTAGTGGTGTTACCAGAACAGTAACGACTAATCCTATTGTTTACGTAAGGACAAGTTTCTATTTCTCCAATAGCGGGATAGGAGGAGCCACCGACATGGTTTCATCCCCCAATTATTGGCTTGATACAACCAATGCCGGCGCTCATGGCGCTTCTGCCCCTTCCCTCAATTCTACTTCAGTATATGGCTCTATTACTCCTAACGGCGATGGGGATAGTCTCGGGGACCCTTACAGTTCATATACAGGTCCTGGAACATATGCTTCAAACTGGAATAGAACCTCTGGAAATAATCTAAACAAATTTACTTCAACCCTCACTTTAACAATAGGCTCCCTAAATCCGGGAAATCCTGGCTCGGACGGAGGCAATAACCGTAACTCCTCAAAAGGCGGTGGCAGCCAAGGTTCAGGCTCTATCACTATCTATAAAATTTACTAGTTTCCTGCAAGATAAATTAACAATTTAATGCGGCAGGTTCTCCCACCTCCGCTTATATCAATTCCAGACCGTTTCCGGTTTCCTCCCCGGAAACGGTCTTTTTTTTATTCTTTTTTCTTTCTTCTTTCCCATTAGTAGAAGCGTTTTTGTATAGGGTCATACCGTTACGTGTAACGCTTTATCCTTGGGAGGGGAGAAATTAATGGAGAAAGAAAACAAAAAACCAGAGCCGTCTTTTTTTGCTGTTATTCCGGCTACTGTCAGATATGAAAAAATACCTGACGGAGCCAAACTTCTATACGGAGAAATTTCAGCATTATGCAACAAAAAAGGGTACTGTTGGGCTGGTAACGATTATTTTGCGGAATTATTCCAAGTAAATGAAAGAACTATCCGCAATTGGATTGAAGCGCTGAGGGATAAAAGGCATATATCCGTCTATTTTAATTATGTTCCGGGTAAAAAAGAGATAGAAAGCCGTATTATAAGGCTTACCTGCGCTGAAACTGTTAAAAAAACACAGCCGGATAAGAAAATTGATTTATCCATAAATAATGAGGTGGGGAAAAATTCTTCCATAGGTGGGGAAAAAAATTTCCATACCTATGGAAATAATCTTCCAGAGGTGGGGAAAAATTCTTCCATAAGTGGGGAAAAAAATTGCCGGGATAATAATAAAAATAATAATATAAATACTACTACAACTACCGGGAAACAGCCATATTTAAACGAGGAAGCCCCGCCAAAAGACGCAACGGCGGCGGCGGCCGTTTTATCACCTGAAGATATAAAAGCCGCCCTGCTGGCCATTGACCGCGCTCTCTTGCTTAAAACAGACTTTTATCCCAGAGCTGCCGCTTTTATGTCCCTGAATTACCTTGACAGCGGCTATTTTGCATGGCTTTACAAACAATGCGAACTCAGAGAACCGGACAAGTCTTTCGAAGGCCTTTTCTTTACCCTATTTTTCGCTGAAAACATGGTCGAAAAATATAAAATATCAAAAAAACCGCCGCCGCCTTCCCAGCCGCCTGAATTCAAATGCCCTGTCTGCGGTACCATCCATGACAAACAAGACGATAAATGCCCTCTCTGCTCCCTGCCAAAAGACGCTTCTCCGAAGCGGGTTATTCTTCACAAAGAATTACTGTCTTTAACTCCTGAAAAGCGCGATCAATTTCTGAAAAAAGAAACTTTAATTCTTAATTCCTGCAGCCTGCTTGATTATAAAAAAATACAGACCATGACAGACAATCTTAAAAAAGAATTCGGCATTGGAGTTGAGTTTGAAACATCATCTAGAAGTTACCATCCCTGACCACAGCTCTTTTTGCTCCCTCTACTCCGACGGCAGCCATGCCTGGAAAACCTACGACCGGCAGAAAAAACACACACTAATTTATTACCCGCCGGCCGCGGTCGTCTTTTTATATTACACTTATGTAACTTACCGCGAAGCCTGTGTTATCCGCAACTCTCAGGATGATAATGCCTTAACTCTCCCGGGATTATCAAAAAAAGTTAAAGTTTTATTTCGCGTCCGCGCTTCCCGCGTGGACAAGCTAAAACGCGCTGCCGGCTGGCTTAACAAGCATTCCTCAGGCGCTTTCGTCCATGATGACGGGTTTTATACGCGCCTTTCTTTCATCCTGGAACAGCGCGGAAAAATTAATTACCCGGCTCTTGGTAAACTTGCGGAAAATTCTTCCGCTCAAAAACAAATCAATTTATTTTAAGGAGGCTTATTTATGCTCATTCTTACCGAAAAACCGTCCGTCGCAAAGGCCTTTGCCGACGCTCTTGGAGTCGCCCGGAAGGACAATTTCTACGAAAACGGCGAACATTGCATCGTCAACGCGCTCGGACACCTGCTGGAAGATTATTCGCCGGAAGACTACGATCCCGCGCTGAAAAAATGGTCCCTTGACGGGCTTCCCATCATTCCTGAAAAGGTCAAATACAAGGCCGTCGATAAAACAAAAGCGCAGCTTGCCGTTGTAAAAAGCTGTTTTGCCCGGCACAAAAACGCGCCTTTCCTGCTGGCCACCGACGCGGAACGCGAAGGTGAGCTTATAGGCGCTGAGATACTCGATTATGTCGGCTTTACCAATTATTCCGGCGCAAAACGTTTTTGGGTGTCAGAAGCGCTCACTCCTGAAGTTATCAAAAAAGGCATTGAAAACGCCAAACCGTTAGCTGAATATAAATCCTACCGCGAGCAGGGATTTGCACGGCAATTCGCCGACTGGCTCGTCGGCATGAACCTTACGCGCCT
>JGI20170J14366_1001438_pt1 | contig 10357 bp, 8 predicted proteins | sample TergutNc150P3_FD_14366 | JGI IMG/M metagenome (IMG submission 14366) | reverse complement strand
CTCTTTTTACAAATTTTCATACCCCTGAATCAACCTTGCTGATGTTGGTGTCGGCGTTTGCCGGCAGGGAGTTAATTCTTGAAAGCTACGCCGAGGCGATACGCGAGGGATACCGCTTTTTCAGCTACGGCGACGCTATGTTGATTTATTAGTCTTTGTGCTCTTTGTACCTTTGTGTGAAAGTTTTCGTTATTTATTTAATTAATTTTAAATGTTACAGGATAACGGTAACGGCAGGAAACAGCTTCCCCGTTTGCGTATGCGGGAGTTCCTTTTCTGCCTGTAAAAGCCTTGACGGCGGCTTCTCCGAATCCTCTGCCTTCAGGGTCTTCACGCAGAATGGTTACTTTTTGCACCAATCCTGTGCGATCTACGAATAACTCAAGAAGAACTTTGCCGCCTATACCTGAACGCTGCGCGATGGGCGGATAAACAAGGGAGGAAGTAAATGCCTTTTCGTCAAATGTCGGGGGGATGGAAACCTGATGCATTTGAAGATAATTTTCGGAAGAAAGAGAGCCTGCGGCGACTATGTTTTGAAGAGGAGTAGTGTCGGTTTCTATCATTTCTTCGGCGATTTCTTCCACAGAAGGAAGTTCGGGGTCAGGTTCAAGCAGAGCAAGGTCGGTAAGCTTCATTACTTTAGCGTTTTCAGAATCTCCCTGCTTTCTTATACCCGTATCAAAGACAAGACAAAATATTACAAGCAAGTGTATAGCGGCTGTAACAATAAAAATTATAAGGCGCAGTTTTTTTTCATTCATTTATTTTTACCACAAAGCTTACAACCCGATATTGGAGAAGCTGCATTATTTCCAATACGCTGTTTATATTCTCATAAGGAGTGTTTTTATCCGCTATTATATGCACTCTTGTATCGGGAGCGGATGTGTAAAGGGTTGTTATAGCGTTCTCCAGCGCTATACGATCCGCCGGCTCTCCGTCAAGAAATATTCCGCCGTCCAAATTGATCCATACTTCAAGATTTTTTTCTTCTGTTGTTCTCAGAGCTTTACGCGCTTCGGGATAATCAATTTTTACTTCCTTACGGTAATTAATTAAAGAGACAAGCATGATAAATATTAACAATAAAAAACCGATATCCGACATGGACGAGACGGGAATGATAAACGGTTTTCTTTCTTTCCTTAAATTCATTTTGTCTCCTTCTTCATAGAAAACGAAAATGAATCAATTTGCAAATCTTGGGCAAGCTCCACAAAGGATACGACATTCTGCCATTGAGCTTGACCGTCAATTGTAATAATAACCGCTATATTCGGATTTTCTTTTTGCGCGTTTTTAATTATCGTTTTTGTTTTTGGGATATTCAATATTTCTTCGTTGTGGGATATTTCTCCGTTTGGATTCATTTCAAAGCGGAGTAATTCTTCTTTTAATATCATTCTTGTAGAATCTTTAGCGGGAAGGGTAATGATAAAACCTTTGTTAATGTTAAACCCCGCTATAACAAGAAAATAAATGATAAGCAGGAAGGCAAGATCACTTGCCGCGCTTGATTCGAGAAAATCGTTCTTTTTACGACGGGTTATTTTCATTGCTGTTTATTTGCCTGTATGTTGGTTTTCAAGCTGCGCGATTAAATCAGAACAAACGCCTTCAACTCTCGCGGCGAATTTATCAACGATATGGCTTAAAATTGAATGCGCTACCATGGCGATGATGGCGATTATAAGACCGAATACCGTTGTGATAAGCGCTTCGTAAATACCGTTTGCGACTATCTGCGCGTTTACCTCTGTCGCTTCGGCTATTGACTTAAAAGCGCCGATCATTCCTGATACTGTTCCAAGGAAGCCTGTTAACGGCGAAAGAGAGCCTAACGCTGTAAGAAAGTTAAAGCCGTTCTCCAACGAGTTAAGGCAGTTCTTCGCTTCTGTTTCCGCCGCGCGTTCCGCTTGATGAACTAAAAAATTATGCCCGGGGTTTGATTGCTTTAGGAGACTTAAAAGAATACGCGCTCCCATTCGTTTCTCGGTTAACCCGGAAAGATAGTCGCAGGCTCCCGAATAATCCTTTGATTTTATACAATCAGAGACTTTGAGAGCTATATCATCGATTTTTAAATCGTGATAAAAAATAAAAACGGCGCGTTCTATTGATATCGCTATAACAGCGATAGAGAATAAAAGCAGGGGCCACATAATAACACCGCCAAGCTTAAAAAGCTCCAGTACCGAAAATGTCGAATTTTCCATTTATCTACCTCACTTGATTTTTGTTAATATATATTCTTTAGATAATAATTCTACTATATTTTCCCATTCATATTCCATATATATCCAATAAAGAGATTCTTCCCAATCGCGCAGTAAAGTGCCTGAATTTCGTATAGGACGTAATTCTTCAGGAAATTTTCGCTCCGTGTAGCCTGTATTCCAGCGTATACTTTCGGCCGTTTTAAACTTATCATCGTTCTGTTTCCAGTCATTTGGTCTTTTTTTCTTTGAAACCGTCTCGGGAAGGAGAATAGGCTGCCAGTATTCTTCAAATTGCTCGACAGTCTGTCCTTTTACGAGATTAAGCGATGCCATCCAACTTGTAAGGGCGAGTATGCGCTCACGCCTGTTGCGCAATGCCGATAACGCTTCGTTTCCCGTTAAACGGGTGTCGTATCTTTGAATGCGTCCTTTTATAATTTGAACAGACTCAATTTCTTCGATTCTTAAAATAGCTGTATCTTCTAATTTAAGTTTTCCTATTCCGATTAATTCCAATGTATACTCATTCCAGCCAAACGTGCTTCCAGCAAGGAATTCAAGCTCTGTAAGGAAAAAAGAGCCGTTTTCATCGGGAACCGATCCCCTTATCTTCATCATGGGAAATTCTTCGATAGTAATTAATATTGATTTTTCATTGTTTTTATTTTCAACAACGGATATATTTATTCCGGGTTTTTGCTTTTGGTTTTTGCCTGATGTTGAATAAACAGAAATGGTTTTAAACTTGGAAGCGGAACCGTCAAGCGCCTGACCTGTTTTTTCCATGAGAGAAATACAACCGGAAATTAAATATGTTAAAACAACTAAAATAAAAACCTTTATAAATTTCATATTTTATCCTTAATAACTGATTTTGAACCCGAATGAAGGTATTGGAATAGGTATATCAGCGCTCGCTGAAAAACTGCCTTCATCTATTTCGCCTGTATACGAGTTAAAACTTGTATTCCCTTGAGCCGTATATAACAAACCAAGAACGTTTTCTATCGCAAAATAAATTTCATATCTTGATTTACCGTGTTTATTACTGCCGAAGAATGATATTTTTATATCCATCGGAATCGACGGGGTAGTGCGGTTATTTTGATCAACAACAGACCTCCATTGAAATTTTTCTATTATATAGCTATTAGCTCCAAAAGGTCCGTCTATAATTAAAACAGGATAACTCTCGGGTTTATCTCCCACTCTTTTTGCTAAAAGTGTGCCTGACGCTATTCCAAAACGCGTATAAATATTAATATTTTGAGTAGGTTTAAGATTTATTATCAAGTTAAGATTATGAAACCTGTGATATGACGGGAAATACCAGTCGTCGCCTCGGTTTCCGCCGGATACCCCTGTTCCTCCTGAATTACCCTCGGGATCGCGGTACTTTGTCCAGTTATAAGAATAAGAAAGCCAGCCGTCCCAAAAACGGCTTTGTATTTTTTGTAACATAACATCTATTCCGTATGCTATTCCTTCGCCGTCAAATTGGGGATTAGCATCAATGTCACTATTAGAAATATCAGTCGAAGTTTTTACCGGAATATATGTTCTGTCAAAAATTTTCTTGTAATAACCTTCGATGCTTAAAATTAAAGATTGTGGAAATTCAAATCTTACGCCTAAAATGGATGTCCAACTTCGGTTGGGTTTTATTTTATCAATGTTATATTTTTTTTCCGCTTCAAAGACAACGCTGTTCATAGATGAAAAAAGCCCGGTTCCGGCGGATATATCAAGCGAGTTTAAAATTCCCTTGTTGCGTAAAATATTAAAATCAAGATTTAAGCGCGGATTAAATACAGGATCGCTTTGTAATGTAAAACCATCTCCTAAAACCATAAAATGATCCATGCGGACACCGAACTCGGCGTTGAATCGATTTCCTTTTGTATTGTATTCTCCGACTAAATACCCCGAAGTTGTTAGAAGTTTATTTTTTGTATCGGCTGGATAAGTTATCGGAACGCCGATTTTAAATGGTTGGTTAGAAGGAATAGTAATTCCTTCAAGAATACTGTCAATATATTGAATATAAAATTGAGTTTTTGGATCAGGATCTTCTTTAAGTTTATGATAGTCAACTTCGGTAAAAGCTTTCAGATCGCCTTTAGTTCTTGAAAATGAAAATAATTCCTGCGCTCCAATAGCGGCAAGAAAACTGTCCGATAATTTCCAATCATAATCAATGCGTCCCTGTAAGTTGTATTTTGAATCAGATTGAACCATTAGCATGTCTTGAGAATAGTTATATCTATCCAAAGGTTTACCGTGATTTGTTAAAAAGGTATCAAAAGTATTAGGGAAATCATTAGTGAAAAATTTCTCATGAATTCTATATTCCATTTTTCCGTCTATTTGCATATCTTCGTATCCAAAACCTGCGGTAAATTTTAACAGCATATCATTGCGCGGGTTCCATGATAAAGATGANGTTAAAAAAGTCTGATAATTAACATAATCAAAATCTATATTGGTATCGCTGTTCAGCTTTTCTGTTCTGTCTTCGTTTAAATATAAAACGCCTCCTCCGTCCATTCCCAAAAAGCCCGTTGCCGAAATTGTTAATTTATCCGTAAAACGGTAATTCCCGCTGACTGTTGTCGCTCTGATGTACGGCGCTCTTCGTATATAATTAATTACTTCCAATTCAGGAATGGAATGTGAAAGTTCTTTAGCCGCCCAAATTACAGGATCATAATATGTTACGCGCCCCATAAAAAGAATACCGCCCTTTCCGTTTAACGGAACGGAAATGTTAAAATTGGCGGCGCTTGTGTTTAAGCCGAGTTCCAATTCGGTTTCGGTAGGGGATGGTTCTTTGGATGTTATCTCAAGCAGTCCCGAGATTGTATGTCCGTAACGGGAAGAAAATACGCCGTGGGATAATTGCGCGCTTTTTACCATGCGGGGATCAAAAATGGAAAAACCGCCTCCCCAAAAGTAGGGGTTATTTATATAGAAACCGTCTAAGACCGCCATCATGTCGTTGGGTTGTCCGCCTCGGATACTGGGAGCGGCGTTAAAAAGCCCCGAATAACCGACACCGGGAAGGAGTTTTATGGTACTCATTACATCTTCGATAACCCCTATTTCCGCCGTCTGGGCTATTTCTTTTTCGCTTACGGCGACGCTTCTGCCCGTTTTTGATTCGCTTGTTCCCGGTTTTGACGCTTCAATTACAAGTTCCCGTCCCTGTAAAAAACCGGAAAGACGCAAATGAACCGTAAATGAATTGCCGGTAAGAGGAATTGTAATAGTACTTGTTTCATAGCCCGGATATGTTGCGTAAAGCAAAACTTGTCTGTCATCGGGAACTTGAACTTTTACTTTTCCGTCTTTGCCGCTTGTATATTCATTTCCGCCCTTGGTGCGCACAGTAGCGCCTTCAAGCGGCATTTCCAAATCTTCGTCAATAACCAAAATGGTAATATCACGGCAGAATAGCGGAAAGGCGCAGAGGAAAAATATGACTAATACAACATACCTGTTTATTTTCATTTTTATTAATGTAACACAAAACCAAATAAAAAATGAGCCTTTTTAATCATTTTTTAAAATTTTTTTAGTTGTTATTTTACCTCTCCCGTTAAAATTACATCCAATTCCTGAATTATCTCTGTTAATTCTTCTGCGGATGCGGACGCAATTCTGGTTGATTGTATAAAATTTGTAAGCCCTTTTGAAATATCGGATATAGCCAAATTGATTTGTTCGGTCGATTTTAACTGTTTTTGTGTTGATAATGTGATTGTTTGGGCTTGGTTGGCTGTTATTTCCGCCCCCGAGCGAATTTCACGGAAAATGTCGTCAAGTTCCTTGATAAGATTATTGCCTTCCCTGATTTTATCCGTGCTTTCTTCACTGGAAATTATCAGTGATGAGGAAGAATTTTGAATTTCCTCAACTTGTTCACGTATTTGCATGGTAAGAGAAGCGACATCGTCCGCAAGACGGTTTACCTCGTTCGCTACAACGGCAAAACGTTTACCGTGTTCTCCCGCGCTTGCGGCTTCCAATCCCGCGTTAAAAGCTATAACTTTTGTTTGATCTGTTATTGTATTGATATTTTTTACAATATCGCGTATTTTTAATATCTTGTTTCCAAGGTTTATAATGCCTGTAATTACGCCTTCATTTTCTTTTTTGATTTCTTCCAGTTTGTTAATATTGTGTTCCAAAACAGCAAACCCGTGAATAACATCGCCTTCCATTCTGGAAGCAATACTTGATACGCTGGATGTTTTTTCTGAAATATCTCCCGCTATTTGGGTGTTTTCTTTTATTGTGCTTTCAATCTCGTGAATACTGGCGGCTTGATTGTTAGCGTTAATAAAAATATCTTTGGAAGAAAGAAAAATACCATCGGTGGACTTCTTTATAATTTTAGTAAGAGAACGAGTTTGCTCCACAGTCGCCATAGCCGCGTCAGCCGCGTTGGTTTGAGATTCCACCATGTTGTTAAATAATCGCAAATGACGTTTGCACGAAAGACCGGCGGTAAGACCGGCGGCAATCATGGCAAGAACTCTGAATAATTCGTTGTACAAAGGAAAACTTAAAGGGATTACTTTGCCGCCGAGCAAAAAAGAATATTGTAAATCAATAACGCGTCCGTTGGCGACAATTACAATCATATAACAGATTCCCGAAAAAATACCGGAAAAAACAGCGCAGGGAACGCTGTACCTGAAAGAACCCGCTATAATAAGCACTATGTAAAAAAGGGCTTGTATAGAAATGAAAGTGACAGGCGGAGATATTTCAGGGAATGTACAGCCTACCCAAATCGCTCCGCTGATAAATAAAGTGTCCAAAATTACGCAAATATATTTAAAGTAAGAAAAAAGTGTTTCTTTTCCTCTGATATAAAAGTGTAAATAAAGCGAATAAAGCAAAAAACCGCCTGTAAATGAATATGTTCGCAAAGGGAAATGCTGAAATCCGTTTTGTTTTCTTAAAAAGGAAACAATGATAATACAAAAAATGAAAATCAGGGCAAGACCCAACCTGAAATTGTTTATCAGTTTTTCACCGTCATATTCATCACGGTTGATTTTTTCAAATGTTTCTCTGTTAGTCATATATACCTCTATTATATAAATTATTAATCAAAAATGTAATCATAAAGCCGCTCCTATAAGCGAAGAAACAGCTTTAAGCATATTATGGTTATTAAATGAATTTTTAATAATATAATTTGAAGCTCCAAGATGATACGCGCGTTTTTGTTCTTCTTTATCGTCTTTTGACGAAATAACTATAATAGGAATCTTGGAAAGTGTTTCTTCGTTTTTAAGATTTGTAATAAGAGTAAAACCGTCCATTACTGGCATATTCAAATCGGTACAAATTAAATCGTAATGTTTTGATTTTGCGGCTTTTAACGCCTCAGCTCCATCCGCTGCGGTGTCTACAAGATAACCTTCAGATAATAAAATTTCTTTTTCAATTTCACGGGTTGGATGAGAATCATCTACAACAAGAATTGATTTCCTTTCTGCCGCGTTTTCATCGGAAACTTTTTTATATTCCGGTATTTTAAAGCGTTTCGCTATTTTAATTATTGTGGGTATATGCAGAACGCTTACCATTTCATATTCTTCGTTAAGGACAATACCGGAAAAGACGCTCATGTTTTTCATAAAAGACGGCGTTGGTTTAAGAACTACGGATTTCATACTGTAAATGTTATTAACGGCAATTGCCGCGAAATCTTCATAAGAACGGATAATTACAATAAATATTGAATCCGAAGAATGAGCGGAATCGTCTTTAATTTGCAAGATTTGGTTAAGAAAGTATAATTTAACAGTACGGTCATTATATTTTACTTCGGGTTTATCCGATGTTATAATTATTTCATCGTGTTTTATAAGCATTATTGCCTCGACAAAATTGGCGGGTATGATAAATTTCATTCTGCCGCATTCAATGGGCACTCCAGTAAGAGCCGCTATGGACAACGGAATCATAATGGTAAATTTTGATCCTTTGCCTTGTATGCTGTCAACGATAATACTGCCTTTTAAGGCTTCTATATTGTCCCGAACAACATCCATTCCGACGCCTCTGCCCGAAATATTACTTGTATTGCCTGATGTTGAAAATCCGCTTTGGAATATATAATCTGTAAGTTCTTCTTTGGAAAGAGTCGTTGAAGCCGTTTCATCAATCAATCCTTCTTTTACAATTTTCTGCCTGATTTTCTCGATATCAATGCCTCGTCCGTCGTCAGAAATGACAATTTTCATATTGCCGCTTTCACGAGAACAGATAATCGATAATTTGCCTGTTTCGTCTTTTCCCGCCGCAATTCGTTCTTGCGGCGTTTCAATTCCGTGATCAATCGCGTTTCTAACCATGTGCAGCAGTACTTCCGATAAAGCTTCAATAATATTTTTATCTATTTCATTTTCTTTGCCTTCGAGTGTCAGCTGCGTTTTTTTACCGAGTTCCTGCGCAAGTTGATACACATAACGTGGGTAAGTGTCAAAAATTGTCGATACGGGAAGAGTACGAAGCGAAATTACGCCGTCATAAGCTGTTTTTATGCTGTTGCCTGCGTCTATAACATAATCTTTTAATGACGATTTTAATCTTTCACACAATCTTTCAATTTTTTTTAGATGAACTGTCTGTGTATGATCATTACTTTTATTCTCTTTGAAAGATTTTGAAAATTTCTTTATAAGTTTGGAAATCTCAGCGCTGTTTTGAGAAAGAACTTTCGCGTTTAATTCCAAAGTATGCAGTGACATGATATTTTTAATAATTTCGTCAATTTTATCAAGAGAAAGACGAATTGTTTCGGTTTTTGATTCCTTGTTTTTTTCTTCTTTAATATCTTGTTTTTTTGTTTCAAGAGATTCTTCCGTTATTGGCAATGAAAATTCTTTGTTATCCGCCAAAGAGGAAAGATTTTTTACATATTCACTTACATCTATATTGTCCTCTTTTGTATTTTGTAATTCGTTAAATCCCGATTTAAGAAAATCAAGAGAAGACAAAACAAGTTTAATGGCGTTATCAGAAAAACTTGTATTTTTTTCCCGCATTGCCGTGAAAACACTTTCAAGTGAATGGCTGAGTTCTTCAATACGTTTAAATTCAAGCATGCGGGAAGTGCCTTTTAAGGTATGAAGCGCCCGTAACAGTGTGGCAATATTATCTTCTGTTGAAACGCCGTCCTTGATTTTAAATATGCATGTTTCAACATTAGATAATATTTCAAGACCTTCATCAATGTATTGTTGTATGAATTTTTCCCTGTTCATGGGCATTGTTATTCTCCAAACCTATTTATCGCCTGATATGTGATATTTTGCCAGCGTATCATTAAGCTCGTCTGACATATTATTGAGCTTGGCTACAGTATCAGATGTAATGGCGGTTGCTGAAACAAATTGATTTACGCCGCTTGAAATTTCTTTTAATGCCGTAAAAACATGAGATGTGGCAAACTCTTGCTGTTTACTAAGATTGAAAATTTGCTGCATACGGAAAGAAACATTTTGAGAAACGTCAACTATGTTTTCAAAAACTTCTTTTTGTTCGACTATTCTATTGTAACCTGTATCTATCGCCCTAGAACCGTTATTTGCTTCCGTTAAAAGATTCAAGGCGGCATAATGTATTTCAGAAATATTCTCTTTTATTTCCGACGCTGATTCAACGACATTATTCGCAAACCGCCGTATTTCATCGGCTACGGCTGAAAAACGGGTGCCGGCTTCGCCTGATGACGCCGCTTCCAAAGCGGCGTTAAACGCTATAAGTTTGGTATGATCCGCTATAGTATCGATAATTTTAACTGATTCGTCAATTCCTGAAAGCATGTCGGCAAGATTTTTTATTATATCAATAATTTTTACGTTTTGTTTTCTGATATCAAACATCATGGCTTCATTGGCTTCTCTTATAATAGCGCCTCTTCTGCTGAGTTCTTGCGTTTCTGCGGCAAGATTTGCCACTTCTTTTGTTTTTTCGGCTGATTGAGCTGTAAGATCCCTGTTGTTTTCCATCGTACTTACAATTTCCGCTACGCTTGCGGATTGTTCATTCGCCGTAGCCGCCATTTGCTTTGCGGTGGAAGACAATTCAACCATAGCGGTTGAAACCATTGA
>JGI20170J14366_1001431_pt1 | contig 10377 bp, 8 predicted proteins | sample TergutNc150P3_FD_14366 | JGI IMG/M metagenome (IMG submission 14366) | reverse complement strand
GCCTGACAACCGAAGCTTGTCTGGCTTCTTTAATTACCATGAGCTGTTCAATAGGATCATCGCATATAAGCCCTATATGGGCATGAGTATCAAAATGTTGCATACATTATTCCGTTATGACGTGATTTGAACTTCCAAACTGGAGATACATTAATTATACAACAGAGACGGGGAGCCGTCAATTAAAATTTTTAAAATGATCCGGTTACCCATTGACCTGAAATATTATTTTTATTAATTTCTATTATAGTTAATAACTCCATTATATCTATTTGGAGGTAATAACCATTGATCAGCATAGTAATTGTTAGTCCCCACAGACATGAACGTGAAAGAATGGCTTCCCTGTTATCGGCGGAAAAGGAAATTAAGGTATTGGCTTATGGAAAGGACGGCTATGACGCGCTAAAACTTATCGGTAACCATAAACCCGACATTGCTATCCTGGATAATAATCTGGATTTTATTGATGGAGAGGAAATCCCTCCTTTACTTAGGGTACGTTCACCTTCGACGGCAGTTGTTATTGTTGTTTCAAAGATTAGCGATTACCAGCTTTACAAAGCCGCAACCAACGAAGTATCGGGAATTGTAAACAAAGAAGCCGATATCGATTCACTTCCCGGGATTCTGAAAAATGTATCCGAAGGCAGATGCTTTATCAGCTCCGTTCTTGCCGGCAGAGTTATGCGCCTTCTTTGTTCGCTGAGCTACAAAGGCACCGGTCCGCATGGTTCGGGGGAAAGCAAAGGCCAGTCCAAACCGTTGGAAGCCGGGTGTGAGATGTTTATTTCCGGAGAAGAGCTGTCCGCATCCCTTTCCAGAACGGAACTAAAAATTCTGGTCGAGATAGGCGAGGGGCACGCAAGCACTGATATCGCCAAAAACCTAGGCCTTGCGGTGGGGACGGTGAGAAATTATATTTCCTCTGTTATGCACAAGACAGGCATGAATAACCGCTCGCAAATGGTCCGATATGCCTATTCATGCGGCCTTGTCCCGTTGAATCCTTTTAAAGAAATCGTATAGAGGATCACCGCAATCCAGATGCATCCCAAGGCCAGAAAATTTTGAATCGGAAAAGACTCGCCAAAAATGAAATAGCCGGTAATAAACGACAGGGTTGGGGATAAAAACTGTACAAAGCCCAGGGTCGAAAGTGGAAGCATTTTTGCGCCTTTTGCGAAAAGGTACAGCGGGAAGCTGGTTACCAGCCCGCAAAGGGGGAGAAACAGCAAAGTTTTCAGGGGCAGTTCCAAAATATAGGCAAGGCTATGCGTGTCGGGAAATGAACGGTTTGTTCCAAAAGGAATTAAAAACAGCAAAATCCCGATAGGGGTTGCCACCAGAGTTTCCACGCCCAGGGATTCAAGGGCAGTAAGGCTTACCATTTTTTTTAAAAGGCCGTAAAGCGCGAAGCTGAAAGCCAAGCCCAAAGAAATCCATGGCGGACTGCCTGTCAGAATAGTTAAAATCAGTACTCCCGCAATGGCAATAAAAAAAGCCAGCAATTGCAGAATATTCAGTTTTTCCCTGAAAAAAATCATCCCTAAAACTATCGAGAGCAAAGGGTTAATGTAGTAGCCGATGGCGGATTCAATTGTATGCCCGCCGTTCACCGCCATGATGTAAAGGCCCCAGTTAAAAGTGATAGTCAGGCTTGCCAATACAATTATTATTCCCTTTCGCCTGTCTTTGTAAAACTTTAGCCAGGAAGTGTTTTTGCTTGCCAATAAAAGACAGCCCACCAAAAGCAGGGAAAGGATGATCCTAAAGCCCAGGATGTGCATAGGGTTTATCTCGGACAGAATTTTCCAATAAATTGGAAGAAATCCCCACAAAAAATAAGCGAGAATAGCAAAAAGAACACCTTTTCCGAACGACGTTTCTTCCATTTTTTACTTATACTCTGAAAGGGCGTGTGTGGGAAGCGCTCCATACTCCCTGACATTGCCATTCATACCTAAAAACGCTATAATCTGACAAGGAAAATCAATGTAAGAAACGGGGATATGGGAGGGGAGTCCAGGAGCCTGTCGGCTCCTTTAAAGTTTTATGACGAATCAAAGCCGAAGGAATGACGCGCAGGACCTTTCCGCCATTTTAAAATCCGGTTTATTTGATGATCTCCTTCCCGGCGAAACAAAAGCCATAGTAGAAAGAACTGAAATTTTACAAATCCGAAAGGGCGGCCTGTTATTTTCTCCTGCTGAAAAAGCGGAACACTTTTATTTGCTTTTAAAGGGGAATATCCGTGTTTTTAAGCAGAATGAAGGTGGCATGGCAGGTCTGCCGAGAGAGGATGAAATAGCCAGTTTTGCTCCAGGGGATTTAATCGGAGATTTTGATTTTGCCCGATCTGCCGACTACGATGCTTATGCCGAAGCCCTTGAAGATACAACGTTGCTGATGTTTCCTAAGCTTGGCCTCACGATGGAAGAATTAGCCATGGAAGAGCCACACATAATTGCCAGGATACTTCTCAATTCTGCGATCATGGTAACCGCCCGCATAAAAGCCACAAGAAAACTGTTATTCGAAAGCGCCTATTGGATTCGGGAACTGCACCGCAAGATCCACGAAGATCCCGTTACCGGCCTTTGGAAACAGACCTTCCTTAACGAGGAAATCAACAGGATTCTGGAGAGGCCAATGGCTCTAATTATGCTCAAACCGGATCGGTTTAAGATCCTGGTTGATTCTCTGGGACATAACGCCGGGGACGAAGCGATGATAAAAATCGCGGCAGTTCTTAAGGGTATCACCCGCAAGCTGGATAAAGGCTGGGCAATGAGATTCAAAAGCAACGAAACAGGGCTTGTTGTCAACAAATGCGATGACGCTGAGGCAGAGTCCGTTGCCATCGCCCTGGCTGAAGCTATTGCCGCCCTTCCGTATATTCCTCTGGGAAAAGAAGACTTTTACTTTTCGGGCAGCATTGCCTGGGGAGTTTGGCCTGCCGACGATAAATCCTGGGACTCTCTTTTTGCGGAAACCTATAAGCTCCTGATGGACACATGGAAAAACGGAGGAAACAAGGTTGTCCGCTACAAAAAGGAAAAGGTGACATGAGCGTCCAGGTCGATACGGGTATTTATAAGGTGCTGAAAAAAGCGGCCATTTTCTCGAGCCTGAGCAGATTGGAGCTTGACGCGGTTGTTTCTTACCTTGAGCCCCGAAGCATGAATAAAGGGGAGGTCGTCTTTAGCGAGGGAGAGGTAGGCGAAGAAATGTTCGTCATTGTTTCCGGCGGGATAGAAGCCTGGGTAGCCCAGGCCGACGGTACAAAGAGATGGAGTTTTGAATTGAAAACCGGGGATTTTTTTGGGGAAATGTCCATTATTGCGAACGAAACCAGATCCGCAACAATTGTAACAAAGGAAGACACAGAGCTGCTTACCCTTAACGGGGTCGATTTTTACCGCATAGTTTTTGAGTATCCCATTATCGGAGCAAAAATACTCAATGCCATACGAAAAGTACAAAATACATGGCTTGAACAAATCTCAAAACACCTTGGCGATATTATGCGCTGGGGCGAGACTGCGCGCCGCCGGGCTGTCAGCGACGAGCTTACAGGTTTATACAACCGCCGCTTTCTTGAGGAATCCGCAGGCAACCGCTTTTCACAGGGCACTCTTAGCTTGCGCAGCATTTCCCTGATGATGATGGATTTGGATAAAATACACGAAATAAACGACATCCATGGCACAAAAGCCGGGGATCTGATGTTCATTTCAATGGCGGAAGTTTTGCGCTTCGTTACCCGCTCAGGGGATATATGCGCCAGGCTTTCAGGAGACGAATTTGCAGTCCTCCTTCCGGACGCCGGCACAGAAGAAGCAGTTTCGATTGCCGAAAGGGCAAGGGTAAAAATAGCTTCCCGAAGAATCTCGGTTCCAACAAAGCCCAACAGTACAAGAAATACAGAGATAAGCGTTTCTACGAGCATCGGGATCGCCACTGCCCCGATTCACGCGGAAAACTGGGAAAACCTGCTTCTGGCCGCCGACGGCGCCCTGCGCCAGGCCAAAACGTTGGGGAGAAACAGGGTGGTAGTTGCCGGCTAACAGCGCCAGGGAGGGGGCAAAATGGCAAAATACATTGCGAAAAATTCCGAGCTTATTAAGAACTGGCCCGCATGGGTTCAGGAAGTCGCGGTAAAGTACGGCTCCAAAACCGCCAACCTGTATATCATCCACGGGAACATCAGGGATTTTCTTCCTAAAGAGACCGAGGAAGGCGAATTCATTTTCGCCGAGATACACCAGTACATCGCGGAAATTATTTTCGGAAATCAGGACATTATTGCCTATTTCAATCCGTCCGAGGGTGTTTCCTTTTGCACGGAGGGAATGGCCAGGGAATACGAGGCGGTTTTGTCCAAGTGTTTTCCCGATACCGACGCAGGCGATTTTGTTTCCAGGGAACCGGAGAAAAGTTTTCATTATCTTGAAAAATATTTCCTTATGCGGATACCAAAGGATCGCAGAAACCCTTCTCCCCGCATGGTGCTTATCATTGATTACGCGGAGTACATTATTCCGGGCGGGGATATGCTCAGGCTCTCGGAAGCCGACCGCTTTTGCCTTGTTACCCTAAACCGCTGGGCCAATAACAAAGATTTTACCGAGGGGGATGTTTCCATTATTCTTCTTACCGAGAATCTCGCGGATATTTCCCCGCGGCTTGCCGCTTCCTCTTCCACCGTAACAATAGAGGTGCCTTTTCCCGATGAAGCCGTGCGGGCAAGTTTTCTCCGTTCAAGAGAACGCGACGGGTATTTAACCCTGGAGCGGGGGCTTACTACCGAAGGAGTCGCCTCGGTTACAAGCGGCCTAAATTTGATGAATCTGGATAGGCTGGTTTTTGAGCGTTACGAAGAAGACAAAGCCCTGACCATGGAATACCTCAGCCATAAGAAAAAAGAAATGATCGAGCAGGAGGCAGGAGGGCTTTTGGAATTTATGGAAACCCAGTACAACCTTGACGCAGTCTCCGGTCATGACTTTGTAAAAAAGCAGCTCAGAAACCACGCCAAGGCAATTAAGCGCGGCCAGAGCGAAGTAGTGCCGATGGGCTACCTTATTGCGGGGCCCATTGGTACCGGAAAGAGCTTTATGGTGAGCGCCTTCGCCGGTGAAATCGGAATCCCCATGGTTAAATTCCGCAACTTCCGTTCCAAGTGGCAGGGCGAGTCCGAGTCAAATTTGGAAAAGGTTCTCAATATCCTGAAGTCCATGGCCCCGGTGGCGGTTATGATCGACGAGGCGGACGCATATCTGGGCGATCGCGATCAGGAAGGGGACTCCGGCACCAGCAACCGCGTGTTTGCCCAAATAGCCAGCTTCATGGGGGACACCTCTTACCGGGGAAAGATCATCTGGTTTCTTATAACCTGCCGCCCCGATCTTCTTCCCATTGACCTTAAACGCCAGGGCCGTGCGGAAGAGCACTTCGCCCTCTTTTACCCGGAATCCCTGCCGGAAAAGGTGGCCCTGTTTGAAATCCTTGTAAAGAAACTCAGATTCGGGGTTCACACTTTTTCGGTTCCCGATCTTTTCAAGAAATACAGCCACGAGGTTTCCGGGGCTGAAATTGAGTCCATGCTCATAAGGGCAATGCAAAGGGCTGTAATGGAAGGCCGGACAATGATTTCAAAACTGGACATGGAAGAAGTTATGGAAGATTTTATCCCGCCGCAGTACCCCCACGCTATCCGGCTTCAAAACCTGGTAGCGGCGGTGGAATGTACTTCCAAAAAAATGGTTCCAAAGCGCTTCCAGCTTGATAATACCCAAATGGTTCGGGAGATACAGGAGCTGAAGACTCTGCTGGGCGAAAGGAAGTAAAACCTTAAATATTTAGAGCGTATGGTGGCCTAAGGACGTAGTGGACACTATGCGCGTTCATTTTTGCTTGTAAAACGGTTGTTTTTGTGATATTTTGTACATTGACACTAAACAGTTCGGCAGTAACCGAACCAAAAAGAGGTTAATGATGAAAAAGACGGCGATCACAATCGTTTTGGTTTTGTTGGCAGTATCCGGCGTGTTCGCGCAGATCAGCGTGGCAGGTCAGACGTATTATTACAAATATGTTCAAACGGTTGATCCCTATACAGGTATGAAGAGTGACGATCAAAACATTAATGTTGGCTGGAAGTTTAGTAATAAGTATGTGCCGGACGGTATGTATATTACCTTTGCCGGAAATAGTTGTTATACTTCGGATGATAAAGGAATAAGTAAAATGTATGATCAGATAACTCCATTGAGGGGACATTTGTTTATAAAGTATAATACTCCATATTATTATCAGGGTGAACATGACAATATATTGGTTTTTTTAGCTTATGCTAAAGAAGGCAGTACTGCAGGAATATACTATCTTTATTTTTCAAAGGATTACAAAAGGATTAATTTTAATGCTTCTTTAATAATTGATATGGCTGATTATGGAGAAATGTTTAAAAAAAATGTCTACGTATACGAGCAAGCCGATCCGCCAAAGAAAAGAGAGCAGAGGCCAACAGCGCCGCTTCGGATGTGGTAGTTAGCGTGTATGGTGACTTAAGAACGTAGTAGTCACTTTTTCTGTCGTTTCCCAAACCAATGGGGGACGGCGGGAATATTGCGAAGACTGTTTGTCTATTTGTCATACAGGGCTTTTACTTTTTCAGGGTCAAGCTTTGTGGCGGAAACAACACTCTCAAAGGATAAGCCCATATTAACCAAATTCCGGGCAATGTCCAAGGCTTTTCTTGCTTCTCCCCTTGCTTCCGCTCTTGCGGTTATTAGGCGAAGCCAATACGGTTTATTTGGACACTAATGATAATTTATGTAAAGCTGTCAATAATATGTTTAAAACGGTCTCCCTCACGCTCCAACATCTATGCAAATATTAAGCTGTTACTACATTTTCCCAATCACCGTTTCGTAATTCTTCAGCAAAGTCCCATCTTCGCTCATGATGAAATCACGGCTCGCTTTTACCCGCGAGGGCATCCTGGCGATGAAGACCGCTGCCGCCTTTTGTTTGCGCTCGCTGTGGTTGCCGTCGCGGAGAAAAAGGTAGCTGATGACAAGATCGGTCGCCATTTCCACAAGGCGGCGGGAATGGTAGGTGAGAAATTGCTCATGACCTTCGTAGGTCTTCGCGTATTGCAAGGCCTCTTCAAAAAACTTGCGGGCCTCGCGGACTTTCTCAAGTAGAGCAGGGCTGTGGTTGTAGTTTGCCTTATCGTATTCGTCCAGGACGGCCTGCGCTACGCCTGAAGTTACCGGCCCGATGGCAGCCACAACCTGAAGCTGGGTGGTTCCCTCGTAAATGTTGGTGATCCTCGCGTCCCTGTAATGGCGTTCGGCGTTGAACTCCTTCATGTAGCCTGTGCCGCCGTGGATTTGAATCGCGTCATTAGCAACCTTGTTTGCCATTTCAGTGGCGTAACCTTTAACCAGCGGTGTGAAGAATCCAGCGTATTTCGCGTATTTCTTTTTATCTTCCACTATCTCGCTTTTATCTTCGGGGTGCTTTTCGGAATAATCCTCCAGCGCTTCTTTCAGATCAACGAAGCGGGCAGTTTCATAGAGAAGACTGCGGCCAGCTTCAACGGCGATCTTCATCTCAGTGAGCATTTCGAAAACCGCAGGCAGATCGCGCACAGGTGCGCCAAACTGGATGCGCTTCGCGGCGTAAAGGTCGGCCTCACGATAAGCCGCTTCCGCGATACCCACCGCCTGGGCGGCTACGCCGAGACGGGCGTTGTTCATGAGCCACAAGGTGTACTTGGTGAGGCCCCTCTGACGCTCGCCCAGAAGCTCCGCAGGCGCGTTGTTGAATTGCAACTCGCAGGTCGGTGAACCGTGGATGCCCAGCTTGTGTTCAAGCCGCCTGACGGTCATTTTGTCGTCGCGCTTGTAAATAAAAAACGAAAGCCCGCGCGCGCCCTTTCCCTTTTCCTCGCTGCGGGCAAGCACCAGGCCGATTGTCCCGCAACCGTTGGTGATGAAGCGTTTGACCCCGTTCAGCCGCCACTGGCCGTCACTGCCAAGTACGGCTTTCAGGTTCACCGACTGAAGATCGCTACCCGCGTCCGGTTCGGTAAGAACCATAGCGGAATCCCATTCGCCCGAGCATAGTTTTGGCAGGTGTCTTTCTTTCTGATCCTCAGAGGCGAATTTGTTGATCGTTCCAGCGTTGTCCTGCTGCAGGCCAAAATTGAGAAACGAGGCGTCCGCCCTGGCGACTATCTCCGCAGCGATGCTGAGGATCGTATTGGGCATGTTAAGGCCGCCGTACTTTCGCGGAATGACGAAACCCATCATGTCGGCTTTTGCCAGCATGTCCAGCGCCTTTCGGGTCGCGGGGTGAAGGGTTACCTGGTTATTCGCCAGTGTGGGGCCGATTTCGTCAACAGCAGGCGCGTTAGGCGCTATGAACTCACCAGCGATCCCGCCAACGATATTCAGCACCATGCGGTACGAATCTTTCGCGTCCTCGGCGTCTTTGGGGGCGTGTGGGTACAGCTTCGCCTGGCTGAAATTTTCTTCTTTCAGATGAATGATGCGATCCAGATCAAGATGTTCCAGCTGGAACAGAATATCTTCGTTGTCGGTTAAAAAATTTTCCATACTGTAAATCTCCTATACTCTGGCCTTGTACGCTTTTATCATCCGGGGGATAACCTCGTTCAGGTCTCCCACGATACCGTAATGGGCAATGCTGAAAATCGGCGCTTCCGGATCGCTGTTAATTGCGATGATACGGGCGGAATTGTCCATGCCAGCGCGGTGCTGGATCGCGCCGGAAATACCGCAGGCTACGTAGAGCTTCGGCCTGACGGTGGTACCCGTCTGCCCGACCTGGTGCTCCTTGCCGATAAAGCCCGCGTCCACCGCCGCGCGGGAAGCGCCAACTTCCGCGCCAAGGGTTTCCGCAAGCTCCCTTATAAGCGCAAAATTGTCCCTGCTTCCAACGCCTATGCCGCCAGATACAATGATCTGTGCACCCTTGAGGTTGACGGTCTTTTCTTCCATGACCCGTTCAATTATTTCGCTGGGGAAATCTTCCGGCCCCAGCTTCGCGGAGATATTCACGGTTTCGGCCTTACGGGAAGGATTAGGCTGCGCCATGCGCATAACGCCCTCGCGGACTGTGGCCATCTGGGGTTTTTTCTCCGGGCACACAATGGTGGCGATTATGTTGCCCCCGAAAGCTGGACGTATCTGGTAAAGGATGTTCTTGTATTCCGTTTCATGCTGGGTGTGGTCGCCGATCTGCAAATCCGTGCAGTCTGCGGTTAGCCCCACTTTGAGGTGAGACGCCACACGTGGCGCAATGTCTCTGCCCTCGGTACTCGCGCCGTAAAGGACGATCTGCGGCTTCCTTTCAGAGACCGTCTGAATCATCAGCTTGCTGTAGGGAATTGGGGTGTAGAATTTCAGGCGGGGGTCTTCCATTACGTACACGCGATCCGCCCCGAGGCTGGCAAGGCGGGAAACTTCTCCCGACACCTTGTCGCCGAAAAGCGTGGCGCTAACTTCCACCCCCAGCTTGTCCGCAAGTTCCCGCGCCTTGGAGACAAGCTCCAGGCTCACCTCGGCGGCTTTTCCGCCATTTTGTTGAATGTATACCATTACGCTGTTTTCTGCGCTCATCCTTTTAACCTCTGCTTAATGCGGCTGTATAGCCGCATAATATAATCGAACATGAAACATTGTTTCATGCAACCTCTTATCCAAAAGTATGATCCGCGATAAGGCCGTGGATCAGCTCCGCAATTCCCGCTTCGCCGGGATCGATGTACCTTATGTCCGCAGCGGTTAGCACAACGGAATTGATAAACTTTACTTTGGTAGGAGAACCGGCAAGGCCGCACTGAAGCGGGTCGGCGTTGATGGCGGGAATGTTCCAAAGGGCCATCGGGTTTACCTCGCCGTTTTCCTCCGCGTCGGGTTTTTCCACAAAGCCAGCCGGGTTGCTCGGCGAACCGGTGTCAGAAACAGGAACCGCGCGCTTGTAGGTCATGCTCTTAATTGCCGACGCGGGACGGGGCATTTCACCCTCGGCGTTGAAGGTAACTAGAACTGGCAGTTTCGCCTTCACCCTTTCCCAGCCGCCTTCGATTGAACGAACCGCGGTGATCTCTTTCTTTGCGGTATCCAGGGCTTCGATTTTGGAGACGCAGGTGATCTGGTTGACGCCCAGTTTTTCCGCAGTTTGGGGGCCTACCTGCGCGGTGTCCCCGTCTATCGCCTGCCGTCCGCATAGCACAAGGTCAAAAGCCCCGGCTTTGTTTATCGCGCATTTAAGCGCGTAGGAAGTGGCAAGGGTATCCGCTCCGGCAAAGCCCCGGTCGGAAACCAGGGCGGTAAA
>JGI20170J14366_1001429_pt1 | contig 10393 bp, 9 predicted proteins | sample TergutNc150P3_FD_14366 | JGI IMG/M metagenome (IMG submission 14366) | reverse complement strand
CCGATAAGATCGGTGATTTTTTCTACTCTTGCCATAAGTTTCTCCTCTCAGATGCAATTAAGTAATCATATAGGATTACTAGGAATACAGTGCATTATATTGCGGGTTTTGTCAAGGGGATTTAGGATTTTTTTGGGGGTTAGTTTAGAGGGGATTTAGGGAAGGATTTATGGAAGATTCAGCTTGTTAAGCCTGCAATTTTATTACTTTAACACCCCACAACCGTTACTGTTCCGCTGGGAACGGCTTCTTCCTGCCAATAGATTTTTTCATCCCAGGGACGGCCTTTTGCCGTATCCCGGCGATCAAAAATTACAAGGTAGGCGGGAACGTCGCTGTCAATGCTATTACGGTATTTGATTATTTGAGAAACACCTTCTTCACGAACTTCTTCGAGGGTATTATATGTACGAACAAGTTTAATCTCAATGATAAATAATTTTTTATTATATTCCACTGCAAGATCCATCCTTCCCAATCCTGCGGCATATTCACGTTCGATTCGGCCTCCACCGTTAAGTACACGCTGTAAAAAAGCCATGAGTAGCAGATGTGGAAAAGCTTCGGTATAATCGGATTTTTGTTCCCAAACTTCAGAATTTTTTCGCCAAAACTTTTGAAATTGTTTTAGAAGAGCGTCCATATCAAGGGAACCATCCGACTTTTCCCATTGCCATTCAGGTTCGGGGATAGCATCCTGTATGGAATAGGTCAACTGCCTTGCAAGCACTTCTTTATAAATAGGATTGGCTACCGTCGGGGTACCCCGTTCCTTCATTACAAGCCCCAAATCCATACAAATACGGAAACCTTCGCTTGCGGTAAGGTTAGGATCAGGTGTTCCTGTTATAAGGCTTTCCATCACTTTACGAATAGCCGGGTCCTGTATTCTGACAGCAAGAGAATCAAGGTGTGTCTCACGGGCAAGTATTATCTGTTCCCGCGCTTCCCTGATATGAGCCAGTGTTACCGTACTGTAATCATTTTCCGGTAATATTCGCATGGTAGCGCGTTTAAAAAGCGAATTGACAATCCACGGCTGCCCGTGCGACTGCTCCCACACATATTCCAGAGCTTCTTCAGTTATTTGCTGCCCCGCCTCTTCAGTACGCTGGGCAAACAATTTATTCACTTCATCACGAGAAAAATTCTCCAGCAGAACAGAGTCTTCTTTTATGTTGAAAGGCGATAACGGATTTGGCGGCACTCCATCTTTAGCGGCGGTTATATAGTCTTTTAAGTCTCTAATACCTACAAGCGCAATGGACACTGGAAATTTCCCTACGCCGCGCTCCATAAACCCTCCGCGCAACTGACGCAAAAAGCTGATCATAGCGCCACCTTCCAGGGCATCGGTCTCATCAAACAGCATTACCAATGGTTTTGGCGCCATAAGCGATGAAAAATTAATCAATATTTCACTCAACATACTATTCGGTCTATTCGTTTTTAATTCAGGGACAGGCAAGTTTGAAAAACCTGCAAATTCCTGAATTGCTTTGCATAATTCAGGCATACACCTCTCAGGTTCCGGCAATATTTGACAGCGTTCAATACTCACATAGCAAGCAACCGCCTCATTACCGGAGTTTATCTCACGCGCCCAATTTTGCAAAAAGGTTGTTTTCCCCGTCTGCCGAGGGGCATGTAGTACCCAATAGAGTTTGTCCCTGATATATCGGTGAAGCTGTGCTCCCACAAGCCGTTCCTCCGGCGGTAGCATATAATGATCTTCAGGGTTGCAGGGACCGGTGGTGTTAAAAAAGCGAACCGGCCGTTTTGGGAGAATCTTCAGCATATCAACACCGAACCCATTTCCACTCCTCGAACTGGATATTGGGGCTGATTATATGTTATAAAGGGGGCTTCTTCAAGAGCGCAATTCGGAGGATTTTGATTTTTGCCGCTATTTAGAGGGAATTTAGGAGATTTTTCATGGAAAATAAGTCATACAAATAGGTATTGACAAAAAGAAGTATACTTTTAAACTATTCTGGAATGATTATTTGAGGGGAAATTTATGAGAGATATTCCTGATTTTTCTAATCATACGTCTACTGTTTATGAGGATGAATTTTATAATAAAAAAAGATTGTTGTCCTTTTGATAAAGTAATAGAAATTGGAAGTGGAACAGGTGTTCATATAAATTATGCACAAAAAATTAGATGGGGGGTACTTCCTTTTCCAGATAATCATTTTGATAGACTGATAGCATCACATGTATTAGAACATATTTATCATCCTGAAAATGCATTGAAAAAATGGAATAGAATATTTATTTGAAAACAAAAAAATTCGTTATTGGCCATTTCCATTAAGATCCATGATAAAAGAGAATCTTAATGCGTATTCGTATTAATCTTCAGACATATTCAAATTTATACCCGTCTTTTTCGCGATCACTTGGTTTGATAAAGATAAATAGTGTAAATACTCTCCTCATCATAGTATCTGTTTTTCAGCTCAAGCTCCAGTGTGTCGCTATTGGAAATTTCAGCCCGCGAAAGAATATATTTGCCTTCAAAATCATTCTTGAAAACATCCATATCTATATTAAGCTTTACCGGTAAAGTATTTTTGTCCTTTGTAGGTTGATGGCTCAACTCGGAGTTGAACAAATACATCCTGCCGCCCCAGTTGTCGTAATACTCCCTGGCCCATTGATTAATTTCAAGCTCGGGCGCGATTAAAGTCCTGAACCGCCGCATATAACTCAGGGGATACGCGTTGTTGTAGCCGTCAATACAGTTAAACCCATTATACATTAACACTGACGGATGATAACCAAAAGCAACAACTTTTTCATTAGAATAGGAAATATCTTTTTTGATTCTTTCGAATAAATTTTTCGCGAAAAATTCCTTGTAGGAAATATACGGACTAATATTTCTATTACCGGTTTTAATTACTATTTCGTTATACCATGTGGTTAATTGATCGTTGTATAATGCAGGAGTTAATGAAATATACAAAAGCTGAAAACAAATTAGAATACCGGCGCACAAGCGAGGAATAAGCGGGCATGATTTTATTTTCCAGAAAATATTACCGGTTTTGATTTTTAAGACAAAAAACAGATTAATTTCAAGAACAAATCGTAAGCAAAGTGCGAAAATTACATACCACAAAACTCTGTTAAAAATCCATACCCTCCCCCAGTTAAAACCGCTTAAGACGGGAATATATTTCATAATAAAACCATTCAACAATTTTGAATCATATAACGCGGCAATGAGAGAAAAAATAAAAACTGTAAATTCAAGGATAAATAAAAGTTTTTCATGGAAACCGCTTTCCGCCACGGCTGTTTTTATTCTAGAGACCATTGTCCCTGATTGGCTTTTTAGTCTAAGGATCAGCATAATTAAGCAAAATACCGACACAAGAAATGCAAAAGGCACAATAATTTTTCTTTGAAATGAAGTGGCGTGGTAATATCCGTGTAAAAAATAAACTCTCAGGCTATCTAGGAACACTCTTATCTTTTCACTACTGTCAACCTCTAGTAAGTTAAAAATACTACGGTTAAGCGGGGTCTTAAGTACGAACATAACATAAAAAAGCCTTAAATCAACCAAAATATAACCAATACAAAGCAGGATAAAGCCTATAAGAAGATTGAGATTGATCTTTTTGTCTTTGATTCCAAGTATAATTAATCCAAGAAACCAAAAGCCCAGAATGAAAATACCGGTCATTGGAAAAGATGAAAAAAATGGATAAAACAATAGATATAAAACTTTCCATGAAAATTTATTATGTGACATAAAATAAGAGAAAGCAATAATTATTAGCGGCAATGTATTAACGCATATGCCGAAATTAAGACCTAAAGGCAACACGGTGTAACAAAATGAAAGTAAATAAATTAATACTGCATCTATTTTCCCTATCTTTCTCAGTAAAAGATACATTGAAAAGAAACCTAAAAAAATGTAAATATAAAAGTTAATGGTATATGCGATAAAATCATCAAATAAGTAGTAAAGCAACGGCGTGAGAGAAAAATCGGCATAACTATAATACATGGTTGACATTTCGCTGAAACCTTTTGTAGGGGCATCGAATTTAAAAAACAGGCCGTTATCATGGTACATTTTAAACCATGGAACGAACAAATCCAGACCATCATGGATTGTGATAACAGAATTTGTTCCAAACAATACAAAAGGAAGCAAAAAAAAGGTAACGGAAAGTAAAATTACCAGATAAAAAATTACTCTTTCAATAGTCCATTTTTTGTTTGTTATTACAATATCCTCCTGAACCATTTCCGCCTCCACGTCCAAAAAGCAGCTTATCTTTTTGCATCCGTCAATTTTAATCATTTTTACGTAATATGAGTTTTCAATCAAAAACTGATTTAATATATCGTATTACTTTTTTTATTTTATCAATGTTATTTGAATATTTCATCTCTATCGAAACATAATTATTGTATACATTTTGACGTAGCATATCTGCGATCATATTATGTAGTTGTCTTTTTTGAATAAGTTCCAAATTAGGTTCACTTATGTGTACATGGCTAATTAGTGAAAAATCACCCGCATAACTAGTTATGTTTTCATTATTTTGAATAATCGTGCCCGTGTCTAAATTTACTTTCAGTCCGTCACAATTTACCTTTTTTACAAAATCAATAGTGTCAGATGTTGTATTCAAAAAATTTGTACCATAAATTAAAGGATTTGCTTCAAGTGCAATAACAGTATTATGTTCTATAGCAAAACAACCGAGGTCATAAAAAAACGAAAAAGCAATTTCATAGTCAAGTATTCCAGTATATGCTCTGTTTCTGGGACAACCAAATACTATGTTTTTGCAGAAAAGTTTTTCCGCAAATTTTATTATTTTTTTAGTATAATCTAGCAAATATGTCCTTTCTTGTTTGGAAGAAAAAATATTTTCCGTGCATCCAAACCAAATTGACTGCATAGAGGCTATTTCAAGGGCATATCTGGTACTAATTTGTAACCTGAACGTATCAATTTCTTCCTGAATTCCGTCCGGAAATTGGGAGAATATCTTTTTGGGAGCAATTTCAATCCCAGAAAATCCATTTTCCTTTATGTAATTATAAATGGCATCATTTTCGGATTCATTCCATGCTAAATTCGATATTGAAAGGTTCATTTTTATTCATTTTCTCCCAAAGAATAACTTTTTAATTCCTCCATTATACATTGAGGAATCTCATTATCTAGAGCCTTAACAATTTCTAATATCTGAAACGGTGCACTTGCGCCAATAACAGGATAAACAAAATTTTGAACACACCATTTAATAGCCAAAACTATAGGCGAAACCGAATATTTATTACAAACAGAAAGAAAGAAATCTATTACAGACTTATACTGAGTATAAAAATCTCCTGTTTTTTTGTAACTTAATTTTTCACTTTTCGCCAATCGCGAATTTATAGGAATGCCATCTTGGTATTTCCCTGTTAGATAACCCTGACAAAGAGGAGAAAATCCAAGCATTCCAATACCCTTTTCTTTACAAAAATTCATAACGCCATTTTTTTCAGATTTCCTGACAGCATATGAATAAATAAATTGTTCAATAATGGGCTTTTCATAACCATACTTTTCACAAATATTATGACATTCAACTAACGCTCCAAGTGGCCATTCTGAAGTAGCCCAATAACGTATTTTTCCAGAATAAATCAATGAATTAAAGGTCGTTATAATTTCTTCCATTGGGACATCGCTGTCATATCTGTGAGCATAATAAATATCTATATAATCAACATCAAGACGGTTAATTGAATTTTCAATTGCCCATAAAATATGCTTCCTGGAAAGTCCCCTGTCATAAGGTGTTTCACCAATAGGCCAAGAAACTTTAGTTGAAATAACATACTCATGCCTACTATATTTTTTTAAGGCATTTCCTACTAAATGTTCGGCATTTCCATAATTATTAGAAGTGTCAAAAGAACGTATACCCAAATCCCATGCCGTATCGATCAAAGTAGCTGCATATCCAGGATCAGAACTTTCTGTACCAATAGTCAACGCAGATCCATATGTTATTATTGTTAATTTTAACCCTGATCTTCCTGCCTTTACATATTCCATTATTTTATTTTCTCTCTTCTTAAACAATTTCCTGAAGGTATATAGTCATAGATTATTGAAATAGGCCTATGCTTAACTTCTATCATTATTTGAGCAAGATATTCACTCATAACAGATAAGACAATTCCATTTAACAGAGTAATAAATGATGTCAATGCAATAAAAACAAAAACAGTTTGCCAGGAATTTCGTAAGACTATAGCGCCTATCAACGAGACTATAAAGATAAAAAACAGTAAAGGAATTATCATAGCAATTTTTCTTAATGGCTCAATAGAAATGCTGGTTAATGCGTCAAGTGAATATCTCACGAGTGAAAAAAGATCATATTTACTTTTCCCAGCGAATCTTTTGTTTCTCTCATAGCCAATAACTGTATTTTTCATACCAAGAAAAGGAAGGGTAACTCTAAATATAATATTTTTTTCTGGTAATTCCAGTAACTGATTTAGTACTTTTTGAGAAAAAAGACGATAAAAAGAAACATTTTCTTCTAGTTTTACTCTACCGGAAAAAGACTTAAATATTTTATTAAATATCTTAGCACTAAACCGCTTTAAGAAATTATCATAATCTCTTTTTATTCTTCTTCCTGAGACTATATCAGCGCCATTCTCATATTCTTTCAGCATTTCAAGAATAAGCATGGGAGGATCCTGTAAATCAGCATCCATCGTAACAATAATCTCACCTTGCGCTTTACTTAGACCAGCATGAACTGCCCCTTCAAGTCCAAAGTTTCTACTAAGATTTACAATAGATATTTCTCCTGGATTTTTATTATAATTTTTTTTCATTATTTGTAAAGTATTATCAACAGATCCATCGTTAACTAAAATAATTTCATAATCATATTTTTCACTTATCTTTTGTAATGCTGATAATACTGTATTACAATACTCATCTACTACAGACTCTTCATTATACATTGGAGCAATTACTGAGATAAGCGGTTTCATTAGTGATCCTTAAAATTTTTCAATTGAACTAATAATGTATCGCTGTTTAACAAATACAGTGTTCAATATAACAGCCAGATATTTAAAAACAATTGTAAACAAAAGAAAAATCCCAAAAAATCCTATTGATAAAAAACCCATAATAGGTGTCCAGCCAGCAACAGGTTTTTTGACTCCAAAATACACTATAGTTATATATATTCCAACGATCACAGCAAAGATTCCAAACAAAAAACATAAAGATAATGAAAATTTTTGTATATTATCGGTGAACAAAATGAAAGATTCTATTGCCAAATTTACCTTATGTGAAAAATTCTTCTGCCTAGTATGAGGGAGAGGAGACAGACAGAATATTTTTGCCGTGGGTAACCCGCATTGAGAATACAAAACTTTTCTATACGATATATAATTGACAATTGCTTTTATTCTGTTTAACGCTCGTCTTGAAATTACCCTGAAATATTCACTTATAATTAGGTTTGTTTGTTTTCTGATTCCATAATTTAGAAATTTATAAAAAAGAAGTGATAAACCATAAATCTTCTTTGGTACGACAGAAACAATATCGAAACCCGACATTGCTTTTTGATAAGCCTCAATAATTAGTGAACCATCTATTGTGTCATTAAAGCAGTCAAATTCGAAAATAATATCTCCCACGGCTAGATCAGTACCTGCATTCATAGACATTTCTATTCCGTGGTGATTACTAGTATTTATTATTGTTATGATAGGTTTTTTTTTATCACTTTGATTATTTGTAAATTTATTAATAATTTCGTGGACGCGTTGAATTGTCAAATCATCTGAACTGTCATTTACAAAAATTATCTCATAATTCTCAAAGTTACTATTACAAACATTCAGTACTTCAAGGAAAAATTTCTTTATTGTATTTTCATTGTTGTATAAATATATAACAAACGAAACGAATTGCTTTTCTTTATTTGTAATCATTGCAATATCCACTCTAGATCATAAACAGTATTTATCTTACCTGAAAGAACACTTATAAAACAAGGTTCTGTAGAATAGCGTTTTATTACTGTAGGGCGAGAATCATCTATCTCTGACATTTTAAGAATAGGCTTAATCGAAAAATATGAATTTTTATATTTAAATTCAAATTCTTCTCTAAGATATTTTCTTGCAAGAGAATCCATATAAGGCCATGCGCTTATTGGCTTTGCAGCGCAAATATTACAATTACCTAACTGCTTTTGATTACAGTATTCAATATTTTTAGTCTGACAATCAAACATCGGTAACATACTATTGCTCGTTTTATGAGGGGTAAAGGTTACAGATGTTAATGAATGTTTACCTGTCATTCCAAAGGGTATAATTGAGAAAAAAGGACCATCCATAACAGTTATTCCAATATTTCTTAATTTGTCATTTACTTCACATATAACTATCTCACATAATTCATATTTTATAGAAAATGAATCAAATCCAAACAAATGAAGAACCTGATTAACCGATGCATATGTTGCATTTAAAATGAAGGTTGATATAAATTCTGTATTCTCTTGTGTTTTTATGCAAAAGAAATTTCCATTCTTTTCAACGCCTGTAATTCTGGCATTATAATAAATTGAGATATTTTTATACTTTCCAAGTTCATTCATAAAAAATTGCTTTAATATTTCTACATCATATGTATATTCTTCTGTCAAAAACGCTCCTTCACACGTTCTATCATTAAAATACTTTTTAACTGGAACTTCTTCACAACGAATACCAGCTACATCACAAAATTTCTTGAATTGTTCAATATTAGTCCAAGAAAAATTTTCAGATATAGCATATATCTGATCAAAGTTTTTATGTATACAAAACCCAAAATCATTAATGAACCGATTGAAATAATTTGTGGACTTAATCGCTGTGGACAATGAACGTGGATAGTGATAACCCATATGTATACGAGCTTGATTACTATGTGTCGCCCGCATAAACGGACCCTTATCATACTCTAAAACTGCTACTTTTTCACCATGTTTTGCACAGAAAAGAGCGGCATATAACCCATATAATCCAGCACCTAAAATTATTTTATCATAATTCATCATAGTTGTTCTCAGTAGTGGAAAATTATCTTTTACACATTTCCATATACCAATGTATAAAACTCATTGAATTTTTCATAATTAACACTCCACCACCGTTACCATTCCGCCGGGAACGCTTTCTTTCTGCCCAATAGATTTTTTGTTTCATAAACAAGTTCTTAAAATAAGATACACAGCAGTGAATAGAAAAATAAAACACACAACAAGAAATCCATGAAATTATATGGATTTCTAACAGTGCATTTTGACCCTGCCAAATACACAAGAATAACCCAGCCGCCGCCGAAACAGGCTTACCGGGTTTGTGCTGTTGCCTTGACAACAGCAAAGATTATATTAATTATCCTTTGTAGGAATATGCCAAGTTTTATCCACAGTTATCGCTTTGCACGCCCTTTGTATCCTCAAAAGCCCTCGCGCCGTTTTTAGCACCCGTTTTTTATGATCAATGGTCAAGGTCTTAAAACCTTTACTTAAACGGTAAAGCTCAGTATTGATCAGTACGTGAGATTCATTTTTTCTTAAAGTACCCATAGCAATCATAATATTGGCTACTATGCAACCTGTCAAGTAACTTTCGTTTTCATAAAAATCTTGTTTTTAGAGACTTTTTTATGCTATTTTTAAAGAGGGGATAGATGGCGGCTTCCATAAGCGTTCGAATAAAAGCAGTCAGAAAAGCATTGGGGCTGTCACAGCGGGCTTTTTGTAAAGGTATTTTTCTTTCCCATAGTTTTTACGCTCAAATAGAAAGCGATACGAGAAAAGCCAATGAACGCATCTATGAATTAATATCGACGAAATACAATGTCAACAAAGAATGGCTTTTAACAGGTAAGGGAGAGATGTTTTCCGGCCCAACTCCGGATGTTGATCTGGAACAACTGATTGAAATTTACAAGGAGCTTGACCCCCTGTTCAGGGAATATATCATGCTCCAGATAAAACAGCTTCTCAATGTCCAGAAGCGCGGCAAGAATGTGGAAAACAAAGAACAAAAAGAAGCTTAACCAAGCCCCGCCTCTTGTTCATCCTTTACATATATCCAGCTAATCCTCGTTATCCGCTTCTACCTCAGGCTCGTTATCGGAATCGGCGTCGTTTTCCTCGACCGAGAAGTCGTCGCCGGTAAGCTGCTCCGCGGCTTTCTCAAGCTTGCGCCTTTCAAGAATTTCGTTCAGGTATTCGTCCATGTCCTGCTGATCCTCGTCAAAGAGCTTCACGTCCCTGTAACGCTTCATGCCCGTGCCTGCGGGAATGGGATG
>JGI20170J14366_1001405_pt1 | contig 10480 bp, 9 predicted proteins | sample TergutNc150P3_FD_14366 | JGI IMG/M metagenome (IMG submission 14366) | reverse complement strand
CCCTCGCCTGATAAATTTTACTTACCGATAAAAGCTCCCGGTTATTGTACTTTTGCGCAAGCTGTACAGCTTTTTCCCATTCCGAAAACGCCGTGTCTTGTCCCATAGAAAACAGCACGTTCCCAAGAGACAGCCTGCAACGGATAAGAAGCCCCCAATCATCGGCAAGGATCGCCTTTCGCCTGCATTCTTCCAGTAAACCTTTAGCTATTTCATAGTTACCCTTTCCCGCCTCACTGTTGGCGACAGCGTGTTCTTTTTCAGCCTGCTTCCTTATAATATTGATATCACCGGTATCTTTAGGCAGAGAGGAACACGAGAAAAATAAAATTGCCGTAACAAATATTACTATGTTTCTTTTCATAATTTTCTCCGGAACCGCTAAAAATCATTATCCCTGGGAGCGGCGGCTCCGGGACCAGTTTCCTTTTGTTCGGGAATTCCTCCCCTAAGTATCGGATTATTGTTAAGCGCTATAATTAATTTTTGAGCGTCGGCAAGGGAACTGTGTAATTCAGAAAGCATAACCGCTATTTGCGGAAGTTGGGCGGGTACAAATTCAATTACCTTTTCCAGATTGCCCATAATAGCCGTAATTGAATTAAGAATATCAGACAAGTTTTGCTGATCGGCAAGCTGATCGGTAATTGTTTTTATATTTTTCATAACAGGAGGAAGCTGATCGCTTGTAAGTGTGTTTACATTGCCAATCACAACCTCAGCGTCTCCAAGAATTTTACCGAGAGAGTTGTTTAAGGTTTCCAGCGTTACGTTAATTTGATTAATAATATTTCCAATACTGTCTTCGTTTACAGGCCTGTCAGCCAGCCCTGTTCTTATAAGCATTGCCGCCTGCAAAGAACCGAGTTCGGGAATTATCGAGCCTTCTTCAAGTATTTTTTTCCCTTTTCCCGGATAAAACATAAATGAATTACCAAGGCCAATAGGACTTGCCTGAAGTTCTACGATAGAGCCTTCCTTTACTCTGTGGCTGTGTTCTTCAAAAATGGTAAAGCGCACTTCTACCATATCGTCATCGGCAAGAATTATTTTCTTTACGTGGCCTATGGTAAAACCCTTGTATTGCACATTCATATTTACGCTTAATCCTCTTGCTGAATTAAAATAAGATTTATAAAGATAATCTTTTGCGAACCAGCGCTGGCTTTTTCCAAGCATGAAAATAACAACAATCAGCATCGCAAGCGCTAGTATTACAAGAGTACCGACAATTTTATCAGCGAAACGAATTGAAAATTTCATGAAACAATTCCTATCTTTAAAAAATCTTTAAGCAAAAGATCATTTATAATTTGATCTTTCGGAGCGCTTAACGACAGTTTGCCGTCCGCAATCACTACTACAAAATCGGCTAAATCCATAATAATTCTTAAATCATGGCTTACGAAGAGAATCGTTGTCCCTTCTCTTTGTTTTCGGCGCACAATATCAATAAGACGGTCGGCGGCGTTCTCGTCCAGCGATTCTGTCCACTCGTCCAAAAAAAGAATGGACGGACCGCAAAGCATGGCTCGCGCGAACGCTATTAATTTCTGCTCTCCCATAGAAAGAGCGGCGGGCCTTATATTCAGGTTCTTTCTATAACCTACAAGCTCAGTCACGGATTTAATACGCTCATCACGTTTTTTGCCGCTCATATCAGGATAATGTATTTTTAAGGGAAGTTCCAATATCTGGTACAAATTTTGGTTAGCCCAGAGCGCTGAATCCTGAAAAACAAACGCTCCCTCCCGGCGAAATTCCATATTATCGCTTCGGCTCATAAAAGTGATGTTTTTTTCTTTATATAAAACTTCCCCTTGATCCGGAACCAAAAGCCCGGCGGCGAGCTTTAACACAGTGCTTTTTCCTCCTCCGGACGGACCCACAATAGCGGTGGTTTTTGACTTTTTAAATTCAATTGAGACATCATCAATTATATTACCTTCCTGAGCCGAGAAACTTACATTCTTTAATTCGATAATATCCGCCATTACGCCAACAAAATATAATACAAAACCGATAATAAAACATTTACCACTATGCAAAGCGCAAATGCACCGCTTACAGCCCGCAGTCCCGCTATCGGAACTTCTGTACTTGCCCGTTCAACAGAAAAACCCTGAATTACAGCGACTATGGAAATAATGGCCCCGAATGTAATACTTTTTACCACGGTAAGCATTAAATCCCTTAAGTTCAAACTATGAAGAATATTTGAAAAATAATGGGCAACAGGCATGGAGCCAAAAAGCTGTGCGACCAAAAATGAGCCTGCCAGTCCAAAAGCGGAGAAATATATATTCAGTAAAAAAAGTGAAATGGTAACTCCCAAAAAACGGGGAACCGCTATATGCTCAATAGGATCAACGCCTATTGATATATACGCCTCAACTTCATGAGAAATAACCATACCGGCAATTTCCGTAGCGATAGCCGTAGCCGAGCGGGCGATAACGATAAACGCCGTTAAGAGCGGCCCTAATTCCCTTACGATAATGGTTATCAAAATCGAATAAATCAACTGTTCCTGCGAAAATTGAGAGAGCATTGAAGTGCCTATGACATTAACGGCCGCCCCGATAGCGAGGGCAAGAAGGGAAGAAATTCCCATAGCGTATACAAAGGTAAACAGGATCTGCATTATTAAAATTTTAAATGAAGCCTGGTAATTTCGGACAAATCCCCTTACTCCGTTTAGAGTTCTCGCGAAAAAACCAAGATTATAAAAAATCTGCTTTAAATCCGACGCAGGACTCCACATAATATAAAATATTACAATTATTTACAAATTATGTACAGAGGCGCATTGACATTTGTCAAATTTTTGGCTATTAATAATTTTAAGGGGCCATTAGCTCAGTTGGTTAGAGCAGAAGACTCATAATCTTTTGGTCCGAGGTTCAAGTCCTTGATGGCCCAATGTCCGATAAATTATTCTTAAATCTGCTTGCCGACGGAGAGTTAAAAGGCAACGGAGTTCTCGACATTTCAAACGGCGGGAAAATACTGATTATCAGCGATTTACACATGGGTTCAGGTTCCCGGGACGATCTTAGCGGCAATAACGGGGAAATGTTAATCTGTATGCTGGAAGAATATTATTTTAAAAACGGCTGGATTCTGGTTCTTAACGGCGACATAGAGGAGCTTCAGCGGTACTCTCTGGATCAGATACGGGAAAAATGGGCGGGTCTTTACAAGATTTTCAATCTTTTCGCCTCAGAAAACAGGCTCTATAAAACCATCGGCAACCACGATGAACAGCTTCTTTATAAGCGCTTTAATTCCTATCCTTATCAACTGTATATGGTATTGAAAATTGAAACAGGGATTGTTCCCGCATATGTTTTCCACGGCCACCAACTGTCAAATATTTATTCAAGATTCAATAAATTAATAGGGCTTTGTATCCGCTATATTCTTAAACCTTTTGGAATAAAAAACATACTGGACGCGCGTAACCCTCGCAAACGTTTTATTATCGAAAGCAAAGCATACGCTTTTTCAATAAAAAACCACTGCTTGTCGATTATCGGCCATACGCACCGTCCCCTATTTGAATCATTGGGGCGCTTTGATTATATCAAATTTGAAATTGAAAGGCTCTGCCGGGATTATCCTTCCAGCCGGGACGATGATAAAACCCGCATAGAAAACGAGGTTTCCGCCCTTAGAAAAGAACTGGGCAAACTTAAGCGTAAAGAGCGGCAGGACGTTCTAAGACAGAGCCTTTACGGGGACGAGCTTCCCGTTCCCTGCCTGTTTAATTCAGGCTGCACTCTGGGCAAGAAGGGAATAAACGCTATTGAAATAACAAATGAGGACATTGCCCTTGTTTACTGGTTTATCGAGGGAAAAAGCAAAAAATTTATTAAACGAGGCGGTTATGATATTTATTCAATTCCGGAAAGCCCATACCGCCGTGCCGTTCTTAATCAGAACAAACTGGACTATATTCTCGCCAAGATAAAACTTTTAGGGAACAGTTAGATTTTTAACCCTATTGCTTTAACAACATCAAAATCCAAATCCGAAGGGAAATTTCCTCTTTGCTCTGTCTTAAAAATTCCGAAACCTCCGAAATAATCCCAGCATGCCCACGGTATATTTCTTTCTTCAAGCTCTTCACGGATAAATTTATACCATCTTACACGATCCTCATGAAAACTTTGTCTCATAAATACCCCTAACTCCCCGCAGAAAACGGGAACTTTTTTTTCTTTGGAAAATTTGGCGGCTTTATCAAGTGTAGAACTTAACTTTGTCAGCTTAGAATCTTCTTCATAAGAATTAAGGGAATCTTCCACCCATGTTCCGGTAAATGTTTCATGGGGCTTTGGTATCCTGTTTTTATCAAACGGAAACGGAAGTCCAGATAATGGAGCGAGAGACGGTTTGTTCCATGTCGCCCCCTGATGGGTAAAAAGGTGCGGATCGTAAAAATGAAATGTATAAATTAAATTTTCATCTTTATATACAGGAACCTTTGTCATTTTTTCAAGTGAATTATAATTTGTGCCGCCAACGATAATCGCGCGCTTTTGATCTGTTTTTCGTATTGAATTAACCGCCGCCTCCTGAATTTCATTCCAGCGCTCGTCGGGAATACCATGCGGTTCATTCAGAATTTCGTATATTAAAAATTTACCACGGTCTTTAAAATGTTCCGCTGTCTGTTCCCAAACAGGCAGAAGAATTTTATCTATGTCAGGATCAGTCGGATCAATAGGATGAAAAGAATGGTTGTCAAGGATGATATACAATTCATTTTTTTCAGCCCAATCTACAACGGTATCAATATATTTTAAAAGACCCTTTTCTAAGGTATGAGCCTTATCGCCAAGAGTAAAATTATGAAAAGCGACTGGAACTCGTATTACATCAGCTCCAAGGCTTTTTATGTCGATAAAATCCTGTTCAGTAAATTTGTCAAAAACAATATCCTGAAAAGTCCTCGCTTCAAACCATTTGGAAAAATTAAAACCTCGTGAAAAAGGGATATTCATCTTAATATATAACTCCTGATTAATGTTATATAGTATTTAATAAAATATTAAAATATGATAAAATCGGGATATGAGTAGAAAATACATAAATCCTATTTTAAGCGGTTTCTACCCTGATCCTTCAATTTGCCGGGTAGAAAGTGATTTTTATCTGATTAACTCCACTTTCGCCTACTTTCCCGGAATTCCTGTTTTTCACAGCACCGACCTTTTCCACTGGAAACAAATCGGCAACGCCATAGACCGGCCGGGACAGTTAAATTATGACGGGCATCAAATTTCACAGGGCCTTTTCGCGCCGACAATCCGTTATAATAAGGGTGTTTTTTATATCCTTTGTACATTAATCGGAACAGGCGGTAATTTTATAATTACATCGAAAGACCCGGCGGGTCCCTGGTCGGATCCTGTCTGGCTAAAGGAAGCTGACGGTATTGATCCTTCAATATTTTTTGACGACGACGGAAAAATCTGGTACTGCGGCACACGTCCGGCTTCGGACGGCGAAAAATATTCAGGCAATTATGAGATATACATACAGGAAATTAATCTGTCTCTTCTTTCCGCCGGAAAAAATCCGCTTACAAGCAAAGGCGTCGGCATCTGGCGGGGCGCTCTGCGTAACGCGGCGTGGCCGGAAGGTCCGCATATATATAAAATTAATGGCCGGTATTATCTTCTTCACGCCGAAGGCGGGACGGGTCTTGATCACGCCGTCTGCGTAGCGAGAGCAAAAAATATAAACGGCCCGTGGGAAGGGAAAAAAAGCAACCCCATTTTAACTCACAGGCATTTGGGAAAGAACGCTGAAATTATCAATGTAGGACACGCGGATCTTTTTGACGATACAAACGGAAACTGGTGGATGGTTCTATTGGCTTCCCGTCCCCACTACGGAGTATGCCAGCTTGGACGTGAAACATTTATGGTTCCGGTTCTCTGGGAAGATGACTGGCCGTGTATCTCATCTCAATCCGGGCTTGTAGAAACGGAATTTAACCTGCCGCCATTGCCGATTACAAACACGGATCCCGAATGGAGTTATGAGTCTACCTGCGATCATTTTAACGGGAAACTTCCGCTTTACTGGCTTACGCTCCGTATGCCCGTAAATAAAAAAGACTGCGCTATAAGTTTTAATTCTCATTCCGGGGCGTTAAGGCTTTCTACAAAAGCCGCTACTATGAGCGGTACGGATCATCCCGCTTTCGCCGGCAGAAGGGTTAAGCACAAAAACTGGGCATTCACCGCCGCTATTGAATTCTTGCCGAAAACGGCAGGCGAAAGCGCCGGGATTGTTTTATTACAAAGCGAGAAATACCAGTACCGTTACGAAATTTGTACAGGGCTTTCCGGCAAACCGTCTTTACGCCTTATGCGCGCGGCCGGAAAAAACGATGAAAAATTGGCGGAAACGGAATGTCCCATAACAGAAAAAAGCATCGTGCTTGGCGTAAGGTGCGAAGAAATGGCGCTGTCATTTTTTTACGGAAAGGATCAATATTCACTAACATGTTTTTCGGATCATCATGACGCGAAAATTCTAAGCACCGAATTTTCAGGCGGCTTTACGGGTTTAATTGCCGGGGTTTTCGCTTCCGGCAACGGCAAGGATACGGATCATTACGCGGATGTCTTATGGACGGAATACAGGAAAATTTTATAAAAAATTCAGGCTTATCCGCATTGATAAGCGATGGAATGATCTTACAGCGGGATATTTCATTTCCGGTTTGGAGCAAAAAAAAATTGTCGGTAACATTTCTTGGCAAAACATATAAATCAAAAAAATCAGGCGGCAAATGGTTCGTAACACTTGATCCTGTTAAAGCCGGTGGACCTTTCAATATGAACATTACCAGCGAGGAAGGTTCTTTTTCCATAAAAGATATTTACTCTGGCGACTTATGGATGTGCGCAGGTCAATCCAATATGGAAATGCGGATGGATCGCCTGCGTGATGATTTTAGCGAAGAATGGGAAAACGCCGAATTTCCCCTTATCAGGCTTTTTAATGTGCCGCAGGAATGGGATTTCGCCTTGCCCCGTGAAGAATTAACCGGAGGATGCTGGATTTACCCGTCGAAAGAAACTCTGCATGAGTTTACAGGGACAGGCTGGTTTTTCGCGAAAGAAATGTACAAAAAATACGGGATTCCCATCGGACTTGTAAGAACAGCATGGGGTGGCACTCCAATTGAAACATGGATGAGCAAGGATGCTCTTAAAGATTTCCCGGATAAAATCGCCGAAGCCAAAAAATACGCTGACACTTCAAAAAACGAGCGAATAACAAAAGAATCAACAGAAGCGATTATAAAATGGGAAACATATTTAAAGAACGAAGATCTCGGGCTTGCCGGAGAATGGGAAAAAGAACAAACGGACATATCAAATTGGGATGAAATTACCATTCCAGGAGATTTTTCCTCAGCAGGACTTTCAGGGTTTTGCGGAGTAATCTGGCTTGCAAAAGAAATTGAAGTAAGCGCAAGCTTTGCGGTTAAGAAAGTTTTTATTTGGCTTGGCACGATTACGGACGCTGATACAATCTATATAAACGGCGTTGAAATAGGAAACACAGGCTACCGCTATCCGCCTAGAAAATACGCATGCAAAGGATTAATAAAAAAAGGGAAAAACCGTATTGTAATAAGGGTTATATGCAACTCAGGCGACGGCGGCATTACAAAAGATAAACCTTTCCGTATATTTACAGATAACGAAACAGTTGAATTATCCGGAACATGGAAATATAAAGTAGGAGCCGCTGCTCCCGTGCGCCCGGAGGATTTTTTCTTTCAACGGCTTCCGACAGGCAATTATAACGCCATGATAGCCCCTTTATTAAAATATCCGTTAAAAGGCGTTATATGGTATCAGGGCGAATCCAACGATTCAAACCCCAATGATTACGGAAAATTATTCCGCCTTATGATACAGGACTGGCGGAAAAAGCACGGCAATAAGAAACTTCCCTTTCTCTTTGTTCAACTGCCTGTCTGGAGAAAACCTTCAGATAACAATGAGGATTCCTCTTGGGCGCTTATCAGGGAAGCGCAGGCTGCCTGCCTGTCCCTTCCGGCGACCGGCATGGCCTGCGCTCTTGAACTCGGCGAGTGGAACGATTTGCATCCTCTTAATAAAAAAGACATTGGTATCCGCCTTTTCCTCGCGGCGGAAAAAACATTATTCAATATAGAAAACTCTTCTCCGGGACCTGTTTTATGGCGTGTTGAAAAAAGCCATGAAAAACTTTCCCTTTTCTTTAACAACTGCGCAAGCGGTCTTAAAGCCGTTCCTGAAGGTGAAAAACCATATGTCAGCATAATTGACGGAGAAAAATATGTCCGCCTTCCTGCGGAAATAACCGGAAAAGACTCTCTTGTCATAGACATATCTTTGCTAAAAGAGCCAAAAAAAGTATTATACGCATGGGCGGATAATCCGCTCGACAGGCAGTTATTCAACAGCGAAGGACTTCCGGCGCTTCCGTTCAGGGCGGAAATTAAATAAGGAGTAAAATATGTTTAACGCGGCAAAAGTAAAGGATGATCTAATTAAATGGATACGGGATTACTTTAATCAAAACGGCAAAGATTGTGGCGCCGTTGTCGGATTATCCGGCGGCAAAGACAGTTCCGTAACGGCGGCCCTTTGCGTACAGGCTTTGGGAAAGGACAAAGTTTACGGCGTATTGATGCCTCAGGGAGAACAGCACGACATAGACTATTCGCGGGAGCTTGTCTCCGTTCTGGGAATAAAACACTTTGTTATAAACATTAAAGACAGCGTGGACGCCCTGCTAGCGTCGATAAAGGAAAGCTCCCTTTCACTTAACAGGCAGGCCGTTATCAATATTCCGGCGAGAATCAGAATGACAACGCTTTACGCCGTGTCGGCCGCGGTAAACGGAAGGGTTGCCAATACTTGCAACCTCAGCGAAGACTGGGTTGGTTACGCGACAAAATACGGCGACGGAGCCGGCGATTTCAGCCCTCTTTCTAAATTAACGGTGGCGGAAGTAAAAGCCCTGGGCAAAGAACTCGGTTTGCCTTTAAAGTTTATCGAAAAAGTACCAGAAGACGGGCTTTCCGGTTTATCCGACGAGGAAAATCTAGGCTTTACCTACGCCGTATTAGACAGGTATATAAGGGAAGGTGTCTGTGAGGACACCGCAGTTAAAGAAAAAATTGACAAACTTCAAAAAACCAATCAGCATAAACTTGCCCTTATGCCGTATTTTAATTATACTTTTGAATAAGCATGAAAAATCTTGTTGTTGTATTACTTTTTGTTTTCCTTTGCGCAGGCTGTGTCTCTGTAATGGAAAAAGCGGGGCGAAAAATTGACGGTTCCGCCGCCAATGAAAAAAAAGTGTCCGTTTACCGCGCAAGTAAAAAAGACGGAGCGGCGCAGGACATTGCGGTTACGGTAATTAAAAACAAGGCATCGGAACAATCGGTATTAATCACACTTGATAAATATCCCATGATGAGGCTGCGCTGCTCAATGCCCGACGAAAACGGAGGGTTTTTTATCAACTCGCTTGAATATCTTTCGGGCAGCGTTCACGGCTGGAATGAATATTCAATGGAAATATTGGGGACAGGTTCTCTGTCTTTCGGCGAAACATGCGTTTTGGAAATTGATAAAGATATTGAACATATACAAATAACTTCGGGGCGTATTCAGCGTTATGATACACGTATTACAGGCGCGCAGGCTTTAACAAGCCTTAGAAACAGAAACGAGCGCATTATAGCGACAACCGCCTGGATGACTTCCTTTAACACGCCTGAAAAACAGACAATTACTGATATTGAAGGTTTTGAAAGTTTTTGGAAGCCGATACTTTTTCCCGAACTGGTCTCAAAAAAGAAAAAGCCGGAAGGCTGGCTTAAAGAAGGCGACGTTTTTATAACAGCCGAGGATATACACTGGAATACAGGTTATACGGAACGCACATTTCGTGAAGAACTTCATCCTGTGCGGAATTCCGGCACTATGCTTAGGGATTGGGAAGAAACGCTTTCATGGATATACTTATATTATGAATGGGAAAATATTAAAGAGACTATTTCGCAAAAAACAATTTTACGATCTGTAAAAAAATAGGAGATAATTATGGAAACCGCGTCATTTTCGGTTCTGGAACTTTTTAAGCTTGGGGGCGGTTTTATGTGGCCTCTGCTTGTGTTTTCTATCGCTACTGTCGCAATATCTCTGGAACGGGCGGTCTATCTTGTTTACCACAACCTGCGCGTTGACGACATTGCGGCCGAGGTTTCAGGTTATGTCAAATCGTCGGATTATTCCGCCGCTGAAAAATATCTTTCCGGCATAACAGACAGGCGAATGGGGGCAAGGATTCTGCTTGCGTTAATAACACGAGCGAAACCGGGAAATGATTTTTCGGAACACCGTGCCGAGCGTATAGTAGAGACCGAGACCGCGAGTTGTATTAACTC
>JGI20170J14366_1001398_pt1 | contig 10499 bp, 8 predicted proteins | sample TergutNc150P3_FD_14366 | JGI IMG/M metagenome (IMG submission 14366) | reverse complement strand
TATACTTCCTATACCGGCGCGGGACCGGAAGAAGTTGAACGATCCGTTACCCGTATTCTGGAAGCGGCGCTGTCGGGTGTTTCCAATCTTGATAAAATTACGTCCACTTCATCAAAAGGTTCCAGTCTGGTAATCATGCGTTTTACTTACGGCACTGACCTTGTGGACGCTTCGAATTCCGTCCGGGATTCTCTGGAACGGACAAGAAATATTATGCCCACCGACGCGTCCTCACCGCTGATTTTTAAATTTGATCCGGCGATGATTCCCATCATGGGTTTAATGATAACGGGAAACCGCACGCCGGAGGAATTGAGGGAAATTGCCGAGGATACCATCATTCCCCGGATAGAGCAGACGCCGGGCGTTGCGACCGCTTCGGTAAACGGCGGCAGGGAAAAAATTATTCGCGTGGAAATTCCACGGAGCCGCCTTGAAGCTTACGGTCTGACGGTAACGCAGATACAGCAGATACTGAGGGCGCAAAATATGCAGACTGCCGCGGGAACAATTACCGAAGGGGGCCTGTCATACATTCTGACTACCATGGGCGAATATACATCGTTGGATGAAATTAAAAACACGGTCATTTCCTACAAGGGCGGCGGTCTGGTTGGGACGCAGGTGGAACTGCCCCGTCAGGTATATTTGCGCGATTTGGCCGATGTGTTTGAAGGTTTCCGCGATGAAACCAGCACCGTTTATGTAAACGGCCAGTCCGCGGTAATGATGATGGTACAGAAACAAAGCGGAAAAAATTCCGTACAAACCGCGAGAGACCTCCGCGCGCGGTTGACCAAGCTGGCGAGGGAGATTCCGCAGGACATAAAAATCTCTGAAATATTCAACACCACTGATACCATTGAACATTCGCTTAATCAGGTAACCAGCACCGCCGTAAGCGGGGCCTTGCTTGCGGTATTGATACTCTTTGTCTTTCTGCGTTCGTTCAAGCCGACCATTATCATTGGCATCAGTATTCCGGTTTCGATAATTATCACCATGATGTTAATGTACTTTTTCGGACTTACCCTCAACATGATGACCATGGCGGGTCTGGTGCTGGGAATAGGAATGTTGGTTGATAACTCGATTGTTATTCTGGAAAATATTTACCATTACCGGGAAAAAGGGGCAAAACTCAGAACCGCGTCGGTATTGGGTACATCGGAAATGTTAATCGCCATTACCGCTTCAACGCTTACCACTCTCTGTGTCTTTGCCCCGCTGGTTATGTTCCAGGGACTGTTGGAAGTGTCGGGTGAACTGTTTGCGGGCCTGGCGTTTACCGTTGTTATATCGCTGGCAATTTCCCTGTTTACCGCCGTTTTTCTGGTTCCGGTGCTTTCAAGTCATTACCTGCCTCTGGTTACGCGCAAACAAAAACCTCTGCGCGGCGCTACGGCAAAAGTTGACGCGCGCTTTGAACGTTTTTTTGTGTGGCTGGAAAACAGTTACCGTTGGGCCGTCGGCAAGGTGCTTAAACACAAAGCCATTGTCATCCTTGGGCTGCTCCTGCTCCTTGTGGGAAGTATTATCATGATCCCCCAAATCGGCTGGGAATTCATGCCGCAGGAGGATGAAGACAATGTAAGCATAACGGCGAATCTGCCGATGGGAACCCCCTTACAGGAAACCGAGGCGGTTTTGAAACAGCTTCAGATTATTGTTGAAAAAGAAGTTAAAGGTTATGACAAGATTATTATCAGGGCCGGCGGCGGCGGTTTTATGGGAATGGGGGGCAGCGCCAGTAATTCCGGCTCCCTTCGAATCAACCTTCCCGAATTTGCCGAGAGGATCGAAAACGCCAATGATATCAAAGAAATAATGCGGCCCCATTTTAACCAATTTCCCGGCGTTTCGTTTTCATTCGGCGGCGGTATGCGCGGCTTTGGCGCCAGCAGCGCGGTTGATATTATCCTCCGCACGGATGATCTGGTAAAAGGCAAGGCGCTGGGAGAAAAAATTGCCGATCTGCTCAAGGAAAAACTGTCTGATGTTGTCACCGAACCATCGGTTGATCTGAGAGACGGACTTCCCCAGATTGAGATACTAATTGACCGTGAAAAAATGTACGCGCTGGGCCTTAATACCGCCACGGTGGGCAATGAAATCAAAGCCGCGGTGGACGGTATTACCGCCACACGGTATAAAAACAGCGGGAAAGATTATGATGTAATACTGATCCTTGCCGAAGCGGACCGCAATACCGAACCGGCGCTGGATCAGATTTTTGTCAACAGCCAGATGGCGGGCAGGGTTCCACTTTCCAGCTTTGTAAAATACAAGAAAGGAACCGGCCCTCTGACTATCAGCCGCGAAAACCAGAGCCGTGTTATTCATATTACCGCCGGGGCAAAACCGGGCGCTAAAAGGAACGTTCTGCAGGGGCAGGTGGAAGAAGTTATCAGGGCGGGAATCCCCGTTGAAGATGACGTGATCATCGAATACGGCGGCGACAATGCCGAAATGGTAAAATTATTCACCCGCTTTATACTGATTTGTATTGTAGCGGCTTTTCTGGTGTTTGGCGTCATGGCCAGCCTTTTTGAATCGTTCCGCGATCCGTTCATCATTATCTTAACGATTCCGCTTTCGCTTATCGGTATCGTGGCGATATACCTTATCACGGGAACGATTTTCAACGTGCTGACCGCCGTGGGCCTTTTGGTGCTGATCGGCGTTATCGTCAACAACGGCATTGTGCTGGTGGACTACACCAACCTGCTGCGCAAGCGGGGTTATTCCCTGCATGACGCCTGCGTTGAAGCTGCCGGCAACCGCCTGCGCCCGATTTTAATGACCACCCTTACCACGATTTTGGGCCTGGTGCCGATGGCGTTCTTCCCCGGCGAAGGTTCCAAAATTGTAGCGCCCATCGGTAAAACGGTTCTTGGCGGCCTTTCCTTTGGCACCTTGATGACTCTGTTCCTTATGCCCACGGTGTACGCGGTTATGAACAAACGCTCCGATGAGCGGGCTGCCCGCGCCGAAGCGCGGCGTGAAAGAATCGCGGCGGGTGAAGGCCGATCCAAACAAAGCAAACCGGCTCACAACCGGATTGCGGGTTCCAATATTGCCATTATTGGTGGTACTCTATTAAGTAACGCGGAGGACGGAAAATGATTCGTGTTGAAATAATTGCCAATCACTCGGTTGAGGAAAATATCCTTGAGGCCCTTGCCAAAGAAGGCGTCGGCAAGTATTACACCAAGTATCCCAACATTCTGGGAGTTGGTTCCGCCGGCCCCCGCATGGGCGACGCCGTATGGCCGGAAGAAAATTTTGCTCTGGTTATCTGGTGCGGAGTGGAAGAGGCCCGCGCTATTCAGCGGGCCGTACTCTCGGTCAAGAAAAAATTTCCCGGAGAAGGAATAAAGATCTTCGGGAAGTAGTAAACAAATAACATTTATATGTGGATTGTATTTGCTTTATTATCAGCCTTTTTCGCCGCGTTGACTTCTATTTTGGCAAAAATTGGCATTCAAAATATGAATTCTAATTTGGCAACGGCAATTAGAACTATTGTTGTTTTAATTATGTCATGGGGTATTGTCTTTTTTACAGGTAAACATAATGAGATTGTAAATATTGAAAATAAAAATTGGTTATTTTTGATTTTATCCGGTATAGCGACAGGGCTGTCATGGCTTTGTTATTATAGGGCTTTGCAGATAGGAGACGCGTCAAAAGTCATACCCATAGATAAATTTAGCCTGGTACTCGGTATGGTAATGGCATTTATTATTTTAAAAGAAACAATAACGGTAAAGACAATTATCGGGGGCGTTTTTATTACCATTGGCACGTTTGTTTTAATATTCTGATTTTATCCGTTCAAATCAAAATCCATTTTGCTCTGTAAATTCTGCTGAATGTACTTGCGAATTTTTATACGGGCTTCCGGATCAATCCGCTGGGTAAAGAGAATGACATAAACGGTATCCGCCTCTTCCGCGCGGGTGCCAAAAACAATGCCTTCCACTTTCAGGAGGTTGGTCTGGAGTTTTATTTGTATATCCTTAAGCAGGGCATTTTTGGCTATACTCGGGTTGCCTGTAAGGGTACAGGAAATGCCCACTACGCTGACATCCCTTATCTGGCCATTGACAAAATTTCCGTTCAACGGCAGGTTGATGGTAGTATTGCTCTCCCTCTCAGTTGTCGCGCGGATATACTTCCGGCGGCCTTTTGCGTTTATTTCCTGCAGGGTTGTCAGGATGTGCGCCGTAGCTTTCTCCATGTCAAATTTCGATACGGTATAGCCGCAGGGGACTTTTATTACCGTGGTATATTTGTTTTTAATTTTTTCATCGTCAATGGGAGTAACAATGCCAACAGAAACAGTTTTGGTATCCGCAGCCTCCATGAGTCCCGTTATCCAGACATCCCATTCGTTTTCGGGCATATGCTCGTTAATATCAATAAAAACAATGGAGTCAGGATATGTTCTGAGGACTTTTTTGAGTTTGTCTTTGTTTTTGGCGATGTATACTTCGTATTCCTGCTGAACCAGCTCAGTAATGATCCGGTTTTGCACCGCAGCAGTGGGATACAGAAAAAATATCTTTCTCCCTACAATATCAGAATTGCCGCTTGTCTCGCTCATAGGCCCATTATAGACAAAATCGGTAAAATGGGCAAGATAGCAGATTAGTCCGGCAGAGTTTTTATTTACTTTTGACAAGATATCCAACCAAATAACAAAAATTCCCCATAGGGACAACGCTTCACTATCAAAAAGTAAATGCAGAAATCCTGGTTAGTCCAGCATTCCCCGCGCCGCCTCATGTCCAATCAATGTGGCCGGGCCGTGGCCGGGGTAAACCTGTATATCGCTGTCCATGGCAAAAAGGCGTTTCAGGCTGGCAAAAAGCTGCGCCTCATTGCCGCCGGGAAGGTCGGTACGGCCGTAATTGCCGCAAAAAAGCGTGTCCCCGCTGAACAGGATTCCCGCCTTTTTGTCCCACAGGCCAATGCTGCCGGGGGTATGGCCGGGCAGATGCAGTACGGTAAAGGGGCCTACCGTATCCCCTTCCGCAAGAGTTTTATCCGGCGGAGGCATATTTTCCCATAATGCGTCAATGTATGCCGAATTCCCCATTGCCGCTGAAATGCTGCGGCGGTGAACAGAGCGCGAATCCGGCCCCAGATATTCCGCGTCCGCCGCGTGGATGGCGATTTCACATTTGCCCATCCGCCGTTTGCCGTATTCCGCGGCAAGGGCCGGTACTGCGCCGATATGGTCAAAATGACCGTGGGTGAGTAAAATGTACCTGGGGAAAAATTTGAACTGGTCGAGACAGGCGATGATGCGGCTGCTTTCCTCGCCGGGGTCTATCACGGCACATTCGGACCAGGGCTCCGCGGACCTTTGGTCCGGGGACTGTTCGCTGCCGCTGTCTTTGTCCAGGGGATAAATCCAGCAGTTGGTGGCAATGTCGCCGACCGTGATATGGTATATTTTTTTTTCCTGCATGGAGGAATAATACCCTGAGAATAATTGATTTTCTAGTAATCGTCAGTATGGTGATTCTGTGGTATGGAATGGTTCCTTTGGCCGGGGCTTTGGTCAGGCGCCACAAATGGTATATATTCAGAAAGCGTTTTGATGAACTGCGCCTGAGCCCCATTCTGGATTACCGCCAATACTCGCAGGAAGAAAAAACCGATACTTTCCGTTTTGTCGGCGGTTTTGAATCGGTGACGGACGGGCAGACTCTATGGATACGCAATGAAGACCTGACGGTTCCGGTCTCCCTGCAAAACGCCGAAATCTACCTGCTGCCCATGCAAAAAAGCGACGGTATATCCGAAGTATTTGATCCGGGTGAGGAAACGCCGGAAAAAATTCGCTGGGAAAGGGTTTCCGCCCTTACCGAAGGAGCGCGGGTTTTTGCCGGCGGTCTCCTGGTACGCCAGGACGGACGGCGGAGTTTTGTATCAGCAAAAAAGAAACCCCTTATAGTGATTTTCTTTGACGGTCCTGACCATTCCCTCGCGACACGGGCAATCCGGGCGGGCCGGTACCGCGGTGAATACTGGAACACCATTACTCCCTATTCATTGGTTGTCGGGGCGCTTTGCCAGATTCTTATGGCTGTTATGTTTCTCTCCCGCCCCGCGTTTCGCCTAACGGTAATTGTTTCCATTATTGCGCTGTTTGTCCCGCTGTATCCCATGATACCGCCGGGCCTGTTGTTTACCGTTATGTACCGCCGTCTTGCGTGGAGGTCCAGGATACTGCGGGCCTACCGCGATATTGCCCGGCTGCCTCTGCGTTATTTGTCGCCCCGGCCGAACAAAGGTTTTTTGGGGAACATTGCTCCCCTGAACAAAAGCTGCCTTCTTCCCAATGGCGAACAGTACGGCTTTATCTGCGCCAAAGAATTGCCATCCCAGGCGGAGGAAGGCGCAATCCCCCTGCTGCTGCCGGAATTAACAAAAACCAGGAAGGACAATTTATGGTACATTTTTGGCGCGCTGCGTCCCGGCGAGAAACTGCCCGTACAACCGGAAGATTATTTTGCTACTTTCGGGATCCTTCCGGGCAGACCGGAAGCAATCGCCCGGTATTGTGAAATCCTGGCATACGCGCTGGAGTTGACCGCATGGATCGTTTTGTTGACGGGAATAGGGCTAAATATTTTCTTCCTCAGAATGGTCATGGTTCTGCTCCAGGGATGAGAAATAACTATCCGATGAATGAGCATTGGACGGATCATCTTCACGGAATGTTTTGTCCCCGTTTTGGGCGGCATTGTTTTCCTCGTCCTTGCGGGATTTGGCGTAATTTACCGTGAGCGGCCTGCCCCGAAAAATTGTTCCGTTCAGCGCTTCGATAACTTTTTCGGCCACGGTATCCCGTACCTGTACAAACGAATAATTATCAAGGATGCGGATAGCGCCAATGTCTTCCCGCGAAATAGCCGTTTTGGCATTGATAAGTCCCAGAATCTCACGGGGAAAAACCCGACGGCTCCGCCCTACGCTGAAAAAAAGCCGTTTTGATTCTCCTTCCGCCAGCGGGTAACGGGGGGTATCTTCTTCCGAAGAACGCCGGTCATTTTTTCGGGCAAAGTCATTTCGCTGAACGAGGCGAAGATTTTTTCCCTGATCGCACAACATGAGCAGATAGGCTGCGGCTTTGGACCGGTAAAACAATGAAACTTCCTTTTTGAAAAGACGGATATAGTCATCAAGCAGCGCGGGATCAGCCTCTGTTTTTATTTTGTCAATAACAAGGGCAATGGTTTCTTTTGTTTTTTTCTTGTCGATACGCGGAGACATTTTTTAAGAATACCATAGGTTTCGGTTTTATTCAATACAAGAAAACAATCTTTGCGTTTTGTACTCAGGGAGTCGGCGTTATCTTGTATTGTTCAATCGTACTGCCGGAGATAATCGCGCAATTACGCCCGCCTTCTTTGGCGTTGTACAGCGCTTTGTCCGCCATATCATACATGGTCTGCGTATCAGTCTCCGCGCCGCATTGTTCTACAAATACTCCCATACTGATAGACACATTCGGCGCGACTTTTGATTTTTCGTGCGGAATCTTTAATTCCTTTATTAAGTCCAGTAAGCGGGAAACGACAACGTCCACATGCGAGACTTCAGCCTCGAACCACAGCAGGGCAAATTCCTCACCGCCGACCCTGGCGGCATAAACGTCCAGCATGTCCTGCAAACTGTTCAATACTCTGCCTACGGCGCGCAGACAGTCGTCACCCTGGGGGTGTCCGTAATGATCGTTGTAAAATTTGAAAAAATCAATATCAAGAATCGCCACACACAGCCAGTTATCCGAAGTTCTGTAGTTGGACAGATACCTTTTGAATGTCTGCTGAAAATCACGGCGGTTTTTGCACTGGGTTAATTCATCTATGGTGCTTTGGTCAAAATAATTGTTACGTTCATCTTCCAGCATGCTTGCGCTTAACTCCAGCCCCAGCCGCAGTTTGCCGATCTGCCAGGTAAAATACAGGCTGATTACACCGGCGATTATGACGTTAACAATATCCAGAATATAATTATTAAATTCTTTAACGATAATGGTGGATACTATAAAGCAGATCATTGCCCCCCCGGTAAGGCACAGATTAAACAGGGGCGAATTGATAACCATCAACGGAGCGCATATTAATAAACATAAAAAAATCGTAGCCAGTTGTTCACGGCTTGACCATACGCTCAGATACATGCCAAAGAACACAACATTCGCGTAAAATATCAACGTTACTATATAGATAAACCGGTTGTTTATAAATACCGTCTGCATTTTATAATTGGTATAAACGGCAAGTATCAAGGCAATGAGAGCCGCCGCAAAACAGATACCGGCTTTGACGATATTCTCCATTACCAAAACGGAGGAATTTTTGATCGGTATGAAGGAAGCCAGCGCGAAACAACCGGCAAAAACAGCGACAATGGCATTTGCCTGACGCAGGCTGAGCAGGTTATTGAGGAATATTTTTTTCATGGATGCATAGTAATTTTCCTTCCCCAGAGAATAATAACGCCATGTATCCAGTTTTCTCCACATATCACTTTATTATATGTAAATACTATAAAAAGTCAAGAAATCTTTCAGTCTCATCTTAAAATGATGCGCCGCGGACACCGGAAGTCAGAATTTTCTCAAAATGACATTTTTCCCGTTATTGTCAAAATCCTTGATGTCTGCTACGGACAGCACCCTGCTGAGTACTTCATTCTTTTTTCAAAAAAGTGTATGATTATCCAATGGCAGAAATTATTGATGCACCAGAGCTTGCTTCAGCAGGCCCAGTCCCCTCCGGTAAAGTTATACCGATTGCGATAGAGGACGAAGTAAAAACAGACTACCTTAATTACGCCATGTCGGTCATTGTGGCGCGGGCCCTGCCCGATGTGCGGGACGGCCTCAAACCGGTACACCGGCGGCTGCTCTACGCCATGGATGAACTGGGACTGCGGCCCGGCGCGGCGACCAAAAAAAGCGCCCGCATTGTCGGCGACGCCATGGGTAAATACCACCCCCACGGCGACCTTTCCCTGTATGACGCGCTGGTGCGCATGGCCCAGGATTTTTCCCTGCGCTATCCGCTGGTACACGGCCAGGGCAATTTTGGTTCCATCGACAACGATCCTCCGGCGGCCATGCGTTACACCGAAGCGAAAATTTCCCGCATCGGCGATGAAATGCTGCAGGACCTCAAAAAAGAAACCGTGGATTTTGCCCCCAATTTTGACGAATCCGTTGAGGAACCGACCGTACTGCCCGCCGCTGTTCCCAATTTGCTGATTAACGGCTCAAGCGGAATCGCCGTGGGTATGGCGACTAACATGGCCCCCCACAATCTGGTTGAAATTTGCGACGCGATCTGCGCCCATATTGACAATCCGGAAATCAGCATTGAAGAACTGATGCGTTTTGTACAGGGGCCGGACTTTCCCACCGGCGGGGTAATTTTTGGCCGCCGGGGAATCCGCGAGGCGTATAAAACCGGACGGGGCAAACTGCTGGTGCGGGGCAAATTCAACATTGAAACCACCAAGCAGGGCAAGGAAAAAATTATTTTTACCGAGATTCCCTACAATGTGAACAAGGCCATGCTGCTGGAAAGAATCGGCCAACTGACGCGGGACAAGGTCATTGACGGTATTGCCAACGCCAACGATGAATCCGACCGCGACGGTATCCGCATTGTCATTGAATTAAAAAAAGGCGCTATGGTTAAAGTGGTGCTTAACCAGCTCTTTTCCAATACCCAACTGCAAAATTCATTTGGCATTATTAATCTGGCGCTGGTCGGCGGCAAGCCCCAGTGCCTCAACCTGAAAGAGCTTATTCACTATTTTATTGAACACCGCGTGGATGTTGTTACCCGCCGCACCCGCTACGATCTGCGCAAAGCCGAAGAACGCGCCCATATTCTGGAAGGGCTGGTCGTTGCCCTGGCGAACATTGACGAGGTAGTGGCGATTATCAAAGCCAGCCGCGATGTTGCAACCGCCCGGCTTAAATTGCAGGAACGCTTTTCGCTGTCCGAAGCGCAGTCCGAGGCAATCGTTGAAATGCGGCTGGGCCGCCTGACAAGTCTTGAAATTGAAAAAATTCAACAGGAACTGGAAGAACTGAAAGTCCAGATCGCCTATTATAAATCCCTGTTGGCCGATGATAAAAAACTGCGGGGAGTTATCAAGGATGAAACCAAAGCCATCGCCGAGAAATTCGGCGATAAGCGGCGTACCGAGATTGTCGCCGGCGAGGTAGAAAATATAATATCGAGGACCTGATCAAAAAAGAGGAGATGATGATACTCATCTCGAATCTTGGTTATGTGAAACGGGTTCCGGTTTCGGCCTACAAAAATCAGGGCCGTGGAGGTAAAGGAATGCAGAGCGCAAAACTTGCGGAAGATGATTTTGTGAAGCAGATTTTTGTCGCTTCCACCCATGAGTACGTTATGTTCATTACCAGCGCGGGCAAAGCCTACTGGATGAAAGTACAC
>JGI20170J14366_1001391_pt1 | contig 10520 bp, 13 predicted proteins | sample TergutNc150P3_FD_14366 | JGI IMG/M metagenome (IMG submission 14366) | reverse complement strand
TCAACTCCCTGTTGATGACCTCAAATTCATTGTTCCAGAGAAGTTCCTTAAAATATTCAAAGTCAACTTCTTCTTTTGTGGTAAAGTTATACATACCTGTTCCCTCTTGTTAAAAATAGTTATTTATTAAGCTCTGCGCGTTTGGTTCAAAAAATTATAGAACCGTTTTTTTCATGAAAATTCACCTTTCCGGCGGAAATTCTCGAGAAAATCATTTCCGGTAATGTTTGAATATCTAAAACCATGTCCGACATAATTTTATTCTCCTTGGTCGTAAATTAATTATAGCATAATAAAGAACAAAAGTTAAAGAAATATAGAATTAATGAGTCGCGGCGGCAAATTCCGTTTTTTGGGATTTTTCAGTTTTATAAGAAGCCTTTGGCTCTTTAACAAGGCACATTTTATCATATTCACGCATTCTTTCTTCTGAAATCGCTCCTACTTTAAAATCCGCCATAGCGTCTTGATGCATTACTTCACAAATTTCACTTTTGTATTTCATCTTTTACCTCCTAAAAAACCTCAATTAAATTTCCCTCTCTTAATTGAGAATTAATTTGCGCTTCGGTCATTGAAAAAGCGTCTTTTGAACGATTTTTAAAAATCCGTAAATCATTTCTGTTAATATTTTCCTTGTCGGATTTCGCAAAACCATAAACAAAAAACGTCCTTTCCTCGCTCCTAAAAAACACAATTACCCGATATCCGCCCGATTTTCCTTCACCTTGACGAGCCACACGCATTTTGTACACATCGCCGCCAAGATCGGCGTCCGCATGTCCTGTTTCAAGCCTGTCTACCGTTTCCTTTAATTCGGTATTCGTGATACCTTCCTTATCGGCAAATCTGGTAAACCATGTATTTTTAAATATTCTCACTTAATAATAATACTTAAAAATTATGAAAATTTCAAGAAAAAACGGTGCATACATCTTGCCCTTACTTGTTAATAAATTAACGATATTTACTTACTTGCATAAAGTTTTCGTTTTCGGTAAAATGACTTATATTTTTATTGAGGTTAGAGAAACATGGGTGTTTTGACAGTAGTTTTATTGGTTTTTTTCGTTATTAACGCGGTTTTACTTGTATTGCTGGTCTTGCTTCAAACTGAGGAAGGGGACGGGCTTGGCGGCATCTTTGCCGGAGGTTCAAATACGGCTTTTGGTTCCCGTTCGGGTAATTTCCTTACGCGCGCTACCACTGTTTTAGGGGCTTTGTTCCTAGTCATCAGCCTGGGGCTGGCGCTGCTCAGCCGCACTCCTGCCGGAACAGGCATAGAGGAAGAAGTGAAGAAGATTATCACTCAAGAAGAAGGAACAAGCTGGGTAGAAGAAGCGATAAATCCGTCTCAAATAAATGAACCTTCAAATGAACCTTAAAGATTTTTTATTACCGGAATTTATCAAGGTAGATTTAAAAGCGGAAGATAAAGACGAAGCTTTTAAGGAACTGACAGCCCATTATTGTAAAACGGTTAATTTGACTTCATTCAATAAAATTCTTGACGCGATAGTAAAACGTGAAGAAAAAATGTCTACCGGAATTCATAAGGGGATTGCTGTTCCTCACTGCCAGACTGACGCGGTAAAAAAACTTTGCGGCGCGCTTGGTATTTCCGAAAAAGGCGTACAGTACGATTCTTTGGACGGAGAGCCCGTACATCTTATTTTTATGTTTATTTTTCCGCTTAATGATACGCATGAACATCTTTTACTGTTAAAACATCTTGCCCAGCTTATAGAACTTCCCAAGTTTCAAGCAGAGCTTCAAGCTCAAAAAGATCCGCAGAGCGCGTTTAACGTTCTTTGCAAGTTTGAAGATATGCTCTCCGGCAAATAACTTCCGCTTAGCGGAGCCGTTATCGTGTATTCTAAAAACTCAAGTTTCCACGCGTGGAGAAAAAAACCGCTTTCCCTGCCGAATTTTTTTCCGCCGTATTTTTTATCGCCTGCCAGCGGATACCCGTGAGAGGCGGCTTGCGCGCGTATTTGATGTGTCCTTCCTGTGGCAATTTCCGCTTTGATTAACGTGTAACTGCCGTCAGCCGCAAGAGGCGTCACTTTAGTAACCGCGTTTTTACCGCCTTCGGTATTTGTCTGCAAGACAAAAGTTTTTTTCTTTTCTTTGTCGCGGATAAGATCGTCCTGCCAGATTTCTTCGCTCTTTACAGTCCCCTCTGCAATGGCAAGGTAAGTTTTACGCACCTTGTGTTCTCGCATGAGAGAGGTAAAAAGACGGGCGCCTTCTATGCTTGCGGAAAAAACAACAATGCCGCTTGACGGCTTGTCCAGTCTGTGCAGAGGACCGGGTTTAAACGACAGCGAAGGAGGCAGTTTTTCGGCGAGGAATGAGCGAACCATATCGTCAAGGCTGTTAGGTCCGTGAACGGCAAGACCAGCCGGTTTGTTAACCGCTATCAGTTCCGAGCTTTGCCATAGAATTTCAGGGGTGGGAAATTGACGGACTGAAGGCTTGCGTGTTTGCGTGTTGTGCAGGGAAGATATGGAAATCTTTACGCCGCTGTCGATGCGGTCTTGCGCTTTACCGGGTTTGCCGTTTACCAGCACTTTTTTCTGGCGCAGAAGACGGTGAATTAACGGCAGGGGATAATCCGCAAGCGCCTTGCGTAAAATTCTGTCCAGTCTGCGCCCGCTGTCGTTTTCTCCCGTAACAAGTTCCATATATCATTTATATCGTATTTTTATCTTTATTTCACTCTATTGACAAACTCCGCGTATTATTAGATCATAGTAAAATGACAGCGGCGGAACATATAAAGGCTTTATTAGCGAATAAAATATTTCTATCAACTGTTTGTAGTTTGTGTATAGCTCAGGTTTTAAAGCTGGTTTTTTATTTATTTACCAGTAAAAGCAAGAAAAAAACGGACATGATAGAGACTATAATTTGGCGCACCGGAGGAATGCCCTCCAGCCATTCCGCGGCTGTATGCGCTCTTGTCACATCAGCCGGAATTTACAGGGGCATAGAGTCCGACTTTTTTGTTTTTTGTCTTGTCTTCGCTATGGTAGTTCTGCGCGATTCTCTGGGAGTAAGAAGGACTGCCGGGTTACAGGCAAAAGCGATAAACACCCTCGGAAAACAATCGGCAAAATTTACAGGTTTGGAATTCCGTTCGGTAAAGGAAATTCACGGTCATACTCCGTTGGAAGTATTGGTAGGCTCGTGCCTGGGCATTGCAATTACATTTTGTTTTTGGCTGTTTTAGGCTTATGATATGTCTTTTTTCCGTTCCGTTTTACTTGCAAGCCTCATCTCACTGTTAGCTGCTTTATGTCTTCTTTTTTTAGGCTCCGCAATGGGTTACGAAGAATTCCGCAGCGGATACGCCGTATTAACAACAGATGATTCAATCGACGACAAAGTTATTCGTTCTCATTTGGAAGGGGGAGAATTATTTTTCGGCGGTTCTCCTATTTCAGAATCTTCGCAATGGGTTTTACTCGACGAATTTGATTCTGTAAAAAAAGTGCCGCTGGATCAGTATTCGTCAAGGATTTTTCCGTTTGATCCGCGCAACGACGGTTATGCGGATAAACTAAAAGAAGTATTTGTAAAAAACGGCAAACGTTTTGTTTATGTGCCGCTTTTTCCCGGCACTTGGAAAACAAATTTTTTATATAAAAAATTTAATGAATTAATGAGCGGTATTCCTTACTCGGTTGAATTTTACGGAATTGGGCGTCCCTTGCTTCTTTTCTTCGGCGTTTACGCGGCGGCGTCCGTCATCCTTCTTTATTTGTGTTATACGAAAAGAAAAATTCACCGCAGTATTGTTAATATTATACCAATGGTTCCTGTGCTTTCTTCGCTCGGCTTTTTCGGCTCCGCAGGAATCGGCAGCGCCGCTTTGCTTTTCGGGCTTTTTATTTTGTTAAAAGAACCGCTTAACGAGCTTGTCAATCCTCCGCCGTCAATGGAAAAAGGCGATAAACTTGCGTCGATTTATAAAGAAATAATCGTCCCTTATAAATTCTACTGGCTCTTTCTTCCGCTGTTTGCCGCCGCTTTTTCAATCTTAATTATTTTTTCTTCGTTAAAACTAATTTTTTTAATCGCCGTAACGGCGGTTTCCTTCGCCGTCTTTTTCTTCTCGTTAAAAATAGTTTCCTTTGCCGGAGTAGAACACAGAAGATTTAATCCGCTGTTGATAAAAAGAAAACGTTTCCCCGAATTTGTGTTTCCAATGTATATTTTGCCTTTTGTCGCCGGCGCGTTTATAATTATGTTCTTTCTGCCGTATATGTCGGGAAGTTATAATCCGGGCAGAAAATTCGATATTAAACTGAACGAGCAGGATTATTATGAACATCTGACATATCAGGCTTCGTTTTCGACGCGCCAATTAAGCACGTCTTCCGCCGCTTTTCCTGTCTTCTTTTTCGATTCGGACGGGCTTGTTTCCATGAATAAATCGACCATAAGCCAATCTATAAAAATGAGCGATTATCCCGGTTTTCCGTTAAAGCATTTAATGGATTTTTTTAATAATGTTAACAACAGTAATCTTGTAAAATCAGGCAAAAATACGGGAGGAATTAGGGAAAATTTATCTTTACTGGTATTATTGTTGTTTTTGTTTCCAAGTCTGCTTTTCAGGAAAGACGGCGACAGCCCCCGCGGCGGAGCTTTTGACGGAATAAAAACATATTTGGGAAAATTAAGGTTAACGGGTATTAACTGGAATAAAAAATTATTGTATAATGATAAGAGCCTTTTACGCAGTCGTAAGGACGCATAAGTTATGAAGATATATTCGTTTCCAAGGGGAGGGTTTCTCTATGAAGACCCGACTTCCCCCGTAAAGTCATCAGCCGCGAATGCTTTTTTGCCGGCGCTTTCTGTTATCTCGCTTGGTAATAAAACGAAGCCTGTTTATCCTATTGTGAGTATCGGAGAAACTGTCCGCGAAGGCATGCTGATTGGCAGAGCGTCCGGCGCGGGGACGGCAAATGTGCATGCTACTGTTCCCGGCAGAATTATTAAAAAAGTTTCGTGGAAAGACAAAAATAATATCAATAATGAAGCCCTTGTAATTAAAATGGAAGGCGCGTTTGAAAAATTGGGCAGGAAAGAAGACGTTTTAATTTGGAACGGTTTAAATAGTTATGATTTACAAAAAATTATTTCCGATTACGGAATTGTCGAGATGGAAAACGACGAGAAACCGCTTGCCGATATAATTTCTGCCTCAAGAAAACTAGACAAGCTAACGCTTGTTATCCGTTGTGTTTTTGACGACCCTTGGCTTGTCGCCGATTACGCTCTTTGCCAGGACAGATTGAACGCCGTAATAGAGGGCGCTGCTATTGTGGCAAAAGCGTGTTTAAAGGTAACACAGCTTGTTTTTGCCGTCTCGCATCATGAACAGGAGCTTGGAGAAAAACTTTTATCCGCCGCCGGAGAAATAAAAATTCCGTCGTCGCTTGTTCTGACAGGTTCCCGTTATCCGCAAAGGAACAATAGGGAGCTTAAACTTGCGCTCCGCGCTTACGAAAAAAAAGAAAACGTCGATTTAGGATCGCTTTTAATACTTGGTCCTTCCGTTCTTGCCGCCGCTTTTGACGCTGTAGTTCATAAAAAACCTATTCTGGATCGATATGTCGCCGTAGGCGGCTCGGCTGTTCCGAATCCGCAGATAATGAAAGTCAGAATCGGAACAAGAATAAGCGAAGTTATAGAGCAATGCGGCGGTTTTATTGAAACGCCCGAAAGAATTTTAACAGGCTCTCCTCTTTCGGGCAGAGAAGTGGCGTATCTTGACGAGCCTGTCGGAAAATCGTGTTATGCGATTGTCGCCATGACAAAATCGCAAGCCGCTGTTCACGCCCAGCGGAATTGTATCAATTGCGGCGAGTGCAGAGTAGTCTGCCCCATGGGGCTTGATCCTCAAAATATATACAAGCGTCTTAGATCGCCCGAAATTGAAATCGTCGAAGAAACAGGCTGTCATGGATGCGGCTCTTGCAATGTTGTTTGTCCGTCCTCTTTGCCGTTATTAGAGACTATTTTTGGAAATAATCAGGAGGGCGCAAGTGCCTGATACCAAAACAGTTTTATTAAATAAACCGCAGATAAATATTTCCTGTCCGACCGCCAGCAGAATGTGGCTTGTTTTTGTCTGCGCGTTTCTTTGCGTTCTTCAATCGGCTTTAACCGACGGCGGAAAATCGCTGATTGTCGCTGTTACGGCGTTTTTCTCCGCGATGATAATCGAATTGTTATTTACTCACAAAAAATACGGAGCCGCTAAAATAAAAGACGGAAGCGCCGCCGCTACGGCGATGATTCTTTCCATACTTTTACCGAATCAAATAAATCCTGTTCTTGTTTTTTTAGGCGTCGCTTTCGCGATTGTTGTGGTAAAGTACAGTTTCGGCGGACTTGGTTCAAACTGGCTTAATCCGGCGCTTGGCGGCTGGCTGTTTATCCGGTTCTCATGGTTGTCGGCTTTTACAAACGCGTCTAACGGTTCAACGCCTTCGGTTTCAGAAATGATAATACCGTCCGACATAAGCGCGTTTGACAGTCCGGTTACGGAATTTCTTAATAACTCGATATTTTCTGTCGCTGGCGTACAGCTTCCGTCGGGATATATCAATCTTCTTTTTAATAACAACGCCGGGTTAATTACGGACAGAGGTTTATTTCTTCTTTTGATAGGCACTGTAATTATTACCGCGGTAGGAATTAACCGCGGATGGGTTCCGCTGGTTTTTCTTGCGGTTTACGGATTTCTTGTCCGTTTTGCGGGTAATTTATCGGGAATGTATTGGAACGGAGATATGTTATACGGCATATTTTCCGGGGGCGCGATTGCGGCGGCTTTTATTCTTGCGGCGGAGCCTTCAAGTAGTGCAAAATTAAAACCGGGTATAATATTTACAGTTGTATTAAGCGCGTTTCTTTCATGGTTTTTCAGATACAAATGCATGGAATATTACGGGTGCTTTATCGCCCTTGCCCTGACAAATTGCATAACGCCGATTGTCAGGCTTTTAGAAGATAAAATTATTCTGTTCCGTATTAACCGCGACAGTTTCCGGGAGACTTCCTTATGAAAGACAAATTAATTTTATTTGGCTGGATTACGGGACTGCTTTTGCTTGTCTCTGTTATTTGGATTCTTGTTCAGCCGTCGCTTGCGTTTAATGTTATGCGTACTGTAAACAGTGTGTTAGTCAGCAATAATGATCCGCGAAGAATATCTGTTTATTTACAGACAAAACCCGGAAAGGCGGAAATTTTCGGATACTGGTATACAATGTTTAATTCCGCAAATAAATTTTTTGTATTTACAACTTTTCAGGACGGCATACTTGTTCCGCTCGGCGCGGTAGTTTCACCTGACGGCGACGTAAGTGAAATACTGCCGTTAAGCGCTCATGCCGCGCAAATATTCGACGCAATGCCTAAGAGCGTTTTGCAAATGTATATTAACAGAATAGAAGACGCGGCGTATATAAATTTTGACACACAGAAGGCGGGCGCAAGATGAATAATTTAAGACAGCAGCATTCATTTTGGGGATCGCTTTCACCGCTTGGCGGATTAACGGGCATTGGTCTTTTAATTATGGCTTGCGGTCGTCTTTCGTGGGCGATTACCGTCGCCGGTTCTTTGTTTTGGGTGTATGGTCTTACCTCGTTTACATTCGCTTCTTTGTCATTGGATAAAGTAAAAAAAATAATGCCGGAAAAAGGCTTGGTTACGCTCTTTACATGTTTGGCTGTATTTTTCGGCAGTGTGTATATTATACTGTTTTGGCTGTTATGCCCGTTTGCGGCGCTGGAAGTTTTTTTGCTTCTTCTGCTTGTTCCTTTATTCTGCGCGAATTCCGGTATTGTTCAGCAGATGCATTCTACCGCCGAACACAAATATTCCGATGTTTTTGATAATGTGTCGGACGCAATCTCTCAAGCGGCTTCTTTGGCGAGTTTAATAATAGCGTTTTCCATAATAAGGGAACCGTTATCTTATTGTATGTTGACATTTCCGGGGACTTATCAGGGGATGGTGACAATTATGTATTTTAAATCCGGCGCATTTTTCCCGATAGGCATATTTGCCGCTTCCGCCGGATCGCTCCTGCTATTGGGTTATTTAATCTGTTTATATCAATATTGGAAAGGAAAAATGGGTAATGGCTGATATTCAATTTTTATTGTTATTTATTTATTCAGGATTCACAATAAACATTGTATTACATTGCGGTCTTGGAATAAAAGGAATAGTTAATACAAGATCAATTTTAAACGTACCGTCGTTTATTAAATTAGGCATTATTTTTTCATCAATAATTCTTATATGGTTGTTTTTTTCTAAAATTATTTTTTCAGTATTTTCCGGCATTTTTGTATACGTGCTTTTATTCCCCGTAAGCGCAATTTTGTATAACGGTTTGGAATATTTAATTTTTACTTACATATATAAAAAAGAAGAGGAGACATTTATAAGTTTTCCCGACGGCATTATAGCCGTTTCCGTATTCATTTGCGTTAATATTGTAAATAATATATTTGAAGCCATAATACTTTCTTTTGGTTTTACTTTCGGGATTCTTATTGTTAATCTTATTGTCGGGGAAATCCGCAGAAGAGCGGAACTGGAAGCGGTTCCGGTTCCGCTAAGAGGAAAACCGTTGGTTCTTATCGCTATGGGGATGTTGTCCCTTGTTTTTACCGCCGCGTCATTATTATTTTTCAGGATGATTAGCGCAGGGTGAAAGAAAAAAATAAAATTTATCTTATTATCGGTTCTCATGCCCATGTTCCGTACGGAGCGCCGGAAAGCGAGTTCGAATTTGTTTATGAAAATAAAATCCGCCCCTTTGTTACAAATTTATACCGTTATTCAAACATTCAGGCGGTTTTACATTATTCAGGCGTACTGCTTTACTGGGTAGAACGCACGCATCCTGAATTTTTTATGATAATCGAGGATATGATAAATCGAAAACAAACCGAATTGCTCGGCGGCGGTTTTTACGAGCCGAGTTTTCCGTTGATACCCTTGCAGGACAGGATAGGACAAGTTGAGTTAATGACAACATATATCCGCAAACATTTCGGAAAACGTCCGCTTGGCTGCTGGCTTCCGCAAATGGCGTGGGAACAGCACCTTGCGGCGGCGCTTTCCTCAAGCGAGATAGATTATACTTTTCTTTCACAGGAACAATTCGCGCAGGCAGGTATAAAAGGCTCCGGTCTTTTTTCTCCCTGTATCAGCGAGGATCAAGGTAAACTTTTAACCATTTTTCCGGTTTCATTAACGGTGGAAAAAGATTTAGCGGAAAAAAGTTTTTCTTTGGTTTTTGTAGAGTTAAAAAACAAGTTTGAGGAAATATGCGGAAAGTGCGATTCCGAAAAAATAATCAGCGTCTTCCCTGAGAAAATTTTATCGTCTTCGGAAGAAGCGCCGGACACGGCATGGAATCGTTTTTTTGAGGAAATATCTCTTTCCGAAGACATTGTGGAAACTACACTGCCTTCCAAATTTTTAAGAGGTCATAAAACATATAAAAAGGGAAGTTTCCCGAATTCGTCCGCCGCGGAAAATAATTTTTCGCCGCGAAAATTCATAATTGAACATGAGGAAGCAGGCGGTATTTATTCGAAAATGATATTTACAAATGTTTTAATAAACCAGTTAAAAGGGGACAAGTCTCGCAAGTTAAGCGCAAGAGAAGAGCTTTGGCAGGCTCAGGACTCGAACCTTTTTTCTCCCGGTAACGGATACCTTAGGAATGAACTTCGCAAGTCGGCGTACAGTTCTCTTTTACGCGCGGAAATGCTGACTCGCGAGACGGGAAAATTTACTCCGTCGTTAATACAGTATGATTTTGATTTTGACGGCGTAAAAGAATTTATTTTTCAGGATACGGTGATTAACTGTTACATTCAGCCGAAAGGAGCCGGTATTTTTGAGCTTGATTATCTGCCGAAAGAGTGGAACTACCTTGACTGCGGTTCAGGCGATTTCGGCAGACGGACGGCATTCGCCGATATTTTAGTTCCTTTAAATGTAACCATAGATAAACATGAAGACGCTATTACCAAAGATTCGAGACTTTGTTTTAATGAAGAATATGAATCTATAGAGCAGGATAAAAAAGGGAAGATATGTTTTAAACTTCCGGCATCGAGCGATACGCCGTTTGGTGAGATAGAAATAAATAAATGTTTTTTACTAAAAAAGGATATTCTTACAGTTTCATATAATTTAAAAAATACGGGGAAACAGCCGCTGTCGTTTAAATTTATCCCCATAATTTGCTTTTCGTTCGCGAATATTACAGACGAGTACGTTCGTTTTTGTAAAATCGACGCTAACGGAAAAGATATTCATTTAGGCAGGGAATTTGATACCGATAACTTTAAAATACTTGATGTCAAAAACGAAGTGCAGATATTAATTTCGTCCGCAAAGACATTTTCGGGAAACCTTGCCCCTGTTTACAGCAATGACTATTATCAGGCGGCAAGAATAATGCC
>JGI20170J14366_1001386_pt1 | contig 10538 bp, 8 predicted proteins | sample TergutNc150P3_FD_14366 | JGI IMG/M metagenome (IMG submission 14366) | reverse complement strand
CCCCCCCCTATGTCTCTGAACCAGAATTTCCCATTTCACACAACAAAACGGAGAAACCATAAAATGAGAATACAAAACTCAAAAATCGCATTCACGGCAGCTTTGATGCTTGCCATAACATTCACCTTTTCCTGCTATTTGGAAGGCAATAACAGCGACGATACAAGTTACGAGTATTGTATTACAACAGACAATAAGTGCCTAACTGGTCCTTTTACAGCCAGTACTTGCTCTGGACAACCGAGCAATAACTGCCCTTATGACGTTTCGAGTAGTTCCAGCCGTTCCAGCAGTTCGGTTTTATCTAAAGTTGTTTATGGCACTCCTGTAACTTATCAGGGTGAAACTTACAAAACAGTTGTAATAGGTACTCAAACTTGGTTCCAGCGAAACTTGAATTATGACATTGAAGGTAGCAAATGCTATAATAACAACCCCGCCAACTGCGAAAAATACGGTAGATTATACGATTGGGCAACGGCTATGGCTATTGATTCAAAATACAACAAAGAAGGGTGGGGTGAAAGCGACGAAAAGCATAAGGGTATATGTCCCACCGGTTGGCATTTGCCAAGCGAACCTGAATGGAAAACTTTGATGCTATTCGCAGGTACAAGCCAACAGCTACAATCTACAAGTGACAATGGCACGGATGATTACGGCTTTGCTGCTCTGCTAGGAGGTTACGGTCACGGCAGCCAATTCACCAATATCAACTTTGAAAGCGACTGGTGGACTGCTACGGAGTATAGTGAATACTATGTTACCTACGCCTATGCCGCATCATTGCAATGGGCAGATATTTCTGGACGATTAACAAAAAGTTTTCTAACTTCCGTGCGTTGCATCAAAGACAATGATAACCCTATCAGTAGTTCATCTATTCCTTCCTCGTCTTCCAGAATCACAAGTTCTTCTAGTCTCGTTCCGAGCAGTTCCAGTAATTCAGTTCAATCTGGAGTTGTTTATGGTACTCCTGTAACTTATCAGGGTGAGACTTACAAAACCGTTGTAATAGGTACCCAAACTTGGTTCCAACGAAATTTGAATTATGCTGTTGATGGCAGCATGTGCTATGATGACGACCCTGCCAACTGTGCGATTTATGGCAGGTTGTATAACTGGTTAACAGCAATGAACCTGCCTGCGAGCTGCGTCAGCAGTTCCTGCGCTTCGCAAATAAACACAAAGCATAGAGGTATATGCCCTAGCGGTTGGCACATACCAAGCTATGCGGAATGGAAACAATTGGATGATTATATTGAGAATGAAAATGATTGCTGGGGTTGTGCAGGCAAATTTTTGAAATCAAAGAGCGGCTGGGACAATAATGGCGGTGGTAATGATGCCTATGGCTTTTCTGCCCTGCCTGGCGGCAGTTCCGATGACCGTTTCGACGATGTCGGCAACACAGGCAGTTGGTGGAGTGCCACGGAGGCCAAAAGCAGCAGCTACGCCGACTTCATTAGCATGGGCTACGACTCCGATATCCTGTGGTTGTCACTCAGCTACTATAAGAGCAACTTTTATTCCGTTCGGTGCCTCAAGGACTAGACAAAAATAAATTTCTCCTATGCCCAATTTAGTTGAAAATCACCGAATTGAGTAACACATTCCCCTCATTATGGTGTTTAAGTAAAAGATGAACCAGAACCTAAATGCAAAACAGCTTTATGCGCGGTATGCACCTATGGTGCTTAGGCGTTGCAATAAGTTGCTTGCAGATGAAGATGCTGCTGCAGATATTGCGCAGGAGGTTTTTATCAAGGTTTGGGAAAAGCGAAATTCCTTGAACACCGAGTTTCCATCTAGCTTGCTTTGGCGAATGGCAACCAATATGTGCCTGAACTATATAAGGGACAGCAAACGGCGCGGATATGCCGTGAAAGCGAATGAAAAGCTCACGCAAATTGCTTGTGTAGAAGACGTGGAAGCTAACGCAGGGAACAGGGACCTTTTAAACCGCCTATTCAAAAGGCATCCGGAAAATAGCAGAACCATCGCGGTTTTGCACTATATAGACGGAATGACTTTGGAAGAGGTTGCCGCAGAAGTCAATATGTCTGTGGGCGGGGTTCGCAAAAGGCTTCGCTCATTGAAAAACACCTTAATTGAATTGGAGGCTCTATGACTGTGCCAAACTGGAAAGCAGANNGATANTTGCTTGGGGAACTCCCAAAAGGNGAAATGGCAACCCTAAAAGCCANGGAAAAGGAAAATGTCCAATTTTGCCAGCAACTTCAAGAACTGAAACACAGCAATGAAGAATTGCTCGCACGATATCCATANATAGAAATGGATGCAGAAATAGAACAGCCACCNCGNTTTANATGGCAAATTCCCTTNTCTGCNTGNGCNGCNTTATTGATATGCGTCACCACATTTCTCNCNGTGTNTAGCAACAGANANATTGTGATGANCGAAGATGGCACAAGGGTAAAAGGAATTAAAACAGATTTGGAAATTTGGCGNAAAACCGGAGATTCTGCGGAAAAANTNNNAAATAACAGCGAAGCAAAAGCNGGAGATTTGCTGCAAATGCGCTATATTGCAGAAAAAAAATGCTATGGGGNTATTTTGAGNATNGATGGCNGCGGCACTTTAACCATACATCTTTCGGGCAAAAACGGCAAAGCGGCNGAGTTNGAAGCNGGAAAAATTGTTTCGCTGGAAAAGGGATATGAGCTTGACAATGCCCCTAAATATGAAACTTTTTACTTATTCANCGCTGAAAATGAATTTNANNTGAGTTTTGTGGCAGAAAATCTTTTGAAAGGCAAATTGCCCAAAAATTTGCAAGTCGCGCAAATAACTCTCAAAAAGAAGTAACACTTTTTCCTACCTTAGGTGTTTAATAGATATGAAAAATACTACTTTTGCATTTTTGCTCTTTTTTGCGGCGTTATTGTATGCCGCACCTCAAAAAGTTGAACGCTATTTGCTGGTTGCCGGCGCAAATAACGGTGGCTCAGACAGGGTTAAACTTCGCTATGCAGAAAGCGATGCCAATTCCTTTGCGAGCGTTATGTCTCAAATGGGCGGCGTGGATAAAAGCAATGTTTTGCGGGTTTTTGATCCAAATTCCAAAGCTCTGCAAAACGGCTTTGCCGAGCTTGAAAAACGTTTGCAAGGCAAAGAGTCAGGGGTTCGCAAGGAAGTTATTGTGTATTACAGCGGTCATGCAGACGAAAAAGGCTTGCGTTTGGGCAGCGATGTGTATAGCTGGGCGGAGTTTCGCAAAAATGTAAACGAGATAAACGCAGATGTAAAAGTAGCCATATTAGATGCCTGCGGTTCTGGAGCCATAACCAGAACAAAAGGCGGAGTTTCAAGACCAGCCTTTTTGCAAGATGCGAGCAGCGAAATGAAGGGATACGCATTTTTAACCAGCTCAAACGAAAACGAAGCCAGCCAAGAAAGCGACCGCATAAAAGGAAGCTTTTTCACCCACTCCCTCGTTGGCGGTTTGCGCGGCGCGGCAGATATGACGGGCAACGGCAAGGTGACTCTGAGCGAGGCTTACCAATACGCATTTGATGAAACGCTTAGGAACACGCAAAACACAAGCGCAGGCAGTCAGCACCCCAACCGCGATATGAATTTGGCGGGGACAGGGGATATTGTGATGACTGATTTGCGCGAAACGAGTGCCGTGCTAACGCTGGATTCAAATTTGGAAGGGCGGCTTTTTATACGAGACGAACAGGGCAATTTGTTTGCAGAGCTAAACAAAATTCGCGGGCGGCAAATAGAGCTTGGAATGCCTGTTGGAAAATATTCCATTCAAATGGAAGCTCCTTCCAAAATTTGGATGGCAAAGGAGGTTCAAATATCAGAGGGCAAAAAGAATGTGCTTTCTATAAGTGATATGCAAAACATAGAGAGGGAAAAGGCTGTTGCCCGCGGCAATGCGGATTCCACCGGGATGACTGGTTTGGATTCGGCAAGGGCAAAGCCATTTAAATTCAATTTCAACGCATTTGCATTTAGCAAGGAACCAGCAAACGAAGTGCAATTAGGTTTTTTCTTTACGAGTGCTCAGAGTGCTTTAGCTGGAACTCAGATTTCATTGCTTGGAAACTTGGCAATGGAAGATATGGCAGGTGCTCAGATTTCGGTGATTATGAATGTTGCGGCAAAAAGCATTTATGGCTTGCAAGCATCTTCAACTATTAACATGGCGATGGATTTCTATGGCGTTCAGGCTGGTATCTGTAACATTGCGAAAACTGGCAAGGGCGTTCAGGCAGGGGTGATAAACCTTTATGCTGATAGTTTATATGGAGTGCAAGGTTCTGTAATTAATATTGCTCGCAAAGTTAGCTTTGGGCAAGGCGGTGTTATAAATGTAGCTAAGGATGCTGGCAAAATACAAGGCGGTGTTATAAATGTAGGCGGTAATGTTGGACGGCAAATTGGTATAATAAATGTCTCTGCAAAAAGCGAAAATACCCCCATAGGTTTAATCAATATAGTGGGCAATGGCATTATAGACGGAACTTTTTATGTGGACGAAACAAGCAGAACAGGTATTGCTCTGCACATGGGAACGCCTTATTTCTACACTGTTCTTGACTATGCTTTGGAACCAACTAATATTTGGCCCCAAAGCTGGGGCTGGGGGTTGGGAACCCGCTTTGGAATGCGAGGCAACCATTTTAGCATTGACTATGCCTACATAAATGTTTACGATGAAAATCCGCTCAGAGAAAAAGACAACCAACTGCAAAAAATAAGATTCGGAGCCGCCTACAAACTTTTAACTGGCATAGCCCTTTCCAGCGGTATAACGCTCAATGCTTTGTCTAGGCACAATGGCGAAGACTTTTATTTGGAACCTCGCGGCGAGTATCATTGGCACTGGACATTCGGTGACCACAAGGTTAGATTTTGGCCCGGATTGTATGCGGGTTTAACGGTTGGCAAATTTTAATTTCTAGATTAATCCTCCTATCGGGAGGTTTTTAGATAATGTTTCGTTTGTTTCTTATAGATTCATCTGCACTTGCTTTTCGTATGTTTTATGCTTATACCAGAAACCCACTCAGAAACAGCAAGGGGCAGCTTGTATCGGTTTTGCACGGATACTGGGGAGCAATACTTCGCATAGTTAAAAGCCACAAACCGGATTATTTTGCGATTGTGCGCGATGTGTCCAGAAAAACTTTCAGAAACGAGCTTTATTCCGAATACAAAGCAACACGTGCCCCCATGCCTCCAGAGATGGTAGAGCAAATGCCATATCTCAACGAATCCCTTGAAAAATGCGGAATACCAATTCTCGGTTGCGAAGGTTTTGAAGCAGACGATGTAATGGCATCGGTGGCAAAACTTGCGGCGAAAAAAAATTACTTTGTATATCTGGTGACCAAAGACAAGGATATGGCGCAAATTGTAAATTCCCAAATTCACATTTATCAAATTGAAAGCGGAGCAAAGGGAATTGATATTGGCATTCAGCAGGTTAAAGATAAGTTTGGAGTTAGCCCAGAGCAAATTGTGGATTATCTCGCCCTTGTTGGAGACTCTTCCGACAATATACCTGGGGTTGCAAAAATAGGTCCAAAAAGCGCGGTAGAGCTTTTAACGAAATATGGGAATTTGGAAAACATATACAATAGTCTTTCAGAACTGCCAAAGGCAAAACAGGAACTTTTAATCGCAGGCAAGGAAAAAGCTTTTTTGAGCAAAGAATTGGTGACCTTAAAAAGCGAACACGATTTTGGCTACAAACCCGAAGATTTGCGCTACAAAGGCTTAGACAAAGATGCGTTATATAAACTGTTCATAGATTACGAAATACCAAGCCTCATTCCATTGTTGCCAAGCGTTAGCGAATATCCATCCATATTTTTCGATTTGCAACCAAAATCAGAAAGAAATATTGTTGATAGCACGGAAGCCTTGCAAAAAATGGATGCAGATTTAAGCTCCGCAAAAATTTTGGCTTTTTCACTTGAAAACGAAAGGATTACCATTAGCAAAAACGAAAATAAATATTACGAACTATCCAAAGACAAAACGCTCTTTGAAGAATGGCTAAATGAGATTTTAGCGAAACAAGATGTGGAACTTGTTTTTTACAATGCAAAGAAATTTTTTCATTTTTTGAATGAATTGAAAGAATGGTCAAATGGCAAAATAATAGATGTTCTTTTTGCCCAGTGGCTTTTGAATCCGGGCGCGTATAACAAGAGCGAACCAGAAAATGCCGCTTTGCTTTTTTCAAAGTGGAAACAGAACAAGGAAGAACTCAAAAAAAGAAATTTGTCTGAGCTTTTTGAAACCAAGGGAATGCCTCTGATAAAATGCCTTTACGAAATGGAAAATCTTGGAATTTCAATAGACAATGAGGCACTTGCCGCTCTCAATGCGGAATTTCAGAAAAAAATCGCAGAGCTTGAAGAACAAATTTTTGAAATAGCTGGTGAAAATTTTAATTTAGCCTCGCACAAACAACTTGCTAATATTTTGTATGAGAAACTAAAGCTCCCTGTGCTCAAAAAAAATGCGAGCGGTCCAAGCACAGATGCCGAAACTTTGGAAATGCTCGCCGAAAGCACAGAATCCAACGCAATTTTGGGTTGCATTATGAGTTGGCGCGAACTTCAAAAACTGCAAGGCGGCTACACAGAAGCCCTGCCAAAATTGGTATCGCCCACAACAAACCGCATACACACCACATTCTTGCCCTGGGGCACAGCCACAGGCAGGCTTTCAAGTGTGAACCCAAATTTGCAGAATATTCCGGTGAGGAGCGAAGAGGGCAAAAAAATAAGAGCGGCATTTGTTCCAAGCCAAAAAAACTGGAAAATAATTTCCGTTGATTATTCGCAAATAGAACTGAGAATGTTAGCTCATTTGAGCGGAGACCCGGAGTTAAAAAACGCATTCTTAAAAGGAGAGGATGTCCATAGCATAACGGCTGCAAAAATTTTTGGGACAAGCGATGTCAATCACGAAATGAGGGCTGCCGCAAAGGTTGTGAATTTTGGGATAATTTATGGAATGAGCGCATTCAGGCTCGCAAAAGATTTGCACATAGCTCGTTCCAAAGCGGTTGAATTCATAAATGGATATTTCAGTTTTTACAGCAAGGTGAAAGAGTATTTTGAAGAGGTTGTGAAATCTGCAAGAGAAAACGGCTTTGTGGAAACAATGGCAAAAAGGCGGCGTTATTTGCCCGAACTAAACGCGAGCGACCATCAGGAGCGAGCGGCAGCGGAGCGCGTAGCCATGAACACGCCAATTCAAGGCAGCGCGGCAGATTTGATTATGGAAGCTATGCTTCGTTTGAGCATCAAAATAAAAACCGAAAACTTGCCGCTGAGAATGCTTTTACAAGTTCACGATGAACTCATTTTTGAATGTCCCGCAGAAAAAGCAATTGAATTTTCGCAAATGATTAAGAGCGAAATGGAGAATGCTTTGTCTTTGGATGTTCCGATTGTTGCCAATGCTGGGGTGGGGAATAATTGGTTGGAGGCAGGGAAATGATTTTTCTATATTATTCTAAAAGAGGATTTTATGCTAACAGTACAAGGTATTTATGAAAAAGGAACGGTTCAAATAAAAGAGTCTGTTCCAAATTTTGAGAGATGCGAAGTATTCGTAACATTTTTGCCTATTGAGCACGAGATAAAACGAAATTCTGTTAATGAAAAAAATGAAGCTATAGAAAATCTATTGGGTATTTGTGAAGGAAATACCTTAACCCTAGATGACGTAAAGCGAGAAAGGTTATCAAGGCAATGAAAATTTTATTAGATACAAACATAATGATGGATGTTATAGAAAAACGAGAACCGTCTTATAAGGATGCTGTTGCCTTGCTTAAATATGTTGCAGATGCAGATGTAATATGCTATTTCAGTGCAAGCTCTGCTAAAGATATTTTTTATTTGGTTAAACGGCATACAGGTAGTTTGGAAGAAGCAAAAAAAGCGATTATTCAAATTTCAAAATTTGTAATTTTTTGCGATACAACTAAACAAGATATTCAAAATGCTTTATTATCCTCTGTGTCGGATTTTGAAGATGCAGTTCTTGTTTCTAGTGCAGAAAGAGAAGATATGGATTTTGTTATAACAAGAAATAAAAAAGATTTTGTTAATTCAGTCGTGAAAGCTATAACCCCAATAGAATTTTTGGAGTCTATACACAAATATCCTATTGCATAAGATAAGAGCTAATTTTTAGGTTTTACCAGAACAATAAAAAACGCCCATTTGTAAAACTTTTACCAAGTGTCTGTTATACTTAATTGCATTAGGGCGACTGGAATGTAGGTGAAGAATATTCCCTAATGGAGGGAATGTAGAAAAAATTTTCGTGCCTGTAAAAGTTTTGCCAAGAAAACAGGTATTGTTAAAACCCTGCCCACGAAGTGAAGTTGGCAGGGTGAGTAAAATTCCTTTTGTCAGAACCTCGATGCACACGAGTAAAGGATTAACAGGATTACATATTGTATATACTTTGTTGTTTAACCCCAGCAGTTTGCAAATAGAAAAACAAACCGCCTGACATCCGCACCACCCTCGGTGCAAATTCTTTCTTACACCGCCTGCTTCGCTAGCGGTGGGCTACGCCCTAGTCCTGGACGCAACGCACGGAGTATCGGATCTTCTTAAATTCGTCGCCTATGCCCACACCGGCGCGGATGTCTTCCATGCTCCCGTAGTAGGCTTGGGAAGCACTGTACTCCGTGGCAGTCCACCAATAGCCTCTGCCGCCGACATAGAGGAAACCGCTCCATGGGGCGCCGCCGCCGCCTTCGCGGTAGCCGCCCGGCAGAGCCGAAAAGCCGAACTTGTCCGCGCCGTTGCCATTGTCGATCCAGCCACTCGTAGCCTTCAAGTATTTACCTGCTGTTTCTTCACCGCCAACTGATAACCTCAATATTTCCCACTCTGCATCACTTGGCAAATGCCAGCCTTTGGGACAAGCCGATATTGCCGTATTCCAGTTGTAAAGCCTACCGTATTTTTGACAGTAGGAAGGATCATTGTTATAGCACGTGCTGCCTTCCGCGTTATAGTTAAGGTTCTCTGCCATCCAGGTTTGGGCACCTATTTCAACGGCTTTATATTTTTTGCCATCGCGGGAATCAGTGAAAGCTGTCCGCTTGTTTTGAACTCGATATTCTGGAAACGTTTTGGTTGATATAGCTACGATTGGAAACTTTGCTGTTTCTGGCGGCTTGCCGTTCACGGAAGCTATGCGGATAGTCAGGTTGTCGCTAATGTCGTTGGCATTGACTGAATTGAAGGTCAAAATGCCGTAGTAGGTTGTGTTAAATATAACAAAGAAATTTTTGTCGATTATGAAATTTGACTTTAATCTCATTGTATTCTTGCCTATCACCTTGCCCTGCTGATCCACCAACTCAAACTCAACAGGAATATCATACTGCTTTTCAGAGGTAAAGGGATTTGTGTCGGACACTCCCCGTCCTGGCCACCTGTCCAACCCCCAGTCTTCTTTCCTATTCGTTGCGTTCAATCCATTCATTACCGCTTGAGCTGCTTTGAGCGACCGTTGCAACGCGATGAACCATTCCGCACTCGCAAGTAAGTTCATGGATATATTCAGGTCGGCTGTTTCCTCCTGATAGTTGATGTTCTCAGTCTTAATGACTGTAGAATAATACAGGGTATATGGCGGTGGTGCAGAGTTGATTATCCTGTAAAAAGTCTCCTCCGTTTCCTTCAACTGCTCCACCCACTTCTTCCGCCACACAATATCGTTGCGGATGTTATCCCCTATGTTGATACCGGAAATATTCGCAGACATAATAGACGAGCGTTTCACAGCCTCAACCAAAGTGGGGTCAAATGCGGCAGCTTGGTAAAAGTAGCTGAGTGCCGCCACGCTCGTTCCCTGCCTCTCCGCAACAACACCGTGCGCAAGTGCGGTCTGCGCCTGCACCTGCGTAGCTGTTGCTGGACCTCTCAATTCAACAAGCTGGCTATCCGTAAGGCTCACGCCCAGTTGTTTGAGCAAATCTGCGGAAGCTTCTTTTATCGCAGAAAGGTCTTCCAGCTGGCTTGCAATCACCGCTTTTGGAGAATACGAAGCCTTCCTTTTACCTGTTTCCGCATCAGTTATTGCAAGTTCAAGCATAAAAGCTTTGGGCGTTTTGGTTATTTTGCCTGTTAAGATATGGCTGGCGTTTGCCAGATTGCCTATCTTGATTGCATCTTCTTCCGAAGTCATGCCAGACAGCGAATGTTTCCACTCCAACATAATTGCTTCAAGATTTTGCCTGTCTATGATTGTTATAGACGAATACTTGTTGAAATCCCCTGCTATGGAGCTTTGTATCAGCGGCAGCATCCACTGCTCATCATTGGAAAGCCCTTTGCCTCCTGGTTCAAGCACAGCAAGTTTCATTTGAGCTTGGCACGGTACGGCAAGCATAAAAAACAGCAACAGAAAAACGATTTGTTTTTTCATAGATTTATCTCCATCCTCTTGTTAGAATTCGAATAGGAAAATTGTACGCAGAATGCGTAAAAACTTTTAGTAAAATGGGGGGG
>JGI20170J14366_1001381_pt1 | contig 10580 bp, 10 predicted proteins | sample TergutNc150P3_FD_14366 | JGI IMG/M metagenome (IMG submission 14366) | reverse complement strand
ATCTCGGTCACTGTGCCGGCGGGAGCCAATGGCGCCGCAATTAAAAGCGCCGATAAATATTGACTTGTAGGGGACGGAAGGCTCACCTTCCCGCCTTTCCATTTGCCGCTAATCGTTATTGGGGCGCAACCATTATTACTCTGCGAATTAACGCCAAGACCGGCCAATGCGTCAAGAAGGGGCGCTGCGCTGCGTTTTTGAATTTGTTCATCGCCTGTAAACTCAATAGGTTTTTGTTGAAGGCCGGCGACGGCAAGCACAAGGTAAAGAGTCGTCCCCGAATTGCCCACATCTATTACAGTATGCGCCTCAATCTCTTTTTTAAATCCGCCGTTACCCCGTATCTTCCAACTGATTTTTTCTCCGTTGCGTTCTTCCGCTATTTCCGCGCCTAAAGCCTTGCAGGCGTTAAGGCAGGATCGGGTATCCAATGAATCAAGCGGGTATTCTATCACTGACTCGCCATCCGCAAGAGAGGCAATCAATAATTGCCTGATAGTGTGGGATTTAGAAGCGGGTATTTTAAAAGTACCGGTTAATCGGCGCGGAGTTATGTGAACATTCATAAGATGTATTACGCTCTTTTAATAATTCTTTCTATCCTGTTTATCAACTCATCTTTCTTAGCCGGCTTTATAATGTAATCAACCGATCCCATTTCACGCGCTTTTGCCTGATCCTGCGGACTTTCAGATGTCGTATAAATCGCTATCGGCACATTGTGTAATTTGGATAAATCCCGTATCCTGATGTAGGTATCCCATCCGCCCATCTCAGGCATATTCAAATCCAACAACACCATATTGGGAGTATAACCTTGGAAGAACAGGTCCAAAGCCGCTTTACCGGAACTGACCGTGGTAACGTCATAATTTTTCTCCAACATGGCCTTTGTCAGGGTAAGAACGGTTTCCTCGTCATCAATTACAATGATTTTTTTCTTTTCATCGCCTGATTCAACCTTGAATTTTTCCGATTCAACTTTAAGATCCTCAAAATTCCGGTTATTCTCGGCGCTCATTTCATCTACCAGACCTACCGCGACTTTTATTTCCTGCATGGCTCCGTTTACTATGTCGTTCATACCGTTTACCACGCTATTGCTGATATTAATGAAATCATCCGTTTGTTGCGTCAGGTGATCGCCTGAGACAAGCATTTCTTCCGAGCCTTTTCTAACCGATACGCTTATTTCTTTCAGATGAAACATGGAGTCCAGTATTTGTTTTCCTCCAATTCCCTGTTCTTCCATCGCATTGCGGATATTTTGCTCATGTTGCGAAACCGTCTTCACTTCGTCATCAATAACGCCGAAACGGGAAAGAACCTCGTTACTTGATGCGGTTATGCTATCTATGGAAGCTTTTATCTTTTTTAACATCGCCGCGGTTGTCTTTGACTGCCGCGCCGATGATTCGGCAAGTTTACGAATCTCACCCGCCACTACGGCAAACCCTTTCCCCGCTTCTCCGGCATGTGCGGCTTCAATTGCCGCGTTCATTGAAAGCAGATTTGTCTGGGCGGCGATATTATCCATAACGGCGTTTATTTGCAAAAGCCCCTCGGAGTCATGCGCGATATCTATTATCTTCTCCGCTACCGTTTGAAGCCCGTTTTTGCCGTTTGCCGACGCTTCCGTCAAATTGACGACATTTTTACTGTTTTCAACCAAGGTTTTAGTTACCGAATTAATGTTAGCTGTCATTTCTTCAACTGCGGAAGACGAGTTATTAATATTCTTGGCGAGGCTTTCTATCAGGGTATTCAAACTTACAATATTATTTTGGATATCTTTTGCCGCACCGCGCGCTTCAGCGGCGCTTTTGTCCTGCTTGACCGTCATGCTTTTCATACCCTCAAAATTCGTCGAAATATTGTCTACCGCCTTGGAAGTTTTTGCCATATTTGAGGAAAGCTCATAACCCGTATTGGTGAGCGCGTTGATTTTATATTTGATTACCCCTACAAGGTTTTTAATTTTATCCATCATAAAGTCAAAGTCATGCGCAAGAACGCCTATTTCGTCCATGTGTTTAAATTCAACCCGCCGTGTCAGGTCCCCCTCCTCCGCTATTTGATCCAAGGTCTTTACCATGTTATTCAGAGGTTTGAGCGTACCGCTGATAAATATAAAGGAAATTATTAAAATAGCCATTATGACCGCCATCATCAACAGGAAGAGGATTGTCATGTTGCCTTTCAGCGCGTCTTTAATGTTAAGAGGTTGGATAGCGATAATGTGCCAGTTAAGGGTAGGTACGCTAACCAAAGCCGCTACACCTTCATCTACGTTGAAAAATTGAGATTCATCCGAATTTACCCTTTTAAGAGTTTCCGAGCCCGTATTGCCAAGAGCTTTATCCAGCGTTACTTTATTGGTAACCTGATTAACGTCGCGGCTGCCGGTTATTTCCCCTAACTCGTTAAAGAGGTATAAATTCGCGCTGCCTTTATAATTCTGATAAATACTATTAACAAATTCCGTAAGGTCGATACCTGTTCCCACAAGGCCGATAGGTTTGTGTTGCGAATTAAAAACCGGCGCGTTTATAAACAACATTGTCTGTTTTAGTTCGGCATTATAATTAATGTTGAAATTATATTTTTCAGTTTCGTACAGTGTCATTTTGTACCAATAGTTATCGGGACTTTCGGTGTCAAGGGGATAATGATTATCCACGGCAAAGTAAAATTCTTTGTCAACATCACTGCACCAGAAAACCGAGCCGCCTTTGAAAGTCCGGCGGTATCCTTCTATTTCTTCAAAAGCAATTTGTTTTAATTCGTTGTCCCCGGGGTTGAGGAAGTGGCGCTGTATCAGGGGGGAAGTCGTCATTTTAATGACAATGGCGATTTCGCTGTTAACCGATGTTTCCAGTTTGGCTTTTTGAAGTTCCATCGCGTCCCTCAGCTCATCCCCCGCCGTATGGTGGAGAGTCTGCCACATTGAAAAGATAAAAGCCACGCTACCGCCGATAAAAATAACCAAAAAAAGAACTACGGAAAAAATAATAAAACGGATTTTTATCGAAGTTCGGCGTTCCTGGTCTTGTTTTTCTTTCATATTTTGCCTCTTAAATCATAAGTATAACACGATTTTATAAAAAGAAACAACGTACTTTATAAATATTTTATTATTTCATTTATGGTTTCTTTATTTTTATATATATTTAAATGCGTACAATTCTTTATCTTTTTAACCTTACAATTTTTTATTAATTCTACTATTTTTAATATATGCTCCTCCTTTATCATGTCCTTTCCCGCGTATATTATATAAATATTAGCCCTTATTTCCTTTAATTCATTATCGCTTATTCCAATATCTTTTAACATTAATTCCCATCTCATAATATTTTTCTTCATAGGAAAATGTAATTTTTCCATAAACAAAAATAATTTATACATATTATTTAAGAATTTTAATGTTTCATCCGTTGTTCCGCAGACCAAATAATTAGGGGACAACGCTATTATTTTTTCAAACATTTCAGGCTGTTTTTTCGCTAAAAACAAACAAATATTTCCGCCGTCGCTAAATCCTATAACGCTTGTTTTATTTATACCGAGCTTTTTACAAAAATTTATTATATCATCGCTATATTGTTCTATTGAATATTCACTATCCACGGAAATACTTTGCCCATGTCCCCTGCTGTCGATTGCAAACGTATGAAAATCTTTAAAATATTTTAATTGATGTTTTTTAAATATACTTTTATCCCCGGAATTTCCATGTAATAATAATAAATTTGGTCCGGAACCATATTCACAATAAGCGATTTTTATGTCATCTAAATTTAAATATTTTGTTTTCATTTTATTCCCCTATAAATAATTTTTTTACGGATGTTGGAAAATAGAACCTCATTAATATTAGAGAATCTCTATCCATTAGAATACCTTCAAAAGTGATTATTAATCATATACCATATTTTTAAAAATATCAACTTTTTAATTTTTTATTAAGGTATTATCGTAAGCTTATTTGAAAATAATTTTGAAGTTCTTTCCATAAAATAAATATTGCCTAATAATGTTATTTATGATATAATTTTAAAAATAAAATGCTATTCGGGAGGACGTTATGAAAAAGAAAATTATATTTTGTTTTATTGCGATTTTTTTATTTTGTATAAATATTTTGAACGCGCAAATGACAATGCCTCAATTACAAGCTATGTATTCTAAATTTCTTAAAGATGAAGGTTATCAACCTAGTGTTGATTCGGACGGCGATGTTGTATTTAAAGCGGAAGGAAGGACTTTTTGGATTGATATTGATGATAAAGATTTAGAATCATTTAGAATTGTATATTCAAATTTTTGGGAAATTGAATCATTAGCGGAAAAATTGAAGGTCTATGAAGTACTTAACTATATAAATAGAACCACAAAAGTCGCCAAAGTTTTTTTGAATTCAAAAGAAGATGATGTTTCAATGGATGCGAATATTTTTGTAAATAAGCCTGAGGATTTCAAATTATATTTTCATCGTATGTTAGATTTGCTATTATATGAAATAAGGGAATTTAGAGAACTAATGAATAAATAAATAAACTGACATAATATGACAAAAATTGCAACAATGAATTCACTCATAGGATATTTTATATAAAATATTCCGTCAACCGGTTACAGGATATATTGCACATAACGTACGGGCTATAAACGATATTTTTACGCCCGATAATATTTTACTCCATATTACAAAAAAAATATCGTTGAATATATTCCATAAAATATAATAATGGTATAAAATATTATAAAGCCGAAAAGAAATAAGCGTAATCATTAAGATCATCGCGCAAAGATTAGGAGGTATTTACATGATAACGGGAAAAAAAATTATCATCGCCGGTATCGCCGGACGTATCGGTTCCGGCATAGGTGAGTATTTTCTGGAGAACGGTAATGAAGTGTGGGGTTATGACCTGTTCTATCGCCCCGGCTCAAAGGAGTATTGGGAATCCAGAGGAGCGCGCGCTGTTATGGGAGACTTCACCAAGGGCGAGTTTGACGGGCTTCCCACCGACGCGGATTACTGCGTCAATCTTGCCGCGAACACGATGCCGGGTAATTTCTCTGTCGGGTTGAGAGACAATGCGCTCGGTCCCGCTCTGCTGATGCGACACTGTAAATATGTAAAAGCGTTTATGCATTTTTCGTCTTGCGCTCTGTATACGCCCACAGACGATCCTATGAAGGCTTATACCGAGGAAGATGCCGTCGGCTCCAAGGCGGAAGGCTACTATTCCGGCGCAAAAATCGCCGGCGAGGGGGCGGTAAAAGCTATCGCCCATATTTTACATCTGCCGACGATTCAACTACGTCCTTCCGTTTATTACGGAACTTACGGAGATGGCGGCTTGTTCGCCCTTGTTTACTTGAGTAACCTTGTAAACCGTCTGCCGATTGAGATCATTAAACGCAAACCGTCATACTTCAGTTGCATTTACGACAAAGATATCAACCTTTTTATGGAGCCGCTTTTAAACGCGGCCGCAACTGAAGCGCCCATTGTAAACTTTATCGGCGATGATTACCTGAGTGTGGAAGAATTGGTCGCCTATATGTCTGAACTTACAGGGATTAAACCTGTGTATAAATATGTTAACGAGCTTTCATGGCCTGCGATGATTATCAGCCCGGAAAAACGTAAATCCATCACCGGTCCCAGCGCTTATCCGTGGAAGAAGGGAGTAAAGGAATTTACGGAATACTGGCTGCCCAAATTACAGGCGGAACAGGCAATCACTGCAAAAACAGCGGCGGCTTCAAAAGTAAAATATACCCGTGAAACACGCCTTAGGGAAATTAGCGGTCTTCCCGGTATTATTGACTTCATATCCGAACACTCCGGGCAGAAGATAGAACCCTATGCCCTTATACTGGGCGGCGGTATAACCCTGCAAAAAGCGGGTGGTTATCTGAAATGGACTGATGAACAGATACAAAATGTCGTTGATGAATTAAACGCAAAATACAAATAATGAATCGTTTTATCAATATCTTTTACGCTTAATGCCCCAATAACGTTTGAAATATAGTATATTTTATTTTTGTTATTAGATTATTTATTTAATTTTTCCCTATTGGAAATTTTCCATTTCATTATAATCCAATACTTCTTTATTATTATTTCCAGTAAACGATTCAGCAATAGATAATAAATTTTCATAATTTACATTTTCAAATGAAGTTGCATCAACATTTACTACTTGTCCAATTCCTATTTCTCCACATCCAAAGTAAAGATGTCCTTCTTTAAAATTATCTCTGGTTTCTTTTGTTATATCATGAACCCAATGGCGCTTTTCTATTTTGTCTCTCTCCACGTATCTATCATATAAAACATCAAAGTCACCTTTAAAAATAAACGTAAGACATTTATATTCATATTTTTCCAATAATGCTTTAATTTGTTCACTCTCTTTCAATATAAAGTCACTCTCAATTATACACATTTTTTCTACCTTTAAAAATTGTTCAATTATATGTAACATTAGTATAAATGTCGCAAAATTACCTTTTTGACAAACCATATTATTCTCGGAACCAAAACCATCACCCAAGACTTCCTTGATAGTATCTTTATTAAAGCATGGAATTCCTAAGAATTTCGATAATTTACGTGAAAATGTAGATTTTCCTGTCGCGCAATATCCACCGACGATTATTATTTTATTTTCCATAATTATACAATACATTTTCTAAATTAATGTGTCAAGCCTTTAACAATATATTCCCTATATAATTCAATTTATTTTACACATAACGTTTCTGCCGTATGTAAAGTATTGGCGTATTCTAAATTATTCTATTATACTATATTTTATAACATAAATAGCCATGAATTGTGTGTATTGTCGCAAATATAATTGATAATATTAAATAAACAATAAAATGATAAGGAATATTTATAAATAACTTATTACCTAATAATCCTATACCTATTAGCCATATAACTGATGTCCAGTATGGCGCTAATATAAATATAATATTTTTACCGAATAATGTATTAGAAAAATATATTTCCATAAAATATGACGAAAAATATATTATAGTACCAATAATGTATATTATTAAACCTATTTTTCCTATTTTATTTTGAATATTTATAGCCATTATTATTGAAAAAACTATCGTTATAATTCTTGCTATAGTTTCCGCTATAATTATTGGATGAGAAATATCTTTCAGATAATGTGACGGAAGTTTCTTAAAGAATAATATATTAAATATTAATATAGGGATAAAAAATAAAAAACAATTATATATATATTTTATAATTATGTTTAAAAAATTCATAATTTCTTACCTATTGCCAACTCGTTTCTTAGCATTTAGCCTTCCATATATGTGCGACTTTTCATTGTTTTCCTGCCGTACTTGACCCATACTTTAATTCCATATCTTATTATATTATTTTTATATTTTAATTCATAAATATCTTTTGTTTCCTTTTCCATTTATAGGCATTATAAAAAATACAAAGTATACAAATCCTCACCGCTATCCAAAATAGAAACATTACGACATTTGATCCTGATCCTGACATAAAACTATTAGGTAATGCTAACCCATAATCAATAAATTCCAATACCGATATTACAATTCCGGTAATTAGTGCGAATTTTGTCCAATATTTATATCTTATTATTAAGAGTATAACTAATAATAACGGTACGGCATATATTGAACAGGTAATAATTGAAACTATGTGTGACTCATATTCTTTGAAATTTTGATAATATGTAAATACACTTTTAAAACCTAAAATAAATAATAAAATATAAAAACCAGAATATCCATTTTTTATATATACTTCAGGATCAGCTAATGTATGTTGAACCGGATTTTTATTAACCTCGACTCCAATACCATTTAATTTTCCAATATATAAAGAATAAATATTATATTCTAACCATATTACTATATTTAAAGGTTCATATTCCGTATTTACAATAAACTCCATTTTATTTTTTATTTGCCCGGAAGACTCTATTAACGAATTATTATGGAAAAATTCAAACCTAGGCTTTTTTCCATAAATATAATGAGCTAGAAAATGTTCATTATTAATATCAAAAGAGTAAGATATTAAATTCATTTTTTTATCTTTTTTTACTATTGAATTAATTATTCTCATACAAACTCTATTAATAACTTTATTATAAAAATTATATTTTTGTCAACCTCAATTTTTAATACAATAATTAAGAATAAAAAAATTAACATTTTTGAACATTTTACATAAATTTATTAAAGATATTATTAATCACTTTTATAATATGTTCCGAGAATATAAAGATTTATTTCCAGAATATTTAATGCTAATGGAACAATATATCCTGAAACAGTTTTAAAAAACAGTCACATAACACTCCACAGTAAACGAACTGCCGAAGGCGGCGAAACGTTTACCGTCCTGTTATGCGAAGTTACGCAGTACATTTTTATTAAATAATTTTTTTCTAATTATTAAAAAAATTATGCTAAACCAGCATATTAACTATTTGAACCCGGTTTACCAAGGGCTCCTACTCTATCTTGTTCATCTAATATTTCATTTTCAACTTCATTTATCTTAGTATTATATTTTTCTTCTTCTTTTTTAATAGTCTCCTCAACTCCATTTATCTCTTCTTCACGTTTAGCTTCTTCAGCTCTTTCCATCTCAATTAATCCATTCATCTCTTTTACTCTTTCTTTCTCTTTCATAATAATCCTTCCTTGCAGTTTATTTATATAATAGGGAAACTCCCTTTATATACCTTATATGTATTTAGTATGTATTAAAATATTTTACATGTCAATAGAATTTAGAAAATATTTTATTATACCTAGTGAAATAGTAGGTTTAGACGATTTTCACGATTTTCCGCGGAATTACTTAATTTTAACGCAATTATACCCCCACGTATATTTAACAATAAGCGTAAAACTATGATTTTATATAGACTTAAGTGTTACTTTTTTTCCAACTATAATTAACATTTTTATCACGAATATCTTTAAAATGATATATCTACTGTTATCGGTTAAGCGATGTAAAAATTACTTTTACATACTTTTCTTTTACAATAAATTCAATAATTATATCTTCTAATATTTTAGTTATATGCGATTTTTTTTACGCTATATAATTTATTTAATGAATTAATTATTCCTAAAATTAAAAAATATACTGAAGCGATAAACCAATCTGGAAAAATTTATCCTCCCAATAAGGTCCTGGTGGACTTACTTTCTCTTCTGGGGGTAAAAGAATAGAATAAAGACCTTGATGGTTGTTCGCAAAGGGTGACATTTGAATTCCAATCATAAAATGCCTATTTATCACATAATTAGGAGAGAGATAAAATGAGCCGGTTCCAAAGTCATAACCTATGTGGAGAATAAAATTATTATATCCTATGATTCCATAAAGAGCTAATGTACCGCCTGTTACAGGATGGGTATGGTGAAGATTAGTTTCTTCTTCTGTAAAAAATAATCCAAATAATGATATAGTAAAATCTCCACCAAATCCAAAACAAAATTTATTCGCTGAAGAAAACAAAAACATAATATTAAATGTAGGACTAAACCAATTGAAAAAAAATGAAGGACCACCGTAATTAAAAACATAACTATTATCTGACCACTTATACGCTTCCGTTTCAGCTGAAATAATACCAATAACTCCGCCAAGAGAAAATTTTACCGAAGGAACAAAAGAACTACCTTCTTCAGCATTAATAGGTGATGTTGGCATAGTAATAAAAGCTATTAAAAATAATAATAATAAAAATATTCTCTTCATAAATAATCCTCCATATCTTAGAAAAACCCCATAATAATGAGCTTATCCGATTTTTGATTTGTTGACAAACTCCCATTTTTAAAAATTCAATGTTTAAAAAGTACGTATTTACAAGACTTTTTAAAGATAATTTATCGAAAAAACAATTTTGTCAACAAGTCCTATTTTTTGTGTAAATAACAGAATATAATAAGAACGGAACCTGTTTTTTTCCGAACTCAACTGCAAACTGATTTAAAGCTCGCCCCCAATCCCTTATCGGCATAGTCCATTTTTTATCGGCGTTACCAATGCCCGGATAAAGTATCTTAAGTATAGCATCATCAGTGAAAAATGTCGATCTATTTTGGTTACTTTCTTCAATTGATAATTAAGCGATTCAACGGCGTTAGTCGTATAAATAGCGCGGCGGATTTCAGGAGGATATTTGAAAACGAACTCCGATTATTACAATTAATAATCATACTAAAAATAATATATTAATGTTATCCCTAGGGCGCAAAAAAATGTGGCGGAGAAGAACGGCACAAAGGGTGTTCCAGCGCCTAGCGCACACCCGACTGCCGTTTTGCGTAGCCCGAGCCGCCGAAGGCGGCGAAGCGTTTAACGTCCTGTTATGTGACGTTTTCGTGTTTCCAATCTTAAATATTGAAATTATATCTTTTCTATGCTAATTCTATATCCCAATGTATGTAATACATTTGTGAATGTCCTAAAATTTATTCTTTCAGCGTTTTTAGTCCTTATTTTTTGTATTATTGTTGGGGATACT
>JGI20170J14366_1001371_pt1 | contig 10629 bp, 7 predicted proteins | sample TergutNc150P3_FD_14366 | JGI IMG/M metagenome (IMG submission 14366) | reverse complement strand
CCCATACCAGCAAATTTACATATTATTTGCAGTGCTGTTTATTCAAGGGAAGTTATACGGAAAAACAGCTAAATTTAGCCTAAGTCCGACAGGCTCCTAGGGAGCAGGGAATAGGGACTGGGGAGCGTTGTCAGTAATCTGCGCATGATAGAAACAAAGCTTTGCTTACTAACAACAACCCCATTCCCCACTCCCCATTCCCTAATTTAAAGGAGTAAAATATGGCATTAAGTAAAGAGCAAGAGAAATGGTTGGAAAAAAACGGCAGTAACGAAGGGAATTACGCGAACGTCCCGAAGGAATTGTCAACTGAAGAGTTCTGGAAGGCGGCGGTGGCTAAAAACGTCTGGGCGTTGAAATACGTCCCAGAAAAGTGGACAGACCTCTTTCTTGCGGCGATAAAGTATAGCTATGTTGATATTCACGCTCCAGCTTATGCCCAATTCACGCAATACAGATATGATCTGAGTCGGGTACCTGAAGAACAGAGGACAGAAGCCATCTGCCTTGCAGCAGTGTTAAAAGACGGCACTTTACTGAAACACGTCCCCGAAGCGATGAAAACTGAGGCTGTCTGCGTCGAGGCGGTGAAGCAAAACAATGAAGCGATAAAGTACCTGCCAAAAGATATGAAATACTCGGAAAAGGTCGAAGCCCTTTGCCTTGCTGCTGTGAAAAAAGACGGCTGGGCGCTGGAATACATCCCAGAAGCGCTGAAGACCGAAGCCGTCTGCCTTGCCACAGTGCAAAATGGCCGCTATGACACTGCGCTGCGATTTGTCCCCGAAGCGCTGAAGACCGAAGCTGTCTGCCGTGCCGCAGTGCAAAGAAACGGCTATGCGCTGGAATACGTCCCCGACGCGCTGAGTACCGAGGCCCTCTGTCTTGCTGCGGTACAACAAGCTGGCGGCGCGATAAAATTTGTCCCTTATGCGCAAAAGACCGAAGCTGTCTGCATTGCCGCCGTGCAACAAGACGGCTGGGCGCTGGAATACGTCCCCGAAGCGCTGAAGACTGAAGTCCTCTGCCTTGCCGCTGTGCAAAATGGCCGCTATGACACCGCGCTGCGATTTGTCCCCGAGGCGCGGAAGACCGAAGCCGTCTGCCTTGCCGCGGCGCAAAGAAACGGCTACGCGCTGGAATACGTCCCCGAAGCGCTGATGACCGAGGCCCTCTTTCTTTCCGCAGTACAACAAGCCGGCAATGCGCTGAAATTTGTCCCCGACGCACAAAAGACCGAAGCCCTCTGCCTTGCCGCCGTGAAAAAAGATTGGCATTCGCTGGAATACGTTCCCGACGCGCTAAAGACCGAAGCCGTCTGCCTAGCCGCCGTACAGCAAGACGGCAATTTGCTGCGAGTTATCCCCGACGATAAGAAGACCGAAGCCGTCTGCCTGGCCGCCGTACAGCAAGACGGCAATTTGCTGCGAGTTATCCCTGACAATAAGAAGACCGAGCCTGTCTGCCTTGCCGCCGTACAGCAAGACGGCAATTTGCTGCGAATTATCCCCGACGATAAGAAGACCGAAGCCGTCTGCTTTGCCGCAGTGCCGCAAAACGGCATGTTGCTGGGAGATATCCCCAACGATAAGAAAACCGAGGCCCTCTGCGTCGAGGCGGTGAAGCAGGATAATAATGCGATAAAGTACGTGCCAAAGGACATGAAAGACGCGGTTAAGGCCGCCAAAGGGAAAAAAGTGTGAAAAGGGGGAGTAATACTTTATTCCCTATAATTTTATTAAGGAGAGATATATGGAATTGAATGAAGAAGAAAAGGAATGGGAAAGTTCATTTAGGAGTTATGCCTTTTCTGGTTCTAGAAATGCGGAAGCAAGCAGGCATTTTGATATTCCTGGGTATTATGAGAGTTTTATAATACAGAACCTTCCTGCGGGGCTAAAGCTGCGGCATCTTTCTGAAGAGGAAAAGACCGAAGCCGTCTGCCTTGCCGCAGTAAGAGAAAGAGCCAGCGCACTGCGATACGTCCCCGAGGCGCAGATGACCGGGGCCCTCTGCCTTGCTGCGGCGCAAAAAGACGGCTGGGCGCTGGAATACATCCCCGAAGCGCTTAAGACTGAAGCCGTCTGCCTTGCCGCAGTGCAAAATGGTCGCTATGACACCGCGCTGCGATTCGTGCCCGAGGCGCAGAAGACCGAGACTGTCTGCCTTGTCGCAGTGCAAAGAAACGGCTATGCGCTGGAATATGTCCCTCACGCGCTTATCACCGAGGCCCTCTGTATTGCCGCAATGCAACAAGCCGGAGGTGCGTTGAAATTTGTCCCCGAGGCGCTAAAGACCGAGGCTGTCTGCCTTTTCGCAGTGCGAAGTACTGAGTGGTATGAGCATGATCAGATGCTGAAAGAGGTCCCCGACGCGTTAAAGAACGAGGTTCTCTGGCTTTTCAAAGTGAAAGAAAGATCCGATGCGCTGAAAGAAGTCCCCGACGCGATGAAGACTGAGGCCTTCTACATTGCCGCAGTGCAAAATGGCCTTAAGCTGGAAAAAGTCCCCGAGGCGATGAAGACCGAAGCCGTCTACATTGCCGCAGTGCAAAATGGCCTTAAGCTGGAAAAAGTCCCCGAGGCGATGAAGACCGAAGCCGTCTACATTGCCGCAGTACAAAATGGCCTTAAACTGGAAAAAGTCCCCGACGCGATGAAGACCGAAGCCCTCTGCCTTGCCGCCGTGAAAAAAAACAGCGACGCGCTGAAATACGTTCCCGATGCGCTGAAGACCGAAACCCTCTGCCTTGCCGCTGTGCAGCAAGACGCCATTGCGCTGAAATACGTCCCCAAGGCGCTGATGACCGAAGCCTTTAAGGCAATGATCAGGTCTGTAATTTCTTCGGGGTCAGGCGATTCGGGATACGGCATGAATTTAATATAACCAAATTCCCCAGTCCCTAATTTAAAGGAGTGATATATGGCAATAAGTGAAGAACAAAGAAAATGGCTGGAAATAATTTACCGTCATGAATATATAGTCAAGGAAGTTCCGGGAGAACTTCTTACAGAAGAATTCTGGCTTGCCGCTGTACAGCAAAGTGGCTGGGTGCTGGAATATGTCCCCAAAGCGCTGAGAACCGAGGCCCTCTGCTTTGCCGCAGTGCAACAATACCATGAAGCGCTGCAATACGTGCCCAAAGAGCTGAAGACTGAAGTCCTCTACCTTGCCGCCGTGCAACAAGACGGCTGTGTGCTGAAAAAAGTCCCCAAAGAGCTGAAAACCCCGGCCCTCTGTCTTGCCGCCGTGCAACAAGACGGCTGTGCGCTGGAATTCGTCCCCAAAGAGCTGAAAACCCCGGCCCTCTGTCTTGCCGCCGTGCAACAAAACGGCTGTGCGCTGAAATTTGTCCCCAAAGAGCTGAAAACCCCGGCCCTCTGTCTTGCCGCTGTGCAGCAAAACTGGAAGGCGCTGGAATTCGTCCCCGATGCGCTGATAACCCCGGCCCTCTGTCTTGCCACTGTGCAGCAAAACGGCAATGCGCTTGAATACGTCCCCGACACGCTGAAAACCGAGGAACTCTGCCTTGTCGCAGTGCAGCAAAACGGCTATGCGCTGGTACATGTCCCAGAGGCACTGAAGACCGAGGCCGTCTGCCTTGCCGCCGTGCAACAAGACGGCTGTGCGCTGAAATTTGTCCCCAAAGAGCTGAAAACCCCGGCCCTCTGTCTTGCCGCGTTGAAAATAGCCGCCCGGGCGCTTGAATACGTGCCTGACGCGCTGAAGACCGAGGCCATGTGCCTTGCCGCCGTAGAAGATAATAGTGATATGCTTCAATACGTCCCAGACGCGCTTAAGACCGAAGCCGTCTGCCTTGAGGCGGTGCAACGAAACGGCCTTACTCTGAAATACGTCCCCGACGCACAGAAGACCGATGCGCTCTGCCTTGCCGCTGTGCAGCAAAACGGGCAGGCGCTGCAACACGTCCCCGAAGCGCTGAAGACCGGGGCACTCTGCCTTGCCGCAGTTCAGCAATGGGGCTGGGCAATGCAATACATCCCCGAGGCGCTGATGACCGAAGCCATCTGTCTTGCCGCTGTGCAAGGAGGCTGGGGGCTGCCAAACGTACCCGAGGCGCTGAGGACCGAGGCCGTCTGGTTTGCCGCTCTGGTTCAAAACGATAACGCGCGGGAATATATTCCGGAAAATTTAAAAGCCAAAGTCGAAGATGCGTTTAAAAACGCTTTCACGACGGAAGCGCTATGCCTTGCCCAAGTTCAGCAAAATGGATATGCGCTTCGAAATGTCCCTGAAGAGTTTAAGACCGAGGCCGTCTGCCGCGCCGCTGTGCAAAAACCCTGCGAGCGTGTCGAGCGTGTACTTGAATATGTGCCGTGGAACCTCAGGACGGCGGAACTCTGCTTTGAAGCGTTTAAAAGAAATAGTTTAGTTCAGGATAAAGACGGATATTTAGGACGTTTGATGGAAACTATGGTGCCGAAAGAGGTGTCTGACGAATTCTGGCGCAAGTTAAATGCGTACAGGAAAGAACATTGGGAGTGACATATGGCGTTAAGTAAAGAGCGAATGGAAAGGTTTGATTTAAAGGAGTGATATATGGCATTGAATGAAGAACAAAGAAAATGGCTGGAAAGAATTGACCGTAATGAAAAAAAATTCAAGGAAGTCCCGGGAGAACTTCTTACAGAAGAATTCTGCCTTGCCGCAGTGCAGACAAGCCCTTCGGCGCTGCAATACGTCCCCGATTCGAAGAAGACAGAAGCCATGTGCCTTGCCGCAGTGGAAAAAAGCGCTGCCGTGCTGGAATACGTCCCCGACTCGAAGAAGACCGAGGCTATTTGCCTTGCCGCCGTGCGGCAAACCTGTTGGGCGCTGAAATACATCCCCGACGGGAATAAGACCGAGACCATCTGCCTTGAAGCAGTGCGACAAAACGGCGATGCGCTGCAATTCGTCCCCGACGCGCTGAAGACCGAGGCCGTCTGCATTGCTGCAGGATACAGGGCGCTGCAATACTGGCCTGACGCTCTAAAGACCGAAGCTATTTGCCTTGCCGCTGTGCAAGACAACGGCAATGCGCTGCAATACGTCCCCGACGCGCTGAAGACAGAAGCCGTCTGCATTGCCGCGGTACGTCAAATCTATACTGCGATGGAATATGTCCCCAACGCGCTGAGGACCGAGGCCGTCTATATTGCCACCGTGCAGAATTCTTCCTGGTATTCGCTTAAAGATGTCCCGGAAGCGCAAAGAACCGAGGCTATTTGCCTTGCCACCGTGGAAAAAGATTGGCAGGCGCTTGAATACGTCCCCGATGCGCTTAAGACGGAGGCCATCTGCCATGCCGCAGGATACAGGGCGCTGCAATACTGGCCCGAGGCGTTTAAGACCGAAGCCGTTTGCCTTGCCGCTGTGCAAGCAGATCAAGGCTCCCCCCCTTTCTCCCCTACGCTTGTGATTAAATACATGCCCGACGAGAAGAAGACCGAGGCCGTTTGCCTTGCCGCTGTGCAAAAATACGGCGATGCGCTTGAATTCGTACCTGAGGCGCTGAAGACCGAGGCTCTCTGCCTTGTCGCAGCGCTTCAAAATGAATCAGCGTGGAGATATATTCCGGAACACTTAAAAGGCTCTATCGACGCGGCGTTAAAAAACGGCAGTTTCGACGCGATTTACGCGAACGTACCGGAGGAATTGTCAACGGAAGAATTCTGGCTTGAGGCGGTGAGTAAAAACGGCTGGGTGTTGAAATATGTCCCCGAAAAGTGGAAGACCACAGACCTATATCTTGCGGCGATGGGGTATACCTATGTTGATATTAACGCTGCAGCGGCATACCAATTCCCGCGACAAGAATATGATCTGCGTCGGGTGCCTGAAGAACTGAGGACAGAAGCCGTCTGCCTTGCCGCAGTGCAAGCCCAGGGCGGCGGTGCGCTGGAATACGTACCCGAAGCGCAGAAGACAGAGGCTGTTTGCGTCGAGGCGGTGCAAAAAGATTGGTTGGCGCTTAAATTCGTCCCCGAAGCGCTGAAGACCGAAGCCCTCTGCCTTGCCGCTGTGCAGCAAGTCGGCAATGCGCTTGAATTCGTACCCGAAGCGCTGAAGACCGAAGCCCTCTGCCTTGCCGCTGTGCAAAATAATGATTGGCATGTTGGGATGGCGCTGGAATACGTCCCCGAGGCGCTTAAAACCGAAGCCCTATGCCTTGCCGCAGTGCAAAAGCATTGGGGAGAACTTAAATTCGTCCCCGACGCGCTGAAGACCGAGGCCCTCTGTCTTGTCGCTGTGCGGCAAGCCGGCAATGTGCTTAGATATGTCCCCGAAGCGCTGAAGACTGAAGCCCTATGCCTTGCCGCTGTGCAAAATTGTTTCAGGAAGTTTGGGAATGAGTATGGGATGGCGCTGGAATATGTCCCCGATGCGCTGAAGACAGAGGCTGTTTGTGTCGAGGCGGTGAAGCAGGACGAGGACGCGATGCAGTACGTGCCTGAGAACATGAAAGAGGCGGTAAAAGCCGCCATGAAGAAAAAAAGATGAATAGGGAGTGATATATGGCGTTAAGTAAAGAACAAGAGGAATGGCTTAGTAAGATTAATTCTGATAAAAGAATAACCAAGAATGTTCCGGAAGAACTTCTTACAGAAGAATTCTGCCTTGCCGCTGTGCAGCTACACGGCAGTGCGCTTCAATACATCCCCGAGGCGCTAAAGACCGAGGCCATCAACATTGCCGCTGTACAAAAAAATAGCAATGCGCTGAAATTTGTTCCCGACGCACAGAAAACCGAGGCCGTATGCTTTCCCGCTGTGCAGCAAGACGGCAGTTCGCTGCAAGATATCCCCGACGCGAAAAAAACCGAGGCCGTCTGCCTTGCCGCTGTGCAACAAAGTGGCCTGGCGCTTCAATACGTCCCCGACGCGCTGAAGACCGAAGCAATTTGCATTGCCGCTGTGCAACGAGACGGCCGGGCGCTGCGAGATATTCCCGAGGCGATGAAGACCGAAGCCCTCTGCCTTGCCGCTGTGCAACAACAACCCGACACGCTGAAATACGTCCCGGAAGGCTTTAAAGCCTCAGTCGAAGCGGCGTTAAAAAACGCTTTCTCGACAGAGGAGCTCTGCCTTGCCGCAGTGCAGAAAAACGGCAATGCGTTGCAATACGTCCCCGACGCGCTTAAGACCGAAGCCGTCTGCCTTGCCGCAGTGCAGCAAAACGGCTATGCGCTAAAGTATGTGCCCGAAGGAATGAGGACAGAAGCCGTTTGCACTGAAGCATTTCTGCATGGCTTTCATTTGTCCGCTCCCAGCTTATATGTCAAAAATACAGGGTGGGAACTTATCCCCTATGATCTGAAGGGCATATTGTATGTTAAGCTGAACATGAATAATGGCTGGCTCAGGGTTGACGGTGAAAGAAATGGCTGGCTCAGAGTTGACGCAGTGATCAGTTCCGCAATTTCTTCAGGCTCAGGCGCTTCGGGATACGGCATAAATTTAATATAGCCAAATAGGGACTGGGGATCGGGGACTAGTTACAACAATATTTGTTATTTGATATTAATTATTTGATATTTATTAAAAGGAGTGCATATGGCGTTAAGTAAAGAGCAAGAGAAATGGCTTAAAAAGATTGATTATTACACCTGTAAGAATGTTAAGAAAGTCCCGGAAGAACTTCTTACAGAAGAATTCCTCCTTGTCGCAGTGCAAAAAGCCGGCGGAGCGCTGGAATTCATCCCCAAGGCGCTTAAGACCGAAGCGATTTGCATTGCGGCAGTGCAACAAAGCGGCTTGGCGCTGGAATACGTGCCAGACGCGCTGAAGACCGAGGCAATTTGCCTTGCCGCTGTGCAGGAATGGGGCAAAGCGCTGGAATACGTCCCCAAGGCTCTTAAGACCAAGGCCCTCTGCCTTGCCGCAGTGAAACAAGCCAGCGGATCGCTGGAATTCATCCCCGATGCGCTGAAGACCGAAGCAATTTGCATTGCCGCCGTGAAGCATAACGGCTTTTTGCTTGAATTCGTTCCGGAGGCGCTGAAGACTGAGGTCGTCTGCATTGCCGCAATAAAAGAAAACGGTCGTGCGCTGAAATTCGTCCCCGAAGACTTAAAGACCGAGGCCGTCTACATTGCCTTAATACAACAATCCAGCGAGGGCCTGGAATCCGTCCCTGATGCATTGAAGACAAAGAACGTCTGCCTTGCCGCAGTAAAAGAGAACGGCCGTGCGCTGGAATTCGTACCCGAAGCGCTGAAGACCAAAGACTTCTGCCTTGCCGCAATAAAAAAGGACGGCCGTGCGCTGGAATTTGTCCCCGACGCGCTGAAGACCGAAGACCTCTGTCTTGCTGCCTATAATGAATCTTGCTATGCGCTGGAATTCGTCCCCGAAGCGCTGATTACCGAAGCTCTCTGCCTTGCCGCAGTGCAACAAGACGGCAATATACTGGAATATGTCCCCGAAGCGCATAAGACCGAGGCAATTTGCATTGCCGCCGTGCAACAGGACGGCAAAGCCCTGCAATACGTCCCCTACGCGCTGATTACCGAGGCCCTCTGTTTTGACGTAGTGCAAAAAGACGGCAATATGCTGCAATACGTCCCCGAAACGCATAAGACCGAGGCCATTTGCTTTGCCGCTGTGCAAAAAGACGGCTGGGTACTGGAATACGTCCCGGACGCGCTGAAGACCGAAGCACTTTGCATTGAGGCGATGAATCATTCAATTTATTCTGCCCGTTCGTATATGGGTCAAATGCTTTATAGCAAACATCCGCTGCAACTGGTGCCTGAAGAACTTAAAACCGAAGCCGTCTACATTGCCGCAGTGAAAAGAGACGTCCAGGCGCTTCGATTTATCCCCGACACTAAAAAGACTGAAGCCGTCTGCATTGCCGCAGTGTATGAAGGCGGCTATGGCAGCTATGGCGACTATGGCAATGAGATGCAGTTCATCCCTGACGCGCAGAAGACCGAGGCCCTCTGCCTTGCCGCAGTGGTAAAAGACAGCCGCGCGCTGGAATACATCCCCGAAGCGATGAAGACCGAAGCCTTTGAGGCAAAGATCAGTTTGATCAGATCCGCTGTTTCTTCAGGGTCAGGCGGTTCGGGATATGGCATAGAGTTAATAAAGCCAATATAAAACAGGGACTGGGAGCAAAGAGGAATGAGTAGTGAGTCAGGAACGCATGAGCCTGGTGACGCCTGACCGTCTGTAAGGTACACTGTTCTTTAAAAGTATATTAATTTTTGGAGGTTGTTATGAATAGGAGCTTGTTAACTGAAGCAAATAATACGCTTGGTAACCGCGTGCCTTCCGGTTGGGTTGCGCATGATGGTCTGTTCTGGAAATCTCTTGATATTGCCGTGGGGAAAGAATGGATCGCTTCACAGGTAAAAGGGATAGTGGAGCAAGCTATAGTTGGTTGTTTGTTTGCTGATTATAACGCTCAAACCAGGTGGTTAAAAGAAAGCTATGACGCGCTCATTGCGGATAAGTGGGAATTGGCCTCAAATAATGGCGAGGTTTGGGTTCTTGTAAAGAACGACAGAATGGTTACCGGTATTCCTTCGGTAAATAATGGCATTATCAGCGCTTCTGTGGTGTTTATGAAGTCTGATATAGAAAAGGCCTTCAGGATAGGGGACACCGGCCCCGCGGGCGGCATTATCTTTTATGACAAGGGGAAGGTTTCCGACGGCTGGCAGTATCTGGAGGCGGCTCCTGCCAGTGCGGAATTCACCGTTGTATGGGGGCCTGCCAAGGTAGTCTCCGGGACGGCAACAGCGGTTGGGAGCGGGAAGAAGAATACCCAGCTTCTTGTTACGGCTTATGGAACGAGCGAAAGTGCTGCGCGGCGATGCGCCAATATGAATGTCAACGGGTACAAAGACTGGTTCCTTCCCAGCCAGGACGAGCTTAACCTGATACTGGATAACTTGGTGTGGGATAATGCTAACAAGAAAATGAGGGGGCTTAGCAATTTTAGAAACGGATATTACTGGTCTTCGTCGGTGAGCGCCTCTACTAGTGCCGTGAGGGTCACGGAATTCGTCGGGCTGTCCTCGGCCTACTTCTCCCTGGTCAGTAGACCCGCCAATGCGCAGGCTTCCGCCGCCATCATGTACTTACCCATTAACACTACATACAACGTCCGGGCCATACGGGCTTTTTAACTTAGGGGTAACAAATGGGAATTTTAGACACGCTTAAAACTGCCGCAGTAGACGTACTTAAAACAGTCGCGGAAGAAGCGCTTAAAAATGCCACGGGCGCTGACTCAAACAACCAGGCGGCCTCCGCTAAAGCTCAAACATTGGTAGGATCACAGGCCGCTACCTCACCCGCCCTGACGACCTTGTCGTCTAACGTGGTGGTGTCCGTTAAAGCGGCGGTGGCTGCCGCCAGGTCTGCGGCAGCATTGGTAGGATCAGAATCACAAACCACGACCATTACGAGAACTCCCACGGCGGTTTCGTCGGCTAACGTTTCGGCGTCCGTTAGCGTGGCGGCAGCGGCGGCCAGGGCGGCGGCGGCATTGGCAGGGGCACAGACCTCGACCATCACCAGAACCCCCATAACGGTCTCATCGGCTAACGTGGCGGCGTCCGTTAGCGTGGCGGCAGCGGCGGCCAAGACTGCGGCAGCATTGGCAGGAGCAACG
>JGI20170J14366_1001369_pt1 | contig 10644 bp, 10 predicted proteins | sample TergutNc150P3_FD_14366 | JGI IMG/M metagenome (IMG submission 14366) | reverse complement strand
GTTCTGCACCTTGACCACGGAGATACCTTTGAACTCTGCAAAGACTGCATAGATACCGGCTTTAGCTCCGTTATGATAGACGGAAGCCACCACCCTTACGACAAAAACGTTGAAGAGACCAAAAAGGTTGTTGAATATGCCCATAAATACGATGTGACCGTAGAAGGGGAGCTTGGGGTGCTGGCTGGTGTGGAAGACGATGTTTCTTCTGAACACTCACACTATACCCAGCCCGAAGAAGTCCAAGATTTTGTTGGCAAAACAGGCGTGGACTCACTTGCGATATCCATCGGCACAAGCCACGGGCGTTGCAAATTCAAGCCGGAGCAGTGCACTCGCAACCAAGATGGCTTGCTGATTCCGCCTCCGCTTCGCTTTGATATTTTGAAGGAAATTGAAAAAAAGCTGCCCGGTTTCCCCATAGTTTTGCACGGTTCTTCCAGCGTTCCGCACGAGTATGTGCAGATTATTGAGAAGTTCGGCGGAAAAATCCCGGATTCTGTTGGCATACCCGAAGAACAGCTCCGCGAAGCCGCAAAAAGCGCTGTTTGCAAAATAAACATAGATTCCGATGGCCGCCTCGCTATGACCGCCCTTATACGCAAAGTGTTCGGGGAGCATCCAGACGAGTTTGACCCACGCAAATACCTTGGGCCAGCTCGAGATGAGCTTAAAAAGATGTATGCAGCAAAAAATAAGAACGTTTTAGGGTCTGCTGGGGCAGTAAAATGAAAAAAATGCAGTTTATATCTAGACAAACCAGAAAAAATATTCTATATTTAGTTGAACGATGATTGCGACCGTTCTTTTAGATATATTGTTTGTCCTTTATATTATTGCCGGCATAGGGCTTGTTTTATATGGGTTTAATTGCTATTTTAGCGTTTTTCTCTTTTTAAAGAACTATAAAACAAACCGCAAGGCCGATAGGGATGAGCTGGAAAATTTTCTAAAAAACCTAGATATAAACAATCTTCCCAAAGTTACCACCCAATTACCCGTATTCAATGAGGGAAACTGCGTGGAAAGGCTTATAGAAAGCGTTTGTGCAATGGAATATCCCAAACATCTGCACGAAATTCAAGTTTTAGACGATTCCACAGACGATTGTTTGGAGATTTCCACCAGAAAAGTAGAGGAAATGAAGCAAAAAGGCTATAATATAACCCTAATTCACAGAATAAATCGCGCAGATTACAAAGCTGGCGCGCTAAAAGAGGGCATGTCGCAATGCGCGGGCGAGTTTTTAGCCATTTTTGACGCAGATTTTGTTCCAGAAAAGAATTTTTTAATGCACACAGTTCCATATTTGGTTATGGACAAGCGCATAGGCCTCGTTCAGGGACGTTGGGGGCATTTGAACAGGGGCGAATCCGGTTTAACCCTTGCTCAATCCATAGGCATAGACGGTCATTTTGTCATAGAGCAGTCTGCCCGTAGCTGGGGTGGCTTGTTTATGAACTTCAATGGCACCGCAGGCGTTTGGCGCAGAAAAGCCATAGACGAGGCAGGTGGCTGGGAAGGCGATACCTTAACCGAAGATATGGATTTATCCTACCGCAGCCAGCTCGCTGGTTGGAAAATGAAATTTGTTTTTGATGTTATTGTGCCTGCGGAACTTCCAGCAGACATAAACGCCTTCAAAAGCCAGCAATACCGCTGGGCAAAAGGTTCAATACAAACTGCCATAAAAGATTTGCCACAAGTGTTTTCCTCAAAAGAGTCTTTTAAAATCAAAATTCAGTCTCTTTTGCACACAACGCACTATAGCATTCATCCTTTAATGTTATTTACCGCCATTTCTGCATTCCCATTGCTTGCCTTTGGACATTCAAAATTTGGATATATGCCCGTGTGGCTTTTTTCAGCTTTGTTTGCCATTATAGCCCTTGCAGCTGTGGCTCCCTCCACGCTTTATTTCATCGCCCAAAAATTTTCGGGTTCCGTTGGTTGGAGAAAACGAATGGCAGCCCTTCCTTTGCTCATGAGCCTCGGGGTGGGGATTGCTGTCAACAATACTTGTGCTGTTCTCTCCGCTGTTTTTGGCAGAAAAAGTTCCTTTATAAGAACTCCAAAGCAAGGTGGAGCTGTTAGCGTAAAAAAATTCAAGCAAAAGTTCCCTGCAATTGCCTTCTTTGAATTGTTCTGTGGCGTTTACTGCGTGTTTGGTTTGCTAGAATACATAGATGCGAGAATTTTCCTTATAGGTCCCTTTTTAGCTCTTTACGCAGTTGGATTTCTATCTGTTGGCGTTTTAAGCATGGTTCACTACATAGATAATTTAAGCGGACAAGCCTGATATGAAAACACTCATTGTAGATGATGATATATTCAACTGCAAGCTATTGCAATCCATATTAAAGGATTACGGCGAATGTTCCATAGCTATGAGCGGAATTTCGGCAATTCAGCTTTTTGAGGAAGCTCTAAAAACCGATGAGTCTTATGATTTAGTTTGCCTTGACATAATGATGCCGGAAAAAGATGGTTATGAAACTTTGCGAGAAATGCGCACATTGGAACAAAACCATCCCTCGCAAAAGCGGAATCGCATAATTATGGTGACTGCACTAGAGGAACAGGAAAACAAAACAAAAGCCTTTTATGAAAATTGCGATGGTTATTTGGTTAAGCCTGTGGAACGAAAGTTGTTAGAAGAAATGCTCAACAAAATGAAACTAATTTAAGGGAAACTTCCCAAGTGATAACTTTTTTCATAGGTCTTGCGATTCTTGTTGTGGGCTATTTCACTTATGGCCGAATGATGGAAAAATCATTTGGAGTAGAGCCATCGCGCCAAACACCAGCTGTGAAAAATGCCGCCTTGTTTGAAGATAGGCAGGCTTTGCCACATTGGAAATGTATGCTAATCCACCTATTGCACATAGCTGGCGTTGGCCCCGTGGTTGGAGTTATTCTAGGCGCAAAATTTGGCCCTGTTGTGTTTTTGATTATTCCTTTAGGAAATATTTTTGGAGGGGCTGTCCACGATTATTTTTCTGGAATGATTTCGCTGCGAAATGGAGCTGGCTCATATTTGGAAGTTTCAAAGAAATTTTTGAGCAAAACCTTTGCGGCTTTTTCAACCGTATTTATGATAATAGCCCTTTTTGCCCTTGCGGCATCTTTTACAAATGTGAGTTCTGGCATTTTGAACACAAATCATGTGTTTAGCAAAACAACATCAGATAAGGCATTTCTCCTCTGTATATGCCTGATTTTCTCTTATTATGTATTCAGCACATTTTTTCCCATAAGTTCTTTTGTTTCTAAACTGAGCAATATTTTTGGAATTATTTTAATAGCTTCTGTGGGGTTTGTTCTTTTCTTTATCTCTGGGCATTTGCATACCCTTCCAGAATTTGATGTAAAAAATTTTTTGAGCAACTTTACGCAGCATCCCCTTGGGCATCCCATTTTGCCAATGCTGTTTGTGACAATAGCCTGCGGAATGATAAGCGGTTTTCACGGCTCGCAAAACTCAATTACGGCAGGCATAGAAGCAAATGAAAAAAACGGCAGGCAAACTTTTTATGGAATGATGGTTGCAGAAGGGTTTTTGGCAATGATATGGGCTGCGGTTGGGGTTATAGGTTATTCCCTTTATCCAAACCTTTTGAAAATAGAAAATGGCTCTGTTATACTGTCGGAAATTGTTCGCAATTTGATAAATGTCAAATTTGTATCGGAAATTATTTTGATAAGTGTTGCTGTGCTCGCAATAACAACTGCAGATGCCGCGCTTCGCGTTTTAAGGATTTTAATTTCAGATGCTTTTCATCTCAAGCAAAAATCTTCTGAAGACCGCTTTTTGCTTTGCATGCCTATTTTAGGCGTGTGCGCTATGATTGTATTTTGGAGCAATATAACCGATGGTTTTTCTGTTCTGTGGAACTATTTTAGCTTAACAAACCAAACTATAGCTGTAATATGCCTTGCCATATCGGTTTGCTATATGAGAGCAAAGAAAAAGCCGGTGATTTTTTTATTGATACCTCTTGCATTTTTATCTTTTGTAGTATTCCTTTATTTATTCTGGATTAGCCCTAAGCATATAATGGATGCTCCCATGGGTTTTGGGCTTGGCTATCCTATTTCATGTGTCATGGCTTTTATAAGCTCCATTCTTGTTTGCTTTTACTGTATGAGGCATGGAAAGCATTTAGCCAAACAAGTAGAAGAAAATCAATTTAACCCAGACGGCGATTGAGTATTTCCAAAAGTGCTTCCACAGGGTCTGGGTTATGCCACACCGCACCCAGCACAGCAGCACCGTCAAATCCTAGGCCTTCAAGCTCTGCTATGTTCTCTGCGGCAACGCCGCCAAGCGCAAATAATTTTTGCGAACAATTTTCTTTTTTTTGAAAGTCTCTCCAAGCGAGAATGCCATCTTTTAGCTCTTGGCTATTGTATTTGGCTTTGTATCCGAATTTGGAAATGGAGTCAAAAATGGGGCTTAAAAAACATATATTTGCATTTGTTTTTTCCAGCTCCTCAAAACTGTGGGCTGAACCTTGCCAAGGTAAAATATAGCTATGCCATTTTATATCAAAGCCAATTATCCACCTCTCCAGCAATGGATCTGGCATTTGCGGCTTTCTCGCATAAAGCATTTTCAAGCCGCTCTCAAACATCTGTTCTATAATCTCATGCTCGCCCGCAAAATTCTCCGGCGAAGAAATAAGAGCTATATCAAAGGGCAAATCCGCCGCCTGCTTCAAGCACAAAACCTTGAGAGAACTGGCTATTTGTGTTGCCGCCGATATAATATTTGCCGTTTCCGTAAATTGCAAAAGGTATAATAGGTGGCTTTATGCGGATTCCAGCTATTATATGCCCACCCATACCTATTTTGTAATCTGAATTTTTTAAGGTTCTCATAACAGATTCGCTTAATTCTTCGGTTGTCGGGGGCGCGACGCCGTTTTGGGGATATGATTCCATCACTTTTTCAACAAAAGCCTTATTCACTACCGGAGTGCTAACAATATAGCTAAGACCTGCACCTAAATATGGGCGGATAATCGGTGCAATATCAAATGGATAGGTTATAGATATATCTCCAGTTGCAACGCCAAAAATAGGAGATGCCTTGGGAAATATCATACTGTATGGAGGCTTTGGAGTATATTCCAAGTATACAGGATCTAAACCCAAATCTGGGTATTCCAAAGAGGTTCTATACCTTGCGGCGGTAATGTTAAAAGTTCCTTCAATATCAACAAAAGGCAAAATATCCAACCAAAGCTTGAAGCCCAAACCTTGCAAGCCATCCGATTTTTCCTGATTCACCTTTAGTCCAAAATCTTCAATAGTGCCGCTATTGGCTTTTAGCGAACCTGTGTTCATAACATAGTGTACGCCTGCACCTATAATAGCAAAAGCCTGTGTGCTGGCAAATAGAGCAAAAGTTGCTGCAAAAAGAATTTTTTTCATAAGGCATTCCTTAGGTTAGGTTGTTTATTTAAATATAGTAAAAAAGAAAATCAAACCCGCTATAAACCCAGATCCTGTTGCTCCTGCAAGCCAAGCGAACTGGGGCACGGTTTTTTTCCAAATGGGTGAGGCTGGCAAGGGCATTTCTTTGCGCACAGACCTCAGCCAGGAACTCAGCGGATGCGAAAGCTCGCGAGGCAAACCTTCCATAATGGAATCCAGTTTTATTAAGCAGCTATAAGCCGAGCTTATTCTTTTTGAGCTGTCTTTGGCAAGCATTCTGCACACTAGGCGGCGAAGCTCGTTTGGAACATTTGGCGGAAAGTCCACGGGCAATATGTTTTTGCTCAAAATTTTTTTTGAGGTTTTCTCAACATTTTCGTCCCTGAAAGGATGCTTGCCAACAAGCATTTCAAAAGCAATTATCCCAAGGCTGAACATATCAGAGAGTTCGGTTGCGCTCTCTCCCTTAATCTGTTCCGGGCTCATATAGGCGGCTGTGCCTATAACTGTTCCTGGAATTGTTATATCTTGGTTTTCAATGCGCGCAATTCCAAAATCTAAAAGCTTGGTTTGGCCTGCAAAATCGACCATTATATTGCCGGGCTTCAAATCTCTGTGCACAAAACGCCTTGAATGAACGTGCACAAGGGCACTCAAGCAACCCCATAAAACAGAGCAAGCTGCCCAAACAGGGAGTGACGGAGATTTATCCAAAACTTGCTTTAAGCTCCAGCCATTTATAAATTCCATAGATAAATTGAGCTGCCCCCTTTCCATCCAATAGCCATAAACCTGAACTATGTTCGGGTGGTTCATAGCCGCCAAAACCTGAACTTCCCTATTGAATCGCTCCACCAAATCTTCATAGCCGCGAAGAGCGAGCTGCATTCGCTTAACAACTAACATTCTGTCTAGAGAGGGATCATGGCAAAGCCAAATTTCGCCCATAGAACCTTGCCCAATGCATTCTTGCACCGAGTACTGTCCTATTTTTTCTGGGGGCTTGATTTTTTTCATTCAGCAAGTCTAACTAGCATTAATAGGAATAGCAAATCGCTGCTATCGCCAGAGGGTAAAATTTCGCAAAGGGAATGTTCGCCATTTACCAAAACCTTGGTTTCTTCTGCGCCGCAAATTTTGAGGATTTCTAAAAGATAGCTAACATTAACGCCAATATGCAATGGCTCGCTGCCTGTTATGCCTTCGCAAACACAAGCGATTTTTTCTCTTGTGCGACGAGAACCAACAGCAGAAATTTTTATTATTGAATCTTGAATTGAGAGCCTTGCATTGTGGGTTGTTTTATCTGCAGAGACATTTACCCTTTGCAAAACATCCAGCATTTCTGCGGTGTTGAACTTAATTGAAATTGGCAAGTTCGTTGGGATAACTGGCCGCCAAGATGGATAGGGCCCTTCTAAGAGTTTTGCGGTGACAGATGCTTTTGGAGTTTTGAAGTTCAAATGCGTTTCTGTGAATCCCATATAAACTGTAGCCTCTGAATCGCCAACGGCGGCAGCGGCAGAAAGCAAAGCCTGAATTGCCCGTGGCGGGACTATTGAAGAGCGCGCAAGAGAGAAAGCCTCATCTGCCTCTGGCTGAACATATACCCTTGAAAGCCGGTGGCTATCTGTACCAACAGAAACCAATTTGGAATCTTCTGCCTCTAGCAGAATACCAGTTAAAGAAGGGCGATTATCGTTATTTTTGCTCGCGGCAAAAGCAACTTTTGAGAGCAAAAAATTAAGATCTGGGACTTTAAGCGAAACTTGGCTATCGGGTTCTACGTCTGGTGTTTTTATAAAATCTTCGGGATTTTTGCCCCCAAGGTCTGAGTCACGTTCATCACCCCAAGAAACGGTAAGGTTCAAGCCCTCTGTGGAAATAATTAGCTCTACATCTGGTGCATTGGATACAGTATCAAAAAGGTCGGCGGCAGAAACGGCTATCTCTCCATTTTCTTCTCCATTTACCTCTATATTAAGGCAAAGCCCAAGACCTGTTACATCATTTGCCGTAATTTCAAGATTACTCCCTTTTAAACGAAGCAAAAAACAGCCAGCTATTGTAATTGCCGGCTTTGCCGGCACAACTAGCTTGGCAGCAGAAAACGCCGGCGCAAGAATTGACTTTTTAGCGGTGAATTTCATAGACCAGATAATATAGAAAATTTATTTTGCAAACACAGCACCGTATCTGCAATCTTGCGTTTTTGGGTTATAAAATTCGGTTGCGTATTGTTTTTGCATTTTTGTTTTAAAGGATTATACTGCGTTCCATTGCACAAAGCACGGTTAGCAATATCACCCGAACAAATATAAACTGTGGGATTATAAGACATGCCATCGCATAAATCATAAACTCCGCCGTCATAGCAAAATTTCTTGCGTGGATTAAATATGGCATCGCATTCTAGAGATGGTTATGATTTCTTCCGCGCAATATTTTGGGATGTTGGCGGCGTGAGCTGTTGAGATTGCGAAAGTTGCTGCAAGAGCAGTTAGCGCGATTTTTGGGAATTGCAATTTCATTGTTTTTTTCTCCTTTGAAGGCTTAAATTATTTTCTATATTACTCCGCAAGGGAGCGACTTTATTATATCGGTTTTTAATAGGAGGCATATTATGCCCCAAAAACTTAGGAGCCCGAAGTTCGCTCCGTTTACATTGGACTTCACCTTCAAAAAAGCCTTTGCTAGCGAGCAATGCAAAGACTTGCTTTTGTTCCTGCTCAACACTTTCCTTGATAGAGTTCTCAAAGAACCCATCATAGACGTGAAAATCATACACACAGTCCAGCTTGGCAAGACTAGGAAAAAAAGAGGGGCTGTATTTGATATTCAATGCGAGGATGCTTCTGGTACAAGGTTTATTGTTGAGATGCAAGTGGAGGAACAGAAGCACTTCATCAAGAGGAGCCTCTTCTACCTTTGCATGGCTGTGGCTAATCTTGCAAAGAAGGGCAAGATGAGCAGGGATAAGAAGGTACCTTACGATTACAACATTCCCGTAGTCTATATGCTCAGTTTTATCAACTTTGACGCTGATTTCGGGAAAGGCTGCGATGAGGTTATTCAATACCTCTCCCTCTCCAACGAGCTTCACCCTGAGGTTCGCTATGATGACCTTATGCGTTTGATTTATGTCCGGCTTCCCAGGTTTAGCAAAACAGAGGGGGAATGCAAGAGCGACCTTGACAAATTGCTTTTTATGTTCAAGAATGCGCACTGCCTTGACAAAGTACCCAAGAGTCTCAATAAAATGGAGTTTAAACGTCTTTTTGAGATAGCAAGAATTTCTAATTTCACAGAAGAGGAGCTTATGGATTACGAAAGTGATATGAAGCGTTTTAGCGACCACATGAATGCTTTGGCTTATGCTGAGGAGAAGGGCGAGAAAAGAGGCGAGACTAGGGGCTTGAAAAAGGGCGATGCTAGAGGCGTGAAAAGAGGTGTTACTATTGGCGTGAAGAGAGTTGCCCGTAATATGCTTGCGAAGGGATATTCCATTGCTGAAGTGATTGGAATAACAAATCTTTCGCGTGAGCAGATTAGGGCTTTGAACAAGGCTTGATGTTGCTATTTGTTGCTTATATGCCATAAAGCTGTTTTTTTCTCCTGCAGGTGCGCCACCATGGGCGCAAGTTTTTGCAAAGTCAAATCTTTATGTAGGTGTAAGTCGTTTCGCTTTTAATTGTTATGTTCCCATCGGCATTGTAGTAAACCGCTTTTGTCCGATTACCGTTTGCATCGTATTCGTATTCGGTTCTCCCGTCATTTCTTATACTCGTTACGTTTCCATCGGAGTCATAAGAAGTAGTGGTAGTAATAAATGTGAATGCCAAGGCAAGCCCGAAGCCTGCCGCCAATGCGAGTTTAGTGAACTGCGTTCTCATCGTTTTTCTCCTATAATACCATGTAGGTTTTCCTTCCCTTGGAACAATTGAAGGGTCAATGGTAAAGTTCATACATATAAAGCATAGCATTAATATAGAAAATTTTTCTATATTACCACCTATGAAAGTTTCCATTTTAGGGACCGGCGGCTGGGGGCTTGCCTTGGGCAAGATTTTGCACGGAAACGGGCATAGCATTGAGTTTTGGACTCCCTCGCTTACGGAGGTCGAGCTTTTAGCAAAAGAAAGAGAATATAAAGACAAACTTCCAGGCATAGAGCTTCCTAAAGAGTTCAAGTATTCAACCGAAATGTCTCTTGTAGTAAAAGATTCAGATATGCTGGTCTTAGCAGTTCCAAGCCAATTTATGGAAAATGTTGCCCAGCAGCTTGGGGAATGTCCGGCACCTGAAAAAATTCCTATAGTGGTTAATGCAACAAAGGGAATTTCTGAACATTCCTTAAAAAGAATGAGCGAGATAATTTTATCTCATGTCCAGTGGCTGTCCGAAGAGGAAATTGCAGTTCTCAGCGGCCCAACTCATGCGGAAGAAATTGCGAGAGAGGTTTATTCTGCCATAGTGGTTGCTAGCAAAAATGAAGTTTGCGCAAAAATTATACAAGGGGCCTTTAGCAATAAAACATTTAGAGTTTATACCTCACAAGATGTGGTTGGGGTTGAACTCTGTGGCAGCATTAAAAACATCATAGCCATAGCAGGCGGGATTATAGATGGCCTGGGAATTGGCGTTGGCGACAACACAAAAGCTGCGTTAATAACAAGAGGGCAGGCGGAAATTTGCAGGCTTGGCGAAGTTCTTGGCGCAAACCCGCGAACCTTTTCCGGTCTTGCTGGCATTGGCGACTTGATTGTGACCTGTATGTCTCACCACAGCAGGAACCGTTTTGTTGGCGAGCAAATAGGCAAAGGCAAAACCTTGAACGATATTTTGGCACATATAAAAATGGTGGCAGAAGGCGTTCCAACAGCGCGCAGCGCTTATATCCTCGCTCAAAAAGTGGGGGTTGAAATGCCGATTGTCAATGCAGTTTACGAGGTGCTTTTTGAACAAAAAGACCCGCGCACCGCTATTGAAGAATTGATGACTAGGGAGTTGAAGTCTGAGTAATTATAATATTACCTACTATCCCTAGAGCGCACCCACTAGTATTAGTTAAAGGTATATACGTACTTCTCTCTTTTCCTGTTTTGTTTTCACTCACCGAAACTTGCACGGAATCTTTGCTGATGTACGCCAAGCTAAACCAGGAACACTCTATTTTCGTTATGGGAACACCGCGTTGACTGTCGC
>JGI20170J14366_1001350_pt1 | contig 10711 bp, 10 predicted proteins | sample TergutNc150P3_FD_14366 | JGI IMG/M metagenome (IMG submission 14366) | reverse complement strand
CTTTCCTGTTAGTAAACGGAGATGATCCACTCCGAAGAAAGCAGAAAAGCGTTTTTATCTCCTTAGCGCCGTTAAGAAATTGACGGCGCTATTTTTTTAAGGCACATCTTGCCTTATTCTACAAGCATTTCATTAATAATTTTTTTTACTTCCACAATTTTATTAGGACTGATCTTTCCAAGTTTTTTTACAACGCGTTTTTTATCTACTGTTCTATCCAAAACAATCCAGCCTTTTTTACCTTGAAAAGTTAAAGGTATACGAGTAGGATAAGCATGCGATTTGGTTGTCATTGGCGCGATAATAATAGTTGAAATGTTTTGATTCATTTCGTCAGGAGAAATAATCACACAAGGACGTGTTTTTTTATCTCATGCCCAATCGTTGGCTCCAGATTAACAAGACAAATAGAATATTGTTCCATCTACCATACCCATTCAAAATTTTCATCGTCAATATTTTCAGGAAGCAATAGTTTGTTATCTTTCTCCGCAGGTTTTTTTGCAAAAGCTTCGCTCCATCCCTGCCGCGGTCTTTTTTTTATACCTTTAATTATTAATTCATCTTTATTAATAATTAACTCCACTTCATCTTTTATTTTCAATTCCTGGAAAATTCTTTTTGGTAATCTTATACCACGAGAATTGCCGACTTGGATAACAGAAGCCACCATTATTTTACCTCTATTTTGTAATTATATTGTAATTACAAAGATTTGTCAATTATTCGTAGTTCGCGGCAAAAAAAAACCCGACCACTTTGTGATCGGGTTTAATCATTCAATTAATTATTTTAACTACTTAATCAAATAGAAATCTACGCGGCGGTTCTTCCACCAGTTGTCGCGATCCTCAAAGGCGGCGACTGTCTTGGACGAGCCTACTCCGGTCGCTGTCAATCTGCTCCGCGCGACGCCGTTGCGAACCAGCAGTTCTACAATAGCCTTCGCTCTCGCATCGCTGATGCGTTTCAATTCAGGCTCTTCCTTGTCGCGCGCAGGTCCGGCTGGCTGTGTCGGGTTGGCGTGACCTTCTATCTGAACTTTGTAATCGCGGAATTGGTTAAGTATCTGCGCGATACGTTTAATGATACGCATATTGTTGTCAACAACTTCTTTGGGCAGTCCTTCAAAGTCCGCGTAGTAAGACCTGAATTGGATTGACGGGATTTGAATCTTTAACCTGTCGCCCTCGCGGATAACAAGCACGTCAATGCCGATTTTGCCCTCTGTCGTACTGGAGTTTCCAAGCGCGTCAACCGCGGTAAATTTGTACGGATAGTACATCGCGGATTGGACAAGCTCGCCCTTGTCGCTCTTGCCGTCCCAGATAATTCTGTTTGCAGGACTTCCTTTACCTTCAATCTTGCGGAAGGTTTGAGAATTACCGCTCTCTGTCGGAGTGCGTATTTCAAAAGTCCATGTCGCTATCGGAGAAGCGTCCTTTGTCGTAAGACTGATAAACAATTCGTCGTTTTCTCCGTCGTTATCGGGGCTGAAGTATTCAGGCGCGGTTGTAACGCCTAGCACCGGTCCCGATACGTCCACTAAAACCGGGGAAGCAGACGCTTTTACCACATCGCCTCTTGTGTAGTTTACAGTAAGTTCCGGCGTGAACGAACCTTCGCGTATTTGTCCGCTTTCATCAAGACCATTCCAGCCCTGAACAGCAGGAACAGGCGATTTTCCGGCAAATGTGCGCTGAACACTGCCCGTTTCATCTTTTAATTCCAGTTTCCAGTTATCAATGCCGTCGCTTAGCGAAAGACGGATATTAAAATTCACCATATTGGCGGTTTGATTTTTCGCAGGCGCGATGGCGGAAACGGAAGTAGTTATAAACGCCCCGGCTTCTCTTGAGTCAAGAATAACATTTGTCAGCTCCGCGCTTGCCGAGTTTTGCGCCTTGTCTGTCGCGCTCATGCGGAATGAATACACTCCGTCGGGAGCGACTTGACCGGAATCATTCTTGCCGTCCCAGGAAATCGGTCTCGGCGTTCCGTTCTGGCTTTCAAATGTTTTTATTTTCTGCCCGGCTGCATTGTAGATACCGCTCTCCCACGAATCTTCCGCAGAGCCGCGCGGAGTAAATGTTACAGATCTGTTTCCACTGCTCTGACCCGGGGCGACAGCGCCCTTAGGATCAAATATTCTCTGCGCGTCGGGAATCGGGTTTATCGCTATCTCGGGCGGTCTGTTTTTAATTACGGCTTTGTGCTCGGGAGTTACCGCTTTATTGCCTAATTCGTCGGTTGAGGTAACAGTGAACGTATATGTGCCGTCGGGAGCCAAATCTCCGGTACTGCGAATACCGTCCCATACAATCGCCGGCGGAATATCAATTTGTTTTTTGGATGTGGTTATCCTGTGGAAAAAGTCTTTCATGTTAAAGCTTTCAAAGCGTTGTTCTTTATTTTCGATAACGCGGACGACATTGCCTTTTTCGTCTTTAATTTCCACAGACCATGACGCTATATAACTTTGATCCGTTATGCTGATGGGAACTACAAGAGTGTCGGCTTTACCGTCGTTGTTAGGTGAAAAATAAGGCGTATCGGAATATTTTAAGTCGATAACAGGCGGCTTTGTATCGGCGACGCCTGCATACCAGCTTACTCCGCCGCCAACAGCGGTAATACCTTCGTATAACGGTTTAAATCCTCCGCTTATTAATAAATCGCCGTCGCCCGGCAAGCGACCGCCTGCGATTCTCTCTCCTGTGGAAGGAAGCATTATTTTTACGCCGAGCCCAACCGCCGGAATGACGGGGAAGGCGACTTTTGAGTCTTTATCTCTGGTTACTTCCCAGAGATTAAATCCACTGCCGCCGGGCCATGAGACATTAAGATTAACAACTTCCGCTATTGTCATTTTTAATCCGGTTTTAACGATTAAGTTTGCATGAGGTTTTTCTACACCATCGTCTTTATAAAAAAGAGAGCCGAGAGGGACGCCGATATCTGTAGCGAAAGCCAATACAAACGGGTCTTTTTTATTTTCTTTTCCTTTTACATGGATAAGATCAAGCGCGATGCCGCCGACCGGAGTAAACGAAGTGGGGAAATAACTTATCCCAAGACTCCGCAGGACAACGCTGATTGTAAAATTCGGGAAAGGACCAAGATTGCCTGTATTGTATCTAAAGCCTATATCTCCTGAGATTGTATTTGCGCTTTTGTTTACTACTTCCTTTGTGTCTTTGTCAAATGTCTCATATTTGCCAAAGCCGAAGTTTAAGCCGAGCCCAAGCGACATTCCCGGATACAATTCTTTTGCTGTAAAAATATTGCCTCCGAAAGTCGGCGCGAACATAGCGTTTTTATCGCCGCCTATGAACCGCAGAGAGGTTCCGAAGACGCCGGCTTTTGTCGGGAATAACGCGCCTAATGAAATAGACTGCATATATTTGTCTTCCGGCGCATTGCCCGGCAATAATTTCGGAATCGCCAGATAACTTGCGTCAAATATCATTCTATTGGCGTCTCCGCCCTGCGCCGGATTAAACGCGCTTACAGGCGCTCCGCCCTGAGCGGTGGAAAAGCCTTCCGCGGTAAGAGCCGCGCTGTAAAGATCGGGAGCCGCGTCGGCTCCGAAGGGCGAAGGATCGACCGCATAAAGCCCTGCGGTTAACAGAAATAAGACTGCAAAAAACACAACAGTTTTTCTAATTTGTTTACTCATATTTACCTCATATTAAGAATACCGTAAAAATATCATTTATTCATTATTTTTTCAATTGGATTAACCTTTTTTATTTCAATTTGTTTTATTATTATAGAAGAAATTATAAGGGATTTTAAGAGATAATGATAAAACAACTAAAACAGACCGTCGTTTTGTTTATTTTGCCGATTATTTGCGTTTCCTGTTCCGTAAAAAAGACAAAAACCGCCGTCTATGAATTTACAAATATCAGGCGCGGTAATCTGGAGCGTACTGTGTCGTCAAGCGGAACGATTAATCCGGTCGCCGCGGTAAAAGTTCTGCCGCGGATGAGCGGCAAAGTGGAAGCGGTCTATGTCGATTATAACGATAATGTCAAAAAAGGGGACGTGCTTGCCCAGCTTAATACCGATATGCTCCGTCTGCAAAGGGATCAACAGCAGGCGGCTGTTCAAAAAGCGCGCGCCAATTATGAATTGCAGTTGATAAATTACCGCAATCAGGAAGCGCTGGCGCAAAGAGAATTAATTTCCGAATACGAGTTAAAAACTTCAAAGACTTCTCTTGATAATCAAAAAGCCGATCTTGCGGTCGCCGAGACGAATTTAAGAGTGATAGAAACAGAGATAAATCAATACGCTTTTATCAAGTCCCCCATTGACGGCATTGTACTGGACAGAAATATAAATCCCGGCGATACGGTAGTTGATTCAGCTAACAACAATTCGGGCAGTATTTTTACCATTGCCGAAAATCTGCGCGAGATGCAAATAGAGGCGATGATAGGCGAGCTTGACGTAGCGTCGATTTACAAGGGACAGGAAGTTCGATTTACGCTTGAAAGCCTGCCGGGTCGCAGATTTTCAGGCGTAGTGGATACACTGCGGATGATTCCCGTTGTGTCAAACGGCGTGGTTTCGTATACGGTCATCATCAATGTAGAAAACAGGAGCGGCTCGCTTTTGCCGGGGATGACATGCGCCGTTGATTTTATCGTTGAACGAAGCGAGAATGTCCTCATCGTTCCCAATGCCGCTCTTCGCTATCAGCCGACAAGTCTTAGCGCGGATCAAATTTCAGATTTAGTTTTTAACGCAAGCCTTGAAAATATGACGGAAGAAGAAAGACAAGCCGCGATTGAGGCAAGGGACAAGCGGAAAAGCGAATCTTCGCAAAAGCAAGCCCAAAACAATCAGGGGATCTCGCAGATTATGATGGGACCTCCGCCTCCTCCGCCCGGACAACGAGGCAGACAGCCTCAGGGGCAGGGCAATCAGAACGGTCAGCGGCGTAACGCGCAGGTTGTAGTTTGGCGTAACATTTGGTTTATCAACAGCGAGGGGAAACTTGATGTGATGCAGGTGCGCGCAGGCATAAGCGACGGTTCGTCAACGGAAATAACAGCGCCCGACGATTACGAAGGCAGGCAGGCAATTTTAAGGGAGAAAATTTAGTGTCTGTCATTGAGATGCGCGGAATTAAACGCGAGTACCGGATGGGCGGAAAGCAGGGAAAGTCAAAGGACGATTCAAACACCGTAATTGTCCGCGCCCTTCGCGGTGTGGATTTTTATGCGGAGAAAAGCGAATTTATTTCTATCATGGGACCGTCGGGTTCCGGTAAATCAACTTTAATGAATATCCTTGGATGCCTTGATAAGCCTTCCTGCGGAACATACACGCTTGACGGCATAGAAACTTCAACCTCGGATTCAGATACATTCGCGTACATACGAAACCGTAAAATCGGTTTTGTGTTTCAATCTTTTAATTTATTGGCGCGGACTACGGCTCTTGAAAACGTGGAACTGCCGCTTTTTTACCGCCGGCGTGAAAAGGGAGAAAAACGCTCTTTTTTTAAAAAAGAGTCGTCCGTCCGCAAAGAGAAAGCTGTTGCCTCTCTGCGCGAAGTGGGTTTGTCTCAGCGAATGGATCATTTTCCGTCGCAGCTTTCCGGCGGACAACAGCAGAGAGTTGCGATAGCGCGAGCGATTGTAAACGATCCGGCTTTTATTCTCGCCGACGAGCCGACAGGCAATCTTGACACGGGCATGACAATGGAAATAATGGGGCTTTTTCAGCAGTTAAACGACATGGGCAAGACGATTATCATGGTAACGCACGAGCCCGAGCTTGCCGCTTACACAAAGAGGATAATCACTCTGCGCGACGGACAGTTGGTCGGCGACAAACCCGTAACAAAAAGACGCAGCGCTCTTGAAGACCTTGCCGCATGGAACAAAGAGCATGAACTGTTGTCGAAGGATGGCGCGTAACATGAATATTTTACAACTTCTGCATACATGCGTCCGCTCCATTCTCCGTAACCGCATGAGGAGTCTTTTAACATCGCTTGGAGTAATCATCGGCGTAGGGTCTGTAATTACGATGGTCGCTCTTGGCGAAGGCTCCCAGAAGGCGATTGAGGAGCGGATTACCGCGATGGGAACCAATCTTCTGCAAATAATGCCGCGCCGTTCGGCAAGCAGATCGGGACAGCAGGTAATGATGCGTATTAGCTCCTTTACAAAAAACGACATTCAAAAACTGCGCGATGAATCCGGTTTCGCGGTCGCGGTTTCGGGTATTGTTCAAAGCAATGTAAATGTTACCGGGAGTCTTGGAAATGCGCAGGTTTCCGTCCAAGGCGTGGAACCGGATTTTTTTATTGCGCGTAACTGGACTATTGAGAGGGGATTTTTCTTTGACGATGAAGATATGCGGCTGCGAAACAAAGTAGCGGTTATAGGCGGAACTACGGCGAAGAATTTGTTTGGAGACGCTGATTCCGCGCTTGGGGAGCAGATACGGATAGGAACGAATTATTTTACTGTTGCGGGAATACTGGAAAGCAAGGGAGCCGGTCTCGGCGGAAACGATCAGGACGATGTTGTAATGGTTCCGCTGGATACCGCTATGACGCGCCTTGCATTTTTGCACAGCATCAATCAGATTGTTATGAGCGTTGTAAGCAAAGATTACATGGACGCGGCGCGCAAAGAAGCGGAGTTAATTCTGCGTGAATCGCGCAGAATTCCGGAAGGGGTCGCGTCCGATTTTGAAATAATGAGCTGGGCTGATATAATCGATATGGCGTCCGCGGCGTCGAAAACCATGACGACTCTGTTAGCCGCCATTGCGGGCATTTCGCTCCTTGTCGGCGGTATCGGCATTATGAACATTATGCTTGTCTCTGTTACGGAACGCACTCGCGAGATCGGCATTAGAATGGCTGTCGGCGGACGCAAGAAAGATATTTTACTGCAGTTTCTTACCGAGTCTGTAATATTAAGCCTTATGGGCGGTCTTCTTGGAATCGGTTTGTCCTTTCTTGCGTGCCGCATACTGACAATGAGAGGCGCCTACACGTCTATTAATCCGTTTATTGTTATGATCGCCGTTCTTTTTGCCGCGTTTGTCGGGATAATTTTCGGATATTACCCGGCGTTGAAAGCCGCGCGGTTATACCCGATAGACGCTTTGAGGTACGAATGATAAAAAAAACAGCGGTAATTTTATTTTTGTCGGCGAGTATATCGGCGTTTTCCCAGGTTGTCGATCTTGAACAGGCGCGCACGTCAGCTCTTGCAAATTCAAAAAATCTTGCAAAGTACGAGTTTGCGATACGGAGCAGTATTCTCGACGAAAGGAATCAACTTTACTCCATGCTGCCTTCGGTTTCGGCGGATTACAGGGCGTCGGCGAGTTATTTGAAAAACTGGGAATTTATAAATCCTAAGGACGCGTATTCTTCCGGCGTTTCTTTTTCTATTACGCAGATAATTTTTCAGGGCGGTAAAAGTTTTATAAATAAAGCGATAAGCGGCATTGCGACTGAAAGCGTAAGAAAAGACGCGCAGGCTGAATACTTTAATACGCTCGATTCCGCCGATAACGCCTATTATGCGGTATTGGAAGCCGCCGCCGCTCTGGAAGCCGAAGAAGTGTCTTTGCAAACCGCTGTTTTAGCGCTTTCGATAGCGGAAGTGCGCCGAACAAGCGGAATGATTAATCAGGGCGACTACCTGAAAGCGCTGGCGGATAAAGAGACGCGTGAAAATTCCCGCAATCAGGCGCGGCGTAATCTTTCTTTAAGCATGATAAAATTTAAATCAATAACCGGCTTACAATCGGCGCAGCTGTCCCCGATTGATTTTACCGCGTATGAGGACGCTCTTGCGCGCCTTGCGGTAATTACAGACGAAAAAGCCGACGAACTATTCGTATATTTTTGGAATATAATGGCTTCCGATAATCCTTCGCTCGCGAAAGCGGCTCTTGGCAATAAGAGGGCGGAAATGAACTATACGCTTACAAAAAGAGACTACGCTCCTACAATAAGCGCGACAATTTTTTCCGCGGAGTTCGGCTATTCTTCCCCGGGCGTTTACAATTCTAACGCGGACGGAGGATTTTCAATCAAGGGAACGATACCGNTGGATTTTTGGGTNATGAGTAACCGTCTGGAAAAAAGCAAAATCGCCCGCGACACCGAGGCGGTTAATTTTACAAATACGCAAATATCTTTGGAACAAGAGTTGTTAAACGCCCTTTCAAACGTGTATACTCAGGCTGGTTCTGTTCTGTCCTTGCGCCGTTCTCTTGAATACTCGGAATCGCATTTTAATTATGTGATGGAACGCTACCGTCTTTCGCAAAGCTCGGTATCAGATTTAAACGACGCGACGTCGCTTTTTATTTCCGCCAGAAACAATTTAAACCGCGCGAGTTACAGTTTTTTACAGAGTATCTCGCGCATAAGATCCCTTTGNGCTCTTGACGANGAACAGCGTCTGCTGAAAATTTTATCCGGCGATCTCTTTTAACCTTTCGATAATATTAATGTGCTGGGTGCAGGCTTGTTCGCATAATCCGCAGGCTGTGCATTTTGCCGCGCCGGATCTTTCCAGTCCCCAGTGCCATTTCAGCCTGTCGCCGATAGGGTCTTTATTTTTTTTGTCGAGTAACTTTTGATTGTAAGTATCCATGTAACATGGTATCGGAATTCCGGCTGGGCAGTTGTCGCAATACGCGCACCCTGTGCAGATGCCTTCAAACGAGTTTTGCGCCTTTGCTTTTACTTCGTCAAGTTCCGCTTTTGTACGGGGCTTGTAACCTTCCATCGCGTCAAGCGCTTCGCGCAGATGTTCGATTGTGTCAAAGCCGACAAGCGTGTTTGTAATTTCAGGGTGATCCCAGAGGACGCGGAGCGCGGCGGCTGCGACGCTTTCGCCTTCTCTGCGGAGAAAATTAAAAAGCTCCGGGTGCTGGGGAATAACGCCGCCGCCAAGCGGATTCATAACGACAGCGCCGAGTTTTTTTTCTTTGATAGCGTCAAACGCCGCCTGTCTTGCGTTGAAATTGTAGGCGGAATAGCCGAACAGCACGCCTTCAAAAACTCCTTCCATTAACAGCTCTTTTATTTCATCTTTCATAAGGTGGCTGGAAATACAAATATGGCGGATAAGCCCCTCGTCTTTAAGTTTTCTGAAAGTTTGCAAAATACCGTCTTTTTTTCTGTTAGCCCAATTTTCCAAACTCAATATGCACCAGATATGGTAAAAGTCGATAGTATCAATATTTAATCTTTTAAGCTGAGCTTCAATTTCTTTGCGGATTCCGCTTTCGGTGCTTTCAAAAGTTTTGGTAGCGCAGAAGTAGGGCAGTCCGCGCTTTCGCATTTCCGCGAATCCCTTGCCGTAAACAGTTTCGCTTCTTGTCTCGAAATATCCGGGGGCGGTATCGAAGTAATTAACACCGCCTTCCGCGGCGGCGACCATAAGGCGGACGCACTCGTCGTGGTCGTCCACATTCTTAAACCTCATACCGCCAAACCCCAAAAGGGAAACTTTTTCCCCTGTTTTTCCGTATTCTCTATAAATCATCTTTACTCCTGCTGTTTTATTGTAACAAAAAAATACGCCTAAAATCAATCTTCTGTTTTGCAGTTATAAGAATATAGTTATATTGACAAAATCGTAATTAGGTATTATATTTAGTTTAGTGATCGTGTTGCGGAGGTTTTTACCAAAGTAACCGGGGGAGCCTTTAAAGGCTCCTTTTTAAGTTTATCTGACCACTTGTAAGTGATTCGGATAATTTGCAAAAGACCCTCCGCAAGGGGGGTCTTTTTTTGTTACAGAGCTTTTTTTATCATATCGGGATGATGAATTGCGTAATCCAAAACTGCTGCCATAATTCCTGTATATCCTTTTCCAAACCCTTTGTACTGCTCAAGTGTTTTTTGATTTAACCTAATGCCGACGGTTTGTTTTTTATTAAGTTTTTTCGCTTCTAAATAAAGGAAAGATAATTGTTTTGACGTGTATACAGGACTGTCCTTATCTGGAACAATAGGCATTTTTGCCGCTCGTTCAATACGGTCTAATTGCTCTTTGGTGGGTTTATCACTCGCTTTTAATTTAACTGTTGTTTTCATTATACAATTTCTCCTCTGCTTTTGTTCCTACTCTTGCCGAAATAAGCCTGATTACATTATCGCCTCTTTCAGTGAAAACCACAAAAAGAACTCTATTCACCATTCCGATAGCAAGCCACCGCTCTTCTGCCTCGCTATGATAAAGATCGGGCAGAATAACTTTGTATGGGTCATTAAAAACAAACTTTGCATCTTCAAAAGAAATACCATGCTGTTGCTGGTTTAGTTTGTTTTTATCTTCGTCCCATTCAAAAGTCAATTCCACCATACTTTTTGTATAGCATATTGCAAGACTATTTGTCAAGCATATTAATTATATAAAAGACCTTCCGGTTCGCGGTTACACCCCCCATAAACCGCAATTTATATTTTTTCTGTTTTTAAAACTATAAAAAATAAAAACGTATTTTCTTATGAAAACTGCTGTTAAATGCCAGTAATTGCGTGTTTTCTGCACATAATCCGCATGTAATTTTAAAAATGCAAAAAATTTTATTCCTCTTTAATCAACCGCTAAACCGCGGTTTAAAAAGCCGCAAAAAAATACCTCCCTAACTGGGAGGGGAGTGGGAGATAAAGAGATACAGGACGCTTGTGCGGCGTTCTCTCTTA
>JGI20170J14366_1001342_pt1 | contig 10733 bp, 9 predicted proteins | sample TergutNc150P3_FD_14366 | JGI IMG/M metagenome (IMG submission 14366) | reverse complement strand
TTCACGGAGTGCGTCTTAACACATTGGAATTTTCAGGGCATGTGGGTCTTGCCTGGTCAGGCACGGCTTATAAGCCTTTTAAAGAAAAAGAAATTAAATAATTTTTAAGGAGTGGAGTATGAATTTAGGATTACTAGGAGCCGGGTTGGTACTCGGTATTGCGGCTGTTGGATCGGGATTCGGCATTGGTACTGCCGCGCAAGCGGCTGTCGGCGCGTGGAAAAAATGTTATTTAACAAATAAACCTGCGCCAATGACATTGCTGGTATTTATCGGCGCTCCGTTAACACAGGTTTTCTATGCTTACATTATGATGGGTAGTATAAAAACCGCTGCGGAGAATTTGGAATACAGTTTACTGAACTTTGGTTTTAGTATCGCGTCCGCTGTAGCCATTGCGTTCTCGGCTATCTTCCAGGGAAAAGCAGGCGCGTGCGCCGCCGATGCCTTGGCTGAATCGGGAAAAGGCTTTGCCCAGTACGTTTCCGCCATCGGCGTTATTGAAACCGTCGCTCTTTTCACGATGGTTCTCACCATGCAGAGCTTACTGTAGGATAAAGAGATTTTCACAAAGGACACGGAGGAAGAAAAGGACACTAAGGAAGAGAGGAAAGGGTTGTCCCCTTCTTCCCCCTTTGTGATCTTCTCTTCCTTTGTGTCCTTCGTGTGAGGTCTTCTTGATCCAGTCCTGTCTTGTCTTTTATCTTTAATTTTTTTATAATAACACGTAAGGTCGAGTAGCTCAGTGGATAGAGCAGTTGCCTTCTAAGCAACTGGTCGGGAGTTCGATTCTCTCCTCGATCATTACATTTTTAACTTGCCAAGAAGGAGTTCCTTAAACTTCAGCGCGGACTTGTTGTTCGGCTCCAAGGCGAGAGAATTTTCGCAGTCCGCCAACGCTTGAGGATAATCGCCTATGTGGTAATAAGCCTGTCCTCGCCTGAATAGGCAAAACGACTGATACGGATTAATCGTTAAAGAAAGCGTATAGTCGTCTATGGCTTTTGAATGTTCTTTTATAACAGAATAGACAACGCCTCGGTAATAAGCGGCTTTATAGGATTGTTTGTCAAGGTTAAGAGAATGGGTAAAGTCATCTATGGCTTCGTTGTAACATGAGCAGGCAAAGTTCGCCATTCCACGGTGCTTGTAGATAATCGACAGTATATTATTGTTCGGTTTTAGCTCTAAAATCCTTGTATATTGGCTGATTGCTTCATTAAAGTGATTGCTGTTGTGAGAGGAAAGGGCTTTAACAAGCAAATCGTCGATTGATTCATTATAATCTGCCGTAATTTTGGCGTTTTTATTTTCCGCGGCGGGAGAGGCGGATTTTACATTTTCCCCTTCAAACAAAAGGTCGTCTGTAGATTCCTCTATCTTTTGGAAAAAACTTTGCCGCCTTTTGTCCATTTCTTTGCTGTATTTTCGCTGATAACTGCGTATTTCCTGAAAAATCATGTCCGCCAAAGAAAGGCTGGCGTTTACTGCCGCCAGTTTCCTTTTCATAGGCTCGTCAAAAGGACTGAATTCGGCTTTGTAAACAAGCTCATGTTCAACTTCCGCCCAAGCGTCCTGTAAAATGGTGCGTATTTGTATCTCTATTATGTCTGTGCCCGGATTGCCGTATTGGTCAATCAAGGCTTGTGGTATCTTTATTAAGAGGTGAGTTGATTCATAACAGAATTCCTGAAATGAATAATGTCCCTTTATTTCACGTTCAATTACATCAAAATTATCTTTAATTAGTTCTTCAGCGGCTTGTAAATCCTCGATAAAAGGGCATATAACCCTAACGCCCATAAGGTCTGTAATAACAGGAGTTTGTTCACCCATTTTTAAAAGGCGTATATATTTAGAAAAGAAACTGGCAAAATTCTTAATTCTGCCGCTTACAACAGGGTGGGAGTCCATAGAGGCAAGGATACCGTCTACTTGTAATTTCATGTCATTTACAATCGAATGGCGTATATGAGAGTATTGATCATACTCATCATGCAGATGATTTTTTTCAGGGGTTGTTACAATTTCATTTATGTTTTCTCTTTTCATTTTATTAATATAAAAAAAAGGCTGTCTGAAAACATTGTCTCAGACAGCGCTTTTGAATAAGCCTAATAAAGCTTATTACCTTATTTAATTGGTTGTTGCCTGCTGTTCTTCCCTTTTGGGATCATTGAACGGAAGTTCAGTAGCTTGTTTTTGCTGTTCAATGTAGCGAAGAACTTGCTGCTGTCCGAAACGTTCCATTTCAAATGATTTGCGGCGTTCTTCACGAGCTTGAATGATGTTCCATGTGGCTTCATCGTTGATGTCTTTGTCAGCGTCAAGAACAGCCAAGTCGTAAATAATGGTTACGTCTTTAAAGTATGTAACAAAGTCTCCGCCTTCCTTTGCGGCATCGCGCTGAATAAGGAGTCCACCCATTTTAATAAAGGGGGTATTAAACGGATACAGAGGAACAATTCTGAGATCTCGGTGTCTTACTTCTTGCAGGTAAGCCGGATTTCTCCAAATAAGGTCTCCCCAACCGTCAAAGTTAAGGTAACCCATGAATACTGTCTTCTGGATTCCCATACTGTCTATAAGAACAGTTGAAAGACCGTGGGGGAAGTTAAGACCGTAAACTTTTACTTTTACTTCTCTGATAACCCCTACGTTTTTGATAAGACCGTAAGCCGGAGCGCCGTCTTCCTGAGCCTCAAAACGGCTCTTGATGTTGGTTATTCCTTGGCTTTGATCCGCAGCGGTGATTTTTCCGTCTTCACCGACTGTAGACAACTCATAAGCGGGGATATCAAACGGCGGTTTGACAAGCGCCCATGAGTTAAACGGCTCTATCGGGAAGCGAATCCTTACACCCATTACAGTGCCATATTCTTTTGAGGCAGCTTCCTTTGTAAAGCTAACGGAGATTCTCTCTACAGTCCTTGAAGAAGACGCCAGAACTACTTCCCAGTTAGGTATAGCCAGAGAGGTGACCATTAACGCCTTTTGCTGGGCTGTAAAACTACTGCCGGCAGTATGTGAGAAATCCATCACTGTCTGACGGTTTTGGTTGGGAGTTGTACTGTTGTCATTAGGACTTGTACTAAGGTGAATATCCGCTTTGAGGGTAGAGAAGTCGATAAGTACGCCTTCCTCCGCAAACAACGGAACCGCGATCATCGCAATTACGACTAGAATGAGCATCTTTTTCATGTAAAGCTCTCCTTTAAAACACTTCTTTCTAAAATTTGTTAGTTCTCATTTTATAAAAATAATAATGTTTTGTCAACGGCAAAACACTAAATTTTCAACTTTTTTTGAACTTTCGATATTGGTTAATTATCGGAAAATTCTTCATATATTACAACTGTTTCCGAGCCTAACCTGTCAAAAGAAACAGCGTTTCCCTCTATAAAAAAACGTACGTCCTTTACATAGGGGAAATTTCTTAAAATACCGGCATAAAAGGTACGAAAGTTATTAACAGTCTTTCCCCCTTCTAAAGGCGGCAGGGCTGCATCGGCTGAAAAATCAGCAAAAACCACCCCATTTCGGTATAATAACGATTTAAGCCTTGTTTCCCTAGGGAAAAGAGGCAATAAATCAGGGGCAACGGGCCCCAAAAGCATCTCCTCCGTATAACGGATAATATCACCCTCCCGTGATTTTGAATGCTTTAACATCCGGTCTTCTACGACTATATTCCCATCGTCTATAGTATAGAATATATAAGTTCTTCTTGCAAGCCCTAAAACCAAGAATTCTGTCAATGCCAAAACGGCTAAAACGGCTATAAAAAACAGACGGCGTTTTACCGTGGAAGTGAAGAAATCGGCAAGGAATCTAAAAGCTGTGTTTATATACTCTTTCATTAACGTTCAAAAATACCAATAAAATTTGATATCCCATTATACAGGGAATCTGTGAATTTAAGCAAGCCTTCTTCACCGGTCATAAAAATGGCATCCTGCTGATTTGACACAAAACCCAGTTCCACAAGGACTGCCGGCATACGGCTGTTTCTGACGACAAACCAGTCGTTTGCCTTGCGCCCCCTTGAAGGCATAGTATTGCCAAAGGATTTATTAAGCCCTTCCAATATGGAGTCCGCCAACGTGATGCTTTCCGTCGTGTATTCTTCTTCAAGCATGGAGTTTAGTATCGCGTTTATATCCGGGGAATAATTATGCTTGGAAGAGTCTAAAAGCTTCCTGCGCTGACCCGATGTTATGTGCCAAACCTCATAGCCGCGGGCTGTTGGGTTGGCGCTGAAGTTGGCGTGAATCGATATAAAAATAACAGACTCGTTATTTTTTACGGTAACGGCGTTGGCTTTTTCCGCCCGTTGGTCGAGGGTTAGATATTTATCGGTGTCTCTGGTCATTAAAATACGCTTGTCGGGATAGGCGCTTGTCAGTCTGTCCCTTAAAGCGAGCCCCGTTTTAAGGACAATGTCTTTTTCGTAAATTTGGGTAGTTTTGCCGTTTACGGTTAAATTCCCCACAGCGCCTGAATCTTTGCCGCCGTGACCGGGATCGATGACAATGACGGCGACTCTAAAGCGGGAAATATCGTTTTCGTACATTCTCGCGAATGTGCTTTTAAGGGTGGAAACAAAATTGTCGGGGAAGACTAAAGTTCCGCTGTTGTTGTACGGCAAAGGGACGTTAAAAAGCTCTCGGTTGTCAAATATAAGATACCCTGTTTCGCCTTCTTTTGCCGCCGCTGAAAATGTCCCGTAATGCTCTCCTATCTTAAAACTGCCGTCCCTGAATAAAGGATCCCAACGGAATTGTACCTGTTCATTAGGCGATATGGCTTTTATCGTGTTTATGGTNTCATCAAGGGTGAGGGCGTATAGGGCGGTGCATTGAAAAATTANAAAGAAAACCAATAACGATTTAAGTTTTTTCCAATGGTTTTGAATCAATTTTTGCTCCCAAATTATCAACATAGTAAACCGCGCCCTGATAAGAGCCTCGGATTAACGCAGTCCAGAAAGATCTGCCAAGTCTTACTATATTTTCGGCATTTTCTGANCTTACTGGAATGGGAAAACCGGTTAATAAACGTACTATATTAAGGACATCTTCCACTGTTCTGCCCATGTAGTCCTTCAAAGATGACGATGTAAAAGCCGCAAAGGGGTAAATTCTGGCGGTTGAGACAGGGGCGTTTCCGTCTTGGGGAGCGGGAAAATCGGGGAGTTGGGAGAGGGCGGTTTTTAATTCGTCGGTTAACTGGAAAGCGTCGGGGGGGAAAACGGAATTTGACGACAAAAACGCTTTTGTTTCCGTGTCCGACGGTTCAAGTCTTATTAAGATTGATTTGGCGGCGTTTTCCGCCGCAAGGACTGCGGTTTCCCTGTTTTCGGCGGAAGCGATGATATTGCCGCATTTTGTTACGTTGTTTTCAGGGAAAGAAACCTTACTGCCTTTTTCTATTCTCATAAAAAGGTCGTTAACATGATTTGCGGTTTTTGCTTTTTCTACGCCTTCAATTTGTTTGATAGTTCCCGGAATAGAGATAAAAGCCCTTTCGGCGCACGTCCATTTTTTTGTTGGAACAAGTCCTTCGGGCTTGCGTCCCAGTGCCGCGAGAATCGCGCCTTTTATCGGCAGAGCTCCTGACGAATAGGGATAAGTCCAACCCGACATATATCCGCCGGAAAGACGAGCCGCTATTTCCCCGATCATCGCTCCTTTGGCTGTAAATTTAATGTCGCCTTTCGCCGCTCCTATGCTTTCCTTCCCGTCAATTCCAAGAGAGTGAATTCCCGCCCGGAAGGTGTCTAAAATGGCGTTTTGTTTTTCTTCTTTTATAACTGTAGGCATTGTGTGACCCATTTCGATAAAATACGGCGGAAAGAAAATGTGCCTGTCCGCAAGCCCGCAGATGGTTATTTCTCCGTGATAGACAATGGCGTCAACGGAAAATTCGGGACCTTCCATATAATTTTCCAAAATAGCGTGACCGGATCGTGAAAAGCCGATAGCGGTTTTTGCCGCCTCATTTAACTCATCAGCGCTGTCAACACGGCGGCAGCCTCGTCCTCCCATGTTGTCTACGGGTTTTATTACAATAGGAAAATTAAGGTTTGATAGTAAAGGAGAGATTTTGCCGCCGTTTGCGGCAAGCGGTAAATCCGCTTCTGTAATGGTGATAAAATCGGGAGAGGGCAGAGATGCTTTTTTAAAACACTCCCGCATTCTTGATTTATCCGAAGCGTTAAGAGCGGCTTCGTAGGGAATACCCGGAAGCCCCAATTTTTCCGCTACCCAAGCCACATTGGCGGAAAAATCTGTCCCCGCCGTCATTATTCCAAGGCGGTCTGCTGTCCCCTGAATGGAGCGGGCAAACGCCTCAATACCGTCTTTGTCTTTAAGATCGATTTGTTCAAATTGATCCGCCAGAGATATACACGGAGCGGCGGAACTGCCGTCCAAAGCGATTGTATAGTACCCCAACTCTTTGGCGATATTGATAACGGGTCCCTGCATGACGCCCGCGCCAAGGATTATAAGTTTTTCATTCAATGTGAACTCCTTTTAGCGTAAACCTCAAAAGTGTCTCCCAGACCGAAAATTTTGCTGACAGTCATAAGCAGGCTGTACAAGCGCCCTTTTTTGTTTTCGGCGAATTTTCCCAAGAGCGGGAAACGTTCGGGGTGGCAGCCGCTCATCACTATTTTTTTTACCTTAAAACCGGCTAGGGACAGCGCGTTTTTACACATTTTCGGCGACCAGATTGTAAAGTGATCAGGCGGACTGTTTCCCAAAAACCCGCGAAGCGATTTACGCCCGCTTACGCCCGAGAACGACGGCGTTGAAAATGCCAGAATTCCGCCGGGTTTTAACATCTTTTTTATTTCGGCTAACACGGTAACGCAGTCTGTAAAATGCTCTATAACGTACCACAAAGTAACAACGTCGTAGAGTTGGGAATTGGGCGTGGAGAGCGGATAATTGGGGAAAAAACCGTGAACTGCCGGTATGCTTAATGTTTCTTGCACATAACGCACGGCGTCTTGAGCGGGATCAATTCCAAACGGCAAAAAACCTTCTTCTTTCGCCGCCGAAAGAAACGCCCCGTAAGCGCAGCCGATATCAAGGACAATGGGCGGGTAGTAAATGCTTCCCGGGTTTTGTAATTTATGCTCTTCCGCGCTAATTAAGCGAAGTATCCGCGAAATAACCTTTAGCCTGCGTTTTGCCATCGCTACAAGATTTGGAAAGTCCTCAAGATAGGTTTTGCCGTATTGTTTTTTGTATGATTCAAAAAAATACTCTTTCTCGTACTCGATTGGCGGCGGACAAGTTCTGTCCATGTATATTGCGCCGCAATTTGAACAACGGCGGTAAGTGCGGTCAGGGAAACGGGCTAGACTGTGTTTGTTTGCCTTTTCTCCGCAGACAGGGCAGGTTTTGTTCACTTGCGGGGAGAATGAATTGATTAAATCGGCTAGAGATTCATTTTTTGAAGCGGTACAAGAGCAATTGTTTGTATGTCGCGGTTTCTGTTGTTTCACGGTAAAATTTTTTATATCCGTAAAACCCGCCGCTTTGGCTATTTTTTTATGATAGGGAGTAGGGTGATCAAGGAAAACCGCTGTTCCGGCGCATAACGCTTCGTAGGCTGTAATACCGTAATGTGTTATTACAATGTCATATTCGTAAAGACGCTCCGCAAGGTTCGGGATAGAGTCTAATACTTTTACATAATTCGGTATCGGGGTCTTTGAATTGTTTAAGCCGCCTTTCAGCAGGGTAATTTCAGCGTCTTTCAAGTTCATTTTGGCAAGTTTTTGTATAGCCGAAATTCCAAGTCCTGCCGCGTCTTCCTGCCCAAAAGTGATTAATATTTTTAGATTTGAATTTTTCGCGTCTTGTACGCTCTTTATTTTTTTTGGCAAGTCCAGTAAACAGCAGGAAGTAATGTTAGCGGACGGATGTTCAAAGCCTTCGGGAATAAGTATGTCTATAAGGAAATCAAAATAATCACGGTATCTGCCGCCTTCGTCTATGCCGATTACAGGGGCGATTTTTTTCCAGCGCAGAAGCTCGTCATGAGGAGCGTGATAACGGTCTAAAATGACAAGTCCAAAAGGGCGGTCTATTTGGTTTTTGTTGAGTATGACGGACGCGTCAAAATTTTTTATTTGCAGAAGATTGTTTATTTTTTCATTTTTTTCATGTATGTAAAGATACGCCTGGCGTCCGGCAGAGCGCAGTTCATTTGTAAGCGAAATACATCTGTTTAAGTGACCGCCGCCTTGTCCTTCTTCACAGCAGGGAACGATCAAAATTGACGCTTGGTTCATTTATAAAACATTTTCGCATATTTTTTTATTATTGTCTCTCCGTTGTGCCTGTTTGGCTCGTTTTTTAAGGCGGCGTAAAGTTCCGCCGCTCGGTCAAAATCTTCCTGTGTGTCCACGGTAAGGCGGATATCGGGGTAATGCCAGCGGGCGGGAGAGATGGGGCGGTGAAGTGTAAACAGTTCGGGATGATTGTATAAATAGGGGCAGACGTGTTCACGTTCAGGTTGAAGTTTCGCTTGTTTTGAAGCGAGAAGCAGGGCGGAAGCGGCGACGGATTCTACGCCCGCTCCGTAGGGAAGTTCTCCGTAGCCTGCGTAATCGGCTTTTTTTGAGACGGCTTCATCGTTAAGAGAGGCGGCGGCGTCGGCGAATACAAATGGATTGTCGCCTGTCGCCCTTATTACCCTATCTATTGAATATTCGCGGATCGCCATGCAGTATCGTTCAAGAACATCCTCTTTGGGACCTGCCAGTATTTGAAAATTCGCTTCCTTTGTTAAAGACGCAAAAGAAGAAAGCGAATCTTCAGGGCAGGCAAGTATTCTGATGTCGGCAGGGACTTGGTTTAACGCTTCCATTACACGGAATATGAGCGGCTGTCCGTCGAGTAAAAGCAGACTTTTACCGGGCAGTCTTGTGGAGTCAATTCTCGCCTGCAATATGATGCCTGTCAATTATCCCTCGTTTTTTCCTGATGAGTCCCAACGGTTTGTTACGGCTCGGGCGTCACGTTTCCACCTGAATTTGTTTTTTATTACCCATTTTTTACATTCTTTGAATTCTTCCCACGCCGAAAAAAAGTCATCAGCCGACTTAAACAAATAAGAAAAAAAACTGTATAAGGGCAGATAGGCGTAATCGTTTTTGAATACGGGGGCGAGGTTTTTCATGTAGAAACGCCTGTAGCTTTCATCTACAGTAAAGTTTTCTGTAGGTATTTCTCCGCTGTACGATAGTTTTAAATGAAGGCTGAGGGCGATTTCTTCTCCCCAAAGGCTTGCCCTAAAACCAAAATCCATTAACTGCCAAAATGTATTGTTCAGTGTAATGTCAAATCCGCCTATGCTGATAAAACGTTTTCTGTCATAAATACCCGCTCCGTCAAACGGAAACAGGCTTAAATCATCTTCGTTCTGCGGTTCAAGAAACACGGGACACATTTTTTTGCGCTGTGTCATAGGAACTACGATTGTCGGCATTACTTCGTATTTTGAACTCATAATAATGGGGACTGTGCAAATTTTTTTAAAACCGCTTTTGTTTTCAAAGTGATCTTTGTCTTCGGAATCAACGATTAATCTTTCCGCCATTCGTTTTGCCGTTCCGCCCGCTACTATTTTCATATCGCTTCGGAAAACGTAAAAAAGCGGGCTAGTTATATCGGCGGCGGCAAGATTTATCTGTTCTCCTAAGTTTAATTCTTTTTCGGGCAGAATAAAACGCACAAACGGGAAACGCCCTGAAAGGTCTTCTATGTCGTAATGGGGAGCGCAGGATTCTATCGAAATGATATTATCAAAGCCTGATTTTTCAAGCTCAGAAAAAAACGCTCTGTTTTGGTACTGCCCGGGACGGTTCAAAACAACGGCGGAAATTCCCGCTGACGCAATTCGCTCCTTGCCGCCGACAGCGGTGTAGGGAATGATCGTTTCGTTAAAAATTGTAGGTATAGTATTCATCGCACCCTGCGCAAAGTCCTGTGTATTTTTTTTCGCATTGTTCCTTGTAGTATTTATCCCCGTTTTGCCAAATTGTTTCAAGCGAGTGGGCGAATACGTTTCCAAGTATATCCTTTTTATCGCCCTTTAATATTGAAAGATTTTCTCTGCAAAGCGGAACGTCTCCGTTTATCAAAACGGGCAAATCTCTCATAATGTGCCAGCATGATTGCCGGATAACAGGTGAAATGTCGGAAGCCTGTTTTTTTTCCGAAACGCCGCAGAAATCATCGTATTTTTGGATAATAATATTTTTTTCATTTTTGGGAGCCGCCGTTTTCCAATAGCGGTAAAATTTTTCGGTATCGTCTTCCGAGCCTTTTACACGAACTGCCTGCACATAAGTGTCGTTCGGAAACAGCGAAAAAAGTTTTTTGGCGAAAGATTCCGCCTCGGCAAAACCCGCTCCGCGCAGCTGCGAGTAGCGTTGAGGATCGCAAGTATCCATAGAGACAATCCACGATAAAGGCGGAAGAGCGTTTTTTCTGCTTCTTGCGTTTTTTACCAATTCGGCGCATTTATCAGCTTCATCATTTTTCCAACCGACGCCTGAAGTTTCGACAATCAACGCTAACTCGGGGCGGGAGACAACTTCTTCTATAAGTTTTATTTTTTCGGGGTGAAGGCTTAATTCGCCCCAGAGGGAGAGGTCAATCACAGCGTCGCCTGAAAAGGCGATTATTTTATCTAACAGCGATTTAAATTTA